>Ga0265780_10008509_pt1 | contig 12453 bp, 10 predicted proteins | sample P1T30metagenome_FD_192432 | JGI IMG/M metagenome (GOLD analysis project Ga0265780, IMG submission 192432) | Plant litter microbial communities from East Loma Ridge, Irvine, California - P1 T30 | ecosystem: Environmental > Terrestrial > Plant litter > Unclassified | place: USA: California...
CACAACATCGACCATGAGAAACTAGTGAAATACGTTTAGGATCGAAAGTTCGTCTCCAGAAATGACACGGATTCGACTTACCATTCCGCGCGAATGTAGAGCTTGCGCAAGCTGTTTCAAGTCGTCTGATGTTCCGAAATGGGCGTTCAACGAATAAAGGTCTTGTTGCCAGTATCCGTGGTAAGCTTCACCGTAAGCAGTGGCTCCCTCAATATTCCGTGTGATTGGGGAAATCCATATAGCGTCGAAGCCCATTTCCTGGATATAGTCAAGCCGCTGGGTGATACCGCGCCAACTTCCACCGCAATACTTGCCTGCTTCCACATCGCATTCAGCAACCAGGTTGCCGTCCGAGCGCGCAAATCTGTCTGTCATGACTTGGTATATACTCCGAGAACGCCATTCATCTGGACTTGCAGCAAACGCGGTGTAACAGAAAAGTATTGAGGTTATTCGTGCTCTAAATTTGAAATACATTACTGTTGGAACGAGCTTCAAAAGCTGTAATGTTATGGTCCTGGTTCGCAGACTGGGAAAAGATGGCCTGAGCTTGAACGTACAAGATATACATATCTTAAGTTGCAGTCGTATGTGGAGCGTCTCCTATAACAAGATCAACCCTTTTGCCCTTTCGGCCGAGACATTCTTAGTAACCTAGATACTTCATTCAGGTGCTTACATCCTCTGTCTTCCTATCTATAGTTAGATTCTATCTAAATATAGTGCCGCCCCTCCTTTGAATTTTTGATGTTATTATGCCATAATCTAACCCCAGATTCCGATAGGGCGTGGTATCTTACTAAGTCCAGACACACATCGAGAGTGCTTCTTATGGTAACCTGCTTCCGGGTGTTGCGAAAACATTGGCGTTCCGAAAGCCATCTGCATAACATGGACTATAGCTCCCCACATCTCGTTCCGCACCATACAAAATTCTCTCAATACTCTCTTCAGTGCTCCAGCTCCCCTGCATATGCTCTGCAGCCTCATCGCCCGCAGTGAAAGGCGATCTTGGCGGGCCGAAAGGTGGTGGTGCAATGCCAAATCCTCTGTGCTTTTCGGCAGAAATGATCCCGACGGGCTTCAAGTAGCTACGTTCAATTTGAAAAAGACTCTATAGTATGCTCTAACGTCTAGCCTGCACAACGACTTATGTTTTACAGCGATGCATGCTATTTAGGATGAGGTTGCAGGGGTGCAAAGTGGGCTGACTTGAATCTGCAAGGCGACGCTGTGGCAATGATATCACTTTAAGTTGGGAAATCGTTGGCGGCATAAACAGCAGACTGCTTGTAAGGCCAGCTGATAAGCGGCATACCCGCTTTACGGGCCGCTGACCATCCGTCTCATCGGTTGCGGCATGCTAGGCACCGCACGGCCGATCCGCGAGCTGGAAGTAGATCATGGCGCTTCGGGACGACCTGGCATCCTCAGTCTCAGACGACACGCACCATGGCGGAGCGTCAGCGTAACGCTGGAGATAGGATTTCGGTTCATGAACCTGGAGCCCAGGTTGTAAAGCGCATCCTGGCACACCCAACAAGCGGGTGCGGGGAAAAGCTCAATCGCAACAGCACGTGTTGCGGCCTCAATCACGCCACGCATTTTGGCTAGTGCATGCAATATGCATGAACAGCGGCGCATCGTTGTAATACATGTCTCAGCTGAATACCAGTCCCATATCTCATGGAGTTAAGCACCACACGTTTCTCTCCTTGACATTATCATATTCACTTCGCCCGAAGAGTGAGATGTGTTTACCGTTATAAGCATTCTCAACTCCTTGCCACGAAATATTACGACAGACAAGCAATTGTTCTGCCCCGATCTAAAACACCTTCGCACATCACAAGTGATCAAACTCCATCGGCTGCATCAAGCAAGAACGATGCCGGACCAGCAGGAAGACCTCGCTCGACTCATGAGCCATGTCACCCTCACTCAACCGACACGTGCCATCGCAAGGAACGAAACGGATGAGCGAGAGAGTATTGTCTATGACGACGTTGCAAAGTTGGCGTCCATCACCCCGAAGCTGGGAATAGAGGTGAACAAGGCTCAGATCTTGTGTCAAGATAGCGATACCCTTCTCAGTAGTCGCATAGCGGCAATAGGCTTGGTCTTGAAGAGGTCTGCGGAAATCGCCAAACTCGCCGATAGCCTGGAGAACGCCACAGTCGAAAATATTATGTCTCGACTTATGTCATTCGGTGATGGTGAGGGAGATGTGCGCAAGCTGCTATTACATTTCGAACACGAGCTGAAAGCAATCGTCAAAGATACCTATGACGACGCTGGATGGGATCAAAACTCGATGGTCAGAATCCTGGAAGCATGCCACAATCAGGCTCTCCGTGGCGACCTACATGTCGATAACTACTTCGCTCCTCTATATGAAGCCAACCTCGCCTCGCCTTATGATCCGGACTTCGAGAGTGAGGCTTATTACGAACATGAAAATCGGGTCGAGGTGGATGATGATTATGCCGAAGCAGAGAGTGCGCGTAGACAGCGGAGGTCAGGAGAGCGGATCGAGAACGAGAAGAGAACCAATCGCGCTTGGATCAGGTTCTGGGTGCGAATGTTGCATGGTTGTCAGGGCGGGCCGACACTATTCTGGCCGTATTCTGACGATGATAAGTCCGAAGACCTGCCAGATGTTCCAAGATATCTATTCCGCGCCTTCGATGCCGCAAGCTCCGGCAAAAGCGACGAGAACATAGTGGCTTCTTCCGCAAGCACATATGCCAAAGACACCTGCCGCACAGATCTCTTGTCATTGGAATTAGAAAAAAGAACCGAGAGGCTGTGTACTCATTTGAAAAAGAAGTGCTTTGGCGAGACCGATTGTGCCGATAACCTGATGTCCTGGAGCAGCTCGTTACTCTTCGTGCTCCAGTACGCAATCTGGAGGCACAACAAAGGTCATCGGTCCTCAGCTGATGTGCAGATTTGTGTGGTGGATACCACAAAGTTTCCTCGTGGTCAATTCGCACGAGACATGTGGCTACTGGAACAGTGTCGTGATGATCGGACCGAGAGCTCGAAGGTTCAGAATGAGATTCGACTCAGGAAGCTTGGTTACGATAACGGAGAATATCTATCCCAAGGGCTCCTAGTGCACCAGCATCGGTCAGCTGTTTTCACACTGGAGAAAATCATACAATCGGGACTACACGAGCTTTGTCCCGAGTTTGACGAATTTGATGGAAATCAAAAATGGACCAATCGCGTTTGCGAGCTACGTTTGGCTTGGGCGCAACCTCAATCGACATTCCACGAAGAACTGCACATCGCTTCACGCATCGCAACGAGATGTTTCGAAAATTTCCACCCATGCGAACTAGCGATTTGTCTGCTCACGCTGAAGAATCGGAGGTTGGAAAGTGAGTTTTCAGCAGGTACGTTGCCCCTAGCTGGAAGATATGAAGATCTGTTAAATGACTTCTGTAGGAGAGCACGCTCGGAGACCAGGTTGGCTCGACAATGAACCAGCAGAGGTACAGAGATTGGTGCAAGCGATCAGAACATTTGTCTTTCAAGGAACCAGAGGATTCTTTCCGGTGATCACTTCGTCCCCAGCATATGTGCGCGCGAATCTGAAGGACCTTTTCAGCTGTACTCAAGCCAGTGATTAACTCAGAAATTCTTGGACTCATCATGGCTGCCATAGCAGCTAGTGGCGCTTTCTATAGAACTACTTCCATAAAGTGGACCAAAGAAACGGACGAAAAAACGAGGAGCCGGTTTAATGTTTGCTGCTGGGATTGTTCTCGCAGATGCGGCACGGCACGATCAGTGGTGAGTTGAAAGGACAATCGTACCTAATTCATTGGCGCCTAGCTGCATTGTCTGTACCAAGGAGGGATGATCCATGCCATACGAGACTTTGGTGTTGCTACACGCGTCTTAAAGGCAGCCGAAGAGACAATGTTATCAATTACCTGCGGTGTAGCAAAATAATACAGCGGCTGACTGCCCCCGGTGGGGCTGAGGGTGGTAGAAAATGAACACTGGTTGGAGCGCGAGGGACAGCAAAGACAACTCAGACGGGGGGATCGCGATAGGTCCTGACATGCAAATGACCATTCTGCACTGCAGCGCCTGGATCTATTGTCAGCTCAGAATCAGTGGTAGGATGCCATGGCGTGCTGCGATTACGAAGCCGGGTTGGCGACGGCCCGCAGCGCGCGTACGCTACTTACCAAAGGGCCCTTCAATCAAGTCTGCTGTTTATGCCGACGACTGTTTTCCAGGGTCTGATGATGTCATGGCCGCAGTATTGACCTCCAGATACTGATCAGCCTACTTCTGCACCCCTGTAACCTTATCTTATATAGTATGCGTTGGTGCAAAACATAGGTCGCTACATAGGCTCGACGTTGAAGAACACTACAGAGTATGTTTCGGATCAAACATAGCTAAGTGTAAGCTGTTGTAACTGCTTTTGCTAGAAAACGTAGAATTTACTTATCCAACTATGGTCTTTCGGCCCGCCAAGATCCCCTTTAACTCTAGGCTAGCAGGTAACAAATCGTGTAAGGTAGATCTATAGCACTAGAGAGAGTGTTAGCAAAACCATGTATAGATAGGAGCGAGGCACGGGAAGTTATGGCTGATGACGCACAGACGGCTTTCGGAACGCCAATGTTTTCGCTATGCCAGGATGCAGGTTACCATGCCAACTCATTGATTTGATTCGCAATGGCTTCGGCTGCATGTGACTTCTAGCACGGTGGTTTGTGGTCGTAGAACCTGGTAAAGCATCTCAGTCGACTTTAATCAAACGACTTGCATACTGCAAAGCAGTGCTCAGGTTGTAGTATCGTCATACTGCCCTCCTTCGAAAGGTTCGAAAAAAATATGGATCTCGTCAACAGCCTCTAAGTTGAAGACACGCTTGCAATGCTGAAACACCGTTTGGGGATTTTATAGTATCGTTTCTTGCATGCATTTCTCAACTCCATCTCAGTTATACATTGTACTCCGCTGTGTTTGGAATCTGACATGACTCGATAAGACGTTCTCAGCTATGGGCTATATGTATTGAGTCCTCCGAACTGTTCACCTGAGCAAGACTGCCTTCGTCTTTCGCTTTGTCGACACGCACGAAGATCGAAAAAATCATCAAAGCTGCGATGCCAGAGAAAAATTGCAGCCAAAATGCGTTGGTGTAGTCCTCTAAATCTTCCTCACTAGACGTACTGGTCATGACGAACTTCGCGAGAGCAAGAAAGAGGGCTCCGCTGAACTGAACCAGAGCATGAGCTAGACTGCCGGCCAGCCCTTGTTGGTGTTCGGGTAAGTTAGAAGAGAGGAAGACGTTGATGACGCTGTACACAAGATCGATTGCGATCGTCGCAAATATCATAGCTGGAAAGATCCAAACCCAGTATGACGGGTCACGAGGCGCGTAAATGAACAGTGCCGACGAGATAACCACCGCTATCGATGTCAGGATCAATATGATAGTGCCCGACACGACGTGCATCAGACGTCCGCCAACCAATGCAAGAAGGCAGCCTGCACCAGCCATTGGAGTGAACCAAGCGAGCATCTGCATCGGTCCGATTCCCATCACGTCTCGGATGCTACACAAAATCAGCGGATTTGATCACAAGACAGCTGAACTTCTGTTCGAGCTGCTTCTTGCGCACCGACTTCACTTACTGGAGGGTAGCGTAACATGTATACACACTCACGGCTCCATAGCTCGGCAGCAAGCCCAACAGAAGGGGCCGGATGTGATCAATCTGGAACAAAGATGGCGGTATCAGGGGTTGATCTACGACTCGCCCTTCGATCACCCCAGTAACGGCGAAGCCGACCATCGCCAAAATTCCAGTTGCGACGACACGAGGGGACCGCCACCACTGCTTCACGTCAGCGGCCTCCGTTATGGAGAAAACAAGCAATATCAAACTTGTGGCGAGGCCGGTACCCCCGACCCAATCCATACGTAAAGTGTGACCAGTACAAGCTGGACCAGCCAGAGGTCGGGTTGCGGCAGTCCCAACAAGAGCCAAAAACGCAATGATCGCACCGATCCAAAAGTAGACCGACCAGTGCGCATATTGTGACACGAGACTGGCGACGAGTATTCCGGCAAAGGATCCCAGTGGTGCCATCGCTCCATAAATAGAAAACACCATGTTCTTGCGAGGGCCTGGACGATACACTTTCCCCAACATAGCCAGACCCGCAGGCAGGTGTGCGGCAGTCCCTAGACCTTGCATGGCACGACAAACCATGAATATGGTATAATTGTTCGTGAGCCCTGCCAGCATAGTCCATAAAGAGGTCCAAATCAAACCTCCAGCGTAGATCGTGAACGCTCCATGTATGTCAACAAGACGGCCAAAAGATAGAAGAAATGCGGAAATGAATAGAGGTGTGATAGCTGCAGGCCAAGCGATGGATGTGTCCGACAGTCGGAATTCTTCCATGAGGACGGGCATCAAGGCAAAAAATCCGCTGGTAAGGTACTCATCAAAAACCTGAGACAGAGATATCGAGATTACGAAACAAGTCTCTGTCCAGACGGAGCCGAAACATTCAGGGCGTGAGCTTTCTTCCACGTAAACGTGTTGTGTGCTGACTCGCTGAGTTGATGACTTGGCGATTGTTGTGCGATGTAGTTGTTTCTCTATGTCTGGCAGCCGAGAGACGTGGGAAGGTACTAAATCGTAAGTCCCCTTTTGGAGATCTGATCCATATATTGGTGAGTAGGATCCTGATCTCTTTCCAGGACACATCGTGCTTGATCTGTGGCGAATAAAAGGGCGAAAATGTTGGCAAGGTAAAGATTAAATTGTGTTAGTCGGACCCACCCAAAGTAATTGAACATCATTGTCTTCCGAAAATATTATACTTATCTAGTTTGCGAAGTCTGCTCAGACCCCCCATTCCGGAGGGTCGACTCGCCGGAGTACGTTCACTCGGCCGAGAACGTCGCGCGGCGGTTGTAAACTTTCGTTTGAAGCATTTGGGCTGGGGTGGACCTCACCACGTATGTAGCGAATCGTGAACGCAATTTGGTCGTTTAAATGCTGGGGTACTGTAATGAAGCACCAGTACAGTGACTCAAGTGACGGCAATCTCTGTATTTGGATCAAACGTAACTCTCACGGCTTCGACCTTGTTATTGTGTCTCAGTGCTTCATGATCGATACGTCATTCTCGCGCACTGATTGAATTTCAGATCGCTAAGCGCGCCAAAGATACACTGCAGTGCGTCTCTAGATTATCCGTCAGCAATTTATCTTCATCGCTTCGGAATTGTCAAAGCGAATTGGAAGCATAACCGATCCATCTCTACAAGACTACTGACGTAAACATACCTCGCTAAAACGTGGACGAAGCCCTGTCTTGGTTTCTGGCAGCGTAGGCGAAGTACACTTTCGTATAGCTTTGCTCCCTACAAATCTGTGCTTCCATGGAGCAGACGAAGAAAGGCACTCAGTTTTCAGACGAGCCCATTGAAGCTCACCGAGAAACTTCTGGCCTCAGCGTTCGACAATGTCTCGTGATCAAAAGATTCGTGACTTCAAGATTGAAGGGCATGGGGCGTCCTCTCGACTATTTAATAAAGCAAGCTTCGCAAGAGCTTTGGGACTGTCTGTCAAACCCTGGAGCTTTCCCTGGATGTATTAAAGACATCCGAGACTTGTTCGCTAAGTACATGGTGAATGCGGGAACTCTCACAGCGCTAGAAGAAGCAACTCTTCAGAAGGCTTCGCAGGAGCTTTGGGATTGTTTGTCATATCCTGAAAGCAAATTCTTCCCTGGATGCAGTATGGACATCCGGAACTTGTTTGCTAAACACATGATGGGTGCTGCCTTTGCTGTGCGAGAAGAAGCGTGTCTCCGGAAGCTTTCGCAGGAGCTTTGGAATGATTTGTCCAACCCTGAAGGTATCTTGTTCCCTGGATGCAGTATGGATATCCAAGACTTGTTTGCTAGACACATGATGAATGCTGGAAACCTCGTAGCGCTAGACAGACCGTCTCTCAAAACCATAATTGCTAGCGGACGATGTTCAGTCAGACGAGAGAGAATGGTGCTCAAGGTTTCATTAGAGTCGACCAACTCAAACTCCTCTACATCGATGATGTTCTTGCGGAACTCGTCAAAGCACCTCAAGAACATCCAGCACAATCTCATACTTCAATGCTTTGGCAGTTGTGAGACACCATTAGGTGGTAGGATATACTTTGAGCATGCTTTAGTAAATACCATTGCGCACCTAATTCTCGAACACGGCCCTAATATGTCCACACGGCTAGTTGATAAAGTCATTTATCAAGTGCTAGATGGATTAGACTACCTTCACTCCAGGGAGAGAATGGTCCACAACGCCATTAACTGTGACACGATATGTCTCGATACCATGGGCGTGGTGAAAATTGCTGGATTCGGTCTCAGTCACCGTGTAAGCGAGCTCGAGACTACTTTTCCTGATAAACTGACATCTTACATAGAGGCCGGCTATGAAACGTTTTGGCTTGCGCCCGAAGTCATTCATCAAAGACAATGCTCGTACTTGGCGGACGTCTGGTCTGTAGGCTGTCTCATGGCAGAGATGTGCACGGGTGAACGGCCTATGACGTTATCGGAAGAAGTCGACAAGCAACACAAGCCGAAAGCAATGCGCACTGTTCTGGAACTCATCCATGTAGTACAAGAGCCGCACAGGAATCTTTTGTCGAATATGGTCAAGGAAGACGCTGGAAAACGCCTTACCGTCCCAATCCTCATGGGTGAGTTCAAACATGAAGTCACGCTGACACGAGAGACTTTCTCGAGCGAGATAGCTACTGGAAGAGTTGCGGCGAACACAAGGGGGTTTTATGTTTGGTCTTGTATTGGACCTCACCTCGCGAGAAGGGTTTCCCGGAACACTGCGGCGGAAAGGTACCAGGATTCGTGAGTCGAGCTTTGTGTCGTTTGGGACCCTCGTTACACCGCCTGGGGTATCGTCCCAAATTTGCTCATCTGGGCTTCGGCACGCTTTCGCAGCATCTACGAACCCGTCAAGGGCGCTGGGACAGGTGTTGGGAGTTGTGGTCCATTGTAGATGCGCCTCTGGATTTGACAAGGCGATCTCCGGCTTAATTGTACTCTGACCACATGAGATATGATCTATCGCGCCACGCAGGGTTCTCTCTGTGGTCCCGGGATACAAATTCAGTCCGCGCCTCTAGGGTCGCAGTTCAACGGTGTGTTACCGTACTAAGTTTTATGATCGTGTTATAACGTCTTCTCCGGTACGACGAGGTAAAGCTCAGCCTAGGGCATCATGACTTACTAAAGTCAATCCGCAGAGATTGGCTGCTATGCCACGAGGTGACTATAGTCTGCTCAGGCGCTCTACCGAAGTTGCCAGAGACCATTCTATTTTACACGCAAGTATTTGATGGAGTAGGCCAAACATCGACGTCATCGCGATGACTTTTCTCACTCGCTCTGTCTCGCAACCACATGGCCTAGGTATCGTTCATGTCGGAGGAGGTGAGTCTCTGAGGAGTTTCGCAATCCGTGGCCTAAGTATCTTTGCATGCAGAAGTTGCAAATCAGTGGTAAGTCCATATGCAAGGCATGCATCTTATGCACTTGATTCGAGAGCGCGCTGCTGGTGTAGCTGGCAATACTATTCATTCTCTGTCCATCGAAAAGAACCCGATTCGTGAGGCCTCGACACCTACATTGTGTGTTTGGCGGACTTTGAGATGCGCTTTGAGATGGGGTAACTCGCATGCGGCCAGACCTTGCAATTCGGTAAATCAGATCCTTCGATGTTGGATTTTGTCGCACTAGTGGTTGACTCCTGACTTGCTGCTTCAGCAAAAACACATCAACAACGCGCGTAATTGAGAATAGGCTTGGTTTGCTGTACTTCGCGGTGACTATTGCAGATGGCTGTCCGAGGTGAGAGATAAGACTGAGGACTACCTGCTGGTCGGGCCGGGTGGCCCATTCCGGCCAACGAGGCTGAGGAAGGCCAAGCAGATTCCGCGCAAGCTCGAGAGTTGCTGTTGCCATAATCGAGGGTCGTATTGGTATGAACTCCATGTGATATAGAGAGATCTCTGCTAGGTACCAGGACAGGGCTTCTAAGTACCAGGACAAGCATTTCAGCTGTTGAGTGTCGACTTTTCCGTCCGTGAAAGTTTTCTCGATCGAAAAGACTTTCTGGTTCAAGAGGATTCTCTGGAAGCAAGCAATGGTCGGGTGACCGATTATCCAATTCAGGGTTGAAATGAAGTGACGCTCCGTGCACGTAAACATCTCGTTGGTGTACATCGAGCAGCACATCGTGTTCAACTCTCGGATAGTAGGCACTCGCTCCTTGAAATCGCCGTATTTAGCAGCTATGAGCAAGGCGACACACCCCACCAGTTGGAGGCTGTGCTTGTGTACGATGCGAAGGGAGCAGTAGCGGTCGAGGAGGTTGACGGTGAGGTGAAGAGTCTCGGGCAAAAGCGAAAAGGCTTGATGGGCTTCCAATAGGAAGTCGAGTAAAAGCGCTCGCATAGACCACTGGACTTCCGTCTGGCTCTGGATCGCATCGACATTGGGCATTGTTTCTGTCTGTGATATGTCAGCCGAGTTGTCAAGTAAGTAGGCTCTGGACATGCATACCTCCTTCTGCTGCATGTTAATGATCATATCTCGAGTGCAATCCTCAGTAGTTTCTTTCAAAGATGCTACTATCAAGGCGTTCCGCCTACCCCTATTCATGCTGAGTGATAATGTAGCTGAGCTGCGGCGTAGGTAAAGTTATCCTAGCTGCTTTCCAACGTCTGATCGGCTGTTCTCCGTTTTTGTACTGTTGTAGTATGTACTATGGAAGTATACATGTACCAGCCTATGGCATAGCACAGATTTTCGGCGGCCCAAACGGAAGTCTCATGACTTGGACGGGAGAAACGCCCCCACAATACTCGCTTCGGATCTAAAGTAGATTGCAACTGCTTGCGGTAGTTCAGAGAACCCAATCGCGCGACTCTCTTTACGGCTTAGAACATCGGTGTTCCCGAGCTTTCGGCCGAAGCTATATGCGGAACGCAGTATATATGTGATCGGTAAAGGCAGCCGCAGATGAAGCGAGGCATAAGTCCTGATACACCACAGTACTCTCTTCGTCTTCCTCTACTTCAAGCCTATGCAAACGACCGCATAATATTGATCGAACGAACCTTCACCACGGCAGTAAGTTCGAACGTAAGAGATCTTGACCTAGAGCTAACAGAAACATGATAGGACAGTGAAATGCCTCCGCTACTCGCTGCAGTTTCCTTGAGAAGTTACGGATCGACGGTTGTGCAGCGCCCGAGAGACCCGAATGATGATAAATCTTCAGAAAGTCTCCCAAGTAACGACAGCCATCATGGAATCTCTGCTGGAGTCGGGAAAAATAATAACGGCAAGAGCGACAAGTACATGGATGAGAAGGGTTTGAAAGAGCCCTGATGGGTGGGACCCGGTCATGGCGGCACGAAGTGTCATCTCTACCGACCTGCGAACGTCAGTCCGTTGAAGCTAAATCATCTCATTTTGATAATCAGAGGTATGAGCGGATAGAATCTCCAGTTGGGCCAGTAGTCATTGGCAGTATAAATGGTTGTGACTGAAAAGCTGCGGTAATATTTTATTATATCACTCACCAAATCTTAAATCTCCTGGACAGAAATAAATGCCTTGAGTTTTTCTGCTTTCAACTACAATATCGACGACAACACTTGTTCCGTGATCTAAGATGTTCGATCTTGTGGAAACCTGATGGCTAACCTGCATTCAGGCGCCGCGAAAACATTGGCGTACTCAAAGCCATCCGCTCGATATCAGCTATAACTTCCTACACCTCGCTCTACACTACACATGCTTTTCCTAACATTTCTCTACCGCTATAAGTGTCTCACATGTTTTGGAGCGTCATTGTTCGCGGCGAGAGGCGATCTTGGCGGTCCCAAAGATGTTGCCGCGATGATAGATTCTCTGCACTTTGTGGCAAAAGTAGCTATTACATGTTGCGAGTAACTGCGAATGATCTGAAGCACACTTGTTGATACTCTCTAGTCTCGAGCCTTAGCAATGGCTTGTTTCCTCTGTCATTTTATGTCGTATGTGATGATGTCGCAGGGGTGTAAAGTGGGCTGATTTGGATCTATAGGGCGAAACCGCGGGGATGATGTCATCAGAAGATGGGGAACAGCTGGCGGAATAAAATGCTCGCGTAGATCGAAAACCTACGCCAATATGAAGCTTGGAAGTGGCTTGCTATGAAGGCAATTGACTGCAGTTTAACAAGAAACGCACTCGACGGCAATAGATATGCAGGGTGAGGGTGAGAGACGAGTCTTGATGAGAGCGTTAGAAAGACCCTTTTTCCTGTGATTTCACCATCACCTCTGGGGAATTATTTACTCATGATTGAGTATGTTAAAGAGTGTA
>Ga0265780_10008510_pt1 | contig 12453 bp, 18 predicted proteins | sample P1T30metagenome_FD_192432 | JGI IMG/M metagenome (GOLD analysis project Ga0265780, IMG submission 192432) | Plant litter microbial communities from East Loma Ridge, Irvine, California - P1 T30 | ecosystem: Environmental > Terrestrial > Plant litter > Unclassified | place: USA: California...
CGTCACACACTCTCGCATCATAGAAAACCTTCTGCGCCTACCTCTCTGACAGCGGGCAACGCCTTCTTGGCAATCGATACACAAATGATGACCCGCTTACTGCAGCTAGTCCTCCATCCTTACACGAACAATGCAGTCAGCAATTAGTGAGCGGTCCGCCAGCCATGTTTGCCGAATACCATCATGTGCTACAATGTGGATGACGGATATCGATCTGTTTATAGATCTCACCGGAGTGCCCTTGTACATTGCTCGGTCACCCAGTTCCCCGTTACGTCTGTCCTTCACACGTCTTACTGCCTATCTTTTCCCGCTTCAACGCCTTGCCTTAAAGCGACCTGAATACGGATCTCGATCTCTGAGAACCAGCTACGCGCTTATAGTTTCAATCTGATTCCGGTCTCGCACTGCCGAATGAGTCTTGTCGAGAAAACGGCTCTACGTCGAATATGGACTGTCGCCTTACGCCTGTCAAAGAAATTGTTCCCCACTTAAATTCAGTGACATTCCAAGTAAGCAGCACCTGACTCTGGCCCGGTCTTCACCTGCATATCTGCTTCCGCTGGGAATGATTGCTTCATCAAAAACTTCGACCCCACTTGATGGCGAACGCGCTCTCATTGAGCCCTAGGTCTGCCCATCTCTGCATGGCAGATTCCGATGCTGCCTGTATGCCCTATCACAGAGCACGGTATACATGAAGAAGTGTCAGGATCTCCAGCGCAGTGCATATTGCATATCACTCGGTAAGCATTAGCGTGGTCCTTCAGCCCACAGTAGGACGGATTCCCGTCCAGACCGTTCAGAAACTTGTTGTACAGCAACATGGCCTGACAGTCTACTCGACAATCGTGAATGACTACGATCGGAGTATGCACCTCTTCCCATACAGACTCACCTAGATTCGACCACCACACTGCAGTATCATGTTGCCAAGGGGCGGTCGTACATGTATGACGCTGAGGTGGAGAGGCTTCAACGCACATTGGCATCCCTCTCATTTCGACTACACAGCTACTACTGCAGCAAGTTGGCTAGGACCCGTGGGATCTGATGCTACAGCATACTAGCCCTTGATAGTCTGCCACGACCACATGCCGTGCATAATAGAGTAACTAGCCGCATGCAAAGCTGGTTTATGAAGCTACTCATCACTTCGTCGCCGAGTGCAAAATTTGTATGAGGACAGTGTACCGAAGAGGTGCATTGACCTTCGCCAAACACAGCAAAACTAGCACTCCATCCATCACGCAAGTCTACACCGCTAGCGTCAAGCCGCTACACCAACCGAATACAAACCTAATCCATCAATCCTGCTACCGATACTTCTTTCACAGCATCGTCAAGTCCCCGCCAGCAATGCACAGTGACATCTCCACTCCCCACCCACCTCAACCTTTACTCGGGAGACACCGCTCTATCGGCACTATCCATACGCTCCAGCCATCGTGCCTTCCAGATTCGCTGCGGAGCAGCACATCTAGTTCACTCCGGGACAGCATACCCCATCGATCCCGCAGCCGCGATGCACCCGCTTTGCGCGGCACGACGAGCCGCGCGCTTAGACGCTGCGATGCTGATGCAAGGGTGTGCTACGTGCTCGACGGGGAGCTCGAGGTCTTCGCTTTCTTTTCCCATTCAAGATTAACCCAGCGACGACCCGTCAAACCGAGCAATCTCATCAATCTGACATCTGCGCGTGCTCCCTCGTTGCACCGTAGATAAGTCGGGCGCGCGCGAACGCCTACCAGGGTCTGCAAAGTCGCAAGGCAGATGGGCTCGGCATGCAGCTCCGCAACGGTCAATGGACTAACGCGCCCAGGCGAATAAGTCGAGCGTTTTCACTAAGGGAAAAGCAAGCCGGGCGGTTGCGTTTTGTTGCTTTTTTTGTTTCTGCCCTACTGTAGGGCCGACGTGCATGCAAGCCGCATTCTTCGGCGTCGCCGTGGCTCCACTTGCGTTCTCCGAGCGGGCCAATGGCGAGGGAGGTGTTGGGTGGTGCTGAAAAGGGAAGGGGGCGTCTGCATTTGTAGAGGAATGGAAATTGGCTTGGTTTCGAGGTCTTGTTGCGATTGCGTTGGAGATGTACACAAGTCGCTCGTTCGCCTTGCATGGACTTTGTGCGTGTGCGTGTTAGCAGAATAAGAATATCGCAAAAGAGAGTGATGATCGCCGCATATACCGGGGCGTCCATTGTCAAAATGTGACCGGTAGGATGCAAAGCGCCGGAGCTCGAATACGAGCGTCAGTCAGATTCCGCCTTTGTGCCAACGTCGAAGGATGCAAGCATCCATCTCAGTGTCACGATGCTCAAGATGGCATGAAACCCAATACGTTGTCAGCCAACCTCCAAGTCAGCAATCTCCCTCCCCGCAACCCTACGCCCCAACCCTTCCCCAATCCTTCCCTAAACCACCGACAATGCCCCCTCATCATCGCCCTCTCGCAAACACAAACCTACAAGATGACCAATGCTTACATCACCAGCCGTGCCCTCACCCAGCAAGCCCCAGGGGTTACCCCGATTCCCCACCCCAGCCTCGCAACTCAATGCTCACCCATCATAAATCGCAAACGTGCAGGATCGGAACATGGACCTTCGAAGTCTGACTTATTCCCACGTGCCGAGACGAATGAAACGATCCAACGGGCTTGCCTCCGCGAGTCCAGGCAAGGGGGGCAGGAAGATGGTGTAGATCGCGGGCTGATCATTTACCTACCTAGAAGGGGAAAATCTGCCGTTTCTTATTGCCTTGTTTGAAGATCGGGGCGGGAACGTCGTGTAACAGTGGCAATGCGGAGAAATGAATTATGCTTTTGGATATGACGTTGAGGGTGGTGAGTGCTGATGGTTTGGGGATACGTGGCTGATGCAAGTAAGCTGCTTCCAGACCGAGATGGATGCTCTCCCAGTGTTGAGGTTCTCACGCCGTGTCCAATTCCCCATCAATTCTGCGTGTGTGTTGCTTTCGCGTCCAGTGTCTTTTACAAGCAATACCCCAAACCACCGCCCATCAGCCTAACCCCATGTTCCCACTTGAGCCACGCCAGAACCCATAGTGTTCGGCGATTACTCCTTCTCAAGCCCTGGCAAATCTTCTAGCTCAGCAAACGTTCTTGACTGCACCCCACAGTTCCCGAACCGTGAGAGCGAGTTAAACGCACGTGCTGACATCAGCGCTAGAACGCACAGACTCCCGCAATAGTCTGATATGGGGCAGTCAGACTTTGGAGAGAGCAAGGCAGGGTTGCGTAAAGTCGGGCGGATCGTTAGGATGATCCCTCAAGTGCCGTAGATGCGTGAACATGGCCACGGTATGTAATCCCGACGAGGTGCTGTCGTGAGCTTTGGATCGCGCAATGGCTTCGGAATCGGAGGTGATAAGGACCCGAGATTGAGAGTCGGGCCGTGCAAGATTGGGGTTAATCTCTCGAGCCATGCGGCGTGGTGACGCGAATTGCGAATCCGAACAGATTACGGTCGTCAATCGGAATAGGCTATGGTATCAATTGAGAGACGGTCCGGTATATTTTTTGACTCCATGGGCGAAGGAAGCAAGGCGTCCTCTGGGCCAACACAGTCTCATTTGTCGATGTTCTTCTTTGCTTGATTGTCTACTGCTAGAGCGTTAGTGAACATCAAGACTTCGTGCACGCTCGTTGTCGCTATGTGCCTGAGGCCGACATCGACCACGCTTACACGCAATACCATCTGGCCCTAAGTACCTAGTCCCATTGTCACACCCCTCCCTAGTTCATTTATGCATGTGAATTATGCTTGTTTCTGAGCTAACCGTATTGCCGTATTATGACTTCGCCTGCGTGATCACCCCACGCTTGCTGTCCAAAACCAGGATTCAATGTGGTAATTGCATTGCTAATGACAACCCAAAGACCACCCTGTCGATCGATCTTCCGGTGCTGATATCTTACTAGCTGTTGCATTGGTGTTTTGTGGCAGTTTGCTGTGAGATCGAAAGCTAATGTATATTGGCAGGGTGACAACCAGCTGTACCAGGTTCAAGGTCGTGTGGAGTTGCGCCGAACATGCTTGATGTTGTCGTGAAGGCTCGAAAAGTATTACTGTTTTCAAGGTCAGGTCCCCGGTACAAGGCGTGAAAATGGTGAAAGCGGTTGGTGGAAGATAGTCTAGCATGCAATTGTGTAGATGTTGAATATATGATACGCCTGTGACTCGAGAGGTCCAAATCCAGCGAGCTGGAATAATACTAGGGGGCTGCTGATCATGCTCAAAGCCACTGATCCGTCGGTGCGCCCAAATCGATAGGCCAGCACCCTTGAAATGCAACAGTATCGTCGCTAAAACTGAACAGAAACCTGTACAACACAGGAGCGATTCGCAGGATCGCATACGAAGATGCCGTCGTCAAAGTCGTTATATAACGTCGACCGAGTTTTGTAAATAGCAAGGCATTATGCGTAAACATGGCTTTTCCCGATGACAAGACTCCGGTGATAATGGCTCATGGGCAGATATAATATCCTCTGCCTCCCAAACAGCTCCGCCTGGGATGTGTAGCTGCAAAAATAGTGTGCAAATGAAAAGACTATCGGGATCGTGCCCGTTCCTTACTGCGCCCTACAATCGTGTCATGGTGCATGACAGGCGCCAGATGCTTGCGAACCCATCAAGATTCGTCGTGTACTTCATTAATAACTCCAGGCTTCGATGATAGAGGACCGACTGAATGACCAGACAAAGAACTGATTGAGCCCACACGTTCTTGTGGTGGTGGCTCGTCACGCATACACGCATTCTCCAGCAAGTTGGTCCACTTGCCACTGGTGCCAGCGTGACTGTGTTTCAGATGTTGCCGGAAGTGGTCAGCACGGAAGAACTTCTTGGCTTGGTTACATTCGCCAAACTTGTGAACATGATTGAGATGCTCAGACCGCGCGTCCCAGTCGGCGGGATTAGGGAACTCTTCGCCACAATATCCGCAAATGTCAGCAGCCGAGGGACGGAGAGGTGATGGGTGAAACGCGGAATGCACGCCTGCAAGCGCTGCGCATGCCCATGAATGGCGTCGGAGATGCAGAGAGTTCTGATGCCGTTCTGCCTCGTTCTTGTTCTTGAACCGATTTGGACAGTATTGGCAGATGTATTGCTTCTCCAGTTCGTGGAGACTGTTGTATCGTCAGTTCAGAATTCCTTGCAGGGCCCAAGGAATGGCGGTGGAGGCGATCGGGTAGCACTTACCGCAGTTCTTCCTCGCTATCAAACTTTTTGGGCTTCTTGGGACAACATTCGCAGATATAGGCTCCAGGTATGCGACTGGCCACAGAGTTATGCCGAGGATGCAACACGCTATCTGTGGACATTTTTCGAATTTGCGGCTGATCGCTCTCCGAAGGGCCTCGCTGGTGCTGTGGTCGTGATAAGGAGCTGCGAGGGCTTGGGTTAAGCGATCGACTAGCTGCATATGGCGACACGGGGCCCGAGTCCGTCTCTCCTCGAGGAGACAAGGCGTTGGGCGATAAACGATGGTCCCCACCATAACTTGTCATACTGCTAGCCGCCGTCGAGAAGCCAAAGGAGGATCCGATGGACCCGGTGCGTTGGCCGAGCGATGAAGCCGACGATATCGAGCCTTGGCTTGCCTGGAAGCGCGAAGCAGCGCAATTGCGGTTGACGAGCATTTGTGCCGAGCGGCGGTGGTACAAGTCCGAAGGGCCGTTGGCCATGGGCCGGTCTTCGCGTGCGGCTTCCAAAGGTGGTGATGAGGCGCGCCGCTTAAGGCCGCCCTTCGGGCCTAAATGGTACTCGTCAGACTCGGCGGGGCTACGGTCGCTGATGTTCAGTTCACGCATGCCATTTTCTTCCATGGCAAATTCCTGTTCGGAGAAGATGCTGTGGTCGTAGCTGCCCCGGTGCTGGGACGATGTGTCGTCAAAAGGACCAGGGGTCGAAATGCTGCCAAATCGTCCTCTATGCGAATCATTGGAGCTCGAATCAAAGATGGGACTGCGGAAGCCGGGGTATCCCGGAGAAATGGCTCCTGACGGCGGCCACTTGGATGCAGGAGAGTCTAGGGCCGGATGCAGACGGTCAGGAACAGAGAGAGGCTTCAGGCTGTTGAGCTTGTGAAGTGGGGGGTGTGCGTCTGACGAGTCTTGAGCACTGCTAGACAGAGGCGGCGCATTCGCTCTTGTCGGCGTGTTAGGACCGCCTATCTTTGAAAGCAGCTGCTTGTCGTATGCATGCGAGGAGCTCTGGAGGGCCTGCTGGCCTAGCTGTCGCTCGCTTGTGAATCTGCGGTCCATTTAGTGATGTTCCATGAAAGACTACGAGGGCAAGGGCGGGCGAGAGGCAGTAGCCGCCAGGCGCGCACGTGCTCTTCTTAGGCATGCTACATGTGAGGAAGCCAGGGGTCAATGCCGTATACTTGGACCGGCACCAATTGATGACATGCGTATTAGATTGTAGTGGAGGCAAAGCCCCGGATTGGAAAAAGCACTTACCGGTGGTTTCCAAGCGGATGCCGGGTCTTGGCGGCTCGTTCGTCGTCAGTGTGCTCCTGGCTGTTTTCGGAGCTCATGTCGTCCAAGGACAGGGAGATGGAGGGCTCGCGGGCCCTGAAGTCGTAATCGGCCGAGGGCTGCCGCGGACGCGCCTGGGAGCCGCCTGCTCCACCGTATAAGCTAGAGCCAGGTCTGACTGTTGCGAGACGGTTCCCACCAAAGCCGGTGTCTCTCGGACTGTTGGTGTTACCCCATTGCCAGCCGGGGTCTTGGCCAGCCCTGATGTCTTCAATGTGACGCGGCGGAGGCAAGGGCGGCGGGATCTCTTCGCGGGCTCTCGGGATGGCCATGGCGACGGCTGGGCTTGGCTGGGATGCGCGGTGGTGGTGTGGCAGTGCGTAGCGATGGGACTCATATACCCGAATGCTCGGGGTGCTGCTCGCAGACGACATGGTAGGGCCAGCAGGGCCGCGGGCGGTGGTGTGGGAAGGGGGCCCGCCACCTATTGGCAGCTGAAGCGTGCCTCGCAGCACACGAGCGCCGCACGTGTGGCGAATGCCGCAGAGTGAAGGACTGCGTCGTGGATGCGCCCTCTACTGGAAGACTGGTAGGCGCACGGGCCTCGGGCTATAGTTGGAGAGCGTTAGCCGGGAAGGTGCAGACGGACTGGCCGAAACAGGAAGGGGCGGTCGGGAGAGCGCGACAACACCAGCTGGGACGAGGCCAGGTGGGCGGCAACAATAGAGAACAATGGGGGCGCGAACCTGGGCAGCGCAGAGCGTATCGAGCAGCCGCAGAGCGCAGGCGACAGAACGCGTACTCGTGCTGCTGAGGCCGTGTGCGAGGCTGCTGGCTGCTGAGCGGCGGGGGGCGCTTTTCCTAGCGCAATAGGGCTGAAGTGAAGACCCCAAGGCAATCCACAATCCACGCCGCTACTAGCTGAAGCCTGGCCGGACACCGCCACGCAACGCAATATTGACTGCGGTTCCTGTTCCTGACGCCCAGCAAAGGGGGTGCGTAGGCGGAGGCTCTGGCAGTCGTCCAGGTGAAGAAGCACTCAACGTGCACTGTTCATGGTCTCACCGCAGCGAACAGCACTGGCACTGCCCCAGCGTTGCGCAAGAGAGGGTGGCCGGGCGTGGGAACGGCGGATAGAGAGGGGAGAAAGTCCCTGCGTCCAGCTGGACTGCGATAATCAAAGAGGGAGAATTGGCTGAGTGATTGACTGATGACTGATGACTGGTGGCGTGGTGCACTCTAAAGCAAGCAACAGCAACAGCAACAGCAACAGCAACAGCAACAGCAACAGCAACAGCAACAGCAACAGACAACAGACAACAGACAACAGAAGAGCAAGCAGCGCACGTCGCAGGCGTCCCACGGGAACCACCAGTATTAAGCACGACCGTCTGCTTGTGCCTGTCGGCGCTGATTGGGCGCAACCACAACTCCAAGCACGGATCATAGCGGTGGGTGGAGTCGCAGGGATGGAACCTCATCTGCAGTCCTTACTCGACACACCAGTGGACCATGTCTCTGGGGCTTTCGAGAAGTCTGCCGAACCCCTTCTCGTCCGAAGCCGCTCCCTGCTAGCCACCCCGCGCCGCAGAGCATTGTTAGGCACTATAGGCATCTTAGCTATCTGCACCTGGCTCTAAGATTGCCCGCCTGGCCTCGCTGCGGCCGTCGATTCAGCTTCCTAGTCCTGGATGCTCAGAGAGTCAATATCGCCGTAGCCGACGACGTTTCCAGCAGCGTGGGACGCCCTCACTCAGGCCAACAAACGTGGCCACAGTAATCAAGCGCTGCATTGGGTGCCGCCCACCCGCCGTTGTCCATAGTCGATATTTTACGCAAAGCAAGGCCGATCGCCAAACCCACGCTGGCTGGACTGCCACTTAACGCTCAACGGTGAGTCCTCTGTGCGAGATGTAGGCGCATGCCGGAACGACTCACGCTGCAGCGTTGTCCTGCACCTCTCCGCACGCGGTACAAGCGTGCAAGCGTCAGATGGCTCGGCGTCAGGGTCAGACTCGAGGCGGGTAACGGAAGTCAAAGCGGTTCACTCAGCCTTACCAGCCATTCCACACCAGTCCTGGTCCTTGCGCCTGGGCAAATCACACGTTCCCCACGCGCCGCCAGGCCCTATCTCGCTTGCGGCCATTCATCAGGGTTTAGATACACTTGCTGAGAGCCCGTTCAAGGCTAATTCGGCGCCTCGCGGTGATATGTTGATCGCGCTCTCGGAAGAAGGGAGATGCACAAGACTGGTCGTCGAGGACGTACAATCTCACTATCACTAGGCCGTGCAACAGCTCGTACTGGACCAACAGCAGGCGAATCGCCAAGACTGTATAGCCCCGAGGCCTTTAAAGCTATCAACAAGCCTCCGAGTCATCCAGTCGACTCGCACATGGAACGATAGTCATTCTCCAAAAGTGCCTAGAGCCTGAAGAGAGCACATACAAACTTTTGTGGCATCTGCTGCCCTCAACTCGTTGATGCAGAGCAGGGCGTACCCACCGTACCGAGTGCTGAAGCAGCGCAGTATTTCCGGTGCAAGTGGCTGACTCGGCGCGGCTAGGCTGGGATCTGGTAAACAACTGAACTGACAGGCCACCGCGCTCCCGGTTTGTGTACCAAGGTCCTGCCGGGATGCGTGTGGCACCAGCCTGCCATTTGAAGGACTTGATCACCGCGATGGGTCCTTCGCCTCAATGTATTGCAACTCTATTCTGCTCTGGCCGGACCACCCACAGTAGCCGCTTCCAGCAGGGGAGCGCTGTAGCGCCGTGATGGAGGTCCTGGACACGACGCGTGTTTGGAGCAGTCAGCCGAGATGGGTCCCGGTGCTCGTGCTGCCGTAACGAAAAGCCGTGGTTCGATGCTGCGGAATGTCCCATCTAGCCGCTGGCGTCGAAGCGTCGAAGCCAGGGAGCCGCCGCTGGCACGGTCGCTAGCCCTACGAGAGACGTACCGGTATTTACCACTTCTGTACCGTGTAACCAGACTGTGCCACGGCCTTGCATGCCTGGGCGTGTGCGGCGACAAATCCTGCAAATCAACTGCACGTTGGGCATAATTGTGCTTGCTGATGATGCGTGCTGATATTGTCCACCGACTCATTTGTGATGTTCGTTTTTACATGCCTGAGCCTTAGGCTGATGATCGTCGCTGTGCGGAAAGCCTCTCCCGCTCTCGGCGAATCATGCATTCGCCAAGGGCATGTCCACTATAGCACCCACGACGTAAGAATCATCTTGTTCGAATCTCCTAGGTTTGTATTGAGTTTGCCGGCTAAGAGCATCACCGAATGTCAAATCAACTGGCAACTGCTGGTTCGCGCTTTCCCAAAGAGGCTGCAACGCCGCGTACTTGACCATCGTCGGCGCTACTGACGAAACCTCGGTGAAAAGTTCACGCTCAAGCACATCAGCACTCAACACCACACGCCATCGCTTGTTTCAACCCACCTCCTCATCTCCGGTGCTCCGACTATTCTCGGATAGCCCTGCATCGCCATGGCTCTCATCGATAAAGTGCCGGGCGACTTGCAGTTGTACATCGGTGGGTACGTAATGTTGCAGATTGCCGTTTCGCAGTCCCCCACAACCCACAACCCACGTCTGGGGAGTGCAACGGAGACTGACACGTCCGTGATAGTATGTTCACTCTGAGACGACGTGAGGCGCTACAGCAAGCCAACATCACCCACGTTGTTTCGGTGCTGCGCCTGCCACTCGATCAAGACCTCTTCGGCCCATTCAAGGAGCACATGGTTGTCGAGGTCGACGATGTGGATGACGAAAATCTGCTAGAGCACTTCCCGGCTACCAACCGCTTTATCAAGGCAGGGCTGAACGGCGGTGGCGGCGTTCTTGTCCATTGGTGAGTACAGCCCTGGTCGAGCTGAGACATGCATCTTCAACCCCCGATCAACGCCAACGATGACCCCTCTTGGCGCATTCGCCATTCTCACCGGACCACATTGCGTCAACTGGGGTACGGCTTGTTCGTGCTCAACGTCTCTTTCACGCGTGTCTTGCCTCAATTCTTCGCTCAGGCTGCCATCTCTCGCGTCTTCCTGTCTCTGGGCATTTTTTCCCACACCGCTCGTTTGCCACTTCATTCTTCCTCAGCCCCTTGTGTCGACATGCCAGCCAACCTTTCTTCTCTAGTGCCATGGGTAAATCCCGATCAGCTACCGTCGTCATTGCTTATTTGATGCAAGAGCACAACATTAGCCCTTCGGAAGCCTTGTCGCACCTGCGCCAGGCACGATCGATATGCGAGCCGAACGATGGCTTCATGAAGCAACTAGAACTCTATGGCGAAATGCATACCCCTGAAAACGTCGAACAGTCTCCAGCCTACCAACGGTGGGTCTACCAGCGGGAGATCGAGCTGAGCCGCGCTTGTGGTCAGGCTCCTGAAGCCGACAAGATTCGCTTCGAGGATGAGCACGTCCCCAATCAGAACTCTGGCTTCGAGCTCAGATGCCGCAAGTGCAGGTGAGTAAAGCTCCATTGGCAGTGTCTTCCCGCTTTCTGCTCTGGTCGGCGCTTACGAATGGTAGACGGGCACTCGCAACGTCACAGTACCTGCTTAAGCACACCTCGCCGTCGACGAAAGATGATGAGAGTATAGACGCATCGCCCATCGCCCCGCCCAGAGATTGTGCGCATTACTTTTTAGATCCCTTGTCTTGGATGCGCCCTGAGCTCGAACAAGGGAAGCTAGAAGGCCGTCTCGAGTGCCCGAAGTGCTCTACCAACGTGGGCAAGTACGCCTGGCAAGGAATGCAATGCAGCTGCGGAGATTGGGTGGTCCCAGGGATCAGCCTTTCGAAGGGGCGAATCGACGAAGCAAGGAAGTCGACCGCAGGTATTCGACGACCACCTGGCGCAGTAAGTGATTCTGCGCAGATCGTTGGCCAAGCGAAGCAAAATCTATGAGACCCGGATCGCGGAGTATCCGAGGCCGAGTCTTAATAATTCGTGATCGCCAACGGCTGCATCTCACGAGTCTGCGAGCCGCAAGTGGCTGTATCCGATGGGATATTTTCGCCACTTTTCTGTTGAGGCTGCTCAGTGTCGTCACATTGGGAGGCGATACCAGCATCCCTGCCCATGATGCTTCCAAAGTTCAGCTACACGGATTACTTGTCACCTTATCAAGGAGATTATCGTGCTTCTTTGCCTCCATAGCAGCAAAGACAAACGTCGTTGTGCCCATGCATCCGGCAAGACCATAAAATCCAAGCAATGATGCGCCCGCGGCGTACCCATCTCCTGCAGCATTCCACCCTCCCTTGGATGCTAGTTATTACCAAGTCAAGAGCTCGCGCAAACTCTTCCATCTAATGACCTCTGTCCTCGCCAGTTGAATGATTCTCACGAACTAATAATTGTTGTGTTCCCAGCATTGCTAAAATTGATGTCAAGACCCTTTCCCGTATACGTCCGACCTGTAGCACATTGGCTTGTGTTCTCACTATCGACATCCTCTTTTGCCCAAGTCCCGCAAGCGCTTACTGACTCATGCTGATGTAGAGATGGTGTGAGCTGAACCTTACTGATACGGGTTGTCTTCGAATTTAGATTCGAGTGCGAAGATGAATAGGGGGTTGCACGTTGATGGCATACATTTTGTCGTCAGCAGCGGGGTCGCATTGTCCGAAGAGCATCGCCTGCGATCCGCACTACTCACAAGGGATGTGTCAAGTGGGCTGTATTTCTACGCACAGTGATGATAGCGTGTCAGAAGTCATATGAGGCGGAGAAGTTACGCAGTAGTAGTCACAGTATCATCACATAGTCTTGTCAAAACTCAAATAAGTATCTCAATCAAGAGAACTATCCATCCTCTAACGGCCAACATCACATCCCCTCTCCCCTCTCCCCCATCCCGTCTTAGCCCTCATCGCCCAAAACTCTCCTCCTAACCCCCTCCAACCTCCTCACCATACCC
>Ga0265780_10008511_pt1 | contig 12450 bp, 11 predicted proteins | sample P1T30metagenome_FD_192432 | JGI IMG/M metagenome (GOLD analysis project Ga0265780, IMG submission 192432) | Plant litter microbial communities from East Loma Ridge, Irvine, California - P1 T30 | ecosystem: Environmental > Terrestrial > Plant litter > Unclassified | place: USA: California...
GACGACCCGGCGAACGAGCTCATCGTCGCGGACATGGACTGGCGCCGTGCGGTCTGGACCCCCGGCCCCGACGCTGCCATCCGTTGGGAGCCCGCCCGCTACCGGACCTCGTTCGCGGTGGTCGACGGCGGTCTGGACCTGACGGTCGAGGCCGATTCGCTCGTGCGCGACCTGCTGGTGCAGCCGGACCGGGTCGCGGCCGGCGGCACGGTCGATCGTGGGTTCATGACGCTGCTGCCCGGGGAACGGGTGGTGTTCCGGCTCGGCGGTGTGACCGAAGCGGATGTACCGGCGCTGCGGTCGGAGCCGGTCCTCTGGAGTCTGGACCGCGCCCTCGCTCGTTGATATGCAGAACAGCGCGGTGATATATTTAACCTTGCGCCGCTCGTTGTCGTGACCTGAGCGACTCCGGCGTCCGATCGACCTCCTCGTCGACCGGTCGACAGGAGGTCTCACATGTCGCTCGCCATGCGCCCAACCACCGGAGCGGTGCCGACCGTGCTGCACTCGACCGTGCTGCACCCGATCGTCCCCGTGTCCTCCCCTGCCGGGGCTGCTGGGTCCACGGCGTCGCACCGCACGGTCGCTCCGGCGGGGGCCCGCCGAGGGTTCGTCCCCGCGGTGGCGCTGCTCGACCTCGTGCTGCTGCTCGCCGCGTTCGTCATCGCCCACGTCGTGCGGTTCCCCTGGGAACTCGCGTCCGTCCGACCGCGGTCCGGCTGGCTCGAGTTCGTCGTGGCCCCCGCCATCGTCGTGGTCTGGATGCTCCTGCTCTCGGTGTTCCGCACCCGCGACCCCCGGATCGCCGGCATCGGGGGCGACGAGTACCGCCGCCTGGTCACCGCGAGCTTGGTCGCGGTCGCCGGTGTCGCGGTCGTGGCGTACGCAGCGCAGCTCGACCTGGCTCGCGGGTACGTCGCGATCGCGTTCCCGTTGGGCCTCGCGTTCCTGGCGCTCGGCCGCAAGGGGGTCCGGACCGTGCTCGCCCGCAGCCGCGCCAGGGGTGAGCACCTGCAGGACGTCCTGATCGTCGGCGACGCCGAGGACGTCCGCTACGTGGGCGCGCGGATCGCCGCCGCACCGAGTGCCGGCTACCGGGTGCGTGCCGTCGTGACGGACTGTGCTCCGGTCGGGGCCGAGGTCGACCTGGGGGCGGCCACGGCTCCGGTCGTCGGCGGCATCGAGGACGTGCTCGCGCACGCCCGGGCCGAGGGCGTCTCGGCCGTCGTCGTCGCGGGTGCCGTCCGCGGTGGGCACGCGCGCCTCCGTCGACTCGGGTGGCAGCTCGAGGAGCACGGCGTCGAGCTCGTCGTGTCCTCTCCCCTGGCCGACATCGCCGCCGGGCGGGTGCACGAGCGCCCCGTGGACGGGTTGCCGCTCATGCACGTCGAGACGCCCGACTACCGCCGCCGCGCGGGCAAGCGGGCACTCGACGTCGTCGGCGCCGCGCTCGGCCTGACGCTGCTCGCCCCGGTCCTCGCCGTGGTCGCGCTGGCGATCCGCGCCGACGACGGCGGGCCGGTCTTCTTCCGGCAGGTCCGCGTCGGTCGCGGCGGTGCGGAGTTCCCGATCCTGAAGTTCAGGACGATGGGCATCGACGCCGAGGCGCGCATGGCTGCCCTGCAGTCCGAGAACGAGGGCGCCGGTCCGCTGTTCAAGATGAAGGACGACCCGCGGGTGACCCGGGTCGGTGCGTTCCTGCGACGGACCTCGCTCGACGAACTGCCGCAGCTGTGGAACGTGCTCACCGGTTCGATGAGCCTGGTCGGCCCTCGGCCTGCCCTGCCGCGCGAGGTCGCGCTGTACGAGGACTTCGCGGACCGCCGACTCCTCGTGACCCCGGGGATCACGGGCCTGTGGCAGGTCAGCGGCCGATCGGACCTCGACTGGGCCGAAGGGGTCCGGCTCGACCTGCACTACGTCGAGAACTGGTCGTTCCTGCACGACCTCGTGATCCTCGCCCGAACCGTCCCGTCAGTGCTGCGGTCCCGCGGCGCGTACTGAGTGCTGCGCTTCCCTGTACGAACGGTGACCGTTCCGGTGCCCGGCCTGGGCATCCAGGGGCGGGGGAGTTACGATGGACGCACACGGACTTCCGCCGCGTGGGTCGACGACGATCACCGGACGGCGACCAGTTCCACAACAAGGAGTCATGATGCTCGGAAACCTCGGCGGCATTCACCTGCTGATCATCCTCGGGATCGTCATCCTGCTGTTCGGCGCGACCAAGCTCCCGGCGCTGGCCAAGGGCCTCGGCCAGTCGATCAACATCTTCAAGAAGGAGATGTCCGACGACGAGAAGAAGGCCCAGGCCAACGGCACGGCGCCGGACGGCACGGTGCACAACAGCACTGTCCAGAACGCTCCCGCCGAGCCCGCGGCCGGTCCGGTCCTGAACCCGGGGCCGAGCGCGCAGCCGAACACCGACTCCCGGCGTTAGGACACCCAGCCCCGTCCTGTCGGCAGCCCCCGCGACCACATCCGTCGCGGGGGCTTCGTCGTGCGGGATCGACCGCCGGGTACCCCGTGCCGCAGGATGAGCACATGACCGCTCCCGTTCCCGTCCCGGCCCCCGTGCCGCACGGAGTCGCGCCACTCCGGGACGACCGGCGGATCGTGCTGGTGGTGGCGATCCTGGCGTCGTTCGTCGTCGGGCTCGACTCGAGCGTCGTGAACGTCGCGCTCCCTGCGATCCGGCAGGAGCTCGGCGGCGGACTCGTCGTGCAGCAGTGGGTCGTCGACGCGTACCTGGTCACCCTCGGCTCGCTCATCCTGGTCGCCGGCAGCCTGTCCGACCTGTTCGGCCGGGTCCGGATCATCACGTGGGGGCTCGTGGTCTTCGGGATCGCGTCCGTGGTGTGCGCCATCGCCCCGACCGGCGAGGTGCTCATCGTCGCGCGGGCGCTGCAGGGCGTCGGCGGGGCACTCGTCATGCCGAGCGCACTCGCCCTCATCGTCGCGGCGTTCCGCGGGGCGGCGCAGGCGAAGGCGATCGGCACGTGGACGGCGTGGTCGAGCGCGGCCACGATCCTCGGCCCCGTGGTCGGCGGGTTGGTGGTCGACGGCATCGGGTGGCGGTGGGTCTTCGTGCTCACCGCGGTGCCGATCGCCGTCACGATCCCGCTGGTCCTGCGCATCACCGGTGACGTGCACCCGGCGGTGCGCCCACGCATCGACGTCGTCGGGGCCGTGCTCGCCGTGGTCGGGGTCGGCGGTGTCGTGCTGGGCCTCATCGAACAGGAGCGGCTGGGTTGGGGTGCGCCCGTGGTGGTCGGCGCGCTCGTGCTCGGTGCGGCCGCACTCGTGGCCTTCGTGCCGTGGGAACTGCGGGTGACCCGGACGACGGGGTCGCCGCTCGTCCCGCTCGAGTTGTTCCGGGCGCGGAACTTCACGGTCGGCAACCTCGCGACCCTGTCGATCTACGGCGCGCTCGGCATGGTGTTCTTCGTCGTCACGCTGTTCCTGCAGGAGGTCTGGCGGTACCCGGCCTGGCTCGCCGGACTCGCGACGCTGCCGCCGACGATCATGCTGCTCGCGCTGTCCACCGCCGTGGGGTCCGCGGCGGGTCGGTTCGGCGCGCGGTGGTTCATGGCCGCCGGGCCGGCCGTGGGCGCGGTCGGGGCGCTCCTGCTGCTGCTCGCCGGCGACGACCCGACCGGTTACTGGTGGTCGGTGTTCCCCGGTCTGGTGCTGATCGGCGTGGGCATCGCCCTGATGGTCACACCCCTGACGAGCGCGGTGCTCGGGTCGGTGCCGCAGTCCGAGGCCGGGTCGGGTTCGGCCGTGAACAACGCGGTCGCTCGGATCGCCGGCCTCGTCACGGTGGCACTGGCCGGTGTGGTGCTCGGCGGCGAGGTGAGCGTCGACGGGCTGCACCGGGCCATGGTGGTGATGGCGCTCCTGCTGGCGGCCGGTGCCGTCGTCAGCGCCGTCGGGATCCGGAATGTCCCCGACCGCACGTAAGTTGAGTGGAGTAGACTCAACTCCAGGACCACCGCAACGAAAGGACGGAACGCATGGCGAACCTCCAGGGCGCTCCTGACTCCCAAGAACGACAGAAGACCGCCCTCGAGCAGTACGGCATCGACCTGACGGCGATCGCCCGCAGCGGCAAGCTCGACCCCGTGATCGGACGTGACTCCGAGATCCGACGCGTCTCCCAGGTGCTGACACGCCGCACCAAGAACAACCCCGTGCTCATCGGCGAGCCCGGCGTCGGCAAGACCGCCGTCGTCGAGGGGCTCGCGCAGCGCATCGTCGCCGGCGACGTCGCCGACTCCCTCAAGGACAAGCGACTCATCTCGCTCGACATCTCCGCCCTGATCGCCGGCGCCAAGTACCGCGGCGAGTTCGAGGAGCGGCTCAAGGCCGTGCTCAAGGAGATCAACGACTCCGACGGGCAGGTCATCACGTTCATCGACGAGCTGCACACCCTGATGGGTGCCGGGGGTGGCGAGGGCTCCGTCGCGGCGTCGAACATGCTCAAGCCGATGCTCGCCCGCGGTGAGCTCCGGCTCATCGGCGCGACGACCCTCGACGAGTACCGCGAGTACATCGAGAAGGACGCCGCGCTCGAGCGTCGCTTCCAGCAGGTCTACGTGGGTGAGCCCAGCGTCGAGGACGCCGTGGCGATCCTCCGCGGGCTCAAGGAGCGCTACGAGGCACACCACAAGGTGACGATCAACGACTCCGCACTGGTCGCGGCCGCGAGCCTGTCGAACCGGTACATCTCCGGCCGCCAGCTGCCCGACAAGGCCATCGACCTGATCGACGAGGCCGCGAGCCGACTCCGCATGGAGATCGACTCCAGCCCGGTCGAGATCGACGAGCTCAAGCGGAACGTCGACCGTCTGCGGGTCGAGGAGTTCGCGCTCAAGCAGGAGAAGGACGACGCCTCGAAGGCCCGCCTCGAGACCCTGCGCAACGAGCTGCACACGCGCGAGGAACGGCTGGCCGAGCTCGAGCAGCGCTGGCAGGCCGAGCGCGCGAGCCTGAACCGCATCGGTGAGCTCAAGCAGCAGCTCGACGACCTGAACATGCGGTCGCAGCGAGCCCAGCGCGAGGCCGACTACGAACTCGTCTCCCGACTGGAGTACGGCGAGAAGCCCCGCATCGAGGCCGAGCTCGCCGCCGCCGAACAGGCCGAGAGCGCCGACCGGATGGTGAACGACAGCGTCACCGACGAGGACATCGCCGCGGTCATCGCGCAGTGGACGGGCATCCCGCTCGGCCGACTGCTGCAGGGTGAGACCGAGAAGCTCCTGCACCTCGAGAGCGAGCTCGGCCGCCGCATCATCGGGCAGCGCACCGCCGTGACCACCGTGTCCGAGGCCGTCCGTCGCACCCGCGCCGGCATCTCCGACCCGGACCGCCCGACCGGTTCGTTCCTGTTCCTCGGCCCGACCGGCGTCGGCAAGACCGAGCTGGCCAAGGCGCTCGCCGAGTTCCTGTTCGACGACGAGAAGGCCCTCGTCCGCATCGACATGAGCGAGTACGGCGAGAAGCACTCCGTGGCCCGCCTGATCGGTGCCCCGCCCGGGTACGTCGGGTACGAGGCCGGTGGGCAGCTCACCGAGGCGGTCCGCCGCCGTCCGTACTCGGTGATCCTGCTCGACGAGATCGAGAAGGCCCACCCCGAGGTGTTCGATGTGTTGCTGCAGGTGCTCGACGACGGGCGACTGACCGACGGCCAGGGGCGCACGGTCGACTTCCGGAACACGATCCTGGTGCTGACGTCGAACCTGGGGTCGCAGTTCATGACCGACCTGTCCCTGAGCGACGTGCAGCGGGAAGAGGCGGTCCGTGAGCTCGTGCAGCAGGCGTTCCGGCCGGAGTTCATCAACCGTCTCGACGACATCGTGGTGTTCCAGGCCCTGACGGCCGACGACCTCGGGCAGATCGTGTCGCTCTACGTCGACCGGCTGGCCCGCCGTCTGACCGACCGTCGGCTCGAGCTCGCCGTCACCCCCGAGGCGCGCGGCTGGCTGGCGGAGCGCGGGTACGACCCGCTGTACGGCGCTCGGCCCCTGCGTCGCCTGATGCAGCGGCAGATCGACGACCGGTTGGCACGCGCCATCCTGTCCGGTGACGTCCGCGACGGCGACACCGTGCGGGTGGACGTCGCCGCCGACGGCGACGGCCTGACGGTCGAGCCCTTCGAGCTGGCCGAGATCGTCGAGGAGTAGCCAACCGAGACGGACGGGAGGCCCGTCACCGGTTCCTGGGACCGGTGGCGGGCCGGTCGTCTACCGTCCACGGCATGCCTGAGATCCGCGCGATCCGTCGCCTCACCGACGCCGTCGAGCACGCGAGCGTGCTCGACAAGGCCGTCGACATCGACCGTGCCGTCGTGAACGCCCTCGCCAAGCCGAAGGCCCTGCGCCAGCTGCTGCACGGCGTGCCGTTCGGCCACCCGATCCACCCGCTCATGGTGCAGGTGCCCCTCGGCGCCTGGATCTCCGCCGCGGTCCTCGACCTGGTCGGCGGGAAGGGCAACGCGAAGGCCGCCAAGACCCTGGTCGGCGTCGGGGTCGTCTCGGCGAGCAGCGCCTCGGTCGCCGGCTACGTCGACTGGTCGGAGCTGAACCGCGAGCAGCTCCGCACCGGATGGGTGCACCAGGCCGTGAACTGGACCGGTCTGTCGTTGTACGGCCTGTCGTGGCTGCAGCGGAAGCGCGGCAACCACGGCGCCGGCAAGCTGCTCGGCTTCGCGGGTCTCGCCGTCGTCAGTGTCGGCGGGTACCTCGGTGGGCACCTTTCCTACCGACAGCGTGCCGGCGTCAGCGAACACGGCGAGGTGCCGTTCGACGCCTGACCCACTTCCCAGGTCCGGCAAAGGTACGTCACGTGTGATGTATCGATGCGCGTACTCGTGGTGGACGACGAACGGGCCCTCGCCGACCTGGTCGCGACGGGCCTGACCCGGCAGGACATGGCGGTGGACGTCGCCTACCGCGGCGACGACGCCGACGAGCTGCTGGCGGTGCACGACTACGACGTCGTCGTGCTCGACCGTGACGTCCCCGGGCTGCACGGCGACGAGGTCGCACGGCGGCTCACCGCGCGCGGCGCACTCACGCGGATCCTCCTGCTCACCGCCGCGACGACGTTGAGCGACCGTGTGCACGGGCTCGAGCTCGGTGCCGACGACTACCTGACCAAGCCGTTCGAGTACCCGGAACTCGTCGCCCGGGTCCGCGCGCTCGGTCGACGGAGCATCGCACCCGTCGCCCCGGTGCTCGAGCGTGCGGGGTTCGTCGTCGACACGAACCGGCGGATGGCCACGCGCGACGGTCGCCCGCTCGACCTGACCTCGAAGGAACTCGGGGTGCTCGAGACGCTGCTCCGCGCGGACGGTCGGATCGTGTCCGCCGAGCACCTGCTCGAGAAGGTCTGGGACGTGAACACCGACCCGTTCACCGCCGCGGTCCGCGTGACGATGTCGAAGCTCCGCCGGAAGCTCGGGGACCCCGACCCGATCCGGACGGTGCCCGGCCAGGGCTACTCACTGTGAGTCGGTGGGCCCGGGGCTGGAGCATCCGGACCCGGACGGCCCTGACGTTCGCGCTCGCGGCCATGGCACTGGCGACCGGGGTCGTCCTCTTCACGAACACGATGTCGCTGGCCGGTGTCGGTGCCGGCCTCGACACCGCGGCCGTGCAGCGCCCGCCGTCCGGATCGCCGGGTGCCACGACCGCTCCAGAACCGATCGAGGTGGGCGGAGACGATGACGGTGCGGTGGCGGTGATCCGGCTCGTGGCCGTGCAGCAGTGGCAGTGGTCCGCGATCGGGATCGCGGGCGCCGGGCTCGCGGCCGGGGGCATCGGCTGGCTCGTCAGCCGCCGGGTCCTCCGGCCCATCGACCGGATCACCGCGACCACGAACCGCATCTCGGCGTCGAACCTGCACGAGCGCATCGCGCTGGACGGTCCGGACGACGAGCTCCGGCGCCTCTCGCGCACCGTCGACGATCTGTTGGCCCGCCTGGAGACCGCGTTCGAGAGCCAGCGTCGGTTCGTCGCCCAGGCGTCACACGAACTCCGGACGCCCCTCGCGGTGCAGCGCGCGGCGGTGCAGATCGGTCTGCACGACGACGCCGACCCCGCGGACGTCCGAGCGGTCCGGGCGGAGCTGCTGGAGCAGAACCGCCGGACCGAACGGTTGGTCGAGTCGTTGCTCGTGCTCGCCGAGGCCGATCGCGGCCTGGCGGGTGCGACGCGCGCGGTCGACCTCGACGAGGTGACCGCCGAGGTCGTCGCGGGTGCGGCCCGGGACGCGGCCGAGGCGGAGGTGACGCTGACCCATGAGCGCCGCACCGGGCCTCCCGGCCTGGTCGCACCGGGGGAGCCGACGCTGCTTCGGCAGCTGCTCGGCAACCTGGTCGGCAACGCCGTCGAGTACAACGAACCCGGCGGCGCCGTCCTGGTGACCACGGAGCCGGACGGGTTCGTCGTCGAGAACGATGGGCCGGTGGTCCCGGCGGACGAGGCGGGGCTGCTCGTCGAGCCGTTCCGCCGCGGCGGGGCGGACGCCGGACTCCGGCAGCACAGCGGTCTGGGTCTGTCGATCGTGGCCGCCATCGTGCACGCCCACGGGTGGCAGCTGTCGATCACCGCACGGCCGACGGGTGGGCTGCTCGTCCGGGTCCGTGTTTCGTCGGTGCAACCCGACGTGCACGCGGGGCGAAACAGCCCGTCCGCTGTGCTGGGGGTATGAACCACACCACGACGACGACCACCCGTCGCACCCGGTCCCTGATGAGCGCGGCCGCGGCCGCCGTCCTGCTGCCCCTGCTGCTGGTCGGCTGCTCGGACACGGCACCGGACGACGACACGACGACAGCAGCCGGGGGTGCGGCGCCCGGCGTCGCCCTGGCCGAGTGCATGCGCGACCGCGGCTACGACATGCCCGACCCCGGCACGGGTGGCGGGTCGATGCAGCTCAGTGCACCCGACGGTGTCGATCCCGAGCAGTACCAGGAGGACCTCAAGGGGTGCCTCGACGACTCCGCAGCGGCCGGCGACGCGCAGGCCGCGCAGCCGATGCCGGGCAGCGAGGAGATCGCCCGGAAGACCGCGGAGTGCCTGCGGGAGCAGGGGTTCCCGGACTTCCCGGACGACCAGGAGGCGCAGAACCGGTTCCAGCCCGACGACCAGGAGGCGTTCGACGAGGCTGCCGGCACCTGCACCGACGCGGCCTTCGAGGCCGTCCAGGGCGGAGCCGGGTCGTGAGCCACCGGCGCGCTCGACGCCGGACGATCGTGTCGGTGTGCCTCGTCGCGGCGGTGGCAGCGGGGGCCGGGACGTGGGCCCTCGCCACGGTGCCGAGTGGTCCGGGAGCCTCGGCCAGCAGCGGGTCGCGCGGCGGGACCGCGTCGACCGGAGCCACCGCCACGGTCACGCGCGGCGACCTGACCGACTCGAAGGTGTTCGCCGGGACGCTCGGGTACGGCGCAGCGACGGGGGTCCCCGGTGCCGCCGCCGGCACGATCACCTGGCTGCCCCGCGCCGGAGACGTCATCGAACGCGACGGGGCCCTGTACGCCGTCGACGAGCGGGACGTCCGGTCGATGTACGGCACCGTGCCGCTCTGGCGTGACCTGGAACGGGGGCTGCAGGGCGCCGACGTGCGGCAGCTCAACGATAACCTGGCCGCGCTCGGGTACGACGTGTCCGTGGACGACCGGTTCGGTCCACGGACCGAGCTGGCCGTCCGGCAGTGGCAGCGGGACCGCGGACACGAGGTGACCGCGGTGCTGACGGCGGACGACGTCGCCTTCGTCGACGGTGCGGTGCGGGTCGCCTCGGTCGACGGTCGGCTCGGGGAGCGGATCGCCGGCGGAGCGGGTGCGGCGGCGGGTGCGGGTGGTGCAGGCGCAGGCGCAGGTGCAACGGACGGTACGGGTGCGGCGGCCGGCGCGGGCGCGGCGGCCGACGTCCTGCAGGTCACGAGCACCCGGCGCGTCGTCGCGGCGACCGTGCCCCAGCGCGACGCCGAGCGGCTCGCGGTCGGCACCGACGTCGAGGTCCGGGTGAACGGCGCCGGGGCAGCCATGCCCGGATCCGTCGTCGACGTGCAGCCGACGACGAGCGAGGACGGCGGCACGTCCGTCGACGTCTCGGTGTCGTTCGACCCGGGGAAGCGGACGCTGCCCGCGGCAGCGTCCGCGCAGGTCGACGCGAAGGGCGCCACCGAGCACGACGTCCTGTCCGTGCCGGTCGCCGCACTCGTCGCGGGCGCCGGTGGCCGGTACGCCGTCGACGTCGTGCAGCGGGACGGCACGACGGAGCGGGTCCGGGTCGAGCCCGGCTTCAGCGCGGACGGACGGATCGCGGTCACGGGTGACCTGGCCGCCGGCGACCGCGTGGTGGTGCCCGGATGAGCGCCGCCGTGCTGCCGCCCGCCGCGGTGCTGCCACCCGCCGCCGTACTGCCACCCGAATCCGTCCTGTCGCTCCGTGACGTCACGAAGACCTACGGCGACGTCGGAGCCCTGCGCGGGGTGTCGCTCGAGGTCACCGCGGGTGAACTCGTCGCGGTCGTCGGCCCGTCGGGGTCGGGCAAGTCGACGATGCTCAACGTCGTCGGGACCCTGGACCGTCCCACGTCCGGCACGGTGACGATCGCCGGCAACGACGTCGCGACGATGTCCGACGACGCCCTGTCCGGACTCCGTGCCGACCACATCGGGTTCGTCTTCCAGCACTTCCACCTGCAGGCCGGCGCGACCGCCACCGAGAACGTCGCCGACGGCCTGCTCTACCAGGGCGTGCCCCGGCGCGAGCGGCACCGACTGGCGGTCGAGGCCCTGGGCCGCGTGGGCCTGGCGCACCGGGTGGACCACCGACCGCACCAGCTCTCCGGAGGGGAGCGCCAGCGCGTCGCCATCGCGCGGGCCGTCGTGGGCGACCCGACGATCCTGCTCGCCGACGAACCGACGGGTGCGCTCGACTCGGCGTCCGGTGCCGCGGTGGTCGAGCTCCTGCGCGAGCTCAACGCGGCGGGCACGACGGTCGTGGTCATCACGCACGACCTCGACCTGGCGGCGTCGCTGCCCCGGCAGGTCCGGATGCGCGACGGCCGGATCGAGCACGAGGTCACGCCCGTCGTCGACGAGGTCGCCCGGTGAGCCGGCGTCGGTCCGTGGGCGCGGTCGACCTGCTCCGCCTCGGCGTCTTCGGGTTGCGGACCCGTCCGGGTCGCGTCGTGCTGTCGGCGCTCGGCATCGCGATCGGCATCGCGGCGATGCTCGCGGTCGTCGGGATCTCGTCGTCGAGCAAGGCGAAGGTCGACCAGGTGCTCGACACGCTCGGAACGAACGTGCTCACCCTCACCCAGGCGCAGGGCCTCGGCGAACCGGTCCCGTTGCCGTCCACCGCACTCGAATCGGTGCTGCGGCAGGACGACGTCGAGTCGGCCGCGGCCGTCGGCACCGTGCCCGACACCGGTGTGTACCGGAACGACCACGTCCCGGCGCCCGAGACGAAGGGCCTCGGGGTGCTCGCCGCGTGGGGCGACGTGCCACGGGTCCTCGGCGGCCAGCTCGCAGCCGGGCGGTGGATCGACGACGCAGCCGGGGCGCCGCCGCAGGTCGTGCTGGGGGCGCGGGCGGCCGCGGTCCTCGGTTTCGACGACCTGCATCCGGACAGCCGGGTCTGGATCGGTGGTCGGTGGGTGCAGGTGGTCGGGGTGCTCGACCCCGTCGCGCTCGCCGAGGACCTCGACTCGCGGGTGTTCGTACCCCGCGGGTTCGCCGGGCAGCTGGGCTTCGACGGGGCTCCGACCGCGGTCTACACGCGTGTCGACCCGCCGCACGTCGAACGGTCGAGGGACCTGCTCGCCGGTGCGGTCCGACCCGGGGCGCCGCAGGACGTCGGCGTGACACGGCCATCGGACGCGTTGGCCGCGAAGGACGCCACCGACGACTCCTTCACCGGGCTGCTGGTCGGCATCGGCGGGGTGGCGCTGCTGGTCGGTGGCATCGGGGTGGCGAACACGATGGTGATCACCGTCCTGGAACGCCGCGCCGAGGTGGGCGTCCGCCGTGCGCTGGGGGCCCGTCGTCGGAGCATCCGCGACCAGTTCCTGGTCGAGTCGTTGCTGCTGTCGTTCCTCGGCGGGCTGGCCGGCGTCGTGCTCGGCGTCGCGGTGACGGTCGTCTTCGCCGTCACGCAGGGCTGGCCGGTCGCACTGCCGGTGTGGGCCGTCGTCGGGGGACTCGGCGCCACGGTCGTCATCGGCGGGGTCTCCGGGCTCTACCCGGCGGCACGCGCGGCGCGGATCCCGCCGACGTCCGCCCTGGCGGCCGTCTGACGCGTGCGGTGGACGCACGCACGGGAGGCCCGGTGCCGGTCCGGCGGACCGGCACCGGGCCTCCAGGCGGTCGCTTCCCCACACCGGACGCGAGTCGCAGATCATGCCTGGTCATGACCACCTGGTCAAGCAACTGCGT
>Ga0265780_10008513_pt1 | contig 12450 bp, 14 predicted proteins | sample P1T30metagenome_FD_192432 | JGI IMG/M metagenome (GOLD analysis project Ga0265780, IMG submission 192432) | Plant litter microbial communities from East Loma Ridge, Irvine, California - P1 T30 | ecosystem: Environmental > Terrestrial > Plant litter > Unclassified | place: USA: California...
ATAAGAATAAGAACAAGTTACTTCAGCTTTTGTGTATCTGCATATCGTGAGCTTAGTAGTGATGGCGTTCTTCTGCCTTGACCTGCCGTGAGCGTGAGTATGAGTAAGTGTGCGTGTTTGAAGCACGACTAGGTATGATTACTCAGGTGAGGTGTATCTTCATCTTGTAAGACAACTTTCTTGCTCCTAGTATCTTTACATCTTTCATGGTTAGTCTGTCCTTCTGTTTACATTTTCCCTTGTGTAATCCCACCTTTCGCCTCTTTACCGACGATTTTTTTTCCCTAGCTACGACTACCGCGATCAGTCGATTGCACAGCACATGAAGATAATATCACTCTGGGGAGTAAGGTGCGTATGCATCCGTAGGGTTTTCCCATGGAAAGGGTGAGATGAGAGAGAAAGAAAGCTTTTGGCTAACAGTGTATATTGGTTAGTGATAATATCAAGAGTCATTGCAGCACTGAATAATTCCTTTATTAACTTTATATTGGTACACGAGAGAGACTCAGCAACTAAACCCCCTCCCTCTAAACATCCCATCTGTTCAATCTCGACGCCCTTGTCAACATCAGACTTAATAGCTAGAGTTTGGATAGTTGCCACCACCCTGCCCCTCGTTATCAACCGGGTTCGCCGGTCCACCAGTCTGTCCCAACGCACCACCCACCTGTGTAGCCTGTCCCTTTTCTGCCTTGATTGCCTCCCTCGCCTCAGCCTGCTCCGCCTTTTTCCTGTTCACACATATACACGTTAGCACACCATACTCACCCCATTAGCACAACCACCATTACTTCACAACGCAACTCACCTATCCAAATCAGACGCCAAATCAGGCTGTTCGCCACCACCACCCATGCCCTTGCCCCCTTTGGCCACCGCATCCGCTACCCTACCCTCCCCCGGCGCCGCCATCTGCTGCGCATCCAATTCCTTATGCCTACCTACGTCTTCGTGGCTTAGACCTTTGGCTTCTTCACCAGATGGTGCCCCATGCACGCCTTTGCCTTGTTCAAACTTTGCGTTTCGTAGCCCTTCGGCGTCGGTGGCTTGCTTCGTGGGGATGCGTTGGTCGACGGTAGCAGCGTTGTCCGAGGCATTGAATTCGGTTTGGGCTTGCTCTTTGGGGTCTTTTTGTGCGGGGTTGCCGGGTGTGGTGTAGGCCTGGCTTAGGGACGGTTGAGAGGAACCTTTGGGATCAAGGGCGGACATTGTTGCGTGGTGTAGTGTGGTGGTGGAAGCAGTGGTGGTTTGGGATGAGAGCGTTGGTTGGATGTGTCTTATTTTTTTTGTAGCTGCAGTGATTAGGTATCTGAGATTGCTTGAATTGAGGTTTCTATGGGAATTAGTTGGGTTGAAGCTTGAGAGGATATTGTTTTGGCTATCTATAATACCTATGACGTATGAGGGGCCCGTCATTCGATTCTTGCCCCACTTCTTGCCCCCATCCCGTCCCGTCATGGTATTTGGAAAACAAATGTACAAGCCGCGTCTTAGTCTTTGTTAGCAGTAATCGATAGAAGCGTGGGGCGGGCCAAGTGCACGATTTTCCAGTAACATCTGACTTTCTGGATTAGAGTTGGAGAAACCAAAGACACATCACGTACATTTGTGTCTGAATCTTACTACTGGCAATTGTTGATGGTCAATCGTAGCTAACATTCAATATCTGGCAATTACCATATCGCGGGTGTACGCTCTCGTGGGGTGGCAATAGTCGCCATGGTATGTGCTGTATGAGGACGAGCACAGGAGCTTCCAACCCTCGATATATGTGTCCCAAAGAGTAAAATACAAATCTGAGCTCCATTTCCGCAGAATTTCCTCAGCTTGAGAACCTAGGTAGTCCGTAACGCCTGAAAATGATTCATAACCTAACGCCTACGCTATGCTTGCAAATCGACCCATGGTCATGACTCCGTTTCCATAGCCACATCTGCTGAAGGCTCTATCGTGTCGATGTGATGGGTTGGTTCATTGCTCTCTCGTTTCGATTCGGCGGCTTTGGCGGCTTTCTCGCGGGTTTTGCGACACCACTCTTCTATCGACTCGGCGGCTCCTCCTTCGATCTTGATAGTTTTGGGCTCAGCAGGTACTCCCAATACTGTGCCTTGAAATCTTGATTCGACGCCGGTCTTGCTGTGTTTCTTCATCAAGGCTGGGTAGAGTTAGCAACCGAATAATAACAATACACACAGAGGCCTACTGTTCAAATAATCCTCCATTTCTTCCTGGTCAAGCTGCTCAGTTGGATTCGTTGGTACCGGCTTGTATATGCCTGCTATCCGCCTGATTTCCTTGTTCTGCTCGCCCTTGACCCATTCGATAAATTCGGTCACATCTGCCGTGTCCTCAGCGTCACGCCGTGCCGCTTCATTCTCGCGGGCGCCTGTTTCCGCGTTGTACTCTTCAAGAGGCTTCCGCAAAATTTCCTTCCAAAGTTCCTCCCCTGCCGTCATAGTCGGTACAAGGAGGGCGCAATCCTGCATTGCCATGCGCACATCGGTAATGTCTGGGGTGAGGTCGTTGTGGTTCGAATAGGCATTGTAGGCTGTACGCTCTGCGAGTACAGACAGGTAGCGCGCTGTAAGGTCTACGATGGTGTCGACGGCTGAAGGCTTGCCATGTTGGAAGCCCGTCGCGCGCAGAATGTGGAGGACGGCGGGCCGTAGCAGGCTGAGGAATAGGTCGTTTTGGGACATGCTTGCGTTTTTGGATCGTGTGCGATGCAGCCGTGCACTGAGTGAGTTGGTATTACGGCGGAACCAGTGGGCGCATTATGGTCACGGTACGCGCATATATGGAACTGTCGAGAAAGTGAAGGTACGCGGTCCGGAAGCTTTGGCCTTTCATCATTCCGGGTGTTGCCAAGGCCAAACCCCATGCCATTGTCAACGACCGCGACCGCGACTCACTTGCTCACAATCGGCCATCCTCACACATGTCGCGCCCGCCGGCGCGTAAATCAGAATTTGGACGCTAAGTCTCCTCACATCTGCCCAAACCACACAAGATGAAGCTCAAACTCAAGACGAGCGCCGCCCCCAGCTCTACACCGGCCGAGGCTCCCCCATCGAATGCGTCCACGCCCGTCACCGCGAAGCCAGGCCTCAAGATCAAGTTGAAACCCGTAGCACCTCCACCTGGAGAGCCAGTAGACAGTCAGCATGCCGACGCTACCAAGGTGAAGCGCAAATATACCAAGAAACCCAAACTCGATGAAAGCGGCAACGTCATCCCCCCCGGAAAGCCTGGACCGAAGAAACGGGCCCGTGAAGAGGGCGATGATATAGATTCACCCGCCGCTAAGCGCAAGCCGAAGCCCACTGCGAAGAGCCTCGCCATGGCCAATGACAGCGACGAGGACGATTTCACTGGAGTCGAACAGGCACCTCCTCCACCCAAACTCCACAATCGCACACAGTCTATCAAGTTGTCTATCAAGCCAAAGGCCGGTATGAATGCACCACAGCGCACCAGCACTGCTATTCTCAAGGTCAAGGGCGCCGGAAAGCCCCCAGTTAGACCATATGGTGTCGGCTACGACAGTGAGGCAGAAGAGGCAGAGCCCGACCCAGCCATTGAATCTCAGTTCGTCTTGCGCATGAAACCAGGCCCAGACTGTGACTTACTGCGAAAGTCCATTGAAGAGAAGACCATCGGCAAGAGTGTATCACAGGGGGGCCCCGGTGTCCACTTTCGCTTCTTCGATCGCGAGGGCCGCCGGGCTATGCTAACTATACAGAACCGCATCTATGCCGCCACTATGGTCGAACTACCTGCTGTCATCGAATCGCTGAAGAGCTGGAACAAAAAGGATTGGGTCAAGACTGCCGACGTCTGCCAAATGCTGCTAGTCTTGGACGAGGTCAAGAACGAGGAGGAAGCGAAGAAGTACCCTCTACCATCATACATCTCCCCCGATACCCATCGATTTCCCCATGGTCTTACGCCGCCTATGAAGTGGGCCCGCAAGCGACGTTTCCGACCTCGCAAATCGTACATCGACGTCGAGCGAGCCGAAGCACAAATGAACCGACTGTTGGCCGAGGACGAGAATGCTCATGCAACCAAGTTCGAAATGGTAGACAGCGAAGCTGAGAGCTCCGAAGAGTCCAGCTCCGAAGAGGAGGTGGACGATGAGGAAATGGTGGATGCTCCCCAAGTCGAAGAGATGGACGCCAACGAATTCGAACAGATGCTTGCCGAGGGACTTATGGACGATGAAGTCGAGTTGCAGGGCGACAATGACCAGATCAATGCGTTACTGAATGGCTCTAGCAACATCGAAGTCGAACAAGTTGGCACCCCTACCACTGCTCATGACGTGGCCATGCATGCGCTCAGCCAGAATGGCAATGCGGCTGTGGAAACCGAGACTGCAGCTTCGACACCGGCAGCCGCGACATCAGCAGACGACAATGATGACGACGACGATGACGCTGATTCCGACGACGACGTGGATGAGGTGGATGAAGCTGCCGCTGCGGAGGAGCAGCGTCAAGAGCAGCTCAGGGCAGAAATTGCAGAACTGGAAAAGGCCATCCAGCAGAGTACCGAGCAGCGTGACAGGCAGACCAATACTCTCTTCAAGAAGCGTGTGCAGACACAGATCGACAAGCAGAAGACTGATCTGGCTATCAAGCGTAAGCAGCTTAACGAGGAGGCTGATGAGTAACGAGAACTTGTTTTTGCTCTTCTAACTGGAGCAAGAGTCCGCTTGGTGGTTTAGGAAATGTATCCACACATCCTTCATATTGCATTGTCATGGCGTTCAAGGCTGTAGCATTTTCACGGTGTTACTGGAGTTAGGCCATATGCAGGCACTGCTTGAGTCCAATCACTATCATATATTCTGTGTCTTCCACCACTTTTGACCTTTCCCAAAGAGCGTCTTACAGTTTTGACACCGCGTGTACAGCCAGCCGGACTTGGTTCGGCTACCGATGTCACGCTAATCATGCCACGTGACTCGAGACCCTGCCAAGACGTACTGCTTCACGGATCAGTACTTATTATTCTTTGTCGCCCCGCAAACTCTCGCCGGCATCACCTCAATCTACCTCTGCCGCTTGTCGCTAACCTGCACATAAGTGACAAAACTAACAAAAACACGTATTGCTAACTGATCAGCCCTTTACAGGATAGGTCGCCGACATGGCGCCGTTTGGACCACCCCCGTATACGCAGGAGCAGATCACTGCAATGACCTCATATGAGGAACGTCGGCGCGCTGAATCCGAACTGCGAGGTATGTATTGTAATGGAAGCTTTGCGCATAGATGCTGACATGATAACTATAGCATATATTGAAAAGATCAAGAAGTACACCGAGGAGCGCGATGGCGCACATTACAACGGCGCCGGTGCTGGACATACTGGAGCTGGACACCATGGCGCCGGCCGTGGTGGCCATTTTGGCCCTGGCTCCAGCCACTATGGCTATGGCACTCGCGGTAACAACAACTTCTACAGTGCCCGCGGTAGCTACGGTCATCGTGGTGGCCACGGCACCTACGGCACCCCTCGTCATCACCCATACCCGCGTCCATCCCAGACGCCCGCGCACAACCCTACAACCGTTGATGGCTCAGATGAGAAGACCAGACCCAAAGAGGAAGAGGATACTGGGAGCGCATCGAAGCAGCTCTTGATGAGCAAGAATCCGGCATGGAGAGACAATATCAAACCCAAGGGTCTCTGTTCCAGGTTCACTAGCACAGGTATTTCGACGAAACGACACTTTCGGCACCTTTCCTTCTTCACTTGCATTACTGACGCATCTACAGGTGTATGTGGCGGCGTATGCTCATACATGCACGATCCCAACAAGCTGGCTGCCTGCAAGCGCTGGCTGTATAAAGGTAACTGTACCTTGGGTCCACTGTGCTCACTCTCTCATGACATTTCACCGCACAATGCGCCAACCTGTATCCATTTCCAAGGCGGACTGTGTAACAACGAGACCTGCCGCTTTGCTCACGTTCGCATCAATCCTGCAGCACGCAACTGCGAGGCGTTTGGCACTTTGGGATACTGCGAGAAAGGAGACGCCTGCCCTGAATTGCATGCAAATGAGTGTCCTACTTTCGCCAACACGGGTGAATGTCGGTTTGGAGATAGCTGTCGCTATGGGCACGTTCGTCGCGCTGCTCGCATGAGGACCACTACTCGCCACTCCTCCCCTGTCCACTCCCCTTCTTCGGCCACTCCCGTCACTTCCGATAGCCCAGAAGAGGACCTGGATACCGCCAATGGTACTCTCAATTCCAGCGAGGAGACCCTCGAGTCCATTGTGGCCGAACAGGAGCCTAGGCAATTCACCCAGCAGGCCGACTACATTTCACTCGGGGAACAATAAGCTCGGCGCATGCATTGGCTGCCGATGTCCGCAGATTGTGAGTGCCCCCCTCCTTTGATTCTGGCGTGGTCCTTCCCTAACACGTCTTTTTCAAGCCATGCTTTCTGCCAGTATCTATCTTGGTAGGTTTTCGTCTTCATAGCCATGTGCTTTTCTTGACCCTTCAAGGTACATAGCTGTCACAGCTGCGGCGTTCAGGGTTTTCTTTGTGTGATACCCCGTCTTGCGATTTCCTAGTCGAGTCTTTTCATTGTCTCCTGCCAGGGCAATAGGCCCATTTCATTACCAATATACTGTGCAATTGGAGTAAAGTCCACGCACAACATGCAGAAACCGGCGTACGGTTGATGATAGGAGTGCCCTATCCTCGATAGGTGCTCACCAAAAGATGATAGAAAAACATGTAAACAGAGAGAAAAGATAAATGAATGAAAGATGAAGAATCAAACGCTTTGATTGCAGTCGTGTCCGTTGTGAATAATGAAGGATGATGTTTGTTGTGGGATAGGTGCATTTGGCCGTGGAGGAGTTTGGGCCGTAGGCTAGAAGGGTGGCGCATTAGTAGCGCCAGGTACCAAAGTAGTTCGGGAAGGGTTTGGAGGTGTGCAGGATGTGCATTGTGTCCAGTGTGTGTACCCAAAGCTAATTGCGATATAAACTGAAAACGGATAATCACATGGGACGTGAGGTTCGATGTCGGGCGGTATAAGACGCTTACTATTTATTTCTGACATTGGCAAGAGGTGGAGGCTGAAGCGGGCTGCGGCTGCGGCTGCGGCTGCTGCTTAGCTTTGGTCCTACTTCAATCGTGCCATACCATTCGACAGCCCACGCCGCGGATCATGGGCTCTGCCACCTTTGCGATGAACCCGCGAAGGTATAAGACTACTTGCCCGGGTCGAGTAGTGTAGAGACGGCATATAGCGCTCGGTATCCTTGTGTGAAACTACTCGTGAATATTATTAGGCCCCGACCGCGTAAGCCCTTGCCTGCGCTGGCAAACGCGAAGCTCGACGCGAAAGCTCGTTTGCGCAACAACATGCCGCTCAAAGACCTGTTGAAAAAGAAGGACAAGATCAGGGATGAGGGCGCTCCTACATCGCCCACGGGCCCCACGTTGTCTCCCGATGTTCCAGAGTTCCACTTCTTTCGAACCACGACCACGACGCAAGAGTCAATCGAGCCGCCTAGCTTCCCCGGCGATCCTACGCGCGAGGCACCCCTTTTGTCGCCCGTTCCACGAGGTGCGTTTGGCAGGTTCAGGAGTCGTAGCAGCACCTCGTCGCAGGGCGGAGGGATAGCGGAGCGGCTGCACTTTGGGCTGAGCAGGTCTGGCAGCTCGGTCAACGTGCCAGACAATCTTCCAGAAGTAGGAGGAGATGGTGTCGCCCGGACAGAGGACGAAGAGGCCAAGTGGGAAAAGAGGGCTACAGTGATGGTTACAGCAACTCTGCAACACAGCAGTCAGCCCAGTACGCCGCACTACGAGCCTACGAGCCCACTATCGTCAGGGCCACCGAAGAGCGCCACAGGCACAGGTGCTCCTGGGGACGAGGTATGCATCACTTGGACGAGGACAAGAGCTGGTCTAAGCTTTGCATAGGAGAACATTCAGGAGGCTATCAGGCTACACGAGAAAGGAAGTGAGTAGTCTCACGCGGGAACTCTCACGATGAAGCTGACAAGGTGCACCAAGATCTCGAGGCTTCGACAGCATTGTTTGGAAGACTGGCAGAGCCGAGCGGCGCAAACAATGCTCTAGCGCAAGTGCTCTACGGTCTCGCATTACGGTAAGCACTTGGGCCTATTCATCGGACATGGCCGTCGCCCTTGTTTTCTAGGCCTCGCTGACTAAAACACCAGTCATGGCTGGGGGTGTGAGCCGAACCAAGAGCAAGCGGTCCAGTACTTGTCCATGGCGGCGTCGAACAGTGCTGAGGTCGAGAAGCTGGCGCTCGGTGCAGGCATGAAGAAGGGCGGCGCGGCCAAAGGCGAGCTTGTGCTGGCCATGTATGAGTTGGCCAACTGTTTCCGAAATGGCTGGGGCATCAAAAAGGATGCCGCTGCGGCGAAGCAATATTACGAGACTGCTGCTAATTTGGGCGATACGGATGCAATGAATGAGGTAGCTTGGTGCTATATCGAAGGCTTCGGTACGAAGAAGGACAAGGTAAGCAAGCTATGTCGTCCTCCCCAGTGTGTGCGGCAAGTCGCTGTTGTCCAGGGCCCCCGTCTTGCTTCACCGGTCAACGTCGACTCGTCTATGAGATGATGTTCATGCGATGGAAACGCGAACGGTCAGCTTGGGGTCGCGTACAGCCTCGACCTCAGCCATCACGCGCCTTTGCCCACTGAGACACCAAGTCGCCCTCCACTTCCGCCTCACTGTTTGGGCATCACCATGGGCTGTTTCGGCTGATGCGGACGTATTGCTAACTGCAGCTCGATTCAGTTCAAAGCGGCTCAGTTTCTGCGCCTCGCGGAGACCAAGGGCAACAAAACGTTAGGCAATACCTGGTAAGTACCACCGTTTTCTTTACCATTTCACTCTCTATTCGACCATGGCCATCGGACCGAGGAGCTGCTTTTGCGACGAGAAGCACGGAGCAAGATTACCATGAGGTGCCATCACATTGACGCGCGCCATGCCGTCTCAACCGGTGTTGCATCCCCCATCAACAACCTCAACCTCAACACCAAGCCACGACAGGATCCAGGCAGCATGGCCACAAATCCAACGCACAGCGCTATTGTCCGTTCAGGCGAGGCCAGTTTCAATGGGTCGGTGCCAAGGCGTATCGATTGGCTCTTGAGGCACCGTTTTGCTCGTCGTGCTCGCTTAAGCTGACCGCGGACGCCGAACGGCCCTCGCCCTCACCCGCAGCAGGACCTGTCACACTTTGGTTGCCCAGTTCCCCGCTACGCACACATGATGCCATGTCGCACAGAGAATTTCTGCGAGTACGAGCACCATGCCGTCCGTTTGGCACAAGCCGAGCTCTCCCCTTCCAATACTGGAACTTAGGCATGCCTTCTGGGCCCGGCGCTGCGGGTGCATGGGCTCACACGAGTCCGTTGATGGGCCTACACGTGGCGCCTCGTTGCTGGCCTCGGTTCCAGTGCAAGAGTAAGCGGGACGGTGGGAGGGTGTAGCCGATGACGGCGTGCATGCACCCACGGTGTGTGTGGAGCACATAGTCAGATGGTGCGGTTGTCATGGCAAGCTGGAGATTGAGTTGCATTGATGGCGCGACAATGGTTGCTGTTGGGGTTGCGTGCTTGCGAAAAGAGAACGGATGGCAGTAGTTGACGGCTACCGCGACAATGACGGCAGTTTTGATCGGGACACACAAGGCGACCGAGGACCCATCTACGTGCATTTACCGCGGTACTCTCGGCATGCCGTTGCCCTTTGTTACACCCACCGACGGATTCCGGCACTGGGCCTTTTTCTTCTCTGGTGCCCTTGCAAAGCACATGCTAACCTGACATGTCCACAGGATCTGGAAGGACAAGTACAATCCCAAATGATCGCAATTCCCGCACACCCCATTACTGTATTAAGCTCCGTCCCGTTCCGATAGGCAGACTTCCTCTTTGGGACAGTGTCACAGGTCACCAGATCCTTGAGCTGAAGGGGATTGGAGGTGGGAACGGAACAAGGGCAGATGGGCCGTGGGGTGCAAACGGTGCAGACAGTAAACCCGCCTTTTCCTTTTCCTTATTTTTTGCTTTTTGGTGTCCGCAATGTGGTACGGGACGATCAATGATCATCTCATGTATTGTCCATCCCCCACACGACAAAACGTATCAGCTGTGGCAAAAACCAATACGGAACATTTATCTAGTCCCGTCGGTATTGAATGGATCGTCATGAGCATTGGCTGCATGTAGACTTTGGCTGTTGTTATCGCCGTTTTTATTCTATTTCTATATTTCTTTTCTTTTGCGGGGCCTGGTGGTGGGTGATGTGATGTTTGATTTTGCTGCGGCGTCATTTGGAAGCCAGGCCCGGAAAATTTATCAATTTATCTTACGAAGCGGGGACTTATGTGATTGGGCCGTTGAATTTTTCGGCATGGTAGGCTGAGTTGAGGTCGGTGTGAGAACCGAACTATACTGGGCTGGACTGTTTGTGTGCACGGTATTCATTTCCTTCATCAACAACCACCACCACCATTACTGTTGTTGCCAACCATTATCGTACATTTCTATATCCATCTCTACACTCTCTTTCTTCCCCTCACCTTCTCAAGCCCAGCCCAGCCCCATGCAGCTTCAGAAGAAGCAGGAATTCTCCGATGAATCCAACCTTTATTTCACCCTCTTAGTGACTCACCACACCGTAATAATCTAAACCTATCACATCACGTCAGCCCACCCCCCGCACCTTGCCTAGCACTTTGCCTAGCAACCTGCCTGCACCTGCTGCACCCGGCACCTGCACACACAGACACACACAGACACACAGACACACACAGACACACAGACACACACACATACATACACCCCACCAACCCCAAACCACCGTATCGAGACATGTAGTTAGCCGTCTGCTTACTTGCCAATCAAGCTGCACTAGACACATGGACACGACCCTTGTCCACCATGTTTCACCATTGCCATTAGCGTACTTGTATGCATTTCTATCGTCTTATTCCTTGCTGTGCTTGCTTGGTGTGTGGGGTTTTTGTCATGTACCAGTAGGGTAGTGTACTGTATGCGAGATGCGTGCATATGCAAGAGTGCGATGATACTTTTTTTTCCTTTCCTTTCCTTTCTTTGCATGTCGAAGGATTTATGGACATGGATATGGACATGGAGCCGGAGCGAGTTGGCTGATGGTTTGATAATCATCGTCGTGTTGAGGTGACAAAGTTGCGGTGACGATGGGTTGCGTTGTTCGTTTTGTGAGGGATTGCGTGGCTTGAGACCATGTTGGAGATGTGGGGGCATATGTGTGTATGTGTGTATGTATGTGTGTGTGTGTGTATGTGTTGCTAGAGGCTGAGCTGAGAGGGGAAAAAAAAGGCCGAGACGAGGAGAGACTGGACTGAGCCATGTTGATGACGACGACAACGACGACGACGGCATGAGAGAGGAGAAACTTGGATTCAAAGTCCAATATAGATTCCAAGACAGACAGAGCGAGCGCTATACTACACTATACTATTCTCATATGACCAAAAACAATCATTCAAACTACGCACGGTAACCGTAAACCATAACCGTAACTGTTATAACAAGGTCCCCCCAAGCCCCGTGATCCCATCATTACATAGTCCCGTAGCAACAAAATCAATGTGGGGTCGGGTCGGGTCGGGTCCTCAGAGATGCCTGTTTCTCTCTCTCTCATCTGCCTCCACCGTCCAACGGGGCCGCTGCCGAGGAAAGCAGCAAGGAGCAAGGGTAGAGTAGAATAAGAAGAAGAGGAAGACGAAGAGGAAGAAGGAGGGATAAGCCAGCTTGCGCGGCATCCGGACGAATACATGGCAGCTGTTGATCCGGAAATCCATCCGAACGACGGTGTGACGTACGAACATGCCTATTACATTTCCAAGTTGCCGAGCTGAGAACAAAATACGGCATTTAGAGCTTAGCGTTGCAAGTGGTGCATGTCTGAATGTGGGAAGATGCGGTTGTATGAGGAAAAAGGATGCCTCTTGGCTTCCGATACATGATCATTTTTTGCCTGGCTTGACGCTTCACGCGAGGTACGCACATTTGGCCCTCTCTACCCTTGCGGCTCAAATCCTTGCGGCTCAAATGAAAAAAAAAATGCAGCTTAAACATGCAAGCAAACACGGATGTTTCTTTGTGGCGAAAGACCAGGCAGGTAAAGAGTGGAGAAAAGGCGGAGATCACGTATGCGCGGGCGGTGCAACACGGTGGAGAAGCGGCTGAACAAGTAAAAGGTGGGCAATGCATGACATGCAGCTTTTACCAGTTTAAACGATGTTGCTGCGGTAAAAACAATAACAAAAACAACAACAACATACCCATATATGCCTATATACAAAACGTCAGAAGAGCGTGCGGCGCGCAGTCGGCAACCATGATGGCCTGTTCACTCACTTTCACATCACATG
>Ga0265780_10008514_pt1 | contig 12450 bp, 11 predicted proteins | sample P1T30metagenome_FD_192432 | JGI IMG/M metagenome (GOLD analysis project Ga0265780, IMG submission 192432) | Plant litter microbial communities from East Loma Ridge, Irvine, California - P1 T30 | ecosystem: Environmental > Terrestrial > Plant litter > Unclassified | place: USA: California...
TAGTTCTGAGGTGGGAAGGGAGGGGCTGGGGTTTGGAAGTGGCGGAAGGCTTCGGGGAGCCACATGTTTGGGGTTGGAAACATTGTGGAGTTGGTGGGGGTTGAGACTGAAGTTAGATGGAAAGGGTGTTGTTGAAGTATGGAAGTATTTGGAAGAAGTGAAATAGATAGGCGTGAAGTGACAAGAAGGAGGTAAATCAACGGACGGGTAATACTGAGATACGATTGCCTTGCAAGCTGAAGACTCGCAAACTCGAGTGCGCGTGCTTGCTGTGCTAGATTGGTTGTGTACCACCACAGACGGGTAAGTACTTTGAAGAGAACAGGAAAGCTGTGTTATTGGATCAAGTCGATAGATGCTTGCAGCGGTGACACACACGAGAAGTTATCGCGGAGAAATCTGGCAGGCTTTTGCTCATGTTCGCGTCATTTCATTCTTCTCTACTCCTTCTCGAGACGACATCATAGGCGACTTAAGCAGCAAGCCCATGTCGAAGCTTGAGATACTCCTGTCGGAACTGGTTCTCGTCCGTCTCTTCGCCCCTGTTCAGTGGCGTCCACTTGGGCTCGTCCTTGAACAAGCGCATAGCCTTTGTGTACTACAAACAAACATCAGCATTAATATCCAGATTCATATGGCTGCCCATGCAGTTTCGAAACTTCGAAAAACGTGGGGTATACTCACGTTCTGCTCATCTGTCGTGAAGCGGTGGTAAATGCCGCTAGGCAGGATGATCAAGTCACCCTTCTCGAGCCAGATCCTCACCCAGTCGTCGCCCTCACTGCGGACATCAAAGTAGCCCGCGCCATCGAGAATGTAGCGAATCTCCTCATCCTCATGCAAGTGCTCGTGGAAGAAGCTCTTGACCTTCTCTTCGTAGATGTCGCCCATCTTCTCTGGCGAGACGGTGATTTCATCCCGGTTCTTGTAGTCACGGGCTTTCGCTAGCTCATCGACCTCAGACTGGGAGTTGATGTGGTGGTACAGCACGCCAAGCTTGGACAAATATGCTGGGTCGACCGCCCGGCCGGAGTCATGGGGCTGGCGTTGGTCGCCCTGTTGCAGAAGTCAGTCATGTGAAAGGCAGAATTGTGGGGCGCGGGAGCTTGCCTCGAGGTTGTCGAACCAGTATGCTTTCATGTTTGCTACTTGATTGACGTTGTGTTCAGGAGATTTTGGGGTTGCAAGGCGGGGCTATTGATTCAAGTCGTAGTGAGATGTTGGGCATACACAGAAAACTATTTCACGTGGCGAATGGCGTCATTCCTGATTATGCGCAGGGTCCAACGCGACCTCTCAGGCCGCAACGTGCGTCTCATTGGAGTCGCATTGTTTTGTTTGTATGCCCCAGGTTTTTAATTGCATTTAAAGCGCATAGGACTCTCTCTCTCTCTCTAAGTAGACTTTGCGCATAATTGTTTATGTGAGCAATCTGACATAGCGACTACTTCGCAATCGAGGCAGACATCAAGACAGGAAAGTTAATGGGGTCTATTTTAGTGTTTTCGAATTACCAGTATGACAACAACCGAAGCTGAGCGCTCATGTTGTGGTCACTGTTTGTGTCTGTGTCTTCGAAAGCTGGCACATCATAACGATGTCCTGCAGCATTGTAGTGCTTATATCTTTGGTCTCGAGGCGAAAGTGCATTTGCTTTGCAGTACTTCAGCAAGCGACCACCAGCGGCATTGATGCGGCTTCAATATGTGAGCCTGCTACCTCGTGCTCCGACCCCCATTCTCAGTCCTCCCAATCTTCCTCCTCCTCCTCGTCTTGTCGGGCTTTGCTCTTCTGTAACCTGCGCTTCTCGTCCTCATCAGTCACCTTGTTTCTGGCGAAGACCCCGTGGTTGATGAGTCTCGCTTCAAGTTCCCGCGTTTTGAAATGATCGGGTGACCTTCCTAGACCTTCAAAACCAACAATGCGGTCTACACCAACGCCGTCAATGAAAGCGAGCACACATGGGAGAACCTGGATGCCCAGTCTTGTGACTAGGAAGGGACAGTTGTCGACATTGATCCTTACAATGCGAGCCTCATAATGGGAGGGCGCGAGAGCCTTGATCAGATTAGATTGCGTCTGGTAACAAAGTATGGAAGCGCACCTCAAGATGTGTGTCCATGATGCGGCAGCGGTTGAAGTCCGGCTTGAAGAAGTGAACAACGCAAAGTTTTGTGCTTGTGGTGATGTCCATCAAAGCCTTCTCATCTTTGATTTCCTGATAGGTGCCATGTTCGTTAGCCTTCAGCCGCCGGGCCTTGTCGAACTCGGCATGTAGTTGCTGCAGACGCTGCTCTCTGAAAGCGTCGAGCTCCGAGTCGTCTTCCAGGGAGGCAATGAGGGCGTCCTCGTCGGAGTCATCGTCCCTTGTCGCTCTGTCGATGACCGATGCAACTTTCGGATCTAGCCCGGCCATTTTCAAACCGGTGCTCGGTGGCGGGCAGAAAATGTAAAGGGGTGGTAAAGCCTAGAAAAGTATCTAAGCGACGCCTAGGCGGGTCACGTGAACCCAGTTCAAGCGCGACCTCGGGAGGATACGCGTGTCGTTGCTTCTAGTGTGACGCGCACAAACACGTCAAGGCTATAATTGCAATGTCCAATTGATCTAGCACTCAATGCGTTCGTGGCAACAGCTCGTATCCAGCAAAAAAAGTTGGAGCCTCGTATGCAGGATCAGGGTTGTGGCTGTCAAAAGGTGAGACGGTCCCAAAGGATCTTAGCGCCTTGTGAAATTGCGCCCGCAGGACGACCAACCCTCGCAGCCAGGGGAGAGTTGAAGGTTGAGACCCACCCGCTTGGCGTCCTTGCATGCGTAGATCTGCCCGCGACCCTCCTCTTTTCTGCTCCAAGTTGCCGCATCCTGTCCTTCTCTTCACATTGTGCTCCCGAGCTTCAAGCCCCGCATATCTGTCCTCTCCGGGCAGTCCATTCCCTTCCGGCGCACCTCGACCGCACCTTTCACCCACGACGCCCACACATAGCCCGAACATACTCCTTTAATCACCATGTCGGACGACAAGAAGAGCGACGACTACAGAGGCGACATGCCCTCCTCCAGGACCTCGAGGGCGCCCTCACCCATCATGCGCCCTGCGCTCAAGAGTGCACCATCACTTACGGAGAACCCAATGGCTGCCGTCCTCGCATACTGCGCATCTTCAATCCTCATGACAGTCACGAACAAATACGTCTTGTCTGGGGTCGACTTCAACCTCAACTTCTTCCTGCTATGTGTGCAGGTACGCAAAGACAATGCCATTGTGAGAAGCTAGGGCTGACAGTGTATAGTCTGTTGTCTGCGTCACAGCTATTTCCATCTGCAAAGCGGCCGGCCTTATTACCTACCGGGACTTCAACACCGATGAAGCGAAGAAGTGTATGTACATTGGACTCTAGGAGGAACATTAGCTGACAGCAACAGGGTTTCCCATCTCCCTCCTCCTCATTGGCATGATCTACACCGGAACCTGGGCCCTCAAATACCTCTCCATCCCCGTCTACACCATCTTCAAGAACTTGACAATCATCTTGATCGCATACGGCGAGGTGCTCTGGTTCGGAGGCTCCGTCACACCCATGACTCTCTTCTCCTTCGGACTCATGGTCCTGAGTTCCATCATCGCCGCCTGGGCTGACATCCAGCATGCCTTGAACAGCTTCGGCCAGCAATCCGAAGCCGCGAACGAGGCCCTGTCGACTATGCACGCTGGCTACCTCTGGATGGCCTTCAACTGTGTTTGCTCTGCCACATACCTTTTGTCCATGAGGAAGCGCATAAAGTTGACCAACTTCAAGGACTACGACAGTAAGTCGTCCTGCTCTAAGGCGCGCAATTTGTACTAATGAGCGACAGCCATGTACTACAACAACCTCCTCACCATTCCCATCCTGCTTGTTGCCTCGATCCTCGTCGAGGACTGGTCCTCCGCAAACATTCAGAAGAACTTCCCCCCTGAGCAGCGCAACACCGTCATCATGGTCATGGTCATCTCCGGCATGTCGACTGTCTTCATCTCATACACCTCCGCTTGGGCAGTTCGTGTCACTTCTTCCACCACATACTCCATGGTTGGAGCCCTCAACAAGCTCCCCATCGCCATCAGTGGACTTGTTTTCTTCGATGCGCCGGTCACCTTTGGTAGTGTTTCCGCCATCTTCGTTGGTTTCGTGAGTGGCATCGTTTACGCCGTTGCCAAGGTCCGGCAAAACAGCAAGCCCAAGACTATCCTGCCCACCGCCAACATTCCGCTCAGCGCCAGCAGCAGGAGCATGCAGGACAGCCTGAAGGCTTAGGGGCAGCCTAAACGCTAAAAGCAATTCGTGCTACTTGACGCATCACCTTGAATAGAGTCCACTGTGTATCGTCTCTCTTCTCGGGACTATAGGGATATTTTCAATTCTGCGCCCCCTTGCATCTTTTACATACTAAGCATTGCATTACACGATTTTAACACTTTGTAGAATGGTTTGGCGTTTTTTTGTTGTCGGGAGTGTGCTAGGAGGTGTTGATGGCGATATGATATGGTGTATTCTGGTGTATGCTACACCCATGAGCTAGCAATGCAATCACGAGGATTCTTTTGCCAGTCTTTCGTCTTCTCTATGGTTTGCGCAATCAGTACAATTTGCTTGCTATTCGTTTGTTACTTTCTTTATGCATGCAAGGCTTGCGACAGATCACATATTTAAGTCATCCTCAGCTCTCAAACACTCAATGTCTACCATATATAAGAGTTAAGCGGTTCCTAGTATGTGACTCGACTACGCCGCTCGAGCTCAGCTTAATCAAACGAACACTGTGGAGGCGACAATTCTTTGAACATCCACGGCTACCTCTTTGTTCAATTTTCGTGATTGTCCGAGCAGGTTCACGGAGTCCTACAATGTTATTGTTTGCCTTAGATCGAGACCCAGACAAAGCACTATAGAGCGACGAGTGAAAGTTACATCGACGGCGTTGTTGCATGGTTGTCACCGGAACTCGTGCCATGTCAATACACAGAGATATCTGTGACTATACGATTTTCACCGCCCTAAGCTACTTAATCGTTGCACCCCTACTCCAACGTAGAACTATATCCTCTCAGAATCATCTGACTCAACCAAATCACCGCAACCAGACTCCAAAAATTCACCACAACCGGTTCTCAAAACATCACTACAACCATGTCTTGGCTTAGCAACATCATCAAAGAGGCTTGGAAGGGTAGCGAGGAGACAAACAAGAAAGCGATGCCTGTGGTACCGCAAGAACTCACAGCAGTCGAGCAGGCAGCGGCCAAGAACATCTTGGACATGCTCAACAGCAACCGAAAACACGAAGAAGACCTCATCCGCAAGGACGAAGCACGCATCTTCGAATCAGATTTACCCGTGGACATCAACGGCCACGAGAACCACACGGGCGAACCTGTCTTCTACCAACCCAGCACTTCGTACACAAAGCGTGTGCCGGGCTTGCCCTACGCTGTATCCGATGTCAACTGGATGTGCAACCAATGCACAAAGGCCAAGATCTGTGAGCGCCATGTTCGCCACAAGCCTCAGAAAACCGACATCTCCCTATGCGCTGATAGCCATCTCCGCATGGCAGTGTACTGGGACATTGGCGACCCGGAGAACCGCAAGAAGTCATGGCAGTTCGTCATCGAGGAGAAGTACGACCGCTTCGGGGATCCTGACCAAGTTCGCGCCGAACACGTCTTCGCTGCAAAGCACGGTGGCGGATGTAAGCCATACTTGCCGATCCATAGGATTAAGGAACTTGCTGCCCGCATGGTCCAGGACTACAACGAGGACCAGAAGGACAAAGCTCGTGTTGCGAACCTGGATTCCAAGGGCCGAGAATACTACACCAAGCCCAAGCGCTGGGGTGGTAAGGAACCCTTCAAGCCATCCGAGTTCGCACATGTGCGCGCCGCACACGAGTACGGTTCTTCAGATGGCAGCAGGATCGAAGCCGAACTCCGCGTACTGCTGCAAGCATGGCATCAGTCCAAACTTCCCCAGTCCGAGCGCGGCATCGACCGCACGACTGCCAATGCCAAGAAGATCTGGCGCGAGAAGATGGAGCTCCAAGCTGTTGACAAAGTGGCGCGACTCGCGGGTGGCAAGCCCGAATTCAAGGAGAAGATGGCCACACTGCTACTCGACGCCATGAAGACGAACGCCAACGAGATGAAGCGCTTCGAAATGAGCAGTCGGGCTGCGCGCGACGCTACCATGAAGAAGCGCGTTGAGCGGACTGCTTGGTATGAAGAGCAGGAGCTGGCCCACAAGGCGGCGAAGAGCAGGGAGCGCTGTGCGCGGAAGAAGGAGGAGAAGCGTAGGGCTTTTGCGGATAGTTCAGACGAGGATTCTGAGAAGGCTGAGGAGATCTCGGACGATACGCTGGCTGTGTTTGAACAGATGGCGAAGGATGCGGAGGATGAAGACAAGGGAGGAAAGCAGAAGCAGAAGCCCAAGCAAGTCACTCCCATCGTCAAGCTGAAGGTCTCCAAGGCGCCTCGCGAACTCACAGCTGAAGAGCGCGAGCTCTTGCGGAAGATCCAGGTCGCGGGCGAGGAGGATGTTCAGGATGAGGAAGCTGTCGATGCTGAGCCTGAGACTGAGATCGAGGAAGAAGAAGAAACCACAGAGCCTAAGACCACGACTCCAGAGTCAAAGTCTAACAAACGCAAGGCCACTGCTTCACCCTCTCCCAGCGCAGCCCCACAGCCCAAGTCTAACAAGCGCAAAGCCACTGCCTCACCTCCTTCCGAAGTCCCAGCAAAGAAGTTCAAGAAAGACTCAACCTCTCCTGAACCCACTGTCAAGCCCAAGAAAGACTTGCCGGCTTCCAAATCCACCGTCAAGCCCAAGAAGGCCACCGCCACTCCTGAGCCCACCGCCACCCCCAAGCCAAAGCGCAAGGCCACCACTCCCGCTCCCTCCGAGCCCTCGTCCAAAAAGTCTCGCAAGGCCTACAAATCTGCCGACATCATCTCCGACTCGGACGACGAAGCAGACTACGCCCTGCCCCCCGCGCCAGCACTCGCACTGTCCGAGCAGCGCGAGGGATGGGACATTGCTGGCGATATCGGTAGCATCGAAGTTGTGCAGACGGAGAAGAAGGGGAAGGCTGCCAAGAAGGTGGACAGCGAGAAGGCCAGTGTGGGTGTGGATGTTGTGGTTGAGCAGGGCACTACGATTGTCAAGGAGGTTGTGAAAAAGGACTCGCATGTCCACACGCCTTCTCCTGAGCCGTCAGTGCCGAAGTCTCCTGCAACCTCATATACACCAAAGTTTCTTCTCGTAACAGCATCTCCCCCGCCTCCTGCCCAAGCCTCTTCTACACCATCAGGGGATGAGCCGGCAGTGCCGGAATCTCCTCGAGCGGCGTCTCCTGCACCTTCATCCACACTAAAGTCCACTCGAGCGGCATCTCCAACGCCATCTTCCTCTCCCAAGCCGTCGACGGGGAAGTCTCCCTCTCCTACGCCTTCTGTCCAATCTTCTCCCACCCCGTCAAAGAAGCGCAAGAACGTCAGCTGGGCCGACGATCTCGTCGCGCAGCCCGAGAAGAAGCGCAAGCTCTCTCAGGTCTACGTCCCGAGCGCCATCGAAGAGGAAATAGAAGAGGAAGACGAAGACGAGCACGAAGACCTATTCAACGAGTGAGAAAGTGTGCTCTTGCAGTAATTCCATCTATCCACATGATCCGCGCGCATAAGTTAGTAAACTTGCATTTGAAATTTAAAATTTAAAATCCATATCTATAACATCCATCCCATTCCAAATATGCACCGTTATGCATCCCTGTTCCGTCATATCCCTCGGATAAATTCAAAGGTTATTCCCATTTGCAAACGCCTTGTCCTTGACTATCATCTAACATCCCCCTCCTCCTCCTCCTCCTCCATCCCCTCCTCCGCATCCTCCTCCTCCGCCTCCACCATCGCCCCCGCTAAACCACCCTCCACCCGTAAGCGCAGGCGTGTATGCAGCACTGCCGCCGCTGCTACCATAATAATGCCGCTTGTTCCGTTTCGACTGGCGCATGGGCGGGGGATAATCGTAATCCGCGTGGAGTTTGGAGGAGTGGCAACCCATTATGTGTTAATGGGAAGAGAAATGGTGGTCTGCCGAGTCCGTTCAAGTCTAGGTGGTAAACGTATGATAGATGTCTCAATCGCTTTGGGCGAAACGAAGCGATTCGAAGGCGTGTTTGACGGTGTGGTATGCTAGTGCGGTGAATGTAGAATGTGGATAGGAAGATTCTGGCTATTGGGATCGCAGATGCCGATATTTCAAGGTGGGTGAGATGGGAGGCGGTCACTGGATGGTTATATATGCTCGTTGGTAGTTGCGCCGTCGTGGGTTGGATATGCTAACTCTTGCTAGTTTCGTGACGTGGAGGTAAATGGGCTTTCTTTTGCTACGCTACAAATAATGCTCCCATATCCTCTTCCAACCCTTCCCTCTAAATACCCTCTCACCAACTCTGCCCTGCTCAATCAGCCTCAGGCGTCCAGCGGGTTCCGTCATCACCCACCGCACCTCCATTGCCACATCGGTCATGCTCACCACCATGACTGCTTCTCATTCGCGATTCCCGCATGTTATGTTCCGGATCGCCAGCCGCGGTGTGTGGATGCGGTAATGTTCGGGCGCAGGGCTTAGCCACCACGCGCGCACGGGCCGGGTGGAGGAGGCTGTGAGATTAGCTGCGGTCACGTGAGTGTGTGGAATGGTTACCGCTTTGGGAAGGAATCGAGCGGACATGCAGATTTTGGACGGCTGAGATAGATGAGTAAGATACGGGCTGTAGTGGGTCCTTGTTTACAAGCTGTGGTGAGAGTATGCGTCATCAGACCTTTCCTCCACCTTTGCTATTGATGTTGAGTAAATATACCCACTTTGAAGTTTTCTAGATTTTCATTCTCGCTCCGCAACTACCTGAAGCCAAACACGTCCCATCTGCCCTCCCGACTTTCCACGCCCTGCACAAAGACAAGCTACCACACACCGACGACCTGACCGTCTCCTTCCACGCTTCGCTCTCCCTCTCCCAATCGACCCAGCCTGCCCGCCATCAGAACAAGCACCCACTCAAGGCGCACACCGCTTCCCCGACGGTGATCCCCCGCGCGTATCCGCCACGCATTTCCCACTGCACGGGCTAGCGCAGTCGTCGCCGGAATTGCACGCGTGCTCATTGCATGTATTGGGAAAACCCGTGCAGCGCCCGTTTTTGCATCCCGTGCAGTCGAGCGACGGGCACTGGCTGGACTTGGTGCATGGAATGTCCGCGCAGAATTCCTGCGTGTTTTGGCGCTGTGGGAGACATGTCACGGTCAGTTGGGTTGGGGTGGGGGGAGAGGGGAGGGATGCGGCGTACGGAGAAGAGTGAGGCGCCGGGGGCTGCGACGGCGGCGGAGACGAAGGTGATGCCCATGCCTGTGGCGAGGGCTTGGAGAGTGATGATGGAGAACTTCATGGTTGGATTTGCTTGGAAGTGGGTAGTTGGTTGAAGGAGATGTTTGAGTGGTGTGTTTGTGAGAGATATTTCCTGGCAGTGGAATTGCAGAGAAGGACGGGGCAGTGATGGTTCTTATATCGCGAAGGCATGCAAAAATAGCACACGTTAACGTCACCGCTTACTTTCTAATCCCATTTGGATAATTAGACGTTGTAATAGGGTTTGAACAATTTGAAGTTATTGGGGCATTCCTAGTCGTTGCTTCGAAGCTAACAGGCATGCAAAATAGCACACGTTAATGTCACCGCTTACTTTCTAATCCCATTTGGATAATTAGACGTTGTAATAGGGTTTGAACAATCTGAAGTTATTGGGGCATTCCTAGTCGTTGCTTCAAAGCTAACAGGCATGCTATGGATTCATGACGCGAGGTAAGCATCTTTGATTTTATGCTTCGTTTCACTACATAGTAGCGCAGAGTGTATTAGAGTTAGACCGATTCTACGGTTAAACTGCTCTTTCACTCGTACGTGTCATTTTAAGAATAATTATCATTTGTTGCAACAACTGCTTTAACTCTTCAGCTATACCACGCTTCTTACTTAGCCTTGAAACAGGTACCTGATCTTGGTCTAGGTTGCAATATAGGCATAGCAAAGCGCAATTAAGATTCGAGCTTGGAGGTTAGCTCAGTGTATCGATATCCCCAATCCCACATGTCTATCGTTATATAAAAAAAAGGAGAAGAAAGCCGCTGGTTTTTGTAATGATGGAGCTATTCATCCAATTCCGCTCGCTCTGCGCTTGAAATAGAAACAAAAAGAAAAGGCCAGTTAGCTCCGGCCCAATGCACATGGTACAACAGAATCCCACTCGGCTAGATTGCACTCAACTCGTGATTCGGAAAAGCGTCTATTTGCCGCCCTGCTTCTTCGCCTTGAGCGCGAGGTGAGAGTACACCCAGCCACCGCCGAGGGCCAAGAGTACGCCGAACCACTCCCTTGGGCTGAGGATCTTGCCCTCGCTGTACCAGCCAATGCTCAGGATGAGGATGGTCTTCAAATGGCTGACAATGTTAAAAGTTAAGGCGCTGGTGCGTCCAATGATCAAGAACTGCGACAAGTTGTACATGGAGGCCATGATACCTGACGCGCATGCGCTCCAGAGGATCGTCGAGGGGACTTCAGAGAGGTTCGGGATGGTGTCGAAGAACGGTACGAAGGGGATCAGGAGGCAGACGGAGATGGGGGCCTGGTTGAGCAGGAGCTGGGGCGGGGAGACGGCAAAGTCTTCGATCTTCTTGCCGATCCAGATCTGGTAGAGGGCGGTGGAGCAGAAGGCCATGGTGGCGACAATGACGCCGAACAGCTGCGTCTTGGCGGTCTCGTTGATGGTGAAGGACACGCCGATGCAGGTCGCAATGATGGCTGCGAGCATGTAGCGGGTGACTTGCTTGCGGAACAGCACAAAGTTGATGAGGACGACGGTCGGGGTGGTCATGACCTTGGACAGTTGGTAGAAGCCGATCGAGTTGAAGGTCAGGGACAGGTTTCCGAGGACGACGTAGCCGGCGAAGAAGCCGCAGACGGGCAGCATGTGCAGCCAGTTAAGGCGCACTGCCTTGAAGGCGCGGAAGGGGCCGAGGGTTGAGACGAAGAGGACGAGGCCAGTCGCGGTGAAGTGCCACATGACGACCATGAGCTGGCACTTTTTGATTTGCGCATCGCTGAAGACTCTGGCTCGCGGTTAGCATGGTGGTCTCTGATGTGTGCCGGGATGTGGCGCTGGCGCACTTCTTGCTGAGGAAGATCAGGCCCAGAGTCGACAGGGTGTTGAGCGCGATCCAGAAGCACGTTATCAGCTTCTCCTTGAGGGGCAGCGGCGGTTGCTCGGTGGTCGCGGGCTTCTCGACGTATGGCAGCTCTTCCAGCTCGTGGGATTCTCGGGGATCGATGTTGTCGACGAGACCGTCGGTTGAGGGGCGTTTCTCCACTGTTGTGGCTGTCAGTGCGCGCCCTGCACGATGGCGGCGGCCGTGGTTCCTTACCCATAGATGCGGATTGTTGCGGGAACGAGCGACTGTAGGCGGAAGTGTCGTGACTATGCGATCATGCCAGAGAGCGAGGGAGCAGTGGCCAGAAGAGGAGGGCAGCGGAGGCGCGGGCGTGTGGTACAGATGCGGCCGAGGCGGCGATTCGATTGTAGAGATGCGAGGGCGCAAGGGACGAACCGAACGCGGACACAGCGCGCACAGCAACCAAGAGCACAGAAAGCAGAGACGATGCAAAAGGACTCACGGGAGAGAGGGAGAGAAGGAGAGCCCTGGAGGGTCTAGGGAGACGAAATCAGTGGCACGCCTCGCATACGGCTGCCAAGAAGGCGTGTCAGCGAGCCCAGTTGGATCCGTCAATGGAATTAGATGCAAAGGGCAGAAGCGTGCAGGGTCCAATCACTGCACGGGTAGCGCCACGCTGCATTCGCTTTAATTTAGCCACAGCCCGCCGCGACCGCCCTCCCCGGCCGACAGGGCTGCAGTGCTTCATTTCGTTGCTGATAGCTCTGCAAAGCTGCCTTTGTAGCTCTGCTTGCACTCCATCCTCATTACAGCGGGGCCGCCCCGGGTCAGCACAGCCTCCAGCACGTCGTATCCATACTTCTGATTCGTAAAGCGTAAAGCGTGAGATGCCCCATTCCGCGCACCCCACCACAATCGATTTCCTGTCCGGGCAGAACCAATCACACCAAGACCGCACCTCCACGGCGGTTTCAACATCCATGTCCTTCGCTACACGGTCACGTGACAGTACAGCCAACATCACAGCGCCAATGTACGTTGAAAGTATTGGCCAAAGAACAGGGCCTGCCCGTACTACACTGTGTGATTGGGAATTTTTGGGAAGTCCATGTATTGCCCACGTTGATTCCAATGAGAGCTGATTTCTACTTGCTAAATCTAGCTTGATTTGCAAGACAAAGTTTTACTAATCCTA
>Ga0265780_10008516_pt1 | contig 12447 bp, 6 predicted proteins | sample P1T30metagenome_FD_192432 | JGI IMG/M metagenome (GOLD analysis project Ga0265780, IMG submission 192432) | Plant litter microbial communities from East Loma Ridge, Irvine, California - P1 T30 | ecosystem: Environmental > Terrestrial > Plant litter > Unclassified | place: USA: California...
CATCCCGAACAGGACCGTGAAACGACTTTGCGCCGATGATAGTGCTGCAACCAGTGTGAAAGTAGGTTATCGTCAGGCTAGTTATAAGAAAAACCCCACCAGGTGATCCTGGTGGGGTTTTTTGCTGTTGGGCCCTTTTTTTCCACCCTTATACTCGAACTAGCGTATCAGCACTCAATTGGCTGAATCGCGAGTTCCAATGTCGTCTCATCCCGTTAACTGGTCGCTGATCTAACAGTCTCGTATAAAACCTTAGAGATGGTCACTCTAGACATTTTCCAAGATACAACATCGTGCTAGACTGCATTGTGTTGTTGTCTATGCTCTCGCTTCTCACAAGTCCCATATCTGATGAATATCTTTGCCCAAGGCGCCGTGAACGCAAGTAGCACCTGTAGTTGTCTGCGAGGTACTAAACGCCTCATCAGAGAAGTGCTTCTTAAGCATGGGCTTGACCTAACCCCACCCTATGACCTTAATCGCGAATTGACGGCGTCATCGCAATTGCTCACGCCGGCTTACGTCGCCACCACAGCGCTCGAGCAAAGGTGACATGAAATTCATCAACAACAGCGGTTCTGACCGTGTCATTGACATGATGCATCGATGCCTGATGCCCGGCCACAATCTCGGCTGCATCACTCCATCGTTCTCGCTGTTCGCATTCGCTCAGTTGCGTGAGGCGCTGACAAAACTTGAGTACGTGCAGCTCGTGCTACCGCCAGAAGGCACCGATCTTGGCTTTCTTGGGGACGAAAGCGACCGCGCAGCGCGTAATAAGTTGCAAACGAGATGGCTTGCTAATCAGTGCGCAAAATGGCTAGACACCAAGGTCGACCTGCGCCGTGCGCGGGGACCGGTACCGCAAGGCGCCGCCGTCATGCGATCACCGGACGGCGCGGCAGACCAAGTAGTGTTTGGTTCGTTTTCAGTGAGCACCGATGGTTTGGGCCTGACTCCGGGCAATCCGATGAGCCTCATCCAAGGTTCAGAGTCGCGCGACGAAGCCGCGCAGCTAGCGCACTGGTATGACCAGCAATGGACTAGCTTGCAAGCGTTGCCGGATAGCCATGAAGCTCTTGTTCAAACCTTGCGAGATCTCGGGGGGCTTCAAGCCCCGGCTGCGATATACGCGGGAATTTTGATGCATCTATTCGGTGGCAAAGATGAGGAGATGGACGAGGAAAGCATTGTCAAATCCGCCACCGGTATCCGTGACACCGTTATCTGGAAAAAGCTCTTCAAGTTCCAGCGTGATGGCGCTGTCGGCGCTATCGACAAGTTGGCGCGGTTTGGCGGCTGCATCATTGCAGACAGCGTAGGCCTTGGTAAAACCTTCGAGGCGCTGGCTGTGATTAAGTACCACGAGCTGCGCAATGACCGCGTCCTGGTACTCACGCCGAAACGCCTGCGCGACAACTGGACACTCTACAAGGTGAATGACAGGCGCAACGTGCTGGCGGCCGACCGGTTCAACTACGATGTGCTGAATCACACGGACCTGTCACGCGAAACAGGCGAGTCGGGCGACATGGACTTATCCCACGTCAATTGGTGCAACTATGACCTAGTCGTCATCGACGAGTCGCATAATTTCCGCAATAAGAAGTCGCGCCGCCAGGGCACGGAAACCCGCTATGACCGCCTCATGCGTAAGATCATCAAGGAAGGCGTCAAGACGCGCGTGCTAATGCTGTCGGCAACGCCGGTCAACAACCGCTTGGCTGACCTCAAGAACCAGATCGCGTTTGTGACCGAGGGCGAAGACACGGCTTTGATTAGCCATGGCATCGACAGCATCGAGCTCACCACGCGCAAGGCGCAGGCGCAGTTCAATCGCTGGCTGGACATGGACGAATCGGCGCGCACGCCGGGGCAATTGGTGGAGATGCTCGGCTTCGACTATTTCACATTGCTCGACCATCTGACAATTGCGCGCTCGCGGCGCCACATCGAGAAGTATTATGGCACCGACGAGACAGGCAAGTTCCCCGGCCGCCTCCCGCCCATTAATATCAAGGCCGATGTGGATCTGGCGGGCCAGTTCCGAACCATCAAGGACATCAACCTCGAAATCAGGCGCTTGAACCTAGCCAGCTACGCGCCGCTGCGCTATGTCCTGCCGCACAAGCGCGACGCCTACGACCGCAAGTACAGCACAGAAATCCGGGGCGGCGAAAGCTTTTTCCGGCAAGCGGACCGCGAAGAAAGCTTGATACATCTACTACGGGTTAACGTACTCAAGCGCATGGAGAGCGCCGTCTCGTCGTTCTCACTTACCGTCCACCGCCAGCTCAAGGATGTGGAGTCGGTGCTGGCCCGGATCGAAAATCATGACGAGGATATTGAGGAAATTGACATCGCAGACGTGGATATCGACGATGTGGCCTTTGAACCGCTTCTGGTCGGCCGGAAGGTCAAGGTTTTGCTGTCGGACGTAGACTTGATTCAGTGGAAGCAGGACCTGCACGAAGACAGGAATCGACTGGCCACGCTACTTGCGGCCGCTCAGCAGGTGGTCCCCTCGCGCGACGCCAAGTTGGCACTCCTGCGTGCGATGATTGAGCAGAAGTGCCGCGACCCGATCAATCCAGGCAACCGCAAGATTATCGTATTCACGGCCTTTTCGGACACTGCGCAATACCTTTATACCAATTTAGCCGACTGGGCTAAAAGTACGCTTGCCGTGGACACTGGACTCGTTACCGGCAGCGCAGGCATCCAAACCACCGTGCCTGGTCTGCGGAAGAATATGGGGACCGTGCTGTCGGCGTTCGCACCGCGGTCGAAGGAGCGTCCGGCCGAACTTGCCTGCGAAGGTGAAATTGACCTGCTGATTGCAACCGACTGCATCTCGGAAGGCCAGAACTTGCAGGATTGCGACTGGCTTGTCAACTACGACATCCACTGGAATCCGGTCCGGATCATTCAGCGTTTTGGCCGGATCGACCGTATTGGCTCGCCTAACAGGCACATCCAGCTAGTTAACTTCTGGCCCAATATGGAGCTGGAGGAATACATCGGGCTGGAGCAGCGCGTCAGCGGACGCATGGTACTGCTCGACGTGTCGGCAACAGGCGAAGAGAACCTGATCGAGCAGCAGTCGGGCAACCCGATGAATGACTTGGAGTACCGGCGTAAGCAGCTACTCAAGCTCCAAGATACTGTTATCGACCTGGAAGACCTGTCCAGCGGCGTCTCCATTACCGATCTCACATTGACGGACTTTCGGATCGACCTAGCCCGCTTCTTCAAGGGACATCCCGGCAAGCTTGACGCGATGCCTCTTGGGGCCTACGCGGTCACTACCAGCAGTGACGCTGATATTGAGCCAGGCATCATCTTTTGTCTGCGCGCCGAGGGTGTCGCCGCAGAGCGCACTCGGCAAGCCGACTACCCGCTGGCACCTATCTATCTTGTGCATGTGGCCGACGACGGTTCTGTCTTGTTGCCTTACACACAGGCAAAGCGCATCCTAGACCGGCTCAAGCGGCTGGCTCTGGGGCGAGATCTGCCGGACGACGCGGCGGGTGCTCGTTTTGACAAGGCCACGCGCCAAGGCGAAAACATGCACCAGGCGCAAAAGCTACTGTCAGCGGCGGTGGCATCAGTTGTGGGCAAGACCGAGGAAAGAGCGGTCGCCAGTCTATTTGCGCCAGGCGGCACCCATGCCTTGAAAGGCGAGTTCGCAGGTAGCAACGATTTTGAGGTAGCAGCTTTTCTCGTCGTACTGCCGGGAGAGGGTGCATGACGGCGCAGAAACTCATTGCCGCACTGGCGCTTCCGGAGAGCTGCCGGATCGACCAGCGCGTGCCCAAGCACATGTTGATCGAAAACGGCGCCCCTACCGCAGCGGACAAGCGACTACTCAGCGATGCCATTTCGGAAGTCCAGTGGGTCGCGGCGCTGAAGCCCAACACTGTGGGCGTCCCTATCTACCGAGACGAGCAACGTGAATACCTAGAGGTTTCGGTGCTAAGCGTTGCGACGGAATGTACGCCGGCAAGAACAATAAACCATGTGCGCCTAGCCGAGCTTGTACACCGGGCAGTACCGTATCCAGTGCTGCTGATTCTGGAAACTCCGAACGCGACTCTTTTGTCTTGTGCCCACAAGCGCTGGTCGCAGAATGAAGCTTCGAAAGTGGTGCTCGATGGTGACGTGTCCACGGTTGATGTCCCAGACGACTTGGGCTCAGACCATCCGTTGGCCTGCGCACTGGACCTAGTCCGCCAACCCCAGACAAACCTGCTGACGCTGTATCAGGGATGGATGGACTGCTTAAGCGCAAGGCGAGCGGCACTCTACACCGGTTCTTTCCGTTCCGCCGACACGCCGACGCAGGCTGCGGAGCGGCGCGATGCCCTGAATACCTGCCAGCGGCTCGAGCAGGAGATAGCACGCCTGCATGTCAGGGCGGCAAAAGAAAAACAGATGTCCCGGCAAATAGAAATAAACCTGGCGCTACAACGTATCAATGCCGAGCTTGTTTCGGTGCGCGAACAACTTTAAGGACAACACATGAAAATGATCGAGACACAAATGCGCAAATTGGATGCGTCGAGCCCGGAAGCCATGTCGGCAAATTTGGTGGCGGAAAACGTCGCACAGCTGAAGGCTCTGTTCCCTGAGATCATCACGGAAGGCCCGAGCGGAGTGGCTGTCAATGTGGACGTACTGAAAGCTCTTCTGGGTGCCCCGACCCTGACGGACGCAGAGGAAAAGTATGGGATGAACTGGCACGGCAAGCGCCGCGCCCGTCAGCTTGCCCTAACGCCCAGTACCGGGACACTGCGACCTTATATCCAGGAGAGTCTGGACTGGGACAGCACGCAAAACATCATGATCGAGGGCGACAACCTCGAAGTACTCAAGCTTTTGCAGAAGAGCTATGCACGCAAGGTCAAGCTGATCTATATCGATCCTCCGTATAACACGGGAAAAGATTTCGTCTACGCGGATAATTTCCACAACAATATCCAGAACTACTTGGACATGACGGGGCAGGCTGAAGACGGGAAGAAGTCAAGCAGCAACACGGAGGCAAGCGGTCGGTTCCATACCGACTGGCTCAACATGATTTATCCGCGGTTGAAACTAGCTCAAATCCTGCTCAAGGATGACGGCGTCATCTTCATCTCGGTCGATGAAAGGGAATACGCGGCGCTGCGCATGCTGTGCTGCGAACTTTTCGGCGAGGAGAACATGGTTGGCACTGTGGTGTGGAAGAACGCCACCGACAACAATCCGACCAACATTGCGACCGAGCACGAGTATCTACTGGTCGTGGCCAAGAAGAAGGATGCGATTGAGTCGGAGTGGAAATCGTCGATCTCCGACGTCAAAGACGTGCTGGTGAAAATCGGCGCCGAACTGAACAGCAAGTACAAGGGCGAGGCTCTTAATGTTGCCTACGACGAGTGGTTCCGGCAGCACAAATCGGAACTGTGGCCGCTCGATCGCTACAAGTACATCGACGAGGGCGGCGTCTACACTGGCAGCCAAAGCGTCCATAACCCGGGTAGGGAGGGCTACCGCTACGAGGTGCTGCATCCCGTTACCAAACTGGACTGCAAGCAGCCCCTGATGGGCTATCGGTTCCCGCCGCAAACTATGGAGAAGCTGCTGGAGGAAGACAGGATTCTCTTTGGTGAGGACGAATCAAAGATCGTAGAACTTAAGGTATACGCGTCCGAGTTCAAGGAGAAGCTTTCAAGCCTGCTCGAACTCGATGGCCGGCTTGGCGCTTACGATCTTAAGGAAGACTTTCCGACAGAGGGAAAGGTTTTCACGAATCCAAAGCCGGTCCGGCTGTTCGAGGCGTTTCTGCCGTTCGTTGTGAAAAATGACGGCGACATCGTCCTCGATTTCTTCGCTGGATCGGGCTCGACCGCTAAGGCAATCTGGAAGCTTAACGCCAAGGACTCGGTCAAGCGCAAGTTCTGCCTGGTGCAGTTACCAGAACCGCTGTCAGCGTCCGACAAGGACCAGAAGGCGGCCGCGCAGCTGTGCGACTCCCTTGGCGTTCCTCGCACCATTGCCGAGATCACTAAGGAGCGGCTGCGTCGTGCTCGCAAGAACATCGAGCGCGTAAACCCACTTGCTAATCTTGACCTCGGGTTCCGCGTTTTCAAGCTTGATTCCTCCAACATCCGCGCCTGGAACCCGGCTACCGAAGACCTTGCACAATCACTTTTCGACCACCAGGATAACATTCTCGAGAGTCGCTCGGAAACCGACGTGCTATTCGAGTTGCTCCTCAAGCGTGGTTTGGACTTGTGTGTGCCCACCAGCTCGCGCAGCATTGCAGGGCTCGATGTCCACAGCGTCGGCGGAGGCGTCCTAATCACGTGCTTATCCACACTTATTACGAGAGAACAAGTCGAACCCCTCACGCAGGGCATCATCGACTGGTACACGCAGCTCAAGCCAGCGGGCGAGACGACGTGCGTCTTCCGCGATAGCGCCTTTGCGGACGACGTGGCCAAGGCGAACCTAGTTGTCATTTTGGCCCAGCACGGCATCCATAACGTGCGCAGCCTCTAAGAGGAAAGCGATGAAACTTCATTTTGAATCGGACGTTGATTATCAGCGCGATGCTATTGAGTCCGTGTGCGACCTGTTTCGGGGCCAAGAAATCTGTCGAACTGAATTCACGGTTACGATGGCCCTGCCTGAGCGTCAGATGACGCTGGGCGTGGCCGAGAGCGAAATAGGCGTAGGCAATCGTCTGACACTGCTCGACGACCAGGTGCTCGAGAACGTGCGCAAGGTGCAGATGCGCCACGGACTCACCCCGTCGGAAGAGCTGAACTCCCGGGATTTTACTGTCGAGATGGAGACAGGTACCGGCAAGACTTACGTCTACTTGCGTACTATTTTCGAACTGAACCGCAAGTACGGCTTTATTAAATTCGTCATCGTGGTGCCGTCAGTGGCTATTAAGGAAGGCGTTTACAAGACGCTGGAGATCACGGAAGAGCACTTCAAAGGTATTTACGCCGGCGTACCAGTTGACTTCTTTCTGTACGATTCTGGCAAGCTCGGACAGGTACGCAATTTCGCTACCAGTTCGACTATCCAAGTCATGGTCATGACCGTTGGCGCCATCAACAAGAAGGACGTCAATAACCTGTATAAGGACAGCGAAAAGACCGGCGGAGAAAAGCCGATTGACCTCATAAAGTCTACACGACCAATCGTTATCGTGGACGAGCCCCAAAGTGTCGACGGCGGCCTCAGCGGCGCCGGAAAAACCGCGCTTGCCACCATGAATGCGCTGTGCACCCTGCGTTACTCGGCCACGCACACGGATAAGCACCACATGGTTTATCGACTGGACGCACTCGACGCCTACGAGCGAAAGCTGGTCAAGCAAATCGAGGTGGCTGCGGCAACCGTCGAAGAAGCGCACAACCGGGCCTTCGTGCGGCTCGTATCGGTCAGCAGGAAGGACGGCATTAGGGCGAAAGTCGAGCTCGACATGAAAGGCGTCACAGGAGTGATCCGGCGCGAGGTCGAGGTGCGTCATGATGACGACTTGGAGCAAACGACTGATCGCGAGATCTATAGGGCATATCGCATCGGTACAATTACCGTCGCCGACGGTCAGCAATCGGTGGAGTTGCGCTACCCAGGTGGCGAAACCACGCTCGGCATCGGACAGGCTTTCAACGATGTTGATCCCCTCGCACTGCAGCGGGGGATGATTCGCCGCACGATCTACGAGCACCTTGAAAAAGAGAAGCTGCTTCGCCCCAAGAAGATCAAGGTTCTCTCGCTGTTTTTCATTGATGCGGTCGAGCGCTATCGTAAATACGACGCCAATGGGCAGCGGGTCGAAGGCGACTATGCCCGTATCTTCGAGGAAGAGTACCGCGAAGCAGCGAAACTTCCGCGGTTTCAAAGTCTGTTCCAGGAGGTGGATCTTGCACATGCCGCTCATGAGGTGCACGAGGGGTATTTCTCGACTGACAAGAAAGGCGGCTGGTCAGATACAGCGGAAAACACGGACCGCAACCGCGAGAATGCCGAAAGGGCCTATCGTCTCATCATGAAGGACAAGGAAAAGCTCCTGTCTCTGAGCACGCCGCTTAAGTTTATCTTCTCGCACTCGGCCCTCAAGGAAGGCTGGGACAATCCTAACGTGTTCCAAATCTGCGCTTTGCGCGATATGGGCACGGAGCGCGAGCGTCGCCAGACGATCGGCCGCGGCCTGCGTCTGTGCGTGAACCAAGACGGCCAGCGGGTACGTGGCTTCGAAATCAACCGTCTAACCGTCATCGCCAAAGAGTCCTATACCGAATTTGCGAAGAACTTGCAAAAGGAGATCGAGGAAAGCACCGGCATTAAGTTCGGCGTAATTGCCCCCCTCCAGTTCGCCGCCATCGCTGTCGCAGGCTCAAACGGCATCATTACCCCCCTGGGCGCCAACCAATCGAAAGTCCTGTGGGAACACCTCAAGGCCATTAAGCACATCGACGCAAAGGGGCAGGTGCAGGATTCGCTGACCCGGGCCCTTAAGGACGGCACGCTGGAACTGCCCGAAGCGTTTGCAACCGTACGCGGCCCGGTCACAGAGCTGCTCCGTAAGGTTGCGAGCCGTATCGAGATCAAGGACGCCGATCAACGCATTCCTGTGCCGCTGCGTAAGGGGCCGGGCGGCAAGGCACTATATCTGTCGGACGACTTCAAAGCTCTCTGGGACCGCATCAAGCATCACACCGTCTATAGAGTGCAATTCGACAACGACAAGCTGCTGCAGGACTGTATCGAGGCCATGCGAGGTGCACCAGCGATCGCACCCGCCAGGCTGCATTGGCGCAAGGCTGATATTTCCATTGACAAGGCAGGGGTAGTAGCTATGGAAACAAAGGGTGCCACGATAGAGGCGCTCGACGAGGGCGGCATCCAAATTCCCGATTTATTGACAGACCTTCAGGACCGCACGCAGCTCACGCGTCGCAGTGTTGTCTCGATTCTCACCAAGAGCAGTCGACTGGAAGACTTCAAACGCAACCCGCAACAATTCATCGAGCAGACAGCGCAGATTATCAATCGCTGCAAGCGTCTTGCGCTAATCGACGGCATTAAGTACCAGAGGATTGGCGAAGAGCACTTTTATGCGCAGGAGCTATTTGCTGAGAACGAACTGTCCGGATACCTGCAAAATATGCTGCAGGACACCAAGCGTTCAATCTATGAGCATGTCATCTACGACTCGAGCATTGAACGCGAATTCGCTGAATCGCTAGAAAATAGCGCCGAGGTAGTGCTGTATGCCAAGCTGCCAAGCTGGTTCAAAGTGCCAACGCCGCTGGGTCCTTATAATCCCGACTGGGCAATCTTGTTCGAGCAGGACGGGGCACAGCGCTTGTACTTCGTCGTGGAGACGAAGAGCAGCTTATTCACGGACGATCTGCGCAGCAAAGAGGATGCCAAAATTCGATGTGGCCGAGCGCACTTTGCTGCACTCGAATCAAGTAGCGACCCGGCGCGCTATCACGTGGCAACTTCTTTGAGCGACGTACTTAAGAACATCCTATGACGATCCGTTCCTAGGCGCGCGGATTCGGGCAGTATCTGGTCGGTGCCCAACCGTGCACCAAGCAGCGAGATTGCCAGGAAGAAATTATTGAATGCAAGGATGTACTGATTAGCTTGCAGCGATTAAGGGCCGTATTCTGACAATGGACGTTCGTACTATCGAGCTAAGCTACGCTACGATCAGTTCTGCCATCTGGCGCCCAAGGGAATAGAGTATATGTCAGTAGGTTCCACTTCAATGGACGACGCTTCGATTGCACTTCGAGACGCTGCGAATGCAGCTATTGCCCTCGGCCAGATCGCGAACGCGTTAAGCAACGCCCTGCGCGGCGTTGCTACAATAGACGCGCGCATACGAGCGATAGAGCTTATTGTACTTTCTGCGTACCCTTTAGAAGCCAGTGGCCGGCCAGTTCCAGGTCCGCGATCGACACGCGCCGCCGAAATGAGGAGCCATGTTGATACAAAAACTGCGGCGCAGCTCCTTAATCGCAAGTGCCAAACGTTGCGAAAATGGGCATGTTATGAAGACGGGCCGCTGCGCCCTGTTAGAGTCAATGGTCGGCTTGCATGGCCAGTTGCAGATATCCAGAAGTTGCTTGGGCCCGTTGAGGGTTGCATGCTTGTAACCTAACATTTTTAGGTCAAGTTGCATCCTGACACCGAGCGAATTCGTAATAGTAATGGTGCACGTTTCAGCTTGTAACTTTTCTTTTTGTTAATGCTATACATCCAATTAGTCAGCCAGTTGAAATTTAAATTCTTTTCTGCACTCTATACCAACTGCTTGCACTCCAGTAGTTCACCAAGCACAATATTGCGCCGTTTCCCAGCAATTGGTGCAGTTGTCATCATAACTGCCTTAGCTCACGTCCGGGCGCGTACCATCTATCCCGGATATTCTCAGCAGCTCGATATAGTCGCTTTCACGATCTACGGATGTCTGTTATATGTTGGCTTGCTACGGCCAACTTTAGTGTATCTTGCGGATAAGCGCTTGGCGCCGTTGATTGATCGCTTTCTCCGGACGGTGTCCCCAAATAGATCACCAGTCGACTCACCAAACATCGCAACGGGAATAGCTTTCGCAATCATCGGTATAATTGGTCTGATTTTCTATCTTCTGACGATCGACTTCTTCGGCCATGAGAAGCTCGAGCCCGGTACTTTTGGAGATTTCTTCGGTGGAGTTCTCAATCCCTTATTAACATTCCTGACCTTCGTTGCTCTGGCCGTCACTATGGCGATGCAGAGAGCGCAGCTTCAAACAGCAATTTCTGACTCAACTGCAGCGGTGTATCAAGCAAGTCTCCAGAGATTCGAAACCACTTTTTTCAACCTCCTTGACCTGCATAACACAATCGTCCGCGACTTACATTTCTTTCCAGGCGAAATCCTGCTTGATCACGAAAAGCCTGATTTGGAAGAAGGTTATGAAGCGAGGAGGCGAGGCTCGCGCGGGTGTTCGCTTCTTTCAGGCGAAGCGCAGGGCATCACTGGACGACGCGTATTCGCGGTAATCTTAGAGACGATCGAGGAGAAGGTTCATGGAAGAAATCCTTACGGAATTGAACTGACACCCCCCGCTGCCTACAAGGTTATTCAAGATGACTATAATCATCTTCTAGGGCACTACTTTCGAAACCTTTTTCAAGCTCTATCTCTTATAGATATTTATGCCAAAAGGCTCATCGATATTGGCGATGCTGACTCCTTTACGCCAAAACGCTATTCAAACCTATTAAGAGCGCAACTTTCAACGAATGAGCTTACGCTACTATTTTTTAACTGCTTAGAGAACATGGTCGACAACGGTAGATTCCGCGAGCTACTCATCGATTACAAAATGCTAGAGCACATGAGTTTTGATTACAGCTCTATACTTGGTTCGGTCAGACCTATTGGGTACGACTTGAATATTCGCAGCGAGGTCAGGCAATATCTTGTTCCAAGTTCAAAAGAAGGAGTTGAGCAAATCTCAAGCGGTGCTTTCGGCAGTAATCCAAAAATAAAAAAGTTTATCGATAAGGAAAACCGAGAGCGCAAAAACGAGAGCCAAATTATTGATTAAGCCGGATTGACACTGAATGAAACTGCAAGAAGCGTTGAGTTCGATGGAAGGAGGTTACTTACGTAAGCGGTTCGAAGATCGGCCTGCGGAGCACCGACGCCAGCATGCACGGGCCGCCGCTGGATCTAGAAGGCAGCCTCGAGCTTGAACTCCTCCGATAAAAATCTTCTTTCACTTGCGATGTAATACCTCCGATAGTGAAATCATACCTATTGGAAGTGTCCGTCCTACTGGGAGAAGGCCGGACAGAGCTTATGAAATTTTCCTTGCAGAAATTGTTCTTTGGCATTAAGATAGAGTGGCCGGTATTCGGCATTGTTTTTCTTTTATCAAATCTCAGGTTCATAGCTCTGCTAAGTATCGCTGTCATCTGCGTTCTGAACTCACACCACAACGTAGCTTACTTATAGCGTGCTTCCCGCTTGGCGAATTTTTCTTCGCGCTAGTAATCACCGTTGTACTGACGTCGTTGACTCTGCGGCGCTCACATCGAAAGTTGTTGAACAATTCCTCCAGCAGTTCGCTCGGACGGGTTTCGCCTAATTATCTGTAAATTGGTAGCTTGTTTCGCAGCCGGTCAAACGTAAACAACTTGAGCGGAAACGCGAAGCTTTATTTACAGTCATAAAGCCGTGCAGTGGAAGACAGGCCGCAGAAGCAGGGACGGTTGTTTGTTTACGTCAAAATGTTCCGCATAACCTTTTTAATCTGGAATTTTCAGGGTTTGATTAAGAGCCCGCTTTCGAAAGAAAGCGGGCTTTTTGTTGGCTTCACGGTTATTGCTGTCCGCTTCACGCGCTTGAGCAGGCCAGTTGTAGTGGTACAAGCAA
>Ga0265780_10008517_pt1 | contig 12446 bp, 12 predicted proteins | sample P1T30metagenome_FD_192432 | JGI IMG/M metagenome (GOLD analysis project Ga0265780, IMG submission 192432) | Plant litter microbial communities from East Loma Ridge, Irvine, California - P1 T30 | ecosystem: Environmental > Terrestrial > Plant litter > Unclassified | place: USA: California...
AGCCGGCTTTTCTACCGATCCTGGTAAGACATGCCAAGCGCGGTGGGTATCTTGAGCGGAGATGATGTGTGGAGTGCATGAGTGGATCTCGAGGTCGGTGAGTACATGAAAACAATGTTACTATGCACTACATGAACGCATAATGGTGGTGTTATTACTGACAGGTCAAGGCACCCCTGGAAGTGTATCGAGGTTCGCGAACTCTTCACAGTCCACACATTCGGTTTTCAAGAGATCAACACTTCGCAAACTCTCATTCTGCCTTGATCGCCTGTACTCAGCTAGGCGATCGACACGATAGTATCTGACTAACAACATGGACTACAGGATGAGCTGCTGGCGCAACACCATCCGAAGCGACCATCAGTATACAGCACTAACGGCTTCGCGTACAGCATCGGGGACTAAGGCTGCGCTTGTAGGTCGCGTAACTTGCCCAGTTCTCTAGATCCAAGACCGCCGAATGCTTCATATTAGCTGGCAAGCCGGTGGCATCTAGAGGTCGTACGAATTTACCCAGCCATGTCCTGGACGGCGCGTAGATCAGGGTCGGTCCATCCGATGGCTATCACGGCATCATCGCGGGAGAAGAAAACATGAAGGACGTAGGCAGGGATGTCATCCGGTTTACAGTAATACACCACGGTGGAAAGGAGTATCTGCATCCTGGTGTGTGACAACGTCAACTTCAGCCGCTGCTGTATACCGGTGTAGAGTCTTGTCCCTCGGTGACTAGTCTGGCTGCTGGTATCAACGATATCGGCCTCCCAAGATCTTGTGTTGTTTCAGCCAGCTGTTGTGGATATCAGATCTTGCCGAGTACGATTCCCGGAGTCATCTCATGGCCCACCAATGCTCCTGCTTACCACCGACCCCTGACAAGCCTTGTTGTTATTTGCCACACTGCGGCTGCACAGGCGATTCGACCTGGGGGATGAGCTGTCCGGCTCGTACGAGTGATGCGTGCCAAATATCTCAGTGCAAGATCAGCTGGCGTGAAGATCCAGCCGAAGGGATACGTTCACATCGCGCTGAATACTCGCCTCGCAGAGATGGTTGGGAGGGGAACTGTACGGAATTGATGTATGTTACACTTTCAGAGCATGTTCTGTACGATGCAAAGACAGCATGAACTTCATGACGGCCTAAAGTACTACGGGAGGTGACATGTATAGACACTCTATGTCTCTTCCTCCACCCAGACTCACTTCCTGAGACATAACCCACGGAGCCCGCCCATTTTCACGTGGGCCGGCCGAACGCTCTACTCAATACGCCCATTGCACCTCCGGAAGCTGCACGTTGCTGTTGCACTTCCTCACCACTCAATCGATCCCACGCCGCACACAAGCCGCTAATCTCGACCTCGTCTTTCTCATCGAAGCTCAACTGAGCGATGAAAGACGCAACAGTCGTACTACCAAGCTTGACTGTGTGCGGAAGAACACTACTGCTCAGCACACTTTGTGCTGTGTATAACGACGGTAGAGCATGAACCCCTCGCTTCTTTCGCTCGATGTTGACAATCTCCAGGAACGCGGTGACCACGGCGTGTCGAGTAGCCTTTCCGCTTTCTTCGGCGTCCATGACTTCAAGGTAGGAGGAGAGGGGCTCCGTACCTAGACGCATGCGACTCAACTCGGAAGCACAGTCGGAAGTGTCAGGTACCTGAAAGCTAGTCGATACTGTCTCCGCAGCCTCTCAATTCGAGAGCTCGTTCAGTGGTGCGTCGCGAAGCTCTTCTTTGCTGCCTGAGCGTGTGGTTGATTGGAGGCTCTCTTGCTGCGTCGCAACTTCACAGTCCTCAGTGCTGACCGATGCCGCCTCGTCCGAACCGAAATTCGAACCGTCCGTATGGCTTGAGAGCTCTTCGCGATCCAGATTATACTTGTTCGCAGGTTGTAGACACCCGTCGGGTACTTCGGAACCCTCAACACCCGCATTGTTCATATCGTGAAGCTTTTCGCGGATGCCGCGGTCTGACTGGGCGTCTTCAATGCGACTGTCAATACTCGCGGAGGTCTCATCATGTCCGCCATTGGAATGCTCGAGGAAACCTTCGATTGGAGAAGCGACTGAGTCAAAGTCTGACCCGCCGTCATCCTTGACGGTTTCGACGTCGTGTAGAAGCTGGTCGTATGCGATGCGTTGGATCACACCATCCGCGCTGGCTAAGAACATCCGACTACGAAGTATGCTTTCAAGTGACAGATTGGTGTTGGTCTCGTCGAGACCTTGATCCACTTCGTGGTATATAGCACGGCCAATTTGCTTCGGTGTGTAGTACGGCACAAGCGCCCGCTCCTGATGTGTATCCTCCGACGGTACTTTGGTCTTTTTCTGGTTATCAGCAGCTGTGAATGGAAACTTGGATGTGTATACAGGTGCTGGGGCGTCGGCAATAGTGGCATCCTCGAGCCGCGTGAAGATTGATGCCCCCGTCGCATCCGGCTTTCGTGACAAGGCTTCCTCGAAGGCCTTGCTCGATGCTGCGGCGGTCGTAAATGTAGGACTACCTAGCTCTTTCACGAAGGCTTCGCTGAAAGCCAATGGAGTTGAATTCTCATCCTCGATGTCCTCAAGATCCTGGGGGAAAGAAGATCCATACTCGTGGTTGAAAACGTCAGTGATGTTTGAGCGTTCACCAAACGTAGCAACGCCGGTGGGAGCTGTGAAGGTAAAGCTATCGTTGAAGCTGCCCAGGGACTCTAAAGGCAGTGCGGACAACGTGGGCGAAGGGCCTGATGACTGAGACCCAGGAAGATCCGTCTTCGATGGCGGTACCTGCTGTGATATGGTTGGCATAGATCGAGCCGCTAGTATGTTCTCAGACGACGTAAGGTTGTAGTGCTCAGGGATGGAAACAGCATCAGCCTGTGTCGATGTTGCGCTGTCCTGCGTAGGTATGAAGGGAATGACAGGCGTGCCGAACCGCTCAGGCTCGATAGTACCGACTATCGTGTACTCCACGTTATTCGAAGGAACATCCCTAGTAGCTGATGCACCTTGTCTCTTGGCAGCTCTCTTCGCTGCCTTCTTTTGTCCCTTGGTCGGAGCTAGGACAGGCATGATGACGGCGGTCGGGCGTGTCTTTGTAGACTAGAGTCCTCTTTGCCCCTCAATTCAACCTGAAGTACGAGCCTGATGGTCTTTTTGAGGCAAATGAGTCGGAAGTGGTAGGTAGGTGTCGCAGGTGTAGTTGAACTGAAAGGCGTATAATCACCGCGTCTGAAGTACGTAGGTTGTGTTGCCGCTTTTTGCGGACGAGGCAGGGAGTGAAGGTAAGTATAGCAACTCGGAGGTGGCCATATCTGCGAATACTTGGCAGAGGCGCGATGATACGCACATGAGAGTGGTGAAAGCTCCATACACATGATGTGAATCAAACCTTGGAATCCATCACTCGGGTGACAACACGCCATTGCAAACAATGTGAAGGACGTATATATATTGCTCTACTAATTTATGATGCAACGTATGTATATGGTGGAAATCTTGCAGTGAATACAAAAGAATAAATGCGTCGCATTTCTATAGGCCAACGGGCGCCTTCCACATCTCTCCAATCTAGTGTAGCAAGCGTTTGGCTGGAATGAAGTAATTGTACTAACAATCTCGCAGTTGGACGTTGGCAAACTTTGCGAACATCTATCCGTGGTCTCGATTGTTCCGGAAGATGATTTTAGCATCGCTTCCGGACTAGATGTGGATATGCTGAAGACACTACCTAAGCACGAAGTATTGATTAGCAAAAGGAAAGGAAGCCTGAAATCCTGCAAGACGTCATGCTTGGGGATGAAAGCTTCCAATAGTACATGCGCGAGATACGTTAACAAAACCTAGAGGTGGTGGTTACCACTCACCGTATCAGTCATATACCTAAGCAGGTAACGTTGGCACGAGACGAGCAAATCGCGGATAGACTAATGGCATACAACCTTGGAGTTTGTTCTCAACGATCATCGCCACAAAACATTTCGCGAACGCGTTCTTACAATAAAAGCGGCGTGGCATTTGACCCTGAGGGCTCAACACACTACGCGCTAACAGTAAGACCGATGACAGGAAGCAACACTATACCATAACCTGACCCGGACCGAAACAATTTAATATCGAAAGAACGCGATGGAGTCTAAGAGGCTATCGGAATCTCAGTCATGGTGATCGATACGGTTTCAAGATTGAAGATGGCTGGGGAAGATTTACTTCTTCGGCGCGTTCTAGTGAGCACTAGCAGTCCCTAGCGCGACGCGTCCGTATGAACGCCTGCAGGGATCCAAAAGTTCTTCATATATAGACATGACGATACTTTTATTATTTCTGCAATCTTCTAACTCATACAGAATGTCGAAACCAATCGCTATCAAAGTGGAAAGAAAGGAGGGAAAGGATACTTACTCATACGACGGTAAAGTTCACGAAATCAACGGATTCCGTCGTCTCGAAATCGACAGGACACTTAGCCTGCTCTTAACACCGGATTATCTTACGCCGCAACAACTGCGTGCACATGGAATTCTTTGGGGTATCAATATGGACTTGGGCATGGAGAGATGGCCTGTCATAATAACGACGCTGCGACGAGGACTGAAATTTCGATAAGCTAGACATGAGAAACTTTCAACGGCAAGTCCTACTTTATCTTGCTTTAGTTTTGTTGATGGTAGTCCTTTATAACTAACAAGCATACAGTCACGTCCATTTCCGAGAAAGATTTTCGAGGAGCTCGAGAATGAATGGCACACCAAACATGGATTGAGCATCACCCCTCCATCTACGCCACCCGCAGCAAACAACGTTAAAAGGGAGCTCGCTGAGCCCATCTCAGCCAACCGTGAGATTTTGCCCAATAAGAAGATCAAAATGGAAGAGTTCGCAAGCGAAGGTGTCTCCGCGGCTATACCCTCGCATGCACCGGAGCAACAGGCACCGAACGCGGTGAACACTTATTGGAGGAAGCAACCCGAAAACCCGTGGACTCCAGAACGCAGCGAGGATGAGAAAAACCTCTTGCGCCAACACGAGGCGTGCCGTGCCAAGCAGACCTTCGTAGCGGCTATGGGTACTTACTGGATTCAGTGCCCACTCATTGAGGATAAACACCCAGAACTAAAACGCAGTCTGCGCATGGTCGTTCAAGCCCTTGACGACCATACACAGGAACGCGGCTTGCTCGAGGCCTACCTCAACCTTGGGCCATTGAAAGGGACCATGGTTATGGCATCTGGCCTTGACATAGTCCAAGATTGGTGTTACAGACACCAGAGCCAGCGTTCAAGAGATAGTGGCAATGGGAAATGCAAGATTGACAGGGAGACAGAAAGACTTCGAGACGCTTTAGAAGAGTTCAAAAGAGAAAATGGAATCCTTATAGACGCGACCATTAAGTCAGGGCCTCTCGACTTCCAAAAACCACTCGACCCCCACTGCGAGGCTCGACTATACGAGAAAAAATCACCGACTGGTGAACCCATTCGGATCTTTGGCAATACCGCGCTTCTCGAATTCCGGGAAGATGGTTTGTGTTTCGACGGCCAGATCAAGCTTCCTATGATCAGCGACACGCCTGTAAAGATTATTGGTCGCAGAATCAAAAGCGATGACTCATGCACCGTCGAGAAGTGGTTGGATTACGATACGTCGAAGGTCAAATATGGGGCGGCGTGGAAGAAGTCTTGACCGACAGAAGATTTCGTTTGTTGACCGATGTTAATGGGGTAGATTTGTCGCTAGTTATCAGAGTAGGTATATGAGCAACAGTGCGCTGCGTGTGCCGCGCGATCTCTAGCCATATGAATACTTCTTCTAGTCTTGCTGTTGACCGCTTTCGACTGTTGTTTTGTCAGGTATCAATGTACACCGCAACGCGTGTCATCGCGATTTGTGGTTGTGGTGTGAAAGACCCTGCAAACCTTACAGACAGCGCATTGTGAGCGTGTTAATGCGCGGATGCATCCTTCTGTATGCCTGGGTCAGCCCGCCGGGTCCGCAGTGAATGCTGACACTTTGCATGTAACAGTGCCGTCGCTGCTAGTGTGCCCAGGTGTTGAGAAAAAGAAGCTGCATGCATGACGCGAGTCGTAACTTCAAGCTGCTCAGTCGTATCTTCGACGCCCACTTCAATTGCGCGCGACAATTCTGCGAGCATCGTGATGGACGATGCCACCTAGTTGGATCTGGACAAGGAGTTGACAGTTTGCTGAACCTTCGCGCTAGGCTCGGGACAACTTGCAGTGTCAGCTAAGGCCAACGCGCGTCTCGGCAAGCATCCCCACCTGCACCCTGCATCTGCCCGCAGGGGTATCGCCATGCACCCATATACATAGATATGCTGCCACCATGGACAATATTGACACACAAGCGTTGTTCCCATTCTGCCATCACTTACTGCCAGCATAAATTCACGAACTCAACTTCCATCGCCAGTTCCTTACGACAATGGCCAAACCATTGTCTGCCATAAAGACCTGGGCCGGAATGACCTATACATACAATGGGTCGCTTCTCCCGCGCAAACGAATGCAGATAAACAACTGCTACCTTGAGCTTGAGGTGGATGTCGTGCAAAAGCTCATTAACGATCAACTCAAAGTGGAGGACGTTTCGGAGCAATGGCTTCAGGCGCAGTTGTTGCTCCGCGGTTCCGGTCGTCCTGGGGAAGAACTTCGTTGGACGAAGCCCGACATGATCTCGCGTCTCGTGCAGATCATCCCAATACTACAGGACAAGTACTACATTGTTAGTATCCAAATCTTCATATCTATTTCCCATCATCCTAACCCATCCCCAGGGCGCCTTGGAGCATTCCGTCGAAGTCTTCCACAAGTTAGAAGAGATTTGGGCCAAAGCATATCTAACAATACACTACGGAGTCTCTAACTCCCGCGAAGCGGCCCTGCAAGGCTTATAATTCTCGCGAAGCAACAGCCCGCACCTCTACTTCTCTTTTATAGCTCTCTTATAATCTATTATAGCTTGTTACTACTACTAGAGGGGGTGTAAAAGGCTACTTTTTAGCCGTGCGCAGCTATTAATAAGAAGCAGAGGCAGTCCTGGCCGCTGGAGCGGAATTACTCACTTCCGTAGCCGGCCTATTCACCTGCCTGGCTATTCACCTGCCAGGCCTGGCCTATCACCTGGCATCCTAAACACCCAGCTTCGAAAGAGTATCTAAAGAACAAAACACCACATAACGCCTCCCGGTGCTGGTGCTTTGCTACGCAGCGAAAGAACCTACTCACCGAAAAAACATTGCCTGCCACAGTGACGAAACGGCCACGACCGAGCGCTGCAGAGTTTGGCGAATCTTCTGGCCATACTCACAAGAGACAAAAGCTCCTGTCGCCTACTCCTGAGCCGGACATCGATAACGGGGAAAGACTACTATCCTGGATCGAGCAAACTTCGGGCGCGCCCCCAACTCCACCGCAGCACGTGGGCCATCTACCCCGTGAAGTTGCAGACCCCTTACCTCAACTCTATATGAGTTCCCTCTTGGCAATCGAAGAAGAGCACCAGAGATTTAAGCTACATAACTACATGAGTTATCTAGCAGGTACCTACATAGTACAGTGTCCGTTGCTTGAGATGAGACATCCAGATCTCGTCGGGCAACTCAGCATCGTGATCAAGTACATTGGTGCTCCCTCAACTACGCATGGCATACTCGAAGCTTGTTTCAACTTTGGCAAATTCATTGGTCCGGCAGTACTTGGGCTCGGTGATCACCATCTGACAGAGTACCTTTGGGCCACAGCGAAAGAAAGACGGGGCCGACGTGTTCCTCCTGTTTACGTGAACGCTGAAGTTGAGAGACTATGCGAGGCCGCACTGGATGTGGCTAGGGAAAGAACACCGGTACGGTGGAAGACCAACTTGAAGACTAGACATCTTAGAGACATTCCTGCTCTTGAGATTGACACTTCCAAGTTACCCGAGTTGGTTTTCGACGCACGGCTTGATAATCCGACCGGCGCATGCTACGACTCAGGCACATATCGCATCACGCAGGGAGAAATCAACTTCAGTGAGAGCGGTTTGCGTTTTGGCGGAGCGATCAAGTTGCCAGAAAGTGCTGGAGGAGAGATGGAGTTCAACGGCTTCAAGGTCTTCAACAAACACCGAGGTGACCTCCCGCTGAAATGGGAAGATGTTCCTACCAGCAAGGTACATCCGTTGAAGGATGCTCCCTCATAGGTCCTTGGCGACTGTAAATACGCTGGTGTTTATTTTTTGCAGGGAGTAGCTAAATGCCGCCGAACCCGAACAATCACGAACGAGAGTTGCGCATGCCCTAGCTTACCCAACCTGCCTCGGAAGTATGTACTACGCCCTGTATCTGCCGTTTCATCCTGTGCATTGGGCGCCGAACTTTAGGGTGGGCTCGCTTTCGGCCCGCTGCACTGACCCCGCTTTCCCGCGCGTCGCCCGACTTGATATCTTTGACACCGGATCTCACCGTATGCTTACATCGTTACTTGTTTCTTCTCCCATCAGTTAGTTTGTTGAGTAAGTTTTGAAGTCGGAACATAGCCACGTCAGCACTTAATCGTGTTCTTTGAGCAGATAACATTCGTCAAGCGAACAAAGTCAACATCTGCCGCATTCACGCCTAACTCGAAATTCGCATACAGCTTGGACGAACACCAAGGCGTGTACGGTTATTCGAACTTCGGGAAACCTCCGATGGTGGCTTTCACCCCATGCTCGGTGACTTGAGCACCGACAGGCCGCTGTGCACGTCTGCCGTTATACCTGTCGCGGAGATCTGATGGAGAGCCGGAAAAAGATAACACCAAGACATGTAAGCCCACGGCCATTCTGCCTCGTCAAGTCTTCCCATCTTCATACATTCACTTGCTCCACCTTTGTTCTCCGCTTCTGCAAATCGATCTGAGACTACTGTCATCACGTGACGGCCATTTTCACTGCGGATCCGCTTGTAGTAATACCACTCCGATTTCGATCCCAGGACTGATCTACCCTTCACCGTACTACACCTGGGCACCTTCGGTCTTTGTGTAATACATCTTGTTCTCTCAACGTCGCACCATCATCATGCCTGCTGCAACCCAATCTCTCGAGACCATGGTTCTCCAAGCCCATCGCGCGAAAGGCGTACGCTATCCGACAGCCTCTCAGAAAGAATGCTTCAAGACCTGGTATTCGTATGCGCTTCGTCAAGGTGAAGTCACGAAGACTTCCCCAAAAGTTATCGAGGAGCACGGAAAACATCTCAAGGAGATCAAGGAAGCGGCGCCGGGTGGGCGAACGTATCTTTGAGCCGGTATGTATCTCAGCCTGCACGAGATCTTGGACCTAGCTGATCGAAGTTCCTAGATTCGCGTTCGCGCAAGCTGTCATCATCCATCTCTTCACTAGGTGTTCGACTTTCTTAGGTATTGCAGCTATATGCCAATGTCTCATCAATCTCGGGTCGCTTCTTTGCGCTTCACATTACATCCTTCTAATCTTACTTGTTCTCTTGCGGTTCGCAGTTAGTTCGAAAATTCTACAATTTACATGTGTCTATATCCTCTCGATGGACCTGGGTTTCCCTATTTGTCGCCGCAGTTTGCGAAGTCGCCGATCGTTACTCAATCTAGCCCCACTGTGGATACTAGCGCGCAACTGCGTCTTTCGACGCCGTACGCAATCTCGTACACGCTTTCACCTCTCATGCTACCATCTCTTTGTCTTCCTGCGCTGCACATGAATTGTTGACGTTCTTCGATAACCAAACCAACCAGCTAATCTCTGCATCAAGGTCAGTCGTCTGACAGATTGCGCGCTTTCCTTCACTCGCCTTGCCCTAGCCGCTGTTTGCAGCTTGGCACGCCCGTAGCAATCACCAAGCTGCGGTACAAAGGACACCCATAACGCGAGTTCAGTGGCCACTCCAGGCGCTGTATCCACTGTGAACCTTGGATCGTCTACATGCGCTTCGCCCCATGACCATTGTTTACTGCTCTGACGAGCGAATATGTGCTCCGGCGGCGAGGCCATGCATCCCGAGGTCTAAAATACGCCTCTGCATTCAACTCAATCTCTGGGCATGATGGCTGCCATGATACCATCCCGAGGTCTCTTCCTGAAGGCTGCAATTCCATTACGAAGCTTGTAAGCAGTACTTCCATGCGCATCGGTGCTCCTAGAAGATCTATTAAGACATCACGACGCTCACACCTCGGTTGCATGGCTGGTTCACCTTCACCTTCACTATACCGCACCTCAACGATGAAATGGCGCGCTATTGTACCACTGTAATGGGCAAAAACTCTGATCGGCTACCGCAACTACCAATAGAAGCTTCAGGATAGCGCATTTGTGACGTGCGTGTATACTGCGATGGAGAGGCGCGCGATCTGTCAACCATGAGTGTGAAATCTCAACCACAGCATCGCATATACACCGGCGGCCGCGATACAGTTTCCACACCCTGAGAAAAGAACAACACTTACGAAAAGAAGAGTGCTACTCATCTTGCCTCCGTATATACTCCAGGACAGTCCCGACGCCTCGACGACCTACCGAATGAGCTGATTGTTATGATCGCGAGGAACACGAAGGACGCCTCCGACATCTCATCGCTACGTCGCGTGAACAAGTTCTTGAGCGCGGTCATCCCCAAATGGCTTATTTCCGAGACGGCCTTCTATATAATGCCTACGTCTGGTAGCATCTCGAGGATGGCACAAGCAGTGCAGACTCAAAGCGCCAACCCTAGCTGCAACCTAGGACGTGTTCCGGCGGTAATCTTCGAAAACGTATGGCCGACACCGCCTGATGCGTTTGGGCTCGATGTAGATCTGACAGATCACGATCACTGGGAGGCCGACATTGACGATGAGCTGCCGCCAACCTTGAACACCTATCTCCGCTTCATAGATGGGTGCCATGAAGAGCGCAGCTCTGCCCATTTACGCGACTCCCTGGCGCACTCACTCGGAAGCTTTCATGGCGTCAAGGAAATGATCCACGCCCCTGGTTTCCACAATTCTCGACCAGCGCAGGAGCGACTCTCCTGTGAGGAGCTCCTAGAGACAGCGCTGCTATATAACGACCACGATCCGGAAGATTTTGAAGACGAGATGTGAACTCGCCGACGCATGATGTTCGAGCCATATCAAGGAATCCTCGATCAAGCTTGCGCTAAGATGTTCGATCGCGCTGTTGATGCCGTTCTCCGCAACCCGATGCGGAAAAACAAACTGAAAGTCTATATCTAAACGTATTCAATCTGCGCACTGGGGGATGTCGATCCAAGCGCGTCACCAATACCCGCCAGTCAGCTCGGAGATGTACTTGCGATAAAGTACGTTAGTCATTGGATGTCAACACGAGATGCCATGATCTTCGACTTGGAGGTTCTGCACAATCAGAAGATCAACAAAGCATCGCACTACGCGGGTATAACGCATCTCTCGATCAGTGGAGATGGACTGGGCAACGAGGGTTCGGTCCACATGGGGCTCTTGGGCGGTCCATCACACTCTCCCGACTGGTCACGCTTGGAGACACTACACTTCGACGATACTCAGCAGAACGACCAGTCCGCTGCTTTCCTTCGCCAGCAGAAGTGTAATCTCGAACTCCACAACGTTTACTGGCTCGGAAACTCGATCCAACGTTTTTTCAAGGGTTCGTCACTTCGAGATGTGAAGGCTTCCGGCATTTTCGCCATTGAGGAGACCAAAGAGCATGCCAGGGGCGTCTGGATTGTGGCAAGCAACCACAGGGAAGCCAACGAGATTGCGGTAAAGAATGCTGGGTATTGCAAGCCAGTGGCATTAGACCATGCCGTCCCCTTCGTCTCGCGAAGCGATGTTCAGCGGTACATGGTGAAGGGAGGTGTCTTGCCGTTCAGCAAGGCGAATTTATGGGCAAAAGACTGGAAGTTGTAGAGTTTCATACACATGTTGCAACTTCATCGTTCCTGTCGCATCGCCGAATACGGCTACACAAGCGCTAGGTGTCGCAATTATTTATCACCGTTTGAGCAGATGGTTCTTGTTCGACAACGGGTTTTCAGGCACTCTCGAATAAAGTTGGTTTGCTAAAGTTGGCTTCGTCCATGTCTGATGGCTTGGTGCGTCGCATGGAGCGTGGGCGGAGGGTCGACTGAGGTTAGATTAGAACGAAACCCAGGGAAACAAAAAACTGTAGGCACATTTCCCGGTGAACCTTCAACGGCCAAAAAGCCCGGATGTGTCGAGAAAACAACGCGTGAAGCACCAGACTTTGAAGATGCCCAGGTATGGCGCCCCACGGGCGGCTGGACGTCATTGGGCCGAGGTCCTGGCAGCGCGTCATGCAGGTACCCACAGAGGCGGGGTACGCCTACTCACCCCAAAAGGGTGTCGTATCCCGAAATCCCGAATAGCATACACATCTTTTGGAATCAAGTCGATCATTAATCATTGCTTACCATATAGGCTACTACCGTA
>Ga0265780_10008518_pt1 | contig 12446 bp, 8 predicted proteins | sample P1T30metagenome_FD_192432 | JGI IMG/M metagenome (GOLD analysis project Ga0265780, IMG submission 192432) | Plant litter microbial communities from East Loma Ridge, Irvine, California - P1 T30 | ecosystem: Environmental > Terrestrial > Plant litter > Unclassified | place: USA: California...
TGATCGCGGCCGCGACGATCAGGCCGACGACGACGCCGATCTTGCGACGGCCGGAGCGACCGGTGGGCGGGGCAGCGGTGGCGGCGCGCTCGGGCGCGGCCAGCGTGCTAGAAGCGTTGGGCAAGGCGACCTCCGAAGAACCCCTGCGGACGCACCATGAGCGTCACGAACAGTGCCACGTAGAAGATGGTCTGCGCCCACGTGGTCCCGAGCGGGACCTGGAGCAGGCTCTGGCCCACCCCCAGGACGAGGGCGGCGATGGCGGCACCGGGGATGGATCCCAGACCGCCGACGACGATGATCGCCATCAGCGGACCGATCCAGTGCCAGTGCAGGGACGGGTAGATGGTGGCGTCCAGCGAGAGGGCGGTACCGCCGAGCGCCGCCGTCGCCAGACCGAGACCGAAGCCGAGACCGGCGACGCCCTCCGTCTTGATGCCGACGAGCTGCGCGGCCTCCGGGTGCTGGATCGTGGCGCGCAGCGCCTGCCCGAAGCGGGTGTGCTTCATCAGCAGGTACAGGGCCAGCAGCGACAGGGCGGCCAGGCCGAAGGCGATGAGCTTCACGACGGCGATGCGCGCCCCGAAGATCTCGATGCTCGCGCTGGAGTAGGACAGCTGGATGCGACGCTGCGTGCCGCCCCAGACGAATCCGACCAGGCCCTCGATGAACAGCGCGATGGCGAAGGTCAGGAGCACCGACATCATCGTGAGGGTCGCGGGCCGGAGCCTCTTGATCAGGAGGCGCTGCATGAGGACGCCGATCCCGAAGAACAGCGGGACGGTGACCACGAGCGTGAGCAGCGGGTCGATCCCGAGGCGGGAGTTCGCGAACCAGGCGAGGTAGGCGGCGAGCACGAGGAACGCCGCGTGGGCGATCATCACGACGCGCATGACGCCGAAGTACAGGGTCAGACCCGCCGCCAGGAGGGCGTAGAGCCCTCCCAGCAGCACGCCCAGGATGAGGCTCTGGAGGAGGAGTGAACCGGTCACGCGTCGATCACCACGCAGGCTTCGGGAAGATGAGCTCGGCCTCGGCCGTCTCGGAGGGCAGCACGATCTCGATCGCGCCGTCGACGTACTGCTGGATGAGGTGGGCGCCCTGCGGCTTGCCCGTCTCGTCCCAGGTCAGCGGTCCGACGACCGTGTCGACCTCGTTCTCCCGCAGCCAGTCGATGAGCTGCTGCTGGCAGTCGCCCTGCTCGGCGCAGCCGACGGCCTCGACGGCGGCCGCGACGACCTGACCGGTCGTGTAGGCGTTGGCCTCGTCCTCGCCGGGCGGGTTGCCGTGGATCTCCGTGTACTTCTCGACGAAGTCGACGTTGGAGGGCCAGGTCGCGTCGGGCGTGTAGCCGGTGGGGGAGAGGATGCCCTCGGTCTTGGAGCCGATGGCCTCGGAGAACTCGGGGTTGGTCGGGGCCGTGGAGAACGCGGCGAGCTGCGGCTGGTAGTTCAGCTGCTGCAGCGCGACGATCAGGTTGACGGCGTCCTGGTACTGCGTGCCGCCGATGACCATGTCGGCGCCCGAGTCCGCGATCTTGGCCGCGATCGGGGAGAAGTCGGTGGTGTTGGGCGGGTAGACCTCGTCGACGACGATCTCCAGACCGCCCTCCTCGAGCTTGTCCCGGAGGCCGTAGGCGGTGCCCTGGGCGAACGGGTCGTCCATCGAGGCGACGGCGACCGTGGTCGGGCGCTCGCCCTCCGGCATCGCGAGGATCTCGTCGGCCAGGTAGTTGTAGTGGTCCTGCGCGATGGCGGGCGCGGCGTAGAAGAGGTTGTCGAAGCCCTGCTCGAACACCTCGGCGGCGGCGCCGGCCGGCTCGACGAAGAGCATCCCGTACTCCTGCGCGACGCGGGCCGAGGGCACGACGAGGCGCGTGGAGAACGGTCCGAAGACGAGGTCGACCTCGTCCTGCGCGATCAGCACCTCGTAGTCCGCCACGACGCGGTCGGCGTTGGACTGGTCGTCCAGGATCTTGAGCTCGACCTGCCGACCGAGGAGGCCGCCGTCGTCGTTGATGATCTGGGCCCAGGCCTCGTACCCGCGCTGGACGCCCTTGCCGGGCTCGGAGAAGTCGCCGGTCAGGGGGAGGGAGATGCCGATGACGATCGGGTCGTCCGACTCGCCGTCGCCCTCGCCACCGCCGCCGCCACCACCTCCGCCGGCACAGGCGGTCAGGGTCAGCGCGACCGCTGCGGCGGCGGCCGCCGTCAGGGTCCGTCCTCGGGTGATGCTGGTACCGCGGGTGCGGCGGATTGGTTGTGCCACGGCTCTTGCTCCTACCTCGTCGTAAGAAGTCATGCACTGCTGCCACCGCTGCGCCTCGATCGACCCCGATCTTGGAAAGCGCATTCAGAAAGCGGTTACTGCACCGTATGCTGCTGATGTGATCCACGCAACACCGAAGTTGCATCGTGATCAACTCGACACCCTGGAGGGCGTGCGATGGCGCACCGGTGGCAGGAGAGGGACCCGTCGGGCGCGCCGCGCCTGACGGACGTGGCGGTGCTCGCGGGCGTCTCGATCGCGACGGCGTCGCGCGCGCTGTCGGGCGGCGGGGTGGTCTCCCCGGCGCTGACGCGCCGCGTGCTGGAGGCGGCCGACGAGCTCAGCTACACCGTCAACCCGCACGCCCGGTCGCTCGCCGGCGGGCTGACGTCGGTGCTCGGGCTGATGGTCTACGAGATCGACGACCCGTACTTCGCCGAGATCGCCGGCGGGGTGATCCAGGTGGCGGGGGAGCAGGGCTGGAGCGTGCAGGTCAGCCACCAGGACCGCGAGGCGGCGAGCGACCTGGCCGGCGTGCGGCTGCTGCGCGGGCAGCGCGTCGGCGCACTCATCATCGCCGGGTCCGGGTACCGCGACCCCGCCAAGAACGCCACGGTGAACGCCGAGCTCGAGGCCTACGCCGCCTCGGGCGGGCGGCTCGTGGCGATCGGGCACCGCGACATCGGCTGCGACGCCGTGCTGCCCGACAACGTCGGGGCCGCGCGCGTCGCGGCCGAGCACCTGCTCGCGCTCGGTCACCGCCGCATCGGGGTGATCTCGGGTCCGGACACGCTGACGACCGTCGTGGACCGCGGGCGGGGGATCGATCTGGCGGCGAAGGAGGCCGGCGTCGGGGAGATCGTCTGGGCGCACGCGGCGTTCACGCGCGACGGCGGACGGGCCGCGACCGCCCGCCTGCTCGAGACCCACCCCGACCTGACGGCGATCATCGCCCTCAACGACACCATGGCGATCGGCGCGCTGTCGGTGCTGCGCGATCGCGGCATCCCCGTGCCGCAGGCCGTGTCGGTCACCGGTATCGACGACGTCCAGGTGGCGCAGGACCTCGCGCCGGCCCTCACGACGGTGCGGCTGCCGATGGCGAGCATGGGGCGGCAGGCGGCGCGGCTCGCACTGCGGCCCGCGAGCGGCGAGCCGACCGTGATGGAGGTGGCGCACGAGCTGGTGGTGCGCGCCTCGACGGCGCCCCCACCCGCGTAGGCCGCGTTCGCGGCCGGGTCCTCGCCCACAGCGGCTGCGTCTCGCCGACGGCGGCCAGGTGCGTCTCGACGGCGCGGTCCGCCGCGTCGCCGCAGGTCAGGGCGTGACTGACGCGGTGGCGCTCGCACTCAGCCGCTGTGAGCGAGGCCCGTCCGCCGGGAGCGAGGGCGCCGACCGGCGTCGTCCGCCGATCCGTCCTGAAAACGAACCCGTTCCGAACTGACCGTTGCCACCCGGGCTCGGCGCGTGCAACGCTGACTCCGCGTGAAAGCGCTTCCCAACGATGAGGAGCCGGACGATGACGTCTGCACGACCCAGCAGGACACCACTACGGACGGGCCTCGCGCTCGCCCTCTCGGCGGCGCTCGCCGTCTCCGTGGCCGCCGTTCCGGCGTCGGCCGCCCCCGACCAGCCCCCACCCGACACCCCCGCCGGCCTCCCCGTCGAGACCGACGCCGCAGCCGCGGCCGACGTCGCGGGCTTCACCGAGCACCTCACCTTCGAGGGCTACACGGTCGGTCCGCTGAACGGCCAGGACGGCTGGACCTCCCACCCCGCCGGCCAGGTCGTCCTCGACCCGGTGAACCAGAACAACCGCGCCCTCGAGCTGACCGGGCCCAACCGCTCCGCGTACCGCGCGATCACCGCGATCGAGGACGGTGCCACCGGCACGGTCTTCCTCCGGATGCGGCGCGACGCGTCGTCGGACAACTCCTTCGGCGTCACCGACGTCGACGCACCGTCGACCACCTCGCACAGCCGCGCCTACGTCAACAACCAGAACAGCGACGTCCTCAAGGTCCGCAACGGCGGAGCGTTCGCCGACGTCGGCACCTGGTCGGAGGACGTCTGGCAGTGCGTGTGGATCGTGGCGGACAACGCCGCCGACCGCGTCACCGTCTACAGCCAGGGCGGGATCTACGACGAGCTGACACGGCTCCCCGCCGGCGCCGAGCAGACGTTCGGCTTCCGCGAGAGCGTGACCGGCTCGCTCGACCGGTTCTTCTGGATCAACGGCGGCAACAGCGCCGGCCGCATCATGCTCGACGACGTCGCGATCGACCCCGTGGCCGCCAACCTCGCGCTGCCCACGGGCAACGTCGCGGACTGCGAGTCGGCCGACGGCGGACCGGTCCAGCCCCTGGAGAACCCGCTCCCCGACCCGACGCCCGTGAGCCTGGGCATCGAGGTCGAGGAGTTCGCGCAGCTCCCCGCGTCCACCACGACGCCGGCCGCGAGCGACCAGCGCCTCATCCGCCACAACCGCGTGCAGCACGTCGACGAGGTGCCGGACGGCTCCGGCCGTCTGGCCGTGCCCGACATGAACGCGATCCTCTACCTGGTCGACGAGGTCACGGGCGACCACGTGCCGTACCTGAACGTGCGCGAGCAGTTCGTCGACAACTTCCACAACAGCGCGGGCCTCGGCACGGGCCTCGGCTTCGTGGAGTTCCACCCCGAGTTCGGTGAGAACGGCAAGTTCTACACCGTCCACACGGAGGCGGGCACGGCGCTCACGCAGGACACCCCGGACTTCCCCGGCTTCGGCACGACGGGCTTCCACAGCGTCATCACCGAGTGGACGGCGACCGACCCGGCCGCGGCCACCTTCGCGGGGACCAGCCGCGAGGTGATGCGCGTGCCGTTCGGCGGACGCGTCCACACCGTCCAGCAGATCGCCTTCAACCCGACCGTGGAGAAGGGCGAGCCCGACTACGGCAACCTCTACGTGCTCGTGGGCGACGGTGGCAACGGCGTCGGCAACGGCAACCCCCAGGACCTGGCGACGCCGCAGGGCAAGATCTTCCGCATCGACCCGCTCGGCACGAACAGCGCCAACGGCGAGTACGGCATCCCGGCCGACAACCCGTTCGTGGGCACGGCCGGGGCGCTCGGCGAGATCTACGCCGTCGGCATGCGCGACCCCCACCGCATCAGCTGGGACCCGGAGGGCGAGAACACCCTGTACCTGGGTCACATCGGCGAGTGGCAGGTGGAGTCGGTCTACGCCGTCGAGGCGGGCGACAACTTCGGCTGGTCGCAGCGCGAGGGCTCCTTCCTCGCCGAGAACCGTCAGATCTACCCGCTGCCGGCGAACGACGCCGAGAACGGCTTCACCTACCCGGTGGCGGCCTACGACCACAACCGTGACCCCGGTCAGACCGGTGACGCGGGCGTGGCCCTGAACGGCGGGTTCGTCTACCGCGGCGACATCGAGGAGCTGCAGGGCAAGTACCTGTTCACGGACCTCGTGCGCGGCTGGGTGCTGTCCACGGAGGCCGACGAGATGGTCCGGGGCGACGGCGACATCGAGGACCTGGCCGAGATCAGCCAGCTGAAGGTGTTCGTCGACGGCGAGGAGACCACCTTCGCCGAGCTGGTCGGCGACACGCGCGTCGACCTGCGCTTCGGGTCCGACGGCGGTGACCAGCTCTACCTGGTCTCCAAGGCCGACGGGAAGATGTGGAAGGTCGTCGGCGCGCGCGAGGGGGAGGTCGAGCCGCCGTTCGAGGCGGCCCCGCAGGTCCTGCCCGAGCTCGCTCCGAGCCTCGTGGCGCACTACGACTTCGACACGCCGCTCGCGGGTGACGCGACGAAGGAGACCGACCGCGGCTCCTCCGGCACGCCGATCGACCTGATCAACGGCGGGGTGGAGATGCGCGTGCGCGACTCCGCCTACCCGAGTGCGGGCGAGGCGCTGCAGACGCAGCAGCTGAGCAAGGGCGTCGCCTCCAACGACGACTGGAAGGCGGGTGTCTACGACGTCGACGGCGTCGAGACCCTCCGCCCGTTCAACGGCGCCGACGCGACCAGCATCATGGGCTGGTTCAAGCCGATGGGCGAGATGCCGGCGCTGAACTCCACCACCGCCGACCCGGCCGACCGCTTCAACGCGGTCGGGCTGGCGGGCATCCTGTCGGGCACGTCGGACGGCCACGCCGTTCGCGCGCTGCTCGAGGTCATCAACGTCAACGGCGAGCCGCACGTGGTCGGGCTCGCGCGCAGCGTGGACACCGGCTCGTCGTGGACCTACGCCGCCGAGCTCCCGTGGGACGAGATCCTGACGAAGGGGGAGTGGGTCCACCTGACCGCGACCTTCGACTTCGCCGGCGGTTCGATGGCGCTCTACATGAACGGCGAACCGCTCGAGGGCTTCTACACGAACGCCACCAACCCGTGGGGCGAGGGCGGCACGACCGACTCCGACCCCCGCGGCATCAAGATCGGTGGCAGCTTCCCGCAGAACACGCGCGAGCAGAACCCGTTCAACGGCCGCATGGACGACCTGATGTTCCTCGACTCGGCCGTCACGGCCGAGCAGGTCGCGGCCCAGTACGCGCGCTACGGCGTCGTGGAGCAGCCGGCACCGACCGTGCCGACGTGCACGCCGTCGGGCACCGAGATCACCGACGTGATGGCGGGGGAGAACTGGGAGCCGCGCACGCCGGCCAAGTGGCAGTTCCCGGGTGAGGAGATCGTCCTCGCGCAGGCGGGGACCAACCCTGACGACGGCATCCGCCGCCCGTTCGAGTACGCCGTCCTGACGGAGGGACCGGAGCTCGCGTCGTTCGAGCTGGAGGCCCAGGTGCGGCTCGACGAGCCGGTCTCGGTCAACAACCGCGACGTGATCATCGTGTTCGGTCACCAGTCCGACACGGAGTACTACTACGCGCACCTGAGCCAGGACAACACGATCTACCCGCACAACGGCCTGTTCAAGGTCGACGGCGCGGACCGCGAGCGCATCGACGACCAGTGGGACGGCACGGTGGGCGCCCCGCCCGCCGTGACGGACGACGACTGGCACGACGTGCGCCTGGTGCACTGCGCCGAGACCGGGGAGATCGCCGTCTGGCTCGACGGGCTGGACAGGCCGCTCCTGACGGCGACGGACGACACCTTCAGCTCCGGTCGCGTGGGCTTCGGCTCGTTCGACAACGTCGGCCGCCTGCGGGGCCTGACCGTCACCGGTCAGAGCGCCGAGGTTCCGCCGGAGCCCGTCTCGTTCGTCGACGTGGCGGAGGACAACCAGTTCTTCCGCGAGATCTCGTGGCTGGCCGAGCGCGGCATCACTCGCGGGTGGGACCTGCCCGACGGCACGAAGGAGTTCCGCCCCGTGACCCCGGTGGCGCGCGACGCGATGGCGGCGTTCCTCTACCGCCTGGCGGTCCTCGCGGGGGAGAGCGAGTTCACCCCGCCGGCGACCTCGCCGTTCACGGACGTGAGCACGAGCAACCAGTTCTACCGCGAGATCGCCTGGCTCCACGACCAGGGGATCTCCACGGGCTGGGCGAACGGCGACGGGACGTTCTCCTACCGCCCGCTGGCACCCATCGCGCGTGACGCGATGGCGGCGTTCCTCTTCCGGTACGCCGAGGTCACGTCCTACGACGCGCCGACGGTCTCGCCGTTCGACGACGTCGCGACCGGCAACCAGTTCTACCGGGAGATCGCCTGGCTCGAGGAGGAGGGCATCGCCACCGGCTGGCGCGACGGCAACGACGGCACGACGCTGTTCCGCCCGCTCAGCCCGGTCAACCGTGACGCGATGGCCGCGTTCATGTACCGGTTGAGCAACCCGGAGGCCTGACCCCACCGGCAGGGATCACGACGACGGCGGGGCTCACCTCACGGTGGGCCCCGCCGTCTAGTGTGTGGACATGGTGCAGCGGGTGACCCTGAGCGACGTGGCCAGGGAGGCGGGGGTGTCGCTGGCGACGGCGTCGCGAGCGATCAACGGTTCGGCGGACCGCTCCGTGCGGCCCGAGCTCGTCGAACGCGTGACGGCCGCGGCGCAGCGGCTGCAGTACACCCCGGACGCGACGGCGCAGGCGATGGCGCGGGGGCGCACGACGACGCTCGGCCTCCTCGTGCACGACATCGCCGACCCGTACTTCTCGGCGATCGCGGCCGCCGTCGTGCGGACGGCCGAGGCCGAGGGTCTCCAGGTCTCCCTCGCCACCACCCAGAACGACCCGGCCCGCGAGGCGCAGCTGATCGACCTGATGCGTCGGCAGCGGGCGCGCGCCGTCGTGATCGCCGGCGGCCGGTCGGCCGGTGAGCGGTCCGACGCGCTGGCCGACTCCCTGGCCGCGCTCGGCCGGCAGGGCGTCGGGATCGCCGCGATCGGCCAGCCCGTCCCGGGTGTGGCCTCGGTCGCCGTCGACAACCGCGGCGGGGCGGCCGCGCTCGCGACCGCGCTGCTCGCCCGCGGCTACCGGCGCTTCGCCCTCCTGGGCGGTCCGACGGACCGGGTCACGGCGCGCGATCGGCGCGAGGGCTTCACGGAGGCGCTCGGGGAGCGCGGGTCCGTCGTCACGATCCTGGAGACCGCCTTCACGTGGGAGGGCGGCCACCGAGGCCTGATGCGACTGGCGCAGGACGGCGCGCTCGACGGCGTGGACGCCGTCGTGGCGACCAACGACGTGATGGCCCTCGGGGCGCTCGCGGCGGCCCGCGAGCTCGGGCTGAGCGTGCCCGGGGACGTGGCGCTGGCCGGGTTCGGCGGCATCTCGACGCTGCGCGACGTGGTCCCCGCCCTGACGACCGTGACCGTCCCGATGGACGAGCTGGGCGTGCGCGCCGTGCGGCTGGCGCTCGGCGACCAGGGCGACGTCGTGGAGTCCGTCGGCTGCGACGTCGTCATCGGCGGGTCGACGCCCGACCTGCGCACCGCCTAGCTCTTCGGGTGGTGTCCGTTGACGCGGGGATCGGGTCACCCTAGGATGGAAAGCGCTTCCCTACGGATCTCTCAGCAACGGAGCCACGATGACCCGCACCCTTCGCATCGCCATGAACGGCATCACCGGCCGGATGGGCTACCGCCAGCACCTGCTGCGCTCGATCCTCCCGATCCGCGAGCAGGGCGGGGTGACGCTGCCCGACGGGTCGACGCTCCAGGTCGAGCCGGTGCTCATCGGTCGCAACGCCGAGAAGGTCGAGGCGCTCGCGAAGCAGCACGGGGTCGAGCGGTGGAGCACGGACCTCGACGCGGTCATCGACGACCCCGAGACCGACATCGTCTTCGACGCCTCCATGACGTCGCTGCGCTACGCCACGCTCGCGCGAGCGATGCGGGCCGGCAAGCACATCTACACCGAGAAGCCGACGGCGGAGACCCTCGCCGAGGCCGTCGATCTCGCACGCATCCGGCGCGAGACCGGCGTGACCGCCGGCGTCGTGCACGACAAGCTCTACCTGCCCGGCCTCGTGAAGCTGCGCCGCCTCGTGGACGAGGGCTTCTTCGGCCGCATCATCTCGCTGCGCGGCGAGTTCGGGTACTGGGTCTTCGAGGGCGAGTTCCAGCCTGCGCAGCGACCGTCCTGGAACTACCGCAAGCAGGACGGCGGCGGCATGACCACCGACATGTTCTGCCACTGGAACTACGTGCTCGAGGGCATCATCGGCTCGGTCGAGACGGTCTCCAGCCAGACGGTCACGCACATCCCCACGCGCTGGGACGAGCAGGGGCAGGCCTACGACGCGACGGCGGACGACGCCGCGTACGGCACGTTCCAGCTCCGCACCCCGCAGGGCGAGGAGGTGATCGCGCAGATCAACTCCTCCTGGGCGGTGCGCGTGCACCGCGACGAGCTCGTGGAGTTCCAGGTCGACGGCACGCACGGCTCCGCCGTCGCCGGACTGTTCGGCTGCGTGGCGCAGCAGCGCGGCAGCACCCCGAAGCCGGTCTGGAACCCCGACCTGCCGACCACCGAGAAGTTCCGCGAGCAGTGGCTCGACGTACCCGCGAACGCCGAGCTCGACAACGGTTTCAAGGCGCAGTGGGAGGAGTTCCTGCGGGACGTCGCCGCGGGCCGCGAGCACCGCTTCGACCTGCTGTCGGCAGCGCGAGGCGTCCAGCTCGCGGAGCTCGGCCTGCAGTCGTCCCAGGAGGGCCGGCGCCTGCCGGTTCCGGAGATCGCGCTGTGAGCGGGGTGGAGTCGGCGCTCGGGGGCGACGCCGTCGTCGGGACGCTGCCGACGCGCGTCGAGGAGACCGACGGCGATCGTGGCCGCCCGGCGGATCTCGCCCGGCTCTCGCTCAACACCGCCACGACGAAGCACCTCACGCTGGCGCAGGCCGCCGAGGTGGCGGCCAACGCCGGGCTGAGCGCGATCGGCCCGTGGCGCGACCGCGTGCAGGAGGTCGGCGCGGACCGCGCCGCCCAGATCCTCAGCGACTTCGGGCTGCGGGCCTCGTCGCTGTGCCGCGGCGGGTTCCTCACCGCCGCCGACCCCGAGGGGCGGCGCGCGGCGCTCGAGGACAACCGGCGCGCGATCGAGGAGGCGGCCACCATCGGCACCTCCGAGCTGATCATGGTCGTGGGCGGGCTGCCGGCGGCGCGGACGCCGGGCGGACCGGCCGCCCCGCACGCTCCCGGTCCCGGGGTGGACCCCGGACGTGACCTCGTCGGGGCGCGCGGACGCGTGGCGGACCGGATCGGCGAGCTCGTGCCGTACGCGGCGCAGCACGGCGTCCGACTCGTGCTCGAACCGCTGCACCCGATCTTCGCGGCGGACCGCGCCGTCATCTCCACGCTCGGCCAGGCGCTGACGCTGTCGGAGTCGTTCGAGAGCTCCGCCGTCGGCGTCGTGGTGGACACCTACCACGTGTGGTGGGACCCGCGGCTGAAGCAGATGATCGACCGCGCGGGGATGGAGAAGCGCATCGCCTCCTACCAGGTGTGCGACTGGACGCTCCCCCTGGCGGCCGATCCGCTGCTCTCACGCGGTCACGTCGGGGACGGCTACGTCGACTTCGCCTCGATCACCAGCTGGATCGCCGCGACGCGCTACCGCGGCGACATCGAGGTCGAGATCTTCAACGAGGACGTCTGGTCCGCGCCGCCCGAGCAGACGCTCGCCACGATGATCGACCGCTACCGACGGTTCGTGGCCCCGCACCTGTAGGGCCGCTCCCACCTCGCAGGCAGGGCCTCCGCGGAATGCGCGGGGGCCCTGCCTGCGTTGGGATGCACATGACGACCTACGGAATCATCGGAGCAGGAAACATCGGATCGCAGGTGGCGCGGGCACTCGTCGCGCTCGGCGAGGACGTCGTGATCGCGAACTCGCGCGGCCCGGAGACGCTGGCACCGCTGATCGCCGAGCTCGGCGACCGCGCACGGGCCGCCACGGCGCAGGAGGCGGCTGCGGCTGCCGACGTCGCCGTCGTGTCGGTGCCGCTCCGCAGCTACCGGGACGTGCCCGTGGCGGAGCTCGCCGGGAAGGTCGTGCTCGACACCAACAACTACTACTGGGAGCGGGACGGCCACATCCCCGAGCTCGACCGGGGCGAGGTCACGGTCTCGGGGATGCTCCAGGAGCACCTGCCGACGTCGAAGGTCGTCAAGGCCTTCAACCACATCGAGGCCGCCGGGATCACGACGACCGGCGCCCCCACCGGCACCCCCGACCGCCGGGCGCTCGCGACGGCGTCGGACTTCCCCGAGGCGATCGAGCTGGTCACCGAGCTCTACGACCGGATCGGGTTCGACACGGTCTCCGCCGGAACGATCGCGGAGTCCTGGCGTGTCGAGCGCGATCGTCCGGCGTACGGCGTGCGTCAGAACGCGCCGGAGCTGCGCGAGAACCTCGCGCGCGGCCTCCGTGTGCGATCCGAGGACAGCGTCGACGACGAGGCCTGACGGGCACTCCGCGCGAACGACTCCACCGGGAGTGGTGTCAGTAGACGTTGCCGCTCTCGCGGAAGTCGCGCCAGACGTTCTCGAAGAAGTCGTCGTCCGCCGGCAGCGGGCGGCGCGGGCGCCAGCGGAACGCCGCGGTACCCGCCCGCTCGTCGGCGAGGTCCGCGCCGTCGGCCGGGTCACTGCCGTCGACCGCCTGCGCGGCCCAGCCCTCGCCGTCGGCCACGTGCGAGGACCCGACGGCGTCACCCGGCGCGATCAGCGCCGACTCCTGGACCACCTCGTCGAGCTCGCCGCCGTCGAGCCGGAA
>Ga0265780_10008520_pt1 | contig 12444 bp, 17 predicted proteins | sample P1T30metagenome_FD_192432 | JGI IMG/M metagenome (GOLD analysis project Ga0265780, IMG submission 192432) | Plant litter microbial communities from East Loma Ridge, Irvine, California - P1 T30 | ecosystem: Environmental > Terrestrial > Plant litter > Unclassified | place: USA: California...
GCGTTGACATGACCTGCAGTTGTCGCATGGCACGCCAACCTCCAACGCTACACGTTCGCCAATCTGGTAGCCAGTGACACTCTCGCCTATCGCGACCACGACGCCGGCAGACTCATGGCCGAGGGATAGTGGCTGGCAAGCCTGCAGATCACCGTTGCGGAACTTGCTGTAGTAGGAGCAGTCGCTACCGCAAAGGCCCGTAGCCTTGATGGCTATCTGAAGCTCGTTGGGCGCAGGGTCTGCTATAGTACGGGTTTCCTATTTGATGTGTTAGCTCCATGTCTCAGACGTTCAACACACACCAACACCCCCACGAACAGTGGGCAGTGTGGGATGTGTAACGGAAGGTGGAAACATACGAGCCGCAAATCCCTTGGCCCATGCAGGACGGATGCTACGATAGTCGAGGACTTGTGGTAGTGCCTTGCTGGGATTGGGTAGATGTCTGCTAATGCTGAGGGAGCCATTACGAAAGTCTGTGGGAGGACGTGGTAACAAGTGGCAATAATGGAGCGGGAAGAGAAGAAGGAACGAGATAGCTAGCAGACCGCTACCCCACGGAGCGTGGAGGCTGATATACATGTCGGAGGGAGCCCTCGATCAACGCTTGCCTGCACAAGCTGGGCTTGCCTCATGTTCGTGCGTCGGCGAGATAATGGCATCGCATGAGGAAAGCTCAAAGCATCCACGTCATTAGCTGGCGGATCAATCTGGTGGACGAGCATGGATAGGGATGCGCGACCATAGCTACTTGAATCGGTGGCTTCGCGTACTTAGGCTTTTCCTTCTCCCGTTACGATGTCGATGTAAAATTGGCTAGCTCTCCATGTGGATACCAACCGGGAACACCTGCAATTCGCCCCGGGGTCGAAGCATACTGCAACTAAACACTGGCGTAAGTAGCTTTGGAGTCACCTTCTATCGGATCCGCACCTTGAAGTTCCGTAACATGCATGCCCAAGTTGCGCTATAGGAACAGTGGTCATAACGTTGTGTCTGAGGTGGCACAATTTTGCGTGTATCGACTGTCTCTCAGATGCCGCGCCAGCGCCGTGAAACAGCGATAAGGCAGTCCTGCTGCTGTGGAGCCCGTGTGTACCAAAGGCATGCTGGGAATCTGCAGTCTATCGGTAGTATTATTGTGGTCCTGGTGGAGCTGATCCCTGGTGCAAAGACGCAGCAAACATCAGCCTGATATGCGGGCTGGACATGTTAAAGTTAGCACGCCTTCGCTGCCATCACATAGCGCGAGCCTTTAACTCATCCACGACCCTGGCGCAATCAGCAATCTTGGGAAGTTCCTGGCTCTGCCGGCCGTCGCGGGAGATTCGAGGTGCTGATTGGCTAGAAGATTTGGCTGATATTCCAGAAGACATCCGGAACTTGCATGTGCAATATAAAATACCCGGATATATTCCACGGCGGCGAGTCGAACTCAACGGTGCGTCTCCACACCAGGATGGCCTCGCGGCGGAGCACGTTGTCGGTTCCGTAGTGCGGTTTTCTTAGCGGATCCTGCCACCGAATTTTGAGATTGGGTGTGGTGAGATGGAGTGCTCGTTGGTCGACTGTCGGTTGATGTCTAGGCACGTCGCGGCTTGGCTACCAAGGAACAGCATATCGACAACATGGCGAAAGGCGTTACCGAAGTCTCGGGTTCATCAAACAGTAGAGTTTGCTTATCAGAGTAAGTACGTACTTGATGAACCAGTGGCCACGGGCATTGCAACAAATGCAGCTGCGTCCGAGGTGTGGCCACCAAGAGCGAAGAGGCATCAAAACTGGCATGTGTCTTGTGCTGTGCATGGAGCCAGTAGCGCGTTGCACCTTGTGTCCCAATTCCCAGCGAGACCGAATGGTGAGGCTGATTGCTACTCATCCAAATCGAAAAAAGATGACGCTAATCGCAGGCTCGTGGTTCGCAGGAACCATGCATTTCTGACTGGGGCGGCTAACTACCAGCAGGAACAGATGTTGTTAGTAAGCTGTACCACGCAGCAAACTACGTGTTCATCTACCCTATCTCTCCGGAATCATCTATTCGAGGAGATAAATCACAAGGTGCCGAGCGAGCTGCAGCCGCGGGACGGCAAAAGCAAAAAAAGTGAGGCCGATCGCAACACCGTCTCAACGACAACCATCGACTGGCAGACAGCTACGCACACCACCCGCACGGCAGAGCACCATGGTGGATCCGAAAGACTTACCGTCCATGACTAGTTATGCAAGAATATCTTCACATGTCGACCAGTGACCTACTAATCATCACGACTTCAGCCAGTGTGCTTGCAGGGCCCAAACCTCATAGCTACCAAATTACATCGAGTAACCACCTGTGTGCAGGCGTACTGATAAGGTACAAATCGTGCATTTAGCACGTTTATATTGCAGCTATCTTGCTTCGAGATACGTACGCCTAGATCATCGCTACGCTACGACAACCCCTGCCCCCAACCATACATCGGGTCCACGCATCAACAAGCGACAGCACGCACTCATGCGCGCACCTCTGGAAGCAGTTTAAGTCATTGGTCCACCCGTTTACCATGCGTTCTCAGCGCGGATAGACTAAGTTACAACCACTTCGCAATCGCACATTTCTGCGGGCGCACATTTCGAATCAATTCCAAGTTCCCTCAACCTTTGCAGAATCCGTGTCTCGATTCTTCCCGCAGCGGTGAGCAAGAAACACATTACTCGCTTGTGAGGCCAGACACGACTGAGCCCGGGTATAAGTTGAGGCGGTTCTTGTGGAGGCGGTCTGCCGGATGTCCAAGGCACCCAGACCTTTCGCAGTATCACACCCGAATAAAGCTGCGGAGGCTTGCTTCCGCACAACTTCGTGTTCGCTAGCCCGACTTCTGTTCGTAAATCTGAAATCTGGAGCCACAGGGCAAGTCCCGTGCGTATGACTGGTCAGATCACGAGTCCCAGGGCAATGGGTTACGCAACGCACGGGCTGAGGGGACCTGCAGCCGGCATATCCTGGAGAGTAGTGAGTGAGATATGAGCTGTCGATATGACATTAACGATATGTGACGACGTATTGTAGATGTCTTGTGCATCGTAACGAGAACTGATATCTCGCCTGGATTTAATGTGAGGAGTAACAATTCTCCCTTCAAAGTGACCATGTGCCTGGGAGCGCTGCCTTGGGTTTTGTGCCTCCTGCCTCGGAGGTACCGCCATGCATGTCACAGGCAACCAAGCTTGTTAGCAACTTACATCAAATTCATTTGATAGCTCAAACCAAATACTTCCACCAATGTACTTTGACATACAACCGTCGGATCAAATCCTGACAAAGGCGAAGAAAGAGTGGAGCTCCGTCAGCGGAGTGGTACCTACTTCTGCCTCATTATGTCGATATCAAAGCCCTGACGTCGCTGCTCTACGGGTCGAGCCGCACTACTACTTTCAACGAACGTTTAAGCTGTACGCCGTATCGAACTCGGACTAGCTTGAGCCACCTGCATAAAAACATTGCGAATCTTTGCAAGACGCATTTTCCCGTCTGCATTGTTTCGACCTCACTCACAAAGAGCTCTTCGCTTTACCGATGCCCTGACTCTCCAACCACTGCCGCATGATTTGATTCACCTCCTCGGGTTTCTGAGTGAGCGCCCAATGCGTGGCAGCAACTTCACCCCTCGTCAAATTAGGGATGAGAGCGTCCATGCTCTTCGACATCCCAGGCTTAAGCACCGAGTCATATGTCGCTTGGACGAAGAGGACCGGCTGCTTGATCGTCTTCTTATCTAGCAGAGCTTGATCTTCCTCCCAGTTGGTGCGGCGTTGGCGGTACCAGTTCACTGGATGGTGTATTAGCACTGAACCGTGAAAAACTTTGAGGGCGCGTGGATGGCCTCATGACAGTCCCGGCATGGTAACGATGTACGGTAGGTCCCACATGTCGGTTATGCGATTCGCCCCGCGGTGTCACAAATAGAGTAATAAGTGGGAGGTGACTTACATGTGGGGTGTATCCCGTGCTTGAGGTATTCTTTGACGTAGTATTCGAGCACCTGGCGTCATCGTCAGCACTCTATGCATCTCTTTGAAACAATCAATCGTTGTCTGCCACTGGTGAGCGCCGGATGAGACATTGCATGTGCCGAGCATGCAGGCGCACGTATTCGACCACGCTCCTCTACCGTCCCATCTTCAGGCTGGCTCATAGTTGAGTCAACACTAGCATCGAGCGCTAGTGCTCGTTCTTCCACGGAGATTCGCCATTGTCCGCGCGTCTCTTGCGAGAGACTAATCCAACGACAAGTCATCTTTTTCCCGGCGAGGAAAGTGCTATTCAGACGTTTGACCTCTCGGATTCTCCATCCCTCTTTTTCTCTCCAAACGAAGATCCAAGAAATTGACACTCACCCTCCCATTCAAGATTCTACTCTCCCCAATCGTTGGTAAATTTTCAGGTATGACACCCTTCTCCGGCACAAAGGCCAGCTCACCGTTCGGACCGCGTCCCCCATACATACCCTTCAAAAATTGCCTGATCGACTGTTCATCTTTGACGCTTTTTTCCACCTCACCTGACGCCAGATGCATCTGGTAAGCAAATTGCGGCAATGGTCCTTTGACAAGATCTTCCGTGGAGATATACTGATTATGAGGCGCGGTGTATGGTGTGCAGACCGAGAAGACATGCGAGACCAGGTCTGGATACCATTGGGCGGCTCTCCAGACGACGAAACCTCCCCTGACGATGGAGATCAGCATTGAACATTTGGCAGATGATCTTCGTAGGCCTACCAGTCATGTCCACCAAGCACAATCTTCGGTGCACCCAACTCTTTCGCAAGCGCAGCAATATCGTCTGAGGCCCGCTTGAGTCCATACAAGCTGATCGAGTTTGGGGGAACATTCGGTGCATCCTAGTTCTACGACTTAGCACCATTCATGATATCCAGCTTGGCCCAGGCTTCTTTTCACTGCGACCAAAGTCAGACCAGTGGAATATGAACTTACCGTACCTCCATACCCCATCATATCCGGCGCCACAACCCTGCACCCCATATCCACCAGCACCGGAATCTGGTACCTCCATCCCATCGACAGGTCGGGCCAACCATGGATCTACGAAGTTCAAACATTAGCAAAGTTACCAGTCAGACCACCAGCCCTCAGAACACCCCTTCCGGACATTTCAAACCCCAAATGACGCCACCAAGGCCGCTTGTAAGTCCCACCGGCTATATCGAGGTAAGGGAACGATACGTACCAAGAACACATTGTGTGTATATTTCCCATCTTTCGGTTCGGCATACAAATAGTGGTACGTGTAGCCGTTTAGACGAGTGGTTTTGTGGGAAATGCGTGGGTCGGAGTCTGGGTCGATTGGTTGTAGCATGACGTAGCTTTACTTTTCTTGCTTGGGCAATTGGGGTAAGCGTGGAAGGAACAGGTATTTGTTCGTGAAAGTAGATGTGCTATATTGTTTTATTATACTTGTGGGAGCTGTATGGTTGTGCGATCAGGTATTCAATGAAAAGAGTCGCTGATGATTGACGGCGACCGAGGTGCCGAGGCGAGATGAGGGGCTCGCAACGTCAAAATACCACAAACCGCAATTGACAATTTAAAAAATCACCACACACTTCCACCAGGAGTGAAGTAGTGTCAGCCGTCGACTACAAAAAGCTACAGTTATCGGTCGCAAGGGCAGATTAGGTTGCGCATCCAGGTCCCTCTACCCAAGCACTCGCCCAACTTCACAATTCACAAGCTCGCATACCATGCCATGCCATCTGTAGTGCAGTAGTACTCTGTCTGAAGCGAGGTGAATGGCCTGGCATAGCCGGCATGCATGAACCAATTGCCGGTACTCCAGGCTGTGAAGGGTTTTTGCTGACGTTTTGTGGCCCAGAAACCTGGGCAGATAAGGATTGCTGCATACAGCCTACAAACGAGCTGCATCTCGCATTTGATCGAGAAGAATGTATTGAGACCAGCCGGATAGCAAGCGACTTCTCCGTGGAGGGGACAGTCAAGATGTGCTGTGATATGGATGTTGCACATATACGTCGCTTACATGTGATTCCGCCTCCTTGACATAACCATGACTTATGTTGCTTCCTTGGTTGAAAAGGTCTTTCGGTATTGATTATCCAGTGGGTGATGGGGTATTGCGGCAAGAAGAGTGGCATAATAATGTTACAAATCCAGTCCTTTCAAGAATCGGCGGTCCGGTACCCGTATGCCCCAGGCAGAAACGGCGCGCAAGTCCTAGCGGATCTCTAGTAAATGACAGTGTCCTCCGCGGCCTCTTCGACAACGTCTTCTCCATTATCGTCCTGGTTGTCGGTGCTGGGATCGTCAGTGGTAGTCTCGTGACTTGGTACATTGGTATCCATCGCGTCTTCGTCCGTGTTGCCGTGTCTCACCGCCTCGTGTCCAGGGTCAACGGGAGGATCGTCCTCCATATCCTGGTCCTTGGGAATATTGTGGCTGCCATTAGCATCTCCATTGGTTGCATCTGGCCAGTGGGTTGCGTCTGCATTATGCTCCTTACCGCTGTGGGAGCCCTCTGCATTACGCCTGGCGTCCGCTTCCCGAATACCGCGTGGCTTTCGGTTGGCTTCGTCCTTCTCGCGAGCTTCGTATTCATCAACTTCACGCTTGATGATGTCGCGAGCTTCGGCAATCTGGTCTTGTATACGGGCGTCTTCCGCGGCGCTTGTCTCCCAGGGTTTGTAGAACTGATCAGCTGTCAGCAGTGTCCAAGGGCAATCGTATGAGTTTAACGTACCAAAGGTGGTTCAGTCTCTGTCCGAAGGAAGTGAGCCATGTTCAGTAGGTTGTCATGCCGTAAGCGCATCTGTATTGCCATTAGCAAGTGTATGACGGAACTACTATCGGCAGCCCTACTGAGTCTCTCTCGAACCGCTTCTGTTCTTTCCATCGCTGAACTTTGCGCCTTGCAATGCGCTCCGCCTTCCTCTGCTCGCTCTCTTCGCTCTCTTGTTTCCGCTGTGCCAGCTGTCTTTTCTCTATCTCGGATCGTCGTTTCTGTGCTGCAGTAGTACTGGGAGCTTGTGAGAGTGCACCGAGAACAGCACCAAACAGTCTGCGCTCTCTACCTCGCTCACGCTTTACCGGAGGGGCTGGCTTAGTCTGAGTGACCGACTCGCGTCGCTCACTTTGAGCGTCTTCACTGTCGAGTCGCGGTCGCTTGGCATTCTCGTTTGAGACAGAGGACTGACGCCTCTTGTTGCCGTTTGAATGTTCGTTCGGCGAGGCTGGTGGAGGAGATTCCTCAGGGAGGACAACGACAGATGCAATGGGGCAGTCCATGTCTCAGACATGTACTACAGGTGGCGTTTGTTTGATGGCGCCCTGATATGTAAGCGCCAAAATGTCACGTCACGCGAGGTTCAATGGCTGGAAGAGTGGTCGCGGACGAGAAGCTTCCGCACGGGGCAGGTGTTCAGACTTACATAATCACGGAGGTCCGCAACTTCCAAATGTTCGCGGTCGTGCCTTCCTTCACTAACACCACTTTGCACTCACCAAGCTTCTGACTTACCATACGCTCTGAGATCGCTGCCGAGAGAGCCTCGTTGTCTACTCAGAACACATCGACACTCCCAAACTCCCCAAACACTAACACATCATGTCTCGCCATCATCCGTAAGTCGCGACCCAACACCACCTACACCTCTTAATTACCTACTAACAACCATCCAGTGATCTCGTAATGTGCCGCAAGCAATCCGGAATCTCCATCGGCCGCCTCTGCGACAAATGCGACGGCAAATGCCCGGTGTGCGACTCCTACGTGCGCCCTACCACCCTCGCCCGCATCTGCGATGAATGCTCCTTCGGCAACTACCAGAACAAGTGCGTCGTCTGCGGCGGTGAGGGGATCTCGGACGCCTTCTACTGCTTTGAGTGTACGAGGCTGGAAAAGGATCGCGATGGGTGTCCGAAGATCATCAATCTTGGAAGTTCGAGGACGGATCTGTTCTACCAAAAGAAGAATTTTCGGAATCACTAGTTGGGGTGGGCAAGCTGGTGTGTGCCAATTTCGAGTGCTTGAGTAAGAGGTTGGAACGGAAAACATGTAGCTCGTGCCATGGCTGTCCGCCCAAAGATAAGGATGGTCCAGCGTCGGGCCTTTGGCGATGAAGCATATGAGCGAGGTGTCATCGTGTGATCAGTAAATGAGCGTCGACTCATGTTCAGATCAGGTGACAGGCGTTTATGGCGTTGAGAACAGATACGGAATTGAGCTGGGAAAAAGCGAAGCCGATTTCTGCAAGAACTTTGTGCAGCTCGAAGGGTACTTTTTGCGCCTCTCGGTCATAGCACTCGCTGACAACTTACAAGATATCGTCAATCCAATTCTTCCAATAAAAATTTAAGCGCGTCTTGCAGACTCATCGAGCTCTGATTTCATCGAGACTCACAATCTACCTTGCACGCCTTGCTGTTACGTGGCCAACACAATGCCCGTCCAGATGAGACGTTTATACGCGTGCCATAGGGACACTGACTCGAAATGCTCCGCGCCTGGTCTGGTATCTTGAAAAGATAAAGAGCTGTCCTCATGCCTTCACACTTCGGTCTTCAAACTCATGAGTCTTTTGGCTGTGCCCGATCGTGTGAAAGATTTGCGCAGACGAAGATCACAAATTTCGAAATTTTCATTACATTCAATCCAGCCAACAGCGTACAAGCCTCTCAAATGATCTACTTGCTCTTGTTTTGAGTACGTGAATTCACGAGGCTAGAGCTTACATAAGCTGGAGCCTCAAAGTACAGCCCCACAAAACTCACGCCCGCGGTCATGTTTTTGCATCATCACGCAATCACATCAACGTTGTCCAACGATCTAGCTCGCATCGAGTACGGGCGCGCCTTGACGTCTCATCTTAGATGGCATTCCTAGGCGCCCAGTAACAAAGCCATGAATAAAGACGGCACACATACAGATAGCGCCGCGGCGTTGGATTGGCGTGGCTTCGCGTCGACGTCATAGGACGGCTCGGGCCATTAACGCTGTCGATTTGTTGTGTCGCGTGCGCAATTCATGAAAAATCGTTAATCTTGCTCCAGAGCCTCTTGCTAGTGCTTGCTAGTGTTCCAATTTCCTGGACCAATTTTACATTGTCCATCCGCCGTTACTTCTGTCATCAGTCATTCTTTGAATATCTCCGTCAATATGGGTGTAAATGCATCTGAGCTCCTGGTGCCTTTCTCTGGGGCTATACAGGCTTCCATCTCCGTCCTCCTAACAATCGTCTTTGGTGTTGTAGCGGCGCAATGCAATCTTCTGTCAGTCAACGCAGCGAAGGAGTTGTCAAAGCTCTGTGTGAGGATGTTCTTACCTGCACTGCTTATCTACAAAATCGGCTCGAACTTGGACTTGGACACTGGAGTCCGCTACGTGCCAGTTCTCAGTAAGCTTCTTCTACCAAGCTCTTTCACCACGCTTCCCAATTTCCGTTCGACCCGGGCTAACTATCCTCAGTATGGTCCATAACATACACACTCCTCTCTATTCTCGTCGGTCGCGTCCTTACTCGAATCTTCAAGCTCCCAGCGTGGGTAGCGCCTGCGCTTGCCTTCAACAACACCACCAGTCTGCCACTCTTGCTCATTGAGTCACTGAAACAGACTCAAATCCTCAATGCGATACTCGTAAATGGAGACACGGCGTCGGCTGCGTTCGACCGTGCAGAGTCATACTTCTTGGTCAATGCTATGATCAGCAACTCCCTCACGTTTGCGCTTGGCCCTCGACTTCTGAAGCCAGGCGATGAAGACGCGCCAGACAGCGGTTCTGAGGATGAACAAGAGAATGAGGACGATCGTGGAGAAGGCAATGGCAACGGCAATGGAGACATTGAGCGCGGCCCAGACGGCCTAGTGAACGAACACACCTCCCTCCTCCCTGCACGTATCATCAAGCCCGCCAATCGTATCGAGAAGAAAGGCTACCTGAAGACGCGCAACTGGTTTAACAGCCTTGGACCTAAGACACAGGAGTCTATTGACATCGCCTGGCAATTCGCCAACGCGCCTCTGCTAGGCGCCATCGTAGGCGCCATCATTGGTCTTACTCCAGCACTGCACACGTTGTTCTTCAGCGATAGCAACAAAGGCGGCTATTTGAACGCATCGCTCACGACGGCGATCAAGAACATTGGAAATCTGTTTGCTTCGACGCAAATCATCGTGGTTGGGGTGAAACTCAGCCAGAGTCTATTGCGCATGAAGCGCGGCGAAGATTCTGGCGAAGTGTCCAAGCCCAGTCTTGCGCTTGTTACCTTCATACGGTTCTTTGTCTGGCCACTGTAGATAATCTCCCCTTCTTCCCCTTTACCGCTCCACTAACGATGAGACAGAATAAGCATTCCTTTGATCTGGGCGCTCGCAACCAGAACCAATCTCCTCGACGCCGACCCAATGCTCTGGTTTGCGATGATGCTGATGCCGACGGGACCGCCGGCAATGATTCTGGTTGCATTGACCGATGTTACGGGCGCGCCGGAATCCATGAAGATGACAATTGCGAAATTTTTGACGATCAGTTATGCGATTACGCCCTTGGTTTGTTTTGCGGTTGTGGGAAGCTTGAAGGCTACGGAGGCGGCTATACAACGATAGACGCAGGTTGTTACGAAGGACCAATTCGATATCTATTTTGTCACAACAACAGATTCAGCAGCGCAAAGCACTTCGAAACCATTCAACAGCACGGTTCGTTGAACACGTTGTATCTGCTAATACGCTTTTGCGATCTGTAGTATTCTTCTTTGCAAGTGGTACCTAAAAGCCAGCACAAATGCAGGTGGACAGTAGTCTTTCCTATTGAAGACTAGTCTACGCAACACTTTACAAGCTGCATATCCTTGGAACTGACTAAACACTCTGTAATTATTCCATCGTACACCTCTCAGCCTAACGACGAGCAGTTCTACAAGGCACAAGGTGCTTACCGGGCATGGCGTGCAGGTATGTGAGCATGCGCATGACCAGGCCGCGACTTTACTAGTTTCGGTGAATGGGTTTTGAGCCATTGAATGCAACGTAACGCATGATCGGTGTAGACACGGGCTGTATATAGTCAAGCACAGCTTCGTCTTCATCTACGAGACTACCACCTAGTGAAGAGCGAAACCACGTTGTTGGGACCTCAACTTCAAATATGACGAGAACCATCGCTGTCGTAGGAGTTACTGGTAACCAGGTGAATTAACGTCTTCTTGACTAAGCAATCTAATCATGGCTTATACCTCGATTAGGGCTCATCAGTCGCCCGAACCTTCCTCAATGAACCAGGTTGGGTCGTCCGCGGCATCACGCGAGACCCCAGCAAACCATCGGCCCAGAAGTGGAAGGACCATGGCGTTGACCTCGTTACCGGTGATCTCGATGACCTAAAATCGCTCAGAAAAGCCTTCAGTGGCGCGGCCGTCATCTATGGGAGCACTGACTTCTGGCAACACATCCTAAACGAAGACAACCACAAACTCGCTGCCTCCCAAGGCCGCACGCCGAACGATTTAGCCTACGACTATGAGGTCGCGCAGGGCAAAGCGATCGTTGACGCCGCAGCCGCCAATGTAGAGACGCTTGAGCGCTTCATCCTGTCGACGTGCTCAGACAGCAAGAAGTGGAGTAACGGAGAGATCAAGTGGTGTCTGCACTTCGACGCCAAAGCTGAGGCGGTCAAGTACTGCAAAGAGACGTATCCAAAACTCTGGAAGAAGACGAGTCTGCTGCAGTTGGCATACTTCGCGACGAATTGGAAGAGCTTGAGTGGGGCGCCAAAGAAGCAGGACGACGGGAGCTTCGTGGTCAGCTTACCGTTGGGTGGAGACGTGAAGATGCCGATTGTCGATCCTGGGAGCGATACAGGTATGTCTTGAACGAAACTTGTCAGTACGTCTGAATGTTAACAGTACGAAGGCAACTGCGCAAAAGCACTTGTCGAGCTTCCAGCCGGCACGCATCTCGTCGGCGCAGGCTCCTACATCTCGTTTAAGGAGTGGTGCGAGATCTTCGGCAAGGTCAACAACGTGTCTTGTAGGTTTGAAGAGATGACAGTCGATGCGTTCGAAGAGGCTATGGGTCCTGTTTTTGGTCTCGAGCTCGGCGACATGTTCAGGTACTTCAACAAGTGGGGCTATATGGGAGGTGATCCTAGTGTGGTGTTTCCGTGGGATGTGAATGTGGATATCGAGTATACGCCGATGGAGGAGTATATTAAGAACGAGGATTGGAGCTCGATCCTTTAGAAGTGATGTAAGGGGGTGGCGTAGAGCGATGGCTACTACCTCTCCCGAAGTTTCGCGAGCGGTATTAGAAACTGGCTCTCGAAATTCTCACCGCGTTGCCGAAGCATTGGTGTGGTGGTGTGACAGGAAATGCAAAGAAGTTGATGGCGTTGTGATCGGGCAGTCTATGTACTGATGCGCCACGTGC
>Ga0265780_10008521_pt1 | contig 12444 bp, 8 predicted proteins | sample P1T30metagenome_FD_192432 | JGI IMG/M metagenome (GOLD analysis project Ga0265780, IMG submission 192432) | Plant litter microbial communities from East Loma Ridge, Irvine, California - P1 T30 | ecosystem: Environmental > Terrestrial > Plant litter > Unclassified | place: USA: California...
GGCGTTCGAGGTTCTGCGCAGTGATATATTCGACCGCCTGGAACCGCGTCAGCAGATTGACGCGGTTGCCGACCTTGGCGTTGCCCGCGACCGCGCCGAGCGTCGGATCGACGAACCAGCGCGCCAACCTTGCGATGGTCGTAGGCTCGAACTGCGTATCGGCATCGAGCGCGATGACGATCTCCCCCGTCGCCAGATCGAGCGCGCGGTTGAGCGCGCGCGCCTTGCCGCCATTCTCTAGCGTGAGCAGCTTCACGCGCGGATCATGCGCGAAGGCGGCGTGCACCACCGCGCTCGTCGCGTCGGACGATCCGTCGTCGATCACGATCACCTCGATCCGCACGTCGGTCGACGCGAGCACGCCGTGGACCGCGCGTTCGATCACCAGTTCCTCGTTGAACGCGGGGATCATCACCGTGACGAACGTGTCGGGGTCGATCGGCGGAAATACCATCCGGCTTTCGCGCCGTGCCTGGATCAGCGCCAGCGCCGACAGGATGATCGCGCGCGCGATCCCGATCGTGATCGCGAAGAAGAAGATCCAGCCCAGCGCGACGACGATCCCGCCGAGCGTGCTGAAGATGAACAGGTTGAACTGTGCCGTGACCTGCTCGCTCTCCGTGATCGGCGGCATCGCGACGTAGCGCGGGATACCCGCGAGTTCGGATACGGGCACGAAGTGATAGCCCCTGGCGCGCAGCTGATCGATGATCTGCGGCAAGGCGGCGATGGTCTGCGAGCGGTCCCCGCCCGAATCGTGGAGCAGGACGATGTTGCGGCTGCACTGCGGCTCATCGTCGCCAGTGCAGCGGCCTGCCGGATCGGTGACGTCGCCGACGGTGCGATCGATGATCGCCTGCGTCCCCGGCCGCTTCCAGTCGTCCGGATCGACGTGCAGACCGACCGAGATATACCCGCGGTTCTGCGCCTGCAGCGCCGGGTAGATTTCGTCCGCGGTGGTCGGCTCGGCGTCCCCGAAATAGGGCGCGCGGAACAGCCGTAGCGAATGACCGGTGAACGCCTGGAACAGCCGCTGCGTGGTGTTGAGCTGGAAGCTGGTCTCGGTTTCGGACGCGCCCGCGAGATTGGGGTGCGTGTAGGTGTGGCTGCCGATCTCATGCCCCTCGCGGATCATCCGTTCGAGCAGGCTGCGCTGCGTCAGCCCATTCTCGCCGATGACGAAGAACGTCCCCGGCACCTGCTTCTGTTTCAACACGTCGAGAACGCGCGGGGTCCAGGTCGGATCGGGGCCGTCGTCGAAGGTCAACGCAACGAGGCCGGGGCGATACCCCGTCCGCGCGACAATGTACGGCGAGGGCAAGGTCACGAAATGCACGTCGGCGATCCCGCCATCGGGGGCAGCGATCGCCTGCCGCACGCCCGCCACGGGGATGCCCGCGATTTTCAGGATTTCGCCGCTGCCCTCGATGTCGACATCGGTCCCTGCGGGGATCGCGTTGATCGCGGAGGGCGCGGGCAGCGTGCGATGCGACCGGCCGAAGATCGACCACAGCCCGGGGTCTTCTGCACCAAGCCGCCATACCGCGACGCCGTTGAGCCCGACCCGGCTGAGGAACTTCATCTCGTTATACGCGGACGCCGCATCAAGCATCCAGACGACGTGCCGGCTGCTGCCTTCCATATAGGCGAAACCGGTATTGCCGCTGGCCTTGTCGAAGATCGGCATCGCGCTCGATTCACGCGCGGCCTGCCACGCTTCGTCGATCGCGAGCGGTTCGCCACCGCCGTCGTGCCAGTCATAGCCATAGCTGCCGATCGCGACGACGATCTTGTTGCGCGGCACGCCCTGGACCGCGCGCGCGACGGATCGTTCGAACCAGCTTTGCGAGGCGATCGGCCCGGAATCGCCGCTCGTCTCATGCTCGTCATACGCCATCAGGAAGACGCGATCGACGATCGAAGCAAACGCGGCGATGTTCCAGCCGTCCTCGCCTTCCGCCGCACCGATCGGCACCGCGATCGCGATGACCCAGTTGCGCTTGGCAAAGCGTGCCTTGGCTTCGCGCAGGAAAATGCGGAAGTCGGCCTGCCCGCGCGGGCTGAGTTCCTCGAAATCGAAGAACGCGCCGCCCGCGCGGTTGCGGACAAGCCAGGGTTCGAGCTGGTCGAGAAACGCCTTGCGCTGCGTGGCCGAGCGCAGCAGCGCATCCATGCCCTTCCCGTCCCACTCGCCGTCCTTCGCGTTCTGGATCATCGGCAGGAGCAATGGACGGTGGGTCGAGCGGTTGATGATCTCGCGCCCTGCCGTATCCCGAAAGACGGATATGTCGTGATTTGCGCCGGTTACCGAGACCCAGCCCGGAATCAGCCAGTCGAGTTCGTTGATGTGCCGCCGTAGCGACGCGACGCTCGATTGGTCCCACGGCACATGGAAGGCGATCGCGAGCGGCTGATCGACCGCTGCGCCGACGCCGCGTGGCGGGGCAGCACCCATTAGGCGCGCATAATCGATGATGTTGCGCCGTGCGCGCCGAAGCAGCGGATCGTGCGGGGGCGGCAGCTTGGTATAAGCGGCGTGTTCCGCCTCGACCGGGAGCAGCGGCGGCGCCGGGACCGCGCCGATCGACAGGCCAAGTGCTGCGATCGACAGCAGGACGAGCAGGACGAAGGCCGCGATCGCCATTGCGAAGCGGCGACGCCGACGACCGGACGCATCGTAGAAAATCGGCGCGCGGCTCATCGGCAAGGCATCCCGGAAACCTTCTCAACTGTTACGATCGTACACGGTCGCATTGCTGCTTTCGCATGGCGTTACGGCGACGCCAAGATGACATTGATTTCATTCGGGCGTTCGGGCGGTGGCGGGCTTCGGTGCTTGCCCAACGATCTGTGCAGGTTACGATTGCCGGACAGGAGAGCGTACCCCATGCGTCATATCGCGATCATCGGCTCGGGCCCGGCGGGCTATTATACCGCAGAGGCATGCCAGAAGGCGTTCGGTGAGGATTGCCGGGTCGACATCATCGATCGGCTGCCGGTCCCCTACGGGCTGATCCGCACCGGGGTCGCGCCCGACCACCAGTCGATCAAAGCGGTCGCGCGCCGCTACGAAGCGGTTGCGCTGAGCGATACTGTACGTTTCGTCGGCAACGTGTCGGTGGGGGATGCGGTCTCGGTGCCGGAGTTGCTCGACATGTACGACGCGGTCGTACTCGCCACGGGGGCTCCGGCCGACAAGCCGCTCGGCGTACCGGGAGACGATCTGCCGGGCGTAATCGGGTCGGCGGCGTTCGTCGGCTGGTATAATGGGCATCCCGATTTCGCTGCGCTCGATCCGCCGGTCGGCGGGCTCGACGCTGTGGTCGTGGGGGCCGGCAACGTTGCGCTCGACGTCGCGCGGATCCTTGCGAAGACCGAGGCGGAGTTCGGCGGATCGGACATCGTCGGCCATGCGCTCGACCGGTTGCGCGATGCCGAACATGCGACCGTCACCCTGCTCGCGCGGCGTGGGCCGCACCAGATCGCGATGACGCCGAAGGAATTGGGGGAGCTGGCGCATCTTACCCGTGCGGTGGCGCTGGTCGATCCGGCCGACCTGCCCCCCGTGGAAGCGGATGGCGATCTCGATCCGGGGATGCGCAAGGCGGTGACGCATCTGCGCGAATTCGCATTGCCGCAAGCGGACAAGTCGGTGCGGATCGTGTTCGACTTCTTCGCGCGTCCGGTGCGGGTCGAAGGGGACAGCCATGCCGAACGCGTCATCGTCGCGCGGACGCGACTCGACGATACGGGGCGTGTCGTCGATACGGGCGAGGAATATGCGATCCCGGCGACGTTGGTGGTCAGTTGCATCGGGTATCGAACGCCGCCGATCGCGGGGGTTCCCTATGACGATGCGCTGGGGCGATTCTCCAATGTCGACGGGCGGATCGCGGCGGGCCTGTATGCGGTCGGCTGGGCGCGGCGGGGGCCGACGGGGACGATCGGGACCAACCGGCCCGACGGGTTCGCGATTGCCGAACTGATCGCGGCGGATATCGCGGGCGGCAGTGGCAAGGCCGGGCGCGTCGGGCTTGATGCCGTGCTGGCAGAACGCGGTGTCGACATCGTCACCTTCCGCGACTGGCAGAAGATCGAGGCCGCCGAAGTCACCCGCGCCCGCAGTGGCGCACCGCGTGAGAAGTTCGCGACGATCGCGGAGATGCTTGCCGCGCGGGAGTGATACGGAGGGATTGCGCGGGGACCGTAACTTTTCGCTTGCTCGCGTGCCCCTCCCCGGCTAACCGCTCGCCCCTGCAATGTGTCGGGGCGTGGCGCAGTCTGGTAGCGCACTGGTCTCGGGGTCCAGGGGTCGTAGGTTCGAATCCTATCGCCCCGACCATTGCAGCGATAGCTTCGCCTGAACGGCTTGAGGCTGGTTCCCCGAAATAACTTCCCAATCTTCTGCGCTTCCCCGGCGAAGGCCGGGGCCTAGTAGCGGGCGTTTTGCTAACGGGCGCTGCGCGCCGTTACCTCGACCTTTGCTACTGGGCCCCGGCCTTCGCCGGGGAAGCATATCCCGTTGGAAGCCTCGGCTCCTCTGCTTCGCACGCCAGTCGTGATCGGCCGCATGTACCGCTCGATATGCCCCACCGAATCGCTCCGCGTTAGCGCACACCTGTTCTTTCACTTCCCCGGCGCAGGCCGGGGCCCAGTAGCGGGCGTTTTGCTAACGGGCGCTGCGCGCCGTTACCTCGACCTTCACTACTGGGCCCCGGCCTTCGCCGGGGAAGCACAGCCGCTGTGAAGCCTCAGCCCTTCCGCTTCGCGCGCCAGTCGCGAACCGCCCCAAGCGTGCCCTCGACGTGGCCGACCGGGTTGTTCTGCGTCAGCTCGTAGATCACCTCACCGTTCGGCGCGATGACGTAGGACGTGCGGCTCGTGATCTTCGAGCCCGCCGCATAGGATACGTCGTAACCGGTGATCATCGGCGGCGTGGCGGCGGCGACCGGGAAGGCGCTGCGGCATTCTTCCTTGGAGAAGGCATCGATCTTGTCGATCCCGCCCGCGGTCAGCCCGACCAGCGTCGCACCAGCCTTCTTGAAGTCAGCGGCGGCCTCGGCGAACTTGTGCGCCTCGATCGTGCAGCCCGCGGTGAACGCAGCCGGGAAGAAATACACCACGACCGGACCCTTTTTCAGCGCCGCCGCGAGCGAGAAGGTGAACGGCTTGCCGCCCAGCGCACCCTGCGTGGTGAAATTGGGCGCCTTGGCACCGACCTTGAGCGCCGCATTGGCGGGGGCGGCAAGCAGGAGCGCGGTGCTGGCAACGGCAAGCGGAATGGCGAACTTCATGACGGCGTCTCCTCAATGGTTACGCCACCCTAGCCCGCCGTCCCGACCGCCGCCAGCCCGGTCGCTAGCGCGAAGGCGCCAGCTTGGTGTTGAGAACCCAGCCAACATTGTCATTCTCGTCGGCGACTTCCCACCACAGCCCGTTCTTGTTGCCGGTGGGATAGACGATCGCCCCCGTCGGCAGGGTGCGCAGCACGCGCCCGGCGGCACTCGCGCCAGACCGCAAGGCGAGCGGCCCCTGTGCAGTGAAGGTCTTTGCCGGGGCGGCCTCGGCGGTCCCCGCATCACCCGGATTGAGCAGCCCGAGCGACGTCACCATCTTCGAATAGGCCTGGATGAACGACAAGGTGACGACGCGCCCGATATCGGTATTGTCATAGCCTCCGCCGATCCCGCCAGCGCCGACCCCGCCCGCGCCGAACAACCCGCCGACCGCGAATCCCACGTCCTTCTTCGCCGCATAACCGTCCTCGACCGCGATCGTCTCGGTGGTCCGCACGTTGGTGAGCGACAATACGGTGTTCGCCTCGGCCTTTTTGGAGCGGAACCCGCCGAGCAGTCCGCCAATCGATCCGCCGACCAGCGCGCCCGCCACCCCCGCCGCGCCACTGCCGCTGACATTGTTGTTGGCCCCCTGGATTTCGGCGACCAGCACATAGTCCGCCGCCTTGATCTGCCCCTGGCCGACATTGGAGCGGCGCTGGAGCCCGAGACCGCTCCCGATGTCACGCTCCTGCACCGCTGCGTTGAGCCCGGCACCGCGGTCGACGAGGTTGAAACATCCCGAGCGTTGGATGAGCACCTTCAGCAGTTTGGACGGTGGCGCGAGACTGTTCTGCGTCCACGGCAAGGGATCGTCGCCGTCCCGGATCGAAACCGTGCCGAGCTTGCGCAGGCATCGCGGCACGTCGTTGGCGGTCGCCTCCTGCAATCGCTGCCCGGACGACGGCTTGGCCAGTCGCTGCGCGGATGCGTCCAGCGGTGTCAGCGCCAGCATCGCAAGCGCCGCCACCATGATCGGTCGGTTCGACATCTATACCCCCGTACAATTGTTCCGCTTGCGAAATAGCCGATGCCCGAGCAGGCCACCAGACGCTTTCCGGAGGATGTCCGCGCGTCGCATGTGCACGAGGCTTTGTACGGCGCGCTGGCAATGCTATGGCCGCGCTCTGTCTTTCCAGCACATAACCGGGCGAGTTCGTGACCCCTCTCCAAAATATCCGCAATTTCAGCATCATTGCCCATATCGACCACGGCAAGTCGACGCTTGCCGATCGCCTGATCCAGCAAACCGGCGGCCTGACCGCGCGCGAAATGTCCGAGCAGGTGCTCGACAATATGGACATCGAGAAGGAGCGCGGGATCACGATCAAGGCGCAGACCGTGCGCCTAGCCTACAAGGCCAAGGACGGTCTTGATTACGTCCTCAACCTGATGGACACGCCCGGCCACGTCGACTTCGCCTATGAAGTCAGCCGCAGCCTCGCCGCATGCGAAGGCGCGTTGCTCGTCGTCGACGCGGCGCAGGGCGTCGAGGCGCAGACGCTTGCAAACGTCTATCAGTCGATCGAGCATGATCACGAGATCATCCCCGTCATCAACAAGATCGACCTCCCCGCCGCCGAACCCGAAAAGGTCCGCAAGGAAATCGAGGACGTGATCGGCATCGACGCGTCCGGCGCGGTGCTTGCGTCGGCGAAGTCGGGGATCGGCATCGAGGACATCCTCGAGGCGATCGTCACGAAGATCCCGCCGCCCAAGGGCGATCCGGAGGCGCCGCTGAAGGCGATGCTGGTCGACAGCTGGTACGATCCGTATCTCGGCGTCGTCATCCTCGTCCGCGTGATCGACGGTGTCCTGAAGAAGGGCCAGCAGATCAAGTTCATGCAGACCGGCACGATGCATCTGGTCGACCGGGTCGGGTGTTTCCGCCCCAAGATCGAGCAGCTGACCGAACTCGGCACGGGCGAGATGGGCTTCATCACCGCGCAGATCAAAGAGGTCGCGCAGACGCGCGTGGGCGACACGATCACCGATGCGAAGCGGCCTGCGCTCGAGGCGCTGGCGGGGTTCAAGGAAGTCCAGCCAGTGGTGTTCTGCGGGATGTTCCCGGTCGATGCCGCCGAGTTCGAGAAGCTGCGCGAGTCGATCTCCAAACTGCGCCTCAACGATGCGTCCTTCTCGTTCGAGATGGAGACGTCGGCGGCTTTGGGCTTCGGCTTCCGTTGCGGGTTCCTCGGGCTGCTGCATCTGGAGATCATCCAGGAGCGCCTCACGCGCGAATATGACCTCGACCTGATCACGACCGCGCCGTCGGTGGTGTACGAAATCGAGCTGACCCACCCCGATGCTGCGGGCACAACGCAAATCGAGTTGCACAACCCCGCCGATATGCCCGAGCCCAACAAGATCGCAACGATCAGTGAGCCGTGGATCGAAGCGACGATCTACGTCCCCGACGAATATCTCGGCAGCGTATTGAAGCTGTGCCAGGATCGCCGCGGCATCCAGAAGAACCTGACCTATGTCGGTGGCCGCGCGCAGGCGACCTACGAACTGCCGCTCAACGAAGTGGTGTTCGATTTTTACGATCGGTTGAAGTCGATGTCGAAGGGCTATGCCAGCTTCGACTATCACCAGATCGGCTATCGCGAGGGTGATCTCGTCAAGATGGGGATCCTCGTCAACGAGGAGCCGGTCGACGCGCTGTCGATGATCGTCCACCGCGGCACGGCCGAAGTGCGCGGGCGCGGGATGGTCGAGCGGTTGAAGGACCTGATCCCGCGCCATCTGTTCAAGATCCCGATCCAGGCGGCGATCGGCGGCAAGGTCATCGCGCGCGAGACGATCAGCGCGATGCGCAAGGACGTGACCGCGAAATGCTATGGCGGCGACGCGACCCGCAAGAAGAAGCTTCTGGAAAAGCAGAAGAAGGGCAAAGCCAAGATGCGCGAGTATGGCTCGGTCAGCATCCCGCAGGAGGCGTTCATCGCCGCGCTGCGGATGGGCGACGACGGCTAACGCTCTGGGGTCGGGTTGCCCGCTCCCATATTAACCATCATTCGCGCGTCCCAAAAACTGCCGTCATGCTGAACTTGTTTCAGCATCCACCGCGCAACGGGCATAGTTCGGATTTGCGGATGGCTGGATCCTGAAACAAGTTCAGGATGACGGACGGTTATGCAGAACTGTCGCCTTTACGGGAATGACTGCGTCGGGAGGCACGTCCAGACGCAAAAAACCCCGACCAAGGCCGGGGTTCTGGTATCATTGGCAATGTGCCGAAGCGCTCAGTTGCCCTGCGGCACCGCTCCACCCGGCGCACCCGGTATCGCGCCCGGCGGCATACCACCCGGCGCACCGCCGCCCTGCATCATCTGCTGCTGCATCATCTGCTGCTGCTGAAGCTGCTGGACCGCGGCCTTCGACAGGAAGTCGAGCATCTCGATATCGAACACCAGCGTCGAATGCGCGGGCATCCCCGGACGCGCCGTGTCGCCATATGCGAGGCTCGGCTTGATCCACACGCGATACTTGCCGCCCTTGGGGATCAGCGCGAGCGCTTCCTCGAACCCGGGGACGACCTGATGCTCACCGAGCGGGACCGGGAACGGGCGCTGGCTCTTGTCGAACACCGTGCCATCGACGAACTTGCCCTCGTAATTGACGAGCGCAACGTCCTGGTCGGTCGGCGGCGCGCCGGTGCCCGGCGTCAGCACCTGATACTGCAGCCCCGACGGCGTCTGCTTCACACCCTTGTTCTGCGCATTATGCGCAAGGAACGTGGCGGCTGGATCGACGGGGGTCTGCACGGCCAGCGCTGCGGCACCGACCGCAGCAACTGCGATTCCGGCCCACAGATACACCAGCACACGCCGCTTGACGGGCTTCAGCGGAACAGCGGTGATCGACATGGGCGCTCCCAGATGGGCGGTCGGGTCAGAAACAAGAGAAACTGGCAGGTCTTCGTGACCCGCCCGAAGACACGGACTTACCGTGCTCCGTCACGCTCCATGCGCTTGCGCTCGAGCTTGCGCGCGCGGCGGACGGCAGCGGCACGCTCACGCGCGCGCTTCTCGCTCGGCTTTTCGTAGTGACGGCGCAACTTCATTTCGCGATAAACGCCCTCGCGCTGCAGCTTCTTCTTGAGCGCGCGCAGCGCCTGGTCGACATTGTTGTCGCGAACGATGATTTGCATAAACCCGAACAGCTCCGAATCGATAGAAAAGCGCCGCCGCGAACCCAGGGTCCGCGTCGCAAGGCGTGCGCCCTACACGGCCAGGTGTTAAGTTTCAACCCGTGGCACAGCTTTTACGTGACTTGGCCGCCCTGCCCTCGCTAAGCGAACGGCATGACCGGAACACCCCTTACGCTATACAATAGCCTGACGCGCGCGCTCGAGACGTTCGCCCCGATCGACCCGCATGTCGTGCGGATCTACACCTGCGGGCCGACTGTCTATAACTATCAGCATATCGGCAACATGCGCGCGTTCCTGTTCGCGGACACGCTGGGGCGCGTGATCCGGTGGAAGGGCTGGCCGACCAAGCACGTCATCAACATCACCGACGTCGGCCATCTGACGAGCGACGCGGATGCGGGCGACGACAAGATGGAAAAGGCCGCCGCCGCGCAGGCCAAGTCGATCTGGGAAATCGCCGCGCATTATACGGCCGCGTTCAAGGACGACGTCGCGCGGCTCAATATCGAGCCGCCGGCGGAATGGACCATCGCGACCGACCATATCGCCGAGATGATCCACTTTGCGCAGAAGATCGAGCGCGACTGCTATCTGATCGACGGCGGCCTGTATTTCGATACGAGCAAGGTGCCGCATTATGGCGCCCTTGCCCGCAGCACGACCGAGGCGGGCGAAAGCCGGATCGACCCGGTGTCGGGCAAGCGTAACGCCGCCGACTTCGCGATCTGGCGGCGGTCGCCGCCGGGCGAGCAGCGCCAGATGGAATGGGATTCGCCGTGGGGCCGCGGCGCGCCGGGGTGGCATCTCGAATGCTCGGTGATGAGCCTCAAGCATCTTGGCCATCCGTTCGACATCCATACCGGCGGGATCGACCACCGCGAGATCCACCACCCCAACGAGATCGCACAGAACCAGGCGTTCTGCGGGTGCGAAGACAGTGGTGCGCGGATCTGGATGCACAACAACTTCCTGGTCGACCGCGGCGGCAAGATGTCCAAATCCACGGGGCAGTTCCTGCGGTTGCAGACGCTGGTCGATGCGGGGTTCCATCCGCTCGCCTACCGGCTGATGTGCCTGCAAGCGCAGTATCGCAGCGAACTTGAGTTCACCTGGGACAATCTTGCGGCGGCGCTGACGCGACTCAAGCGGCTGGTGATCGCGCTCGATGCGCTCCGCGGGCGCGACGACGGGACGGTCAAGGGCGATGCCGAGCCGTATCTCGCGCGGCTTGAGGAAGCGGTGGCGGAGGATCTCAACACCCCGCGCGCGCTGATCGTGCTCGACGAGCTGATCGCGGACAAGAAGCTGTCGCCTGCCGTCCGGGTAGGCGCGATCGGGGATTTCGACGCGGTGCTGGGCTTGCGGCTGGTGGACCTGACGCGCGCGGAGCTGCGGTTGCGGCCGGTGGATGCGACGATCGACGAGGCGACGATCGTCGCGCGGATCGCCGATCGCAAACAGGCGCGGATCGACAAGGACTTCGGTGCGTCCGACGCGATCCGCGACGAACTCGCGGCGGCGGGGGTCGAGGTGATGGACGGCGATGCGCTCGGATGGGACTGGAAGCTGACGGTTTCCTGAAGCCGCCGCGGATCGGGTTTGATCGTCACCCCGCGCCTCAACGGCTGCCGTCATGCTGAACTTGTTTCAGCATCCACCGCGCAACAGGCATAGTCCGGACTCGCGGAGGGCTGGATCCTGAAACGAGTTCAGGATGACGGATGAGGGCGCGCGAAGCGTTAAGCCCCCTCAGAAACGAACGGAGAACACCCCCTTCCCTTCGGCTCGCCGCTTGCTAAGCTGCCGCACCACAACCGGGGGGACGTGACGATGCAGGGCAAGATCTTGGGGTTCGACCCCGCCAGCGCGGAAGGCATGATCAGCGGCGAAGACGGTCGGCGCTACGCCTTCGGCCCCACCGAATGGCGCCACCGCAGCGCGCCGCAGACCGGGCAACGCGTCGATTTCGATACACAGGACGGCCGCGCAGCCGCGATCTACGTCACCGGCGGTGGCGCGATGGCGGCGGACAAGAACCGCTTCGTTGCCGCCTTGCTGGCGTTCTTCCTCGGCACGCTCGGGCTCCACAAATTCTACCTCGGGCGGATCAAGGCGGGGATCATCATGCTATGCGTCGCGGTGTTCGGATCGATCCTGTTCGGCGTGCCGACCGCGATTATCGGGATCATCGCGCTGATCGAATGCGTCATCTACCTGGTCACGCCGAACGACGCATTCGAGCGCAAATATGTCGAAGGCGACACCGCCTGGTTCTGACCCCGCCTGCTGGGAGCCGTTGATGAAAGTCGTCCTGCCCGCGCTTGCCCGTGCCCTGCTCGAACCGCGGTTGCCGGAGGGGCTGGATATCGTGTGGGTGACGACGCGGGAGGAGGCGACCGCGGAAATGGTGGATGCCGAGATCGGGTGGGTCGACCTGTATCCGCACGGGCTGACCGGCGAGGCGGTTGCCGCCGCGCGCAAGCTGCGCTGGCTGTTCACCGCGATCGCCGGGATCGAGTCGCTCGATCTGAAGGCGCTGCAGGGGATGGGCACCGTCGTCACCAACGGCGCCGGGATCAATGCGATCGCGGTGGCGGAATATGCAGTGATGGGCGTGCTCGTCGCGGCCAAGCGCTATGACGAAGTGGTGCGGATCGCCGACCGCCGCGCATGGCCCGATTATGCACCGGGGCGGCAGGAACTGTACGAAACCAGTGCGCTGATCGTCGGCTATGGCGCGATCGGACGACTGATCGGAGAACGGCTGGCGGCATTCGGGGTCGACGTGACCGGCGTCACCCGCTCCGGCCGCGACGGGACACTGACGCCGGATGCGTGGAAGCCGCGGCTCGCCGAGTTCGACTGGGTGATCCTCGCCGCGCCCTCGACCGGCGACACCCGTGCCGTGATCGGCGCACCCCAACTCGCGGCGATGAAAGCGAGCGCATG
>Ga0265780_10008522_pt1 | contig 12444 bp, 7 predicted proteins | sample P1T30metagenome_FD_192432 | JGI IMG/M metagenome (GOLD analysis project Ga0265780, IMG submission 192432) | Plant litter microbial communities from East Loma Ridge, Irvine, California - P1 T30 | ecosystem: Environmental > Terrestrial > Plant litter > Unclassified | place: USA: California...
ACTTACGGTTGCAGACATATGTGAACTATTCGAGGTATCGAGAATGGAGGCTATAGTGCTCGAGTCCGGATTACAGTCAAACCTGGTGCCCATGGCCGTAGGAACGGGCAGATACAGTATCATCGGCTTTGTCATTCCCGACGAAACCCTTCGCCTCCATTACTATGTGGGAGCACGCAGAATGGAGCTAAGGGAGGGTGAAGATCTAGTTCACACAGACTGGACTGTAGCCAACCCGTGGCCATACATCAGAGAAGTCATGAAAAGCCTCCAGCCGACAGAGCCACCTGTAGCTTCGACATGGGCACCTTTCTGGGGAGGTCTAATGGGATACGCGTCATACGAGGCTGGTCTAGAAACCATTGATGTTCACGGCCACGAAGAAGCTTCCTACCCTGATATCTGCTTCGCATATATCACACGAAGCATCGTCATCGACCATCAAAACAAGAAGATCTATGTCCAGAGCATTCGTGGGCCCGATGACCTAGAGTGGGTAGAGGACTCGATTGATATGCTGGATGAGCTTGCGGGTGTGAAATCTCGGGAATCCACTCCCAGCTCTACAGCCATGTCACAGGCGGATCCTTTTGAAGCACACGGCACGATGCACCAATACATCGACTCCTGCAAACAAGTCACAGCCAACGACATGGATTATTGTGCCAAGGTCAGAGCTTGCCAAGACGCCATAGCAGATGGGCAGAGCTATGAACTCTGTCTTACCACTCCCAACGAAGTCCATGCCATCAAGCCAAGTGCTTGCAGGATATCATGGGCAGAGAACAATGAGCACTCTTGGAATCTCTACAAGCGCCTGACAAGCCAAAATCCTGCCCCTTTTAGCGCGTATATGAGAATGCACAACGTGCATATACTCAGCTCCTCGCCGGAGAGGTATATCAGTTGGGACAGGTCGCAAACTGCGCAATGTAGACCTATCAAGGGGACAGTACAGAAGAAGCCTAGTGTTACCATGGAAATGGCACATGCAATCCTGTCCTCGTCCAAGGAACGCGCCGAAAACCTGATGATTGTTGACCTGACACGACATCAGCTACATGGCGTATACGGCTCTGACGGTGTACGTGTAAGCCAGCTCATGGAGGTGGAAGAATACGAGACCCTCTGGCAGCTGGTTTCCGTCGTTGATGCCGTGCCCCGTGGGATCCATAAACCAATGACGCCAGAGGGCTGGGAAGAACCTGTAGGAAGCACTTCCAAACAACCTGAAAAACAACCTGTGCCGTATCTGGGTTTCGAAGCATTCGTCCAAGGTCTTCCGGCAGGCAGTATGACAGGGGCCCCAAAGAAACGCTCCTGCGAGATCCTCCAGAATGTAGAGAAGGGTGTACGACGAGGAATTTACTCTGGTGTCCTCGGCTACCTCGATGTCGGAGGCGGTGGTGATTTTAGTGTCGTTATACGCACTGCTATCAAGATCGATGACGATCAAGTTAACGGGAAGGAAGATGTCTGGCAGATCGGTGCCGGAGGGGCAGTAACGAGTCAGAGTACCCCCAAAGGCGAGTATGAGGAGATGGTCGCCAAATTTGGCAGCACAAATCGAGCGTTTGCGCCTCTTCCACCGCCGAAACCAAAGAAGAAAGGCAGGAGGGTTGAGATCATTGAGCCTGATGACCCAGAGTTCGCTGAGCTGCTTGCAAGTATGAGGGGTGGGGAGGAATTGACGCTGGATGATGCGCAAATCATGCTGAGGGCCGTTGAACGAGAGCTGAGGCGACGGACGATTGCTGGAGAAGTGGGTGATGCCACAGAGGTAGAGTGATTGCTTGTAGGGAGCTGGGGTGGGCGGAGTTATTGAGTTTAACCTGTGATACCACGCGTGATAGACATAGACTTTTCTGGATTCAACACCAATGTCAGATCTTTTATACACCCATTTAACCAAACTATTCTTTTTTTCTTCTGTACCATGCACGACCTAATACTTGCTACGATGACGGTGGATTGTGTATTAGATGAGATGACTAAGCACGGTCCAAGTGGAACGTAGCATGACCGCGTACCTTTGTACGTTGAGAAGCAAGCCGACACGTCGCGAACAGCAGCCGCCATGGCTACCGAAGCGCCAGATCCACGAAGCTTTGAGACATGGGAAGATGCGTTCCAATACCCAATCCCCGTCGTTCGCAAGCTTGAACAGCAGCTCCGCAACAATGCCGACGACAATCGAGAGAAGCTGCGGTCCCTCGTGGGGTACGGATATCTGTCTGCAATGGGGAAGCAGCAAGGCTGATTACACGCAGAGCGAGTTACCGTAGCCTCCTCAATACCGCGGAAACCATCATCGACATGGAGGTACGCATGGAACAGGTCGAGACCAAGCTTTCAAGAGTAGGGCAGAGTTGCAACTCAAGAGGTCTGGAAAGGATATCGAACAACGTGGGGAAGATGGATGCACATACGCGGTCCCGCGGTCAGTCTACACCATGGCGTTGAGAGGGAGGGCGACTGGGTTGACAAAGGACAGATGCGGAGCGCTATACATTTGCGTCCCAGCTCTCGGTCCTGCGCAGTGCACCGCTGGTCGCAACACGCCTTATGAAAAGAGAAGGGTCATATCTGCTCATTGCAAAGGTACTCGTCATCTCGCGGCTGCTTCACAAGTCGCTCAGCCAGTCCGCGAGTAAGCCGCCAATCGTGGACCAGCTCTGGGAGAGGCTCCTCTCCGTACGGAGGAAGCTCTTGCGGAGAATCGATAAGCGGCTCTCGAATACGAACGGAGAGGCAGCAAGTCTGGTGGAGAGCATGTGCGCGTATGCGCTTGCGACTAGCTCGACACCAACAGACGTGTTGCACCACTTCCACAAAATGCGCTTAGACAAGATGAATGACGAGCTCAGGGCGGGTAGTGATGAGCTTGCGAAGCATGGCATCAGCGCCCTGAAGCTATGCATCCAGACCTGCCTCGATACGCAAACCATCTTTCCACGACGACTGGCAGAATCGCTGGCAAAGCTCAAGGCGCATCCATTGGTTCGAGATCCCGAGGTTCGCGGACTATATGAGCTGAACCTGGACGTGCACGACCGATGGCTTAGTGACGAGGCACGGAATTACACGCCATGGCCACGACACGACGAGCTGCAGCGACCAGAAGCCGAGCGGATATTGCACCGCTGGTCGAAAGATGCTGTCACAGCTTTCCTCCAGGGTGTCAAGAAAGCACTCGAGGGAGAAGGGCGGTTGCAAGAAGTTGCAAGCTTGAGGCAGGACATGATCGAGACATGGATTCTATCAGGGTCACGGATGGCAGGCGTCAAATCAGCAAATGTTCTCGATGATTTGCGGGACACTATGAATGATAAGCTTGAGAGTATTGTGCGATCGCTTACAGATGGTCTGCAAGCTGTTGTCTCCGAGCTCACGACACAGCTCGATACTGTTGCAGCGTCCAAGGAAGCTTCCGCGCTGTCCCTGTGGAGCACGATTGACAAGGCGTCAGACCTCAGCAACGGTGCGCAAGCATTCAAGTCTACTATTCTGAACACATATCAAGGACGCAACGAGTCCGTCATGAGTGTCACCTCTGCATTCGATAACTGGATGGAGTCTGTCTTGGAAGTCAAAGGCATCGTGAAGAGCATGAAAGAAGCTCGATGGGACGATACCTTTGCGGAAGATGTCGATGATGAATCAGATGATGATTTGGGTGATTCAAAGCAGACACTCCTCAGCGACGACGATCCCAAGTTACTGGAAGAAGCTACACAGGAAGCGTTGAGTGAGGCCATGCAAAACCTTGGCCGCAGTTTTTCTACAATGACGAAAGCTTCAGCTGGCGGAGACACTGGCGATTCGATCCAAAAAGCAGCTTTCATACTCCGCGTTGTCCGAGAGATTGGTGATCGGATACCTCGTCTGCGGCTTCAGGAAAGAGCAACGCCTCTTACGTCGCCCTTTACCGCGGATATACTGCAGCCTTTGTATATGATGCTAGCTTCGCATATCGCACGGCCGAACCTGGGCAAGTACAAGATCTCGCTAGCTACCTCCCTCGAGGTCAAGACGAAAAGCTATATTCTGTGGGAAGGCCACCCTCCATTACCAAGCCAGCCATCACCTAGCGCGTTCAGGTTCTTGCGGGAATTGGATAAGAGTATGGAAGCTCTGGGGAGTGACCTCTGGGCTCCTAGCTGCGTATCCGTGCTGAAGAGTCGTGTCGCCGAGGAATTGAATGACTTGTTTGGAGAGCAGGTAGATGCTATCACTACACAAACAAAAGGGGATGAGCAGGATGTTGAAAAGTCAGAGAAGGAAGAACAAGGAGAAGGAGAAGAAGCGGAAGAAGAAAAGGACGATGCCGATGCAGCACCCAAAAGTGAAGACAAGGTAGAGGATGCTGAAACGTTGTCTGAGCTGAAGAGCCAAAGATTAAAGCAGCTGCTCTTCGATATCTTGTATATGCAGCGGTTTGTTGACCCGAATGGTGGAGAAGGGAATATTACAGCTCTGCGTGAGAGGGCAGACGTTGTCGATTTGGACGAAGCTGCTATGGGTAGGTTGAGGAAGAATGCTGCGGATTACGCGAAGAAGACGTATCTACTCTTCGCGCTATTAGCTTAAGCACGAACGAGCAATGGCATAATAATACTCGTGTATGTCACCCATTTATCAGACTGTAGAGACCTGTATGTTATGAAACGTGGTATTTCTCTAACTTCTACAAGCATCAATCACAATCACCCTATTGATCAGGATTGTAGTACTTGCGCCAATTATGCTCCTCCTTGAACCCCAAGACGTCTTTGATCTTGCGATTACTTAGTGGAGCCTCCCATTCACCCATTTCTCGTGTAATGGGCGTATTAGGCGCATACTGTTCTAGAAACTGCTTTGTAGGGAACGTAGCCGTAATAGTATCATTCGTCGCATTGAAGACTTGAAAACCCAAGCCATCTCTCTGCACACACAAATCGCAAATCTGGCCTAGATCGCGGGCGTCGATGTAGGCCCAAGCATTCCTCTTGCGCGTCTCGGGGTTCTTGATGTACTTTGGAAAGTCGCGCTCGTACTCGTGCGGCTCGATGACGTTTCCGATGCGCAGGGCGTAAATGTCCGCGTCGAAGCGGCGGGCGAAACCGCGGGCGACGCGCTCGCCGCAGAGCTTGGAAATGGCATATGTGTCCATGGGATTCACGTCTGCATCTTCGACGAGCGGGAAGGCTGTGTAGTCGAGGTTACCCTGGCCAAAGCAGACCTCGTACGTAGTCTCGCTGCTCGCAATGATAATCTTCCTTACGCCGAGCTTGCACGCGGCTTCAATCACATTGTACGTTGAGCGCACGTTTCCAGCGTAGCACTCGTTGTCTGGGACGAGCATGTTGCGGGCGTAGGCAGCAAAGTGGATGACTGCATCTGGGGGCCCGGGGACGTGGGCGTCTTCATAGCCGCCGAAATTAAAGTGCGTGGTTAGGGCGTTGAAGACTTGGCCGCTGTCTGTAAGGTCGGTTTTGAGGGTGAGGACGCCGGCGCTGGGGTCGGGAAAGTCGATTAGGTCGAGGTTGAGGACTTGGTAGCCTCTCTTGAGCAGCTCCGGGATTACATGACGACCGGCTTTTCCTGAGCCGCCGGTGAAGACAATGCGTTTGGCTGAGGGTGTCATGGTTGTGTTGAGGGTCAATGGGTGGAATTCATCTGTTGTCTAGAATGCAGTGGTTTGAGGGGTATGGTGAAAGTAGCACTTGGCGCGGGGAGGGATCACCATCTTCATAGACGTCATATGCGACTGAAACGACTTACCCGCCGGGACATCTCAATGCGAACATGGGCGTGGCAAGTAACAGTAGTGTACAAGGGGGATGATAGCGGTAGGTAAGAAGGGTCGCTAACCGGGACCGGTGCTACGTCACGAAGCAAATACCCCGGGCCATTTAGTTTGACCCACCGTTGCTTCTGGTACGGTTAACTAGCGTCATTCACCCTCCGCAATCCCGCAATGCAACAATCCCTACACATGGTCGCGTATCCCTATCCACACAGATGACCAGCGGTCTGATGCGGCGCTTCTCGACCTTTGTCCGCCCGCAACTTCCTACCTTGCACCCTGAAAGATCCCTCACGGCGCCCCGGGTCTTAGGGCTAAAGCAGTACAAGCGCACCATTGCCGGCGTTGGCGTCAGGCAAGCATTAGTGTCACGGCTCTGGTTTACGAGCTCGTCGCCATGCTCGTATCCAGAGCCCGATGAGTTTGAGAAGACGCGGTTGAACGAGCGCAACCTAAAGCTGGGAAATAGTAGGTTGACTGTCAGATGAAGGGGAAAAACAGGCCTGGTGTTGCTAACACAATGGCAGCTATACGAATCCTACATGAACGCCTCCCTACGCTGCTGATATCGCCACTACCTCAAGACATCCTCTCACCACACATAAGCCTCCATCTCTTCCCCTCGACGCACCCGCACCTACCCAGGGTGAGCGGAAAACTCTCATACGCAGCCGCGCTATGGACAGCGCCGGTAGCATGGGGCCAGATGCCTGTACTCGGCAACGTTAAGCTCAAGATACTGTCTGAGCGCATGATCAAGAATGGGACATCACCGTCCGCAAGCAACATACGTAACGAAAAGTTGATCGTCAAGTGGCAGACATGCAAGTCTGAGAAGAAGGAGAGCGGGCAGGTGAGCGATGTGGTAGAGAAGATTACAAGCATTGTGGCTGGCTCGAAAAGGCCACAGCAAGAGTTCACCGGCCTGTTCAAATTTGAGTTTGACGAGGAGGGCCGCATTCTCAACCACATCATCGAGCATACAGAAGAGGGCCAGCATTGGGATAGAACAGCAAAGGTTATCAGTGTTACCGACTGGTTGCTGGGACGGGCGTGGGGCAGGCGCGAAGAGGTCAGCCCTACTCTGGCGTTTGCCAAGTGCTGGCGGGACAAGAACGATCGAGGGCGCAACGAGCGGCCATGAGTACCGCCTCACAACTCCACTTGTACAACAGATGTAATAACGAAGACACGAAGTAGACCAGTGTACAACAATTGATACCCTACCACAACATGGATTTCCATTCTACGTGTTTTTTTTTCTCTCCCTTCCTCTCTTCGTCCCTATTCCCAGTATCCATTGTTGAGTCACCAATGGAAGCCGGGGCCCAAGCCGACACCACACCTGACACGTGCTTGTGCGATTGCGTATGTCTCAGACAAAGTGATGAGCCAGTGGCTGCAGATGTCGCGTTTCTGCAGCCAGCTGTACATGATATGTGGAGGCCGTGCGTGTGCAGCAGAATGAGTGGATGGCCAGGATGCCCGCGGACTAGGCTGGTGCATGAGTTGCATGAGCTGCGTGAGCTGCATGAGGCCAGAAACAACAGACAGCGTGGATGATTCGCACAGGATTTGGTTGACAGCTGCCGTGCCTCGGGGCCCAATGATGAGTTGGCGGATGCAGGATAGGGTGCAGGATGCAGGATGGATGGGAGCACCGACCACATCACTAGCACTAGAGTAGCTTCCGCGACGACAACGACGACGAGGTTGAAGCTCCGGCGCATCTCTCTGCCAACCCCGACTATCAATCAACACCATTGCTACCCTTTCGCTTTCATAGTGACCCGGAACCCGGAACCCGGAACCCTTTCTCTTGCTACGTCCAGACGACTCGTCGCGTAGAAAGGCCTCCCTCCAAACTGCTGCTAGCCTCGTCCAACCGAGTTCCCACGGCCGCCTACAGCTTCCCCGCGCGCGCGCCCATTACACGGCAGCATCAGCCTCATAGCCCCCCCAGGCTGCTGCCTTCTCCTCGTTTGAATCCCCCACATTGTTTGACCGTCCACAGCCATGGCGGACCCCTCGCAAAGCGGGGAATTGAGTATGTGCTTGCTTGCTTGCTTGTTTGCTTCTTCAGCCAGGTGTTCGTGGGCAATCTCGAGCTAATGCGGCGCAGACCAGCCCATCCTCAACCTGACGCCCGAGGAAAAGCGCGTGTTCCAGTATTTGTTCCAGCAGGCGGACACAGAGAAGCTGGGTGTTATAACCGGCGAGATTGCCGTCAAGTTCTTCGAGCGCACCAAGCTCGCGCCCGCCGTCTTGGGTGAAATATGGCAGATTGCAGACACGGAGAACCGCGGTCTGTTGACCATGGCCGGTTTCTGCCAGGTCCTGCGCCTCATCGGACACTACCAGGCAGGCCGAGATCCTGCGCCCGAGCTGGCGTTTAGACGTAAGCCCTCTGTGACTGTCACCTCTACTTGTGGCTATGCTGATTCTTGTGTAGCCGCGCCGCTGCCTAAATTCGAGGGCTTGAGCATTCCATCCGCTCCTCCACCCGCCCCCAGCTTCTCACCACAACCCACTGGGTCCATACAACCTCAAATGAGCGGCAACGGCCCAATTCGCGTACCGCCATTAGTGCCTGCCAAAGCTGCCGAGTATGCAGGCTTGTTCGAGAAGTCTGGCGCCGTCAATGGCGTACTCTCTGGTATGGCCTCCCCACACGCCCCCAGTTTTCCATGCTAATCTTCACTAGGCGAGAATGCAAAAGAGATCTTCGAGAAGGCGCGGTTACCCAACGAAGTCCTTGGTCGCATATGGAACCTCTCCGACACCGAGCAGCGTGGAGCCCTTAACGTGACCGAGTTCATCATCGCCATGCACATGCTGGCCTCGTACCGAACAGGCAACATGAAGGCCCTCCCAACTGCGCTTCCTCCAGGCCTGTACGAAGCCGCCTCTCGTCGAGGCCAACTCCAACCCCCACCAGGAGGACGTCCGGACCAATCCATGGCCATCCCACGTCAGTTCAGTGGTCAGCAAAGCGCACCACGACAGTCCAGCCCGCTCGGACGCCAGCCATTTGGAGCACCGCCCCCGCCTGCCCAACCCGCCGGTAGCGACTGGTTGATCAGCCCACAAGAGAAGGCCTCGTACGACCACCTGTTCAAGGGAGTGGACACCATGGGCCGTGGGTTCATCACTGGAGATCAGGCAGTGCGCTTCTTCAGTGACTCTGGTTTGCCAGAAGACGTCCTTGCAGGAATATGGGACCTTGCAGACATCAACTCGGAAGGCCAACTGTCCAAGGACGAGTTCGCAGTCGCCATGTATCTCATCCGCCAGCAACGGAAAGGAGACCAGCTTCCCACAACGCTGCCGCCTAGTTTGATCCCTCCGAGTCTTCGAACACCCGCCAACCAGGCCATGCCAGTTACAGCTCCCCAGCCTGCACCCCCAGTGCCTCGTGCCGCCAAGTCAGCTACCGAAGATCTCTTTGGATTAGATGCCTTCTCTGCACCAGTGCCAGCTCCTCAGCAACCTCAATCGACAGGTGGTTCTGCCACCTTCAGCAAGCCTTTTGAGAGCGATCCTTTCGGAAGCAAGCCAACCTCGCCCACTTCACCGCACCCATTCCAACCGCAACCGCGTAACCCTGCCTCCACCTTCAAGCCGTTCATGCCTAGCTCTTCTTTTGGTCAGACTCTTACCGCACACTCCACAGGCCAGTCTGGTACCTCTGGCCCGCAACCAATCTCGACACCGTCAGCGATGGACGACTTGTTAGGCGGGGACACTGATGCCGAGATCAACAAGAAGCTGACGCAAGATTCTACCGATCTAGCCAACATGTCCAACCAGATGACAACCCTACGGAATCAAATGCAGGAAGTTCAAAACAAGAAGACAGCCACTGAGAGTGATCTCAATAGCGTCACCACCCAGAAGCGCGACCTTGAGCTTCGCCTCTCGCAATTCAAGACTCAGTACGACCAGGAAGTCAAGGCAGTCAAGGCTTTGGAGGATCGCCTAGCCGCCTCTCGGAACGAGACTCGAAAGCTGCAGGTCGACCTTGCGACTATTGAGGGCATGTACCAGGATCTCCAGAACCAACACCGCCAGGTGGGAGGCCAACTTGAGGCTGACCAGCGCGAGAACAACAACTTGAAAGAGCGCATTCGTCAACTAAACGCTGAGATTGGACAGCTGCGTCCTCAACTCGACAAGATGAGAAATGATGCCCGCCAACAAAAGGGCATGGTGGCGATCAACAAGAAGCAGCTCGCTACTAACGAGGGCGAGCGTGATAAGATCAAGAATGAGATGAGCGACTTGTCCAAATCCCACGAGGACGGCTCACGGAGCCCTCAAATCCAAACGCCCGCTGTTGTCAGCCCCGCAGCTTCCACAACAAGCCAGAGCACCAACCCATTCTTCCGCAAGACTCCCCAGCCTGCTGCCGAGAACACCATGTCGCCCTCTGGATTTGCGCGTGAGGGACCCCACAAGGACTTTGACAGCGTTTTCGGCTCGTTTGGCACGCCACAGAGCGCTGCACCTCCCGTGTCCTTTCGCGAGAACCAAGGACCCAGCTTCTCGGTCCCATCAGGCCAGTCGGTACGCTCATCAGAAGGCCCCGACGTTCCTACACCTTCTACTTCGCCTCCGCTATCCTCTTACCAAGAGTCTCCCCGTGTTGCGGAGCCGCCAGCTCCTCCAGAGTCACGTCAATTTGGCTCCGCCTTTCTCCCATTGAGAGAAGCTGGTCAGCGATCGGACTCGTTCAGTTCCTCTATACGAGGGACTGCCCCTGCTAGCAGATACGCTGGCCCCGGTGCTCCTGGCAACGAGACGCCTACCATTTCGCAGGCCTCGCCTGTAGGCACTCCTGTACCGGAGAAGCCGACTGTCGAGCGGCAGGAAACAGGTAGGACAGAGACTGACAACTTCAACCCTGCGTTGTTCAACCGTAACTTTTCGGCCTCTCCTGTGGCCAGTGTAACTAGCGACACCCAGCGCTCAACCACTAAGCCTGAAGATCGGATGGATACATTTTCGAACTTTGGAGCACCATCTGCCTCTGTAGACGTTCCTGGAGCTTTCCCGCGAGATGCTATCACGCCTCTACAGCAGAACCAAACCGGTGAGAGCGGCATGAGTGGTCCCAACAGGAACAACAGCCGCGCAGACCCATTCGGTAGCACCTCTGGCGAACAGCCCCGAGGAGGAAAGGATGACTTTGACGCAGCATTCGCCGGCTTCGGACCTAGCCGCCAGACTACTGGTACCGCATCTAACACGGCTGCGCCTGCGGATAACTCCAACAGGTTCAACAAGGAATTCCCTCCAATCGAAGATCTGGCTCACGATGACGACAGCGACAGCAATGATGGACGAGGATTTGACGACAACTTCACGTCTGCATCGCCCAACCTGAAGCGTGTCAGCGCTGGACAAGAGCAGCGTTCTCAGCAACAGCAGCGACCAGGTACTGCCTCCAGTGATGAGCTTTACAGGGCTCCACCACCAACTACTCGCTTGGACTCAAACATGAGCGGCCTGCCCTCTCCCGGAGCACAAAAGTCTCCGCCAACCTACGAGTCGAGCGTGAACCAGACAAGAACGGGATCGAACCAATTCCCCCCAGAATTCGGCGGTCTTCTTCCTGCTCGCGAGAACCCAACCTCTCCAGGTTCTCCCGACACAGCGCAAGGTCCGGAGAAGTCTTTTAACCCCCCTGGTGGCCATGGAGCGGCTCTCTTCGGCGGTTCGTCCAAGTCTGCTACTACATCACCACCTCCTCTGGACACACCATCATCGACTGTTCCCTCCGACCAGTACCACTCCGCGTTGACATACGGTAGCACAGAAACCAACAAGGGCCCATCACCGTCCTCCAACATGCCTCAACTTGGCAAGTCTGCCTTCAATGATGACTTCGATGCTGGATTTGATGATCTGGCCGATGCCAAAGAGGATGACCGTGCTGATGATGACTTCATGTTCTCTTCTCAGAACAGGGAAGGGCTCGATGAATTCAACCCTGTGTTTGACTCGCCCGCAGCTTCCAAGTCGAACACCATGGCTTCACAGCAAACCCCTACCGGTAAGCCTCGTGGGGATGACAGCTTCAGCGACTTTGAGCATCTCTCGCAAACCTTTGGAGGCCAGCCCCAGCAGCCACAACCGGCCGCCTCATCCCAGGACTGGGATGCCATCTTCTCCAACCTAGAGGCTTCGCAGACCGACAAGGGTTCGCATTCGCAACAAGCGTCAACAGACTTTGGCAAGTCCGTCTTTGACACCCTTGACAGCGAAGATGCTGCCAAGTCGCAAAACCTGTCGCCCCAGATGCCTTCCCTTGGCCGTGCTATCAGCTCTGGAACCGAACATGACGACCCTATTCTTAAGAAGTTGACCGGCATGGGTTACGGACGTAACGAGGCTCTTTCTGCGCTCGAGAAGTACGACTACGATATCAACAAGGTAAGCAATACGAATTATCTTTACACCAAAGGACTCTATACTAATACCTCTCACAGGCTGCTGACCACTTGGCCTCTGGCGGACAGTAAAATTGTGCATAACATAGCGAATATACACACGACCCACCTCTCTGAACCTCGAATTGCTCTCTTGTCTTGTATGAGTACATATGTTTAGCATAGCTTGCCCCCCCACAATCTTCATACCCTTGAGCGTTG
>Ga0265780_10008523_pt1 | contig 12442 bp, 14 predicted proteins | sample P1T30metagenome_FD_192432 | JGI IMG/M metagenome (GOLD analysis project Ga0265780, IMG submission 192432) | Plant litter microbial communities from East Loma Ridge, Irvine, California - P1 T30 | ecosystem: Environmental > Terrestrial > Plant litter > Unclassified | place: USA: California...
GGGGGGTGTGGTTGGTTTGGGGTAGGGAGAGGGGGTGGAGTGTTGTTAATTGTGGGCTTTGAAGGGAGCGCGCAATGTGGTGGTTACGATTAAGTTAGGGATTTTTGCTTTTGGGAGGGGAATGGTGGGGGATAAGTGGAAGGGGCTTAGAGGGGGGAACCAGGGCGATCAAAGATCGGGCAGATTTTTATTTTTCATTACTATCGGCATGCGTTTTCATCGTCTCGGATCAGTTGGCGGGTTTGGGTGTGGCAGGACAGGACAGAACAGACAATAGGCATCGAGACGGAAAGCATTTAGCCAGAAGGCGAGACGGAAGATATGGCCAAAGAGGGCGGGAGAAGGGGGGCGATTCCCTGGCAATACAGGACAGGACATAGTCAGGAGCAGAAGCGAAGAGAAGAACATGATTGAACAAACAATTTCTATGTCACCCACAACTCATGCCGCGATGAATCGCTCAAAATCGATTTCGATCACCTAAAACGCCGTTCAGGATCCAATCGAAAACTCCTACCCCTTCCAAGACTCCAAGCCATCCACAGACAAAGAAAACAAAAAAAGAACAAAAAAACGCCCACTCCTATGCATCGCACGGCACTCAGACCTACCAAACCAACCCCACCCAAACAAACCAGACCAAACCAAAACCAACCCAAAACCGCAAAAAACCTCAAACATCCTCCGCCTCAACCCGACAAAGCACCTCCTCCAAAAACCCCTCCAACAGCCCCTCGACCCCATCCCCCATCCCCACCGGCGCCACGCCGTCCAAGTAATCGATATCCCTAAACAGCTTGCACGCCTTGCCCATGTACTTCTTGATCAAATCGTGCTGGGCCCGGCGCTCCGCCAGCTCCCTGTCCGCCTGCGCGGCAGCGGCGGGGGAGAGGGTCGGGAGGGCGGCGGTGTGGGATTTGGTCAGCAGCGAGAGCTGGTAGCTGCGGCGGTGCAAGGCGGATTCGAGGGCGGGGATGACGACGGAGGTGAGGGCTGTTACTGGGGGGTCTTGCTGGTGGTCGGGTTGGTGGGGGTGGTGGGGGGGCTGTGTTTGGCTGAGGCGGCTCCTTGAGGAGGAGGAGGAGGAGGAATCGGTGGGGTTGAGGTTGGAGTGGAGGGTATGTTCTGAGGGCGTTGGGGGGTTGTAGTGGGGTTTTGATGGGCTTGGGGCCAGGGATGGGACGGGTTTCTCGAACAGGTCGTTTGAGGGTGTTCGGACTGGGGGTGCTGGTCTTGGGTCTAGGCGGTTTGGACTTGATCTGTTGACGATTGATGACTGTGGAGCGGTCGTTGTGGTTGAGCTTTGCTCGTCTTTAATCGATAGCCCTTTCATGTATGCAGACATGTCGCTGGCGATACTTTGCTGTAGGAAATCGTCGTTCACGTGGCGTGGCGATTGCGGCGTTGCAGGCGGTCTGGGCGATACTGACATCCTGTTCTCCGGGGATGACTGTGGTGTTTCAAGCGCCGGCAGGGGCTTTCGCACTGGAGACACGGGCAAAGGCACCTTTGCGGCCACGCCTGGAGACGGGAACACCTGCGAATGCTTGCTGGGAGATGGAGTTCTCGGGAGAGGCGGAGGGAGCATGCTGCCTCTTATCGTTCCACGGGTTGCGTTTTCGACATCTTCAGAGGGTGCATTTTCCTTGTTCGAGACGGAGCGTCTGCTTTGTGAAGACTGAATGTGAGAGCTTCTAGAATTCATTCCGCTCTCATTCATAGGCTTCAGCGCGCCGTTGTTGCCTCTCGCTCGACCTCCAACAGGTCTGACGGTACCAAAGTCCCAGAGGTCCTCTTCATCGCTGTTTCGTGCTGATGTATCTTCGTATCTGTCGTCCTCGTCTTGACTGCCGTCCTCGTGATGGGTGGCTTGCCATCTCTCAAGTCTTTCGATGAGCTCCGTCAGGTAGGCTGTGCGCTTCGCTTTCCTTACCCATGGATGGCGTAGTAACTCCCTGGCGCTTGGCCTCTTCTGCGGCTCTTTTTGCAAGCAACGGTGGACAAAGTCTTTGAATTCCTTGCTGAATTGTCCTTCCAGCATGGGTGCCGGGTTCTTTGGGATCAGGAATAACACTTTCATCGGATGGATGTCAGAGTATGGAGGCTCTCCCAGAGCCAGCTCCAGTGCAGTGATGCCGAGAGACCAGATGTCGGCCTTGTGGTCGTATCCAGATTGCTTAATTACTTCAGGAGCCATCCAGAAAGGTGTCCCGACGAACGTGTTTTTCTTGGTCATCGTCGCCGTGAGTTGACCCGAAACACCAAAGTCTGCCAGCTTCACTTGTCCGTTGGCTCCAAGCAGAATGTTTGCGGCTTTGATGTCGCGATGTAGCTTGCCGTCGTTGTGTAGATATTCAAGACCCATGAGCAGCTCGCGCACAATGATACAGATGTAGTCTTCGGGGACGAGGCCTGGCTTCAGCAGATCACCGCAGCTGCCTCCCGAGCAGAACTCCATGATGATCCACAAGTCCGAGCCTTTGAGGTACGATCCATAGTACTTTGTGACGTAAGGAGAGCTCAAGCCGGACAGGATGGAGATTTCCTGGATGATGTCGTCGACCTCGTCGTCTGCATTTTCCACGTCGATGATCTTGATGGCCACCGATTGTCCTGTCCGCTTGTCGACACCCTTGTAGACCTTGCCGAAGCTTCCTCCTCCAATGCAGTTTTGCTTCGTGTATAGAGCCTCCGGGTCGGCATGTCCTGTGTTCATGGTGCCGGCCAAGGGTGTGGGAGGGGATTATGGGCTGGCCGGGGATGCTGTGTGTATTGTAATTGTATTAATGTGGTCGTGTCGTCGTAATTGAACCGTCCGTCTAGCAGTTGGTGGGTAATGTTATGTGCGGCGCAAGAGTTGGTGGGAGGGCAGGAACAGCAACAGGGCAGTCGGCAGGTATGAGGCGATGAGACAGTTGGTGGTGTAAGGTGAGGGACAGTAGGTAGCAATCACGGCATGACGGCGTAATGAAAGGAGTTTGAGTAGCAATTATTGGGAATTGCTTAAAGTAGAGAGTGCTATGGGCAGCCTGGCGTCTACCGCCCACAACAATGCACAACAATGCTCGGGATATGAAACAGCTTTGTTGACTTGTTTTGATGCACAGTGCTCTAGCGCGTCGAATCGGCGGGGTTCGAGTTCGCCGACTCGAGTCGTTCATGCATGTCAGACCTCACTTGAAACATCCCACTCCTCCATCCGCCTATAACAATGTATCTGTCCTCCAAAGCCTCTTTGTTTGGCGCTCTCGCCTCTATCGTTGTTGCTTCGAGTGCACTGCTGTCTCAGGAGGTGCTGCGTGACGATGCCGTCTACAAACATCTCGATTTGACTCACGACTTGTTGGGCTTCCACAAGAACCTTACCCAGATTGAGTCTATCAGTGGCAACGAAAAGGAGGTCGGCGAGTGGCTATACGGAAGTCTAGCTTCACAGGGCTACCATGTCGAGAAGCAGATTCTCTCCGAGGATCCTCTCAGGTTCAACGTCCTTGCTTGGCCAGGTAGCAAGCGAGAGGCTGAGGTCTTGATCTCTAGCCATATCGATACAGTGAGTGCTGTCCGCCACGACCTACAATACGCCCATGTATGTCTAATAAAGAACAGGTGCCGCCGTTTTACAAGTACGAACATCACAAGGACAAGACCATCTCGGGACGCGGCTCGGTGGACGCCAAGGGCAGCGTCGCTTCGCAGATCATTGCTGCGAACAGCCTTCTTGCGGACAAACGCATTCATCCCGATGATGTCGCTTTCTTGTATGTTGTCGGTGAAGAGACCGGCGGCGATGGTATGCGCGCCGCAAACGACCTGAAGCTCAAGCCGAAGACCATCATCTTTGGCGAACCCACCGAAGGCAAGCTGGCTTCTGGTCACAAGGGAATGCTCAGTTTCAAGCTCACCGCAAAGGGCAAGGCTGCTCACTCCGGATACCCTTGGTTAGGTCTGAGCGCCAACGAGGTTCTTGTCACTGCCCTCGCGGCCTTGATGGAACTTGGCCAGAACCTGCCGGAGGACGATAAGTTTGGCCTGACCACAATCAACTTGGGCAAGATTCAAGGTGGCGTGGCGCACAATGTTGTCGCCGAATCTGCTGAAGCACTCATCGCCATCAGAATTGCCCTCGGAACTCCTGCTTTCATGAGGAACGAGACCACGACTGCTGTCAATACTGCAATCTCCAAATTCTTGAAGGACTCACAAGAACCGGCTGACATCCTTGATATTGCATACACTGGAGAGGGTTACAGCCCGGTCGATATCGACGCTGACGTTCCTGGATTTGAGTCTATGATTGTCAACTACGGAACCGATATTCCTAACCTCGAGAGGACTGTAGATGGCCAGAGGAGATATCTTTACGGTCCAGGCTCGATCCTGGTGGCCCACTCTGACCATGAGGCTCTCAGCGAAAAAGAGCTGAAGAGTGCCGTGGATGGTTATGAGAGGCTGATTCTGCATGCACTTGGCAAGAAGGCTGTCGCTGGAAAGCATTCCCACAAGGAGTCGCTTTAGATGACCCTTCGTGCTGCTCTCCATTGATAGCCATCAAGGTGATCTTACTAGGCGAGGCTTCGACGCGTGAGATGTGGCGAGGCGCGTAAAGCTGGGATCAACCATACAGTATAGATGACACGGAACCCATCAATTGTATTTATGTACACATCTATCACACATCACCAAAGACCGACTCACGTCGAGCAAGATCAGTCAACCAGTGAAAGACTCAGTTGTTTGGCATTGGCATGTGACAGGTCGGCTAAGCTGCCAGTCGGTCAGGCACCTCTGCGATGACGTGCGCCGGTCGCACCTGCACCACAACGCAACCTTGTGATTGATTGCATTGCCTACATTACCCGTGCCCTTCAACAACCAAGTGACACCCGCTCGCAATCAATCCTCGGCGCTTGTTTTCTCATCATCGCACACACAAAAACATCTGCCGCCTCGCGACTAAACCGCAACTCCATCCCACCCACCCACCGAGCCGGACGCCTCTCTGTTCAGAACCTTCCAGATCGACTTTCCATCCCACCAACGTCCAGCATTCGCCTCCGCCAGCGCCCTCACACCCTGCCCACCACTTCCGCCACGTACAAACACTTGCACTCGGCTTCACGACTTCCGACTCACGGCCACCGCGCGATACACCGCCACGATGGATGACGAATCAGTCTCGACCTTCTGCGCGATTACAGGCACAACGCCTACACAGGCACAACAGTACCTGCAGTTCAGCGATGGCAACGTAGAGCAGGCTATCGAGCTGTTCTTCAACAACCCTGATCTCGCCGGTTCTGCCGCGCCTCCTCAAGCACAGTCCGCCTCGACACGAGAAGCTCCCATAAACCTGGACGATGATGACGATGTGCAGGTGGTGGACGCGCTGGGCGGTCACTCCGCCGAGGACGACGAGGCCATGGCCCGCCGGCTGCAACAAGAGATGTATGGAGCTGGTGGCAGTGCCGGAGCTGGGTTTGGCGAGGTTGACGAGGAGGGTGTTAGGGCACCCATGGCTCGCACAACAGAGACCTTGGTCGGCCCTGGTAGCGATTGGAGAGATGACCCGAACATGATGCAAGCTGCAATTGGCGAGCAGATGGACGCTCGCATGAGGCACCGTCAGCGTGCCGGTATCTTCAACCAGCGCAACGAGGCTTCCATCTGGGCCGAAGACAACCCTGCGGACCCCGAAGCGCACCGTCGTGCTCTCTCGAGGGCTACAGGTGGCGCATCTGAGGCAACATCCAAGTCGAACCTCCTCGCCGATCTCTTCCGCCCTCCTTTCGACCTCATCAACTCGATCCCCATCTCCCAAGCGCGCGACGAAGGCAAAGAGACTCAGAAGTGGATTCTGGTCAATGTTCAGGATCCCTCCATCTTCGACTGCCAGGTGCTGAACCGTGATATCTGGAAGAACGAGTCTATCCGAGAGACTGTCAAGGAGCACTTCATCTTCCTGCAGTACAACAAGGACGATCCTCGAGGGCAGGAATACGTCAACTACTACTTCAGCATGCATCGCGACAATGAAGACTCATACCCCCACATCGCCATTGTGGACCCGAGGACTGGCGAGCAAGTGAAGACATGGTCCGGCTCGCCTGGTCCCAAGCCTTCTGACTTTCTCATGGACTTGCATGAGTTCCTCGACCGCTACAGCTTGAACATGCAATCTAAGAACCCGGTGCAGACCCAGAGGAAGGAGCGCAAGAAGGACGTTGGCCAGATGAGTGAGGAGGAGATGTTGGAGATGGCCATGCAAAACAGTCTCGCAAACGGCGGCACCAAGGAACGTGACGAAGACCCCGATGCGCTCACGAAGAAAGCGGAGGCAAACGGCCAAGGCAGCGCGTCTGTTCCTGCAGCACTTGACACAGCTGACATGGGCCCTACTGCGCCCAATGGCTCCACCACACCGGCAACTAACGCCGACACGCCCTTTGGGCGCATCTCTTCCACCTCTCCGCATGAAGAGCCCGCTTCAGCCGACCCTAAAGAGACCACACGCATTCAGTTCCGCTACTCTGGTGGCCGTATTGTGCGTCGCTTCGCGCTGACCGACCCTGTCTCGCGCATCTACGAGTGGCTCAAAGCAGCTCCCTTTGAAGGGAAGGAGGACAAGAGCTTTGAGCTCATCAGCATGGGTAAGAACCTCATCGAGATGCTCGACGTGCCCATTGCGGACGCGAGTCTCAAGAACGGCACGGTTATGGTGGAGTTCATCGACGACGAGTAGCGCATTAGGAAGTGCACTTCCCTTTCGGGGTGTTGAGTCATGACAGGAATTCACTATGCATAATGAACAGGAATAGAAAGGGGCGTTTGCGGGAAGTGTTGAGCAAGAGGCTTCCACCTGCAGGTACCAATAGAACATGAAAGTCGAATACACGTTCAAGTCGCACAGTTGCCTTGACGCTTACATTGATTGGACCGTTCCTCGAGGCGATAGCAGTGGCCGTTGCATGTCATTTCCTTCATTTCCCCAAAGTCGCACCTTCTCGGTCACGCCTTCCATTCGGATGAACGCCAAGCTTAGAAGACCTCGTCTCATCTTTCCGAGTCGCGACCTTGACGCCTTGTGTCTCTGTCTGCCTGCCCGTTCTGTCTTTCATTCTCGTGCGCCTTGCGTGCGCGTTATTCCATTTTCCCGTGCGTGCCAAATCCGAAGTCGTTAATCGTCAAGGTCCCGCGTGGCGAAAGTCCACCCACCGGTCATCAAAGCACTCACTCAAATCCTCTTGTCACACCCTTCGCATGCATTCTCGCCGGCAGACCACATCCTTCAGGCTGCCATCCAGCTATACACACGGCGAGCTGCGTAGAACAGCGCCAAACCGCCCAAAACAGTCCATGCAATCAGCGCCACCAGAACACGACTCCGCATCTCCAGGGCATCGCCGATCTCCAGCTTAGCGATGGCGCCCTTCTTCTTGCGAGCATACCAGCCTTGGAACGAGCCGGTTCGCTGCGCGGCAGGTCGATCCGACGAGCTGCTGCTTTTTTTACTGTGACCCCATGTCGAAGTGCCTGAATCCTGGTAGGGCTCTGCATGGAAATAAGGCCACTGTGATCGCCAGGTAGGCGTGGTCGAGGCGCGCTGTGACAGGCGCCATCGGGCTTGCTGCTGATCGACCAGGAACAGGCTGAGGATGAAGGTCACCATGTTCAGGGGAGTGAGTACAAGCTGCCGCAGTCAGCTACACATTCCATGCCGGCATAGGCGAGATGTTCGCGTACATCCACGAGAAGCGAGCGTCGCTGCTGCTGCTGGTCTTCACGGCCGCCATCTTCGCCCTTCGGACTCCGCGGATTTGGCTGGGCGGTGGTGGTGAAGTCGTTTGACAGCTCCAAAAATGGATCGGATTTCTTGTTCCTGGTGTGCCGCCGTGCGCCGTGTGACCCTGCCGGCTCGCGTCCTGACGACAGGGGCCTCTCTTGAGTCGACTTCATTTGGAACGAGGCACACTAGTCGGTATGGAGCGACGTGATCAAGCGCGTGTTCATAATTATTGATCTGGAAGCTGCAGGACTGAATTGTTTACTTGCCATTATTGCCAACTATGCGGTCATCTTTGACGATGGGGCTGTGCACGGCTGGCGGCGGAATGGAGATCCGAGCAGTGCCGCGTGTATTCAAGTCTCAGAGTGCCAGCTGCCATGGCGGCCGAAACAAGCAACACGTCTTCAGCCTCCTTCCACAATGGGCGGCGTTGCGCCCTCTTCTACTATCGCATCGGTCCCTGGGAGGCGTCGGCCACAACTGTCGTCTTGCCTCTTGTGGCCGTCACGGTAGCGAACTACTACGTGACAAGGTGCAGCCCGTGCGGCAGCATTTCTATCATTGGCCTGGGCGGGTGGGGTCGCGCAATACGCAATACTTGCAGAAAGCTGACTGCTGAGCCAGCAGGGTGAACAGGGCCACCGCGCGCTAACTCCAAAACGGGCTGTCGAAGATCAAGGGAATCGACTGACTGTTTTGGGGAAAGTGTCGTTTCCAGAGCCCATCGTCGCTCGCGTGGAGAGCACAGTCGTGGTCCTTGCTACAACTTACCACGCCGGTAGGATTTAGACGTCCATCGGCACAAACGACTGGGGCAAAACGTTGGATCACCCGGGCTGCCTACACGCGGCTTGGGTATTACAGTGCCTGAGAGGTTATTTGGGGTTACAACCGCAATGCGTGTTGCGCATGGCTGCGCGACACCCGCCCTCCAGCCGCCCGCATGACAATCCTGGCCCTCACATCAGAGGGTCGGCTCGCGCCTCGCTTCACCAGGTGCGCGGGTATGGATCCGTGCGACTTGATCTGCGCACTCCCGCTTGTCGGTTATCGCCGAATCTGGCGGGGCTGTGTGTACTCACGTCCCAGAAGCGACTGGGGCTTCGAAAGATGACAGCGGCATACGTCTGTCTGCCATCAAAGGGCAGGCCAGGCAGCGGCAGCACTTCGTCGATGCGATGGTGCTTGCGAATCCCTCCGCAGCCAATGGCGACGCCAGGCTATACTTACAAGACCCAGGCGGGTTGTGTGTGACTGCACTCCAGAAGAACTAAGGCAAAGATCAACTCAGCTTTTGACCGCCCATCACCAAGCGAGGTCGCCCAAATGCTAGGTTCAAAGGTCCCCAGACCTTTACGCGGCTGATGGGTCGCTGTTTCGGTAGTGCCTCTAGGGGACGGTGGGCCGGGGCTCCTCCAGCCCATACCTCCGAGCAGACAGTTCGCCAGACGCATCCACCATTCGGCAGCTGATCTAGCTTGAGCCAATTCGTGATGCTATCCAATAGTAGCACGCAAGCACTGTCTCGGATCGAGCCCGCAGGTGGCTCCTCCCATCGCTGCATACCGACAGGCGCCATGATCCTTTTGATTGCCTGGGACAGTGGAGCGTAAGACGCTTCTTAATCACTTTCCATACCCTGTGGCATCCACTATCGACATTGACTGGTCGCCACACGCCTTCCAATAGAAGACCTCACTCGCGCCTTTCAGGCACTTTGCATTGCGCTACATTGCATGCCTGCATTGTGCATCGACGACGAAGCGAGGCCAAAGAGAACCCTGCAAAACCAGAGACATATCACAGACATATAACATGTCAATGTCCGTTCCGACCATGTTTCTGGCCACACCAATATCAGTTTTCGCCATCGACCACCACCCAAACATGACGAACAACAGGACTGCGAACCTGCAAAAGGACATGTCCATGTCAGCTCATTCGCCTACGTCGCGGTCGGAGGCCAGCAGCAGTAAGTCATCCCGGCGACCACCCATGGTACATGGATCAGACCCTGACTTCTTCCAGGTAGCAAGGCGTCTTCACCTGTCGAGACAACAAAGGTTGCCTGGCAGTTCTTGAACTTCACGCATCCATCAGAGGCCAAAACTTCCCAACATCGGAAGAAGGTCCGCAGTCATGTCACCAAACAACAACATCAACGCGAACAGGCAATCACTGCAGCCAAAAGGTCCCAAAGCTATTCACAGGGCATGGAGTCTGAGGATCAACCTCCGCCACAGCGAGCACATGCGTCGACGACGCCCTCCAATCGACCAAATTCTGGTAAGCTCAGAGGAGACTCTCTCACGCCGCTCGTCAAAACAGAGCCACTCGTAAAGGTGGAATCTCTGTCGCCATCAGCCAGTCCTTCACCAACAACGCAAAGTCCACCGCATCCTGTCGACCTCAACGATCTTTACCCCGAGGAATGGCATCCATACGTACCTCGGATCTTGGTAAGAATCAACGCCGATATTACACAAGCGGCATTTCGCTAACTTATTCAGGACCATTACATTCAGAACATGGCAATCGACAACCCCGAGCTTGACGGACCTGATGCGACAGGCTTGATGCGAACACATTATCTGCCCTTCGTCCTCTCCGATCCTGCCTCAGTACATGCATTCATGCTGGTTTCAGCATCTCACTACGGCCGAGTACGAGGCTCCAAAGTCCACGCCATCGATTTGCTCCAGCTCAGAGGCATGGCCATCAGCGAGATCAACCGCGCATTGAGAGACGAGACCCGTGGGACCTCGGACCAACTCATCGCAGCCGTCGCCAAAATGGCATCATACGAAGCCCTGTTCGGCGACCGCACGATATGCAACACACACATGCAGGGACTCACCCGCATGGTCAGTCTCCGCGGGGGCCTGCCAGCTCTGGGCCTCGACGGCTTCCTGGAACGCCTGATACTTTGGGTCGACTCCAACACGTCGCACATCACTGGCACTCGATTGTATTTTGACAAGAGCGCTTTCCCGCCCTCGTCGCCTTCGGTCACTCACCCACAACCCGACCCCACCCGGTTCGCTGCGGGTGGCTTGTCACGGTCATTCCCTGCAGCAAGCTGAAGAACCATCATCCTAACGCTCGCCTCTTTCTCAACAAATCACGCATGATTTTCCTTTCCAAGCAAACGACTCTCCGCCTCTGCAGAAGGCGACACAAAATTCAATTGGCGTCTGCATAGGGACTTCGGGATTTTCTAATCCTCCCCTTGTTTCCCGGAGTTAAAAAGACGGGTATCACTTTGGGAAAGCATCGTCATCATGGGAACCTGACACTGTTGTTGTTACTACTATACCACTTAGGAGACATGCCTTTTTCCTGACCAACACTTTTGTTCTTCAACGATGCAGCAAGAAGCGGCGCTGGCGCCGCTCGACTAGCAGACTAATGGAAAATAAAAATCTAATCCTAATCCTAATTCTTCTTCCACCTTGATAACGCTGTTTTCTGCGGCCTTTCCCCCCTCCATAAACTCAATCTCTGTATCTTGGAGTCAAAATTGCCGACACGGAAACATTAAAAAAAAAGACGTGAGGATTAGAGGGAGGGAGGTGACTCCGAGAAGTTTTGTGCTTTGTTGTGTGTGTGTGTGAAGGCTGGATAGCTTTACTGTAACCCTCTTTTTGTTGCTGCCCTAACGAGAACAAACAGCAAAACATCGTCTTCTGTCTACACCAATGACAAAGAAAAAACATGCTACAAAAGGCGGGCCAAGATCGCACGCTGGGGGCGATCGCCAGAGTACCGCTCCTGAGTGATTCTCACCCTTCCCATGAGTCTGTCATTCATCTCATCAGTCTGACGCCCTTCCTATCTCTTGTTTTCCCTGCCGTGCTTGCTTGCCCGAAGGAATCTCATCTTAAGCTGCCTGCCCCTCTATGCACGGGCGATCGATCGCTAGGGACACAGCCAGAGTTGCCAGCTCTCCGGCAGGCAAGGTGAGGCAAGGCAAGGCTAGGCTAGGCAAAGCGGTTAAAAGGGTCACTACTTGCGCACTGTTTGCGAAGAGCTGAAGTCTGATTGGTGTTCTCGCGTTGCGCTGCGTTGTGTCGTATGCGTGTGTAGCATCATATATTGTTATCGTCTGACTGGATTCTAGCCAGACTCTGGCGAAGCGATTGGTTCTCAAACTGCCCTCCCTACAGTACCTAAGCGGAGGGGCTTTTTTTCCCTCTCCTCCCACTTTTGGGTCCTTCTAATCACCGAATTCGATTGCCGGTCTTTTCGCCTCGTATCGTATCGTTGAACCACAGCGTCGGAATCCCGATGGCCCGGGTATTTTCCATGGCAATTGACAGGCAATCTGAATCGACCCCGGTCTAGCTCTTGTAATCGACGCTTCCTTCCCTCGCCCCTTGCCCGTGCTGGCTACCAATGCCCACTGTATCGGTGTCGTGGTGGGACCGAAGTCTAAAGAGAAAAAAAGGGCGACGTCGAGAATGCCTGTGCAGCTCGCTGCAGCTAGAGGCACCGGCCCGGGCAGAGAGCTGTGCCGTGCAGCTATGCAGTGCAGTGCATGAGGCAGGTCTTAGAGCTTGGATCGATCGTCTTGTCTTGTTGGGCCAATGACGATCTCTGCCTGCAGTTTGCTCCCTTCCTCTATCTACACCCTGTGCCAGGCGGCCAGGCGGCCAGGCG
>Ga0265780_10008524_pt1 | contig 12441 bp, 6 predicted proteins | sample P1T30metagenome_FD_192432 | JGI IMG/M metagenome (GOLD analysis project Ga0265780, IMG submission 192432) | Plant litter microbial communities from East Loma Ridge, Irvine, California - P1 T30 | ecosystem: Environmental > Terrestrial > Plant litter > Unclassified | place: USA: California...
TGGAAAATTTTAGAAAAATGATGCTTCCGATAATGAAAACAATGCCAATCCTTTGCAATACGCCCAATAATCGAACCGTTTGGAAGGCTTCAACTAAACTTTTACCATCTATAACCACAGCCATCAGTTTACCAAATATCGCCAGGAAAAAACCAAGTAAATAAAGAATCACTCCTCTTTTAATTGCTTTGACAATTGTTTTTTGGTGTGTTGCCGGATTGGCCTTGCTGCTACTCATCGCAAATGCAATTGAAACACCAACAATCCACAAAAAAAACGGAAATATTAGATCTGTGGGCGTACAACCATTCCATGCCGCATGCTCCAAAGGTGGGTAAATATGACTCCAACTGCCCGGATTATTTACCAATATCATGGCTGCTACAGTTAATCCTCTAAAAAAATCCAAAGAAAGAAGGCGCTGCTTCGGTTCAGTCATGATGTTAAGCTTGGTTGAGCAAACTAAATTAAGGCTTTGTTTTTACTTCGAGAAATTTTTAAACAGATGAAGTTTAAGCAAGAACTCGAATTACGCAGTTTAGTGAGTGTTTTAGCTTAAGGAAACTTCGCCAGTTTGTGAAGTATTTGTAAGTTTCATCCTCGAAACTGACGAAGTCTGCTTAGCTTTTCCCATTTGAAACTTTGCAGGTTGATATTTTACTGACGAAGTTTCATCGGCATGGTAGCGTTGGAAACTTCGTCAATCTGCAGACTATTTCTAACTCCCTTTGAGTCTTCGCTATGACTTTATTTTTTCATTGGTTCAATTAGCGCAATGGTACCATCTGCCTTGTGATTCAATTCGGTTACTTTCACATTTCTTAAATGTGTTTTACCCGAAAGTTGTGTATCATGATAAAAAATATACCATTTCCCTTTTACCTCAATAATAGAATGGTGGGTTGTCCAACCTTCAACCGGACTCATAAATGTACCCTGGTATTTAAAAGGACCATAAGGTGTATCACCAATTGCCGAAGCCAGAAAGTGTGTATCTCCTGTAGAGTAGGTAAAATAATACTTCCCGTTAAATTTATGCATCCAGGCACCTTCAAAAAAGCGTCTGTCATGGTCTTTGGTTAATAATGGTTTGCCGTTTTCATCTAGAATAACCACATCTTTAACTGCTCCATCAAAAACAAGCATATTACCGTTTAACCTGCCAACTTTTGCATTAAGTGATGGCTCATTCTCTTTTTGCGAATCTGTTTTAGAACCATTGGCATCATATTTTCCATTGTTCCAGCGCTGTAACTGACCACCCCAAATCCCTCCGAAGTACATGTAAGATGAGCCATCTGTATCGGTAAAAACCGCGGGATCTATACTAAAACTCCCTTCAATAGGCTGCGCCTCAGCTTTAAACGGACCCGCCGGATTTTTGGATGTGGCAACTCCAATTCTGAATACATCATTTTTATCTTTTACTGGAAAATACAGATAGTATGTTCCGTTTTTAAAGGCAACATCAGGCGCCCAAAGCTGGCGACCTGCCCAAGGAATATCTTTAACGCTCAAAGCCACGCCGTTATCGGTTACTTTTCCGTTAATGCTATCCATACTCAAAACATGGTAATCCTTCATGTCGAAATGATCGCCGTTATCATTTTCAGGGGTTCCGGCGTCAATATCATGCGATGGATAGATGTAAATTTTACCATCAAAAACATGGGCCGAAGGGTCGGCCGTATAGATTTCACTAATTAAGGGTTGCGACAAATATTTTGATTTTTTTGAAGTATCAGCGGTTTCTACGCCTGCAGTTTTACTTGTTTGCTGGCAAGAACTTGTTGCAGCGAGTGCCATAATCAATGCCATGCCAGATAATTTCTTAAAATTCTTCATCATATTTTCAAGTTTATAATTGGTTAATGTTTATTTATATCGGTTACAAAAGTTTCCGGCGGACCGAGGAAACTGGGTTTTAATCCCCCTAAATCAAGCACTAATTTCTGCAATACTACAGCGGGCGTTACCATCCAATATTTAATGCTGTGCCTACCTGCTTTACTAATATTTAGAGGTGTTTTAAAAATTTTGATACTTTCAGCAACTGATTTTCTCCAGGCCCAATCTCTTTTATAATCAGCGCTAATGTTGACGATTACAGGCGTTTCATTATCAATAGAAACTGCAAATTTTAATCCTTCGGCATTTGCGAAATCGATGGTGGGAGAAACGAAGGTGTTCAAAGTAAAGCTGCCTGTTTCATTGAGGTAAATATCATATTCTAAATGTGGCGTACCGGCATCGGGCGTTTGAGTTGCTGATGTTACTGGAACGGGAATTACACCTCCTAATGTCTTACCGTAATTGGGTAATGTTTTCCAAAAAATGGGGCGACTGTTAATCGCTCTGCTATAATTCGGCGCCTCCATTGAAATATAGCCGCTTTCTGCAACAAAGGCATTCATTTTTTCTGCTTCAAACGTCGAATGGTCTATATTAACGGGGATTTCAAGTTTAGAACCATCACTGCCAGTTACATTAATACTGGTTTGCGATTTATTTTTAGGGGCTTTTGTCCAGTCAATGCTTACCCAGATTCTCTTTTCCGTAGTTATTTCACCAGTTGGTTCCTTTACAATAAGGTATGCCGGTGCTTTAATTTGATAAGTAAAAGGCTTATTTGATTTGCTAAACAATTCTAAGTAATGTGATTTGTTAGTTAAGTAATAAAATGTAGGCAAAGCGACATCTACCTTTTGCTTTTTACTCCATGAAGAACTACTTCCTTCAATCGATAACCCCATTTCAGGTTGAGTTGCATTACCTGGGTTTATAGTTGTGGTAGCCGGAATTGCATTTTTTTCTGGTTGTTGCCAATAGGTATAACCAATATGTGTTTGATCCATCATATGATCCCACTTGCCATCAGCCATGATTTTGTTATAATAATTTGTTATTTCCTCATCCCGCTGATAGAGATTTGCTACTTTCTCCTTCATCACGTTTGTAGTTTGTCTACCTTGCCTGGCGTATAACTTGTTTTTTGCAACGTGATAGTATAAATCATATAGATTGGCGCTTGCCTCCACCGGATGCATCACCAATTGGTAATAAGCATCTTTTTGATCAGCAGGAATCTGACTGTAAATAAATCTGGTCTTCTCTTCAAGCTTTCTGTAATCTGCTACTACGGTTTCGAATTCGTTGTAATTAGTTAAACTGTAAACACTATCCGTTAATAATTCTGGCTTAATACGTCCATTGTATTTAGAATAAAAATCAAGCACATTTGCAATTTCGGACGCATAGGTTGATCCGAATTGCTGCTTACACCAATCAACGGTGTATTGTCTTAATTTTTCAGCCGGAATGGCATCAGGTGACCAGGCATAATCCAAAAAAAATGAGATGGGAAATTCCATTGGCTTTAAATCGCCCACGTTTACAATCCAGATTTGGTTGGCATTGTATTCATAAGCCAGATTCATTTGCTCCCATATTTTTTGGATAGGATTGGTGTTAATCCATTTGTAATTCCGCGGATCGCCAACGTAATCGAAGTGATAATAGATGCCGTAGCCACCTTTTCTTGGCGCCTCATTTAGCTTTGGCAGCTTTCTTATATTTCCCCAGTTGTCATCGCAAAGCAGCAGGGTTACATCGTCGGGCACACGCATGCCCTTGTCATAATAGTCCTGCACCTCTTTATACAGCGCCCAAAGTTGAGGGGTTTCAGAAGCGGGCTTCTGAGTTACCTTTTCAATAATATCACGCTGATCTTTAACAATTTTTTCCAGTAATGCCGTTGCGGTACCCTCCGTCATCGGTTCATCGCCATCACCCCGCATCCCTACAGTAATAATCTGCTCTTTATCGGCTACACGCTTTAAGCCACTCTCCCAAAATGCCCTCAATTGTTCGGGGTTTTGATCATAGTTCCACTTGCCGCCCTTATATCTTTTCCATTCATCATGAGCCCGGGTTAACGGTTCGTGGTGTGAGGTGCCTATAACAACGCCATACTCATCGGCCAACACGGGATTCATTTTGTCGTCGTCATTAAAGGCGCTGCCCCACATGGCTGGCCATAAATAGTTGCCCTTTAGCCTAAGAATTAATTCAAAAACTTTTCCGTAGAATTTGCTATTAAAACCTCCAAATTCTTTTCTGCTCCATCCTGATAACGCGGGCGCTTCATCATTAAGAAAAATGCCTCTATACTTTACTGCTGGCGACGAAATGATGTGCCTACCGGATATCACAAATAAACTATTGCTTTTTTTCACCGGAACATCCGCCCAATAATACCATGGCGAAACGCCAATTTGATTGGATAATTCGTAAATACCGTAAATGGTTCCTCTTTTATCGCTACCAGCAATGACCAATGCAGAATCTACACCCGCTACAGGATTTTTTACAACCTCAATCAAGGTACTTTCCCATTTACCGGCAATACCTGCAACATTAATTTTGTTGTTCTGAATCAAGGCATCAATTATTTTGCTTTTTCCGATTGTACCGATGATAATGACCATACCCGTTACTTTATCGGTATTAAATGCAGGACTAATTCCAGTGACTTTCTGAATATCCATCTGAAGGTCTTTCGCCGCTCTAGAAACCCCTGCCCAATCATTTGAGCTAACCGAAATAGACGAGATTTTGCCTCTATTAGCTATTGCAAAACTTCCATTAGTGAAGCTTTTAGATACAAATGGATCAGCGCCAACAGCAAAACAGACCGTGTTAAGGCCAAGGAATAGGCAAATAAGGAGAAGTTTCTTCATGTTATTTATTGTTAAAATTAACCACGCCCCAGTAAGCTTTTTTGGGTTGTAAGTCTGTATCAAAAAGAAGTGGATAGTTTTTCCTACCCTTTACCGGATATTCATCCAGCCAGGTAGACCGATCAGAAATATTCCAAAACGTAACATTGGTAATCACGCTTCGGTATTGACGGAACAATTTAAAAACCATGGCATATTGTGCAGCCTGTCTTTGTTGTTGGGCAGGTGTAAAATCATCTGATTCCCCAGGCTTGCGGGCTCTCCTTTCTTTTTCCCATGGATATATCGAAATATCTAGTTCGGTAAATTGGATTTTTAATCCTAAAGAAGAATAGCGCTCAATTGCCGTTTTCAATTCGCTTTCGCCAGGCTCGTCTATCGACCAATGTGCTTGCAAGCCAACTCCATCAATTGGGACGCCCTTACCTTTTAAGCTTTTAAGCAGTTTATAAATTCTTTCTCTTTTTTCTGGTCGCTCGGTATTGTAGTCATTGTAATAAAGTTTGGCCGCAGGATCTGCTGCATGCGCATATTCGAACGCCTTTACAATAAAATCTTCACCGCAGATTTGATACCATTTCGAATTTCTTAAATACTGAGATGTATTATCGTCAATAGCTTCATTAACAACATCCCAAGCGTAAATTTTACCTTTATATCGATTTACAACGGTAGTAATGTGTGCTTTTAACCGATCTAACAAAACGGCTTTTGTTACTTCTTTTCCATCTTGCCCTTTAAAAATCCAGGCTGGGGTTTGCTCGTGCCAGCACAGGTTATGTCCACGAACTTTAATATTATTTTTAACCGCAAAATTGATGATAGAATCTGCTTCCTGCCAATTAAACTGACCTTCCCGAGGTTGCAACGAACCCATTTTCATAGCATTTTCTGCAGTGATACTATTGAATTCCTTTTTGATCAGTTGTGCTTCATCACCAATAAGATTTTTAGATGAAACAGCTACACCTATAGAAAAGTAGTTTTGATAAAAATCTTTTAATCCTTTCGAGCTACTAGAGCTTGCAGTAATTTGAGCACCGCAGGAAAAGGCAAACAGCACTACAGGAAAACAAATCCATAATGCGCCAATAAATTTCCAAAACTTATAATCCTTACTCATACTATACTTGGTTAAATTTGCCGTAAATTTTAAAGCAGAACGGCAGCTGCTTTTGTTGTAGTTGTAGTCTATTTTTTATTTCTTATTGATGACCCCCGAATGATTAATTCCGTATTAAGTAAAACCGTACTGGTAAAGCTTAAATCGCTTTCGCCAGATAAATGATTTACTAAAATTCTGGCGACACTTTCACCCATTTCTGCACCAGGATAATTTATAGTGGTTATCGCTGGTTCCGTTACTTTCGATATTAAGTCGTTATTAAAACCAACTATGGCTATATCATCCGGAATACGCAAACCAGCTTCCTTGAAAATGGTGAGTGCAAAAGCTGCAGATGAATCATTTGTAATAAATAAACCATCAGGAATTTTGTCGCGTTTTAAGATATCATTTACCAGAACATCCTGAATAGCTTGTTCTGTTAAATCATTAGTAATAAATAAACCTGGGTCGTAATCGATATGAAAATCGGCCAATGCTTTTTGATAGCCCGCAAACCGGTCGTGGTATACATTTCTGGAGAGGTTACCGGTAAGATGTAATATCTGTTTGCAGCCTTGCTTAATCAAATGTTCTGTAGCGGTGTAGCCCGCTTTAAAATTATCAATTAGCACCTTGGTAGATTGAATGCTTTCTTCCACCCGATCAAAAAATATTATGGGAATATTTTTCTTGGTAAACGTATCGAAATGACTAAAATCTACCGTATCTGCAGCCAATGAAACAATTAGCGCATCTACCCTGCTATTAAACATGGTGCTTGCATTCGTTTTTTCTTTAGCTTGCTGTTCAAAAGACTGGCTAATAATTAAATTATAGCCTGCATTGTTTACTACTTTTTCAATGCCCGACAGTACAGACGACATGAACAAACTGTTTAACCGCGGCACAATAACCCCAATAGTGTTTGTTTTCTGTTTACGAAGATTGGCAGCAAACTTATTGGAACGATAACCCAACTCAGCCGCCAACTCGAGTATCTTCTTTTTTGTTTTTTTATTAATTGCCGGATGATCCTGCAAACCCCTGCTAACGGTTGTGGCAGAGATATTTAATCGCTCAGCTAAATCATAAATGGTTATTTCCTTTTCTTGCATAAACACACCAGATACAATCGAACTTGTATCTGCATGACTAAAGTAGGATTAAAATTGCAAAATTGCAATCGGTTGCATAAAATTCATGTAATATTTTTATGCTGTTATTTTTGAGTGTACTTATTCTCTGGCAAGCGGAATCTCTACGCCAACCGGACCGGTAGGCTCGCTTTCATTCTTTAACCGATCTAAAGCAGTAACTAAATAACTGTACCTTTTACCCGCCTCGGCAGTGGTATCAATAAAAGAAAGATAGTCTTCGAAGCTAATCTTCAAAATATTTTTTGGATCAAGTATCGAGATTTGTTCACCTTCTGAAAAACGATAAATTACATAACCCGATGCGGTTTCTCCATCTTTAGCCTTTAATGGATTTTGCCATTTTAAATGAACACCATCTTTAAGCGCATCTGCTACTAAAGATTGTGGTTCGTTCGGTGGCGTTTCATCCAACCAGGGCATTTGTGGTGGCAACGCCTGATATTTATAAAAATCATTTTTCAGTGAATCACCTAATGACCGGCCAACAGTGCTCAAAGATTTTGAACTGAAAAATACACTTCCCTGGATTCTGGTATGTGATCTAATGTATCTGATCTGTCTGGGAATTTCAGTCATATTTTTCCAGGCAGCTTCTGCCCTGGAGTTAACCAAATAGGCTGCCTGCCCAATATAAACATGCCTGCCGTAACTATTGTTGCTCCACCAATCAACCAATGTACCAAAAGGTGCAACCCTTCTGGTAAATGTAAAATAGATTTGAGGATTGATATAATCTACCCAACCTTCCTTTACCCACTTTCTGCTATCGGCAAAAAGTTCGGCATAATTAGATAACCCGCTGGTAGCCGATCCTTCAGGATCTTCATATTTGTTTCGCCAGATTCCAAAAGGACTCACGCCAAACTTCACCCATTTTTTATAGTGATGAATACTATCATCCAACTGCTTAATCAGCATATCTACATTGTTTCTTCGCCAATCTTTGATATCGGTAAAATTGTTTGGATATTTACTAAATGTAGTGGCATCATTTATGGTTTGCCCTTCAATTTTATATGGATAGAAATAATCATCAAAATGAATTCCATCTACATCATAACCTTTAACTACATCTAAAATAACCTGAATAATATATTCCCTTACATCAGGAATTCCGGGATCAAACTGCTTTTTGCCACCATAAGTGAAAAACCAATCTGGATGTTTTTTAAAAGCATGATCTTCATGAAAAACAGTACTGCTGCTCATGCTGGCCCGATAAGGGTTAAACCATGCATGTAATTCCATCCCCCTAAAATGAGATTCTTTAATTGCGAAAGCCAAAGGATCGTAACCCGGTGCAGGCGCTAAACCCTGTCTGCCCATTAACCATTGGCTCCATGGCTCTCTGGATTTTGCGTAAAATGCATCGCCGGCTGGCCTAACTTGCAAAACGATAGCATTCATGCCCTGGCTTTTATGTCTTTCCAAGATCCCGATGAGTTCTTGTTTCTGCTGGTCTACAGTCAAACCCGGACGAGATGGCCAATCAATATTGGTTACTGTGGCCACCCAAACACCCCTAAACTCTCTTTTTGGTGCAATTTTTGTTAAAGGTTGAGCATTTAATATATAAGGTAGTACAGTTAAAGATAAAAGTGCGTATAGAAAGTTTTTAAGCATTATTGTTGTCTTATTTTTTATTCGGGATATGTGTTTGTGTTAATTTGAATACAATCATCATTAGCAATTAAACGATTTTTTTTAAAAACTCTTATAAGTTTATTAAAAATTATAATTTGCCCGCTGCTAAATTAATTGTGCCCCCCATTTACCTATGGAAGAACAAAAGTATATTAATTTAAGAAGATACAGCATTATTAAAAAATGGAACCACAACAGATTAATAAAGGTGATAGAAACAAAATTTACTTCCTCGTTATTGTAATAGCCGCACTTATTGGAACAAATGCTTATCTATTTTTTAAAGACCGACAGCAAAGTGAAAAGTTTGTAACGGTAAGTACGGAGAAGGATAAGTTGCGTTTAGAAGTAGAAAAAATTGAGGTTGAGCTTGATAAAGTTGAAGCATTAAACCTCGATTTAAACGAAAAACTCGTAGAAGAACAGAAGTTAGCGAGGGAAAAAATTGCAGAGCTGAAGGTTGCTTTAGAAAAAGGCGAAATAACTCAGGGCGAATTAGATAAAGCCAATACGCAGATTAATGAGCTTAAAACCTTTGTCAAGAATTATAACGATCAGGTGATTCAACTACAAAAAGATAATATTTTTCTTAAAAATAGCCGCGATAGTTTAGAAAATACGCTTAGAAACATAAGCAATAAGGCTTCTAGCCTTGAAAATGAAAACACCAATTTAAATGCTAAAGTAAAAACCGCAGCTGCTTTAAAGCTTCAAAGCGCCGATATTGTTGCCTTCAGAACAAAATCCAGCGGTAAAAAGGTAGAAGTTACTAAATCTTCATCTGCAGAAAAACTAAGTGTCCGTTTTAACATCATCGCAAACGAATTAGCCGAAAAAGGTCACCATAATATTTATTTAAGAGTTTTTGATCCTGCAGGAAACCTCCTTGCAGATGAAGGCAATCGTTTTGAGGCCGATGGCCAGGAAATGCAGTACAGCCATTCCATTTATATCAATTACAATAATGATGATAGTACTTATGTAATTGATTGGGCGAACCCAAAAGCGTTTATAAAAGGTATTTATACCGTTATTTTATATGCTGACGGCAATACCATGGGTAAAGCACAGGTTGACCTTCGTTAATTTTATTCTACCTCTGTTAAGCTAAGGGGAACGCTAAATAAAAATTCGTACCAACATCAATCACTGATGTAAAGCTGATAGTGCCGCCTGCATTCTCTACTGCTTGTTTTACAAATGCTAGGCCCAATCCCGTACCTGATGTTTTTGTAGTAAAGTTGGGCACAAAGATTTTATCGTGTAGCACTGCAGGAATACCTTTTCCATTATCTTTAATTTCGATGTAAGCATATTCATCATCATTGTACAAGATTGTCGTGATGCAGCAGTGCGATTCTCCATCTATGGCTTCTATAGCGTTTTTAAAGAGGTTATTGAATGTTCTCAACAGCTGATCATGGTCACCAAGTATCCTGATATTCCGATCAAATTTGTTGAGAACATTTATTTCTACGTTGTCGCTGTTTTTGTAAACCTGCCTTGCCTGCTCAATAACAGGCATAATATCCAGTTTCTCTAAATTAGTATCGGGCATTTTCGCAAAATTTGAAAACTCTGAAGCGATTTTAGAAAGGCTATCTATCTGTTCGATAAAAGATTTGCTGAACTTATTAAATTTGTGCTCAAAATTCGGGTCATTTTCTTTCCAGGATTTTTCCAAAAGCTGAACACCCAGTTTTAATGGTGTAAGTGGATTTTTGATTTCATGCGCCACTTGTTTCGCCATTTCACGCCAGGCACTTTCCCTTTCAGATCTGGCTAATTTTGCTGCACTTGCCTCAAGTGCCGCAATCATGCTGTTGTATTCTTTTATCAAAGACCCAATCTCATCATGTCGCCTCCATACAATCGGCTCGTTTCGCTGTCCAATGCGTGTTCTGATGATGCTTTCTTGAATAAAAGTGAGTGGACTGGTAATCTGGTTAGCCAGAAACACCGCTAAAACACCCACAGCCACAAATACGAGGGCATATATATTGATCAGGTTACTTACAAAAAGTGCAATTTTATCTGAATATTCTTCTTCATTAGAATAATTGGGCAAACCGATATAGGCAATGGTCTTGTTTTGGGCATTTCTAATTGGAGCATATGCTGCGGCATAAGTTAAAGTACCTATTTTCTCTTCGGGGTTGATGTATTCTGATCGTTTTAGTTTATCCAAATAAGCATAGGCCAGTGGTCCCATTTTTCTTCCGATAACTTTGGAATTGTAGAGCTTTGGATAGGTGGTCATCAGCAGATTACCTTCCGTATTATAGAGGTTTAAATCTACATTATTCACATCGGCAAAGTTATTGAAATCTGCTACAGCGTCTTCATCATCAACTATTCCATTGCTAAAAACCTGTTTTTCGTAATTCTGCTGAACCTTTCTAATCTTATCTTTTATAGATATTGTTTGCTGTCCGCGGTACTCATTATTCATGTAATAATAAGTTACCCAGCCCACAATTAACAGCGTAGCCACAACAGAAAGCACGATGGATACCTGAATACGGGTTTTGTATAAAATCTTATTGGCATTAATCATTAACGATCGATTAATGCTGAACCAACCCACACGCTCATCATCCAGATTTTTGATTAACCAGATTAAGCCGAAAAGAACCATCGAAAAGATTATAAATACCAAAAAGAAGAATGATAAAGCCGCTAAACGCTCTACATAACCTACTTTTTGCTTACTGATCACCACCATCTTACTATCGGTTGGTTTGTAAATTAAATGACTATAATCAGTAGCATTTTCACTTGTTGTGATAAAATCGTTTTTCTTTCCTTTAAAAATTTTGCCATCCAAAGGATAGGTATAATTACCAGATTGGTTTAATAAACGATCGTTACTGTACAGAGCGATGGAATATCCTTTAAAATCTTCATCTCTGATTAGTTTTTGATCACCGAGCAAATCGGGTAGTCTATTGTTGTAATTGTAAGGTTTTGAACGAAGTTCGATAACCAGCGTACCTAATAAACTTCCTTTGTCTACAACCGAGATAATGCCGAAGTAATCTTGGTAACCAAATGTATTGTTTACCTGGTAAAAATAGTTTGCGCCATCTATTTTAACTGAACCGGATTCTACCAAGCCTTTATACTTTTTAAAAGGTTGTCCGCTGGGGTTATTAATATCCAGACCGCTTTTATCATAGGGATAAATTTGATAGTCGTAGCGGCTTAAGTAACCATCCAGGTAATTCTTGATGTGGTTTTTGAGTACTGCATAATTGGCATTGGCATTCTGATTAAAATATCTGATCAGAAAATTATCTCCTAACAATTGACTTTCTAAACTCCCCAATGCGACGATCGCGTTTGGATCTTCTGAAGATTGCACTTTACGGGCAAGCGGCTCCCTTAAATTACGCTCAGTAATATCTTTGTATTTGATATATTTTATAGAGGTATTAAACGCCAGACAAAAGAATACAATAGCAAATAAACCAACCGAAAACTTAACCTTTTCTACATAATAGCTTCTACAAACGATGAAAAGAATGAGTGCAAAAACGATGAAAAAAGCAGTAAAATCAGTAGCGAGTTTGTATATAAAAACGGCTGCAAAACCGACTAGAAAGATAATCCACCTTTCTTTATTAGTTACATTAAGTTGTTTACTTACCGTTACAGAAATGATGGTGATTAAATAAAGTTGAAACCAGACCAAACAAAGAATAACAATACTTACCCAGCTTGAACCACTGAGTTTCAAAATATTGATGATCTCAAAATTGATTTTGGAATTGTTAATCAATCCTAAAAAAAC
>Ga0265780_10008525_pt1 | contig 12440 bp, 15 predicted proteins | sample P1T30metagenome_FD_192432 | JGI IMG/M metagenome (GOLD analysis project Ga0265780, IMG submission 192432) | Plant litter microbial communities from East Loma Ridge, Irvine, California - P1 T30 | ecosystem: Environmental > Terrestrial > Plant litter > Unclassified | place: USA: California...
CGAACCATTTCGCTTCCGGAAGATCGTCAACTTCAGCACGGCAAAGCTGGCGTTTAAGCGGGGAAAGTTTAAGATCTGGGAAGGATATGAGGAAGAAGAGGAGTCTGATGATACGGATGAGACTGCCGTTGACAGCACTCAGGTCAAGAAGACGGAGAGTGAGGTCTCTACACTGGCGTATCGGATCCGTTCCACCGGGTCTACTGTGGCCCCGCCTGTCGAGACACCCGTCTTTTCTACTGCCACCGCCTTCGGAGACGCTATCGACTCCATCAACACGGCGATTGCGGATACTCCTGCTGGCGATGTGCCAGACTTGCTGCTAGAGGAGATTCCTGAGTGCGTTAGCATTGTACAAGACGAAAGCCAGGAGCCCGCCATGCCATCCCAGGTGGCTATCATGCCTGTTTCGGTTGAGCTTGATGAGGATCCGTTTAAAGTAAGTGTTTCTTGGTATCATTCTGGACAACTGCTAATCATTTTTACTAAAGGACCTTATCGCTGTCTTGAAGCGTGAGAGCATTCTCAAAGCGGCTTTCGAGTGATGCAAACTGGAAGTTCAGGATACTGAATTGTGCTGAGTGCTGTGGATATGTGGATAAAAAAGTTGTGTCATACGTTTGTACAGTACTCTATCTGTAACTGGTCAATGCTGGTAGCGATGGCGACCATTGGTGCATAATGTCATATTCGGGCTGCCATACTGTTACTCAGATATCTCGGGAATCAATTTCACTCCATGTTCAAACCTCATCACCGCTCTCCTTCTCGTTATCCACAATATCAATCACATCATCCATCACAGTCTCCTTACCCTTACCCTTACCAGCCTTCTTCGCCTTCAACTTGGCAATCTCCACCTCAATACCCATGTCGACCTCCCTTCTCAGGTTCTTGTAGAAGCCCATCTTGAACAGAATCTCATACCACACGAACAGCGGTGCCAGAAACAGGGCTTGGACCAGATTGTCTAGCAAAGCCGGCTTCCGTCCCTCGAATTTTCCGTGTCCTACGAATTGTAGTATCCAGCTCACGACATGGATGGCGCCGGCAATGCTGTTGACTTTGGTCTTGTTGTAGCGCTGCGTGAGGCGGTTGGAGAGGGATGCGAAGGCGAGGATGATGGGGGTGACGGTGATGCCGGCGAGGTTGGGGGAGAGCATGAGGTATAAGGTCGAATAGGTGGCTGCGGCAATTGTGCCTAGGTTTAACGGTAGGTTGAGACGTGTCAGGAGCGGGTGCTGGCGGATGGGGAGGGTGGGTGTGTTGGTGCCCTAGATGGTCGGGTCAGTCAGCGATCTATACTGAGAGGACGGAAGGATAGGATGGCGACGCACAAACAAGATTCCTGTTGCGAGAAGGACGGGCACGCATGCTATGTGGATGGCGACATTGGTTGGATCGCGGTGGTATGCGCCATACTGCTCTTCGCATTAGCCAGCGAGCGCGCTCTGGGGCTGTACGGGCGCCATTACGAAGACGAGGTTCTTCTTCAGGTCAAAGACTGGCATCTTGGGTATTCGTCAAGCAGACGTGATGCTTTGCGACAACGCTGGTGAGGTACCCGCGAGGCGGCGGCGCAGGCGTTGTATAAGAGCGTGCGGAAACGGCGGGAGATGCGGGGAAATGGCTTCGAGAAGCGGATCCGACGGTCAAGTCAGGGGAGCAACGTATGGGGGTAAGTCAACTTTAAGTCGGAAGACAGGAAAGGAAGAGGATGTGCCCCGGGATCGTCGGGTTCCTGGAGCTATGGGGTTGCTGATGGTCAGCCCACCCTCGAGGCGGCCGCCGTGATAGCTGCGCTGGGGTGCATTGGCTGGTGGTTAGCTTCATGCCGAGGCTGACTGCCGAGGCACCTCCTGTCAGAGCCCTTCGGGGTTTGGCGCAGCATCCGAATAGCCGTTACGATGCTTCCTGGTGCATGTGAAAGTGGTTGATAATGGTCTGCACTAGTATCCAGACGCGCGCTGCGCTTGAGAAGCGCGTTTTTGTGGGGCCGCATGACGATAGGCGTCGCCTTGAGTAGTGGGGATTCTGACAGCGATCCGTCTCCACGACGAATGACTTCACATCGCCGTCTACCTTCCAAGGTTTATCACGTCTTATCGGATACCATCTTGTTACTCTATCGTTGTGGAACTTATCATATGTCAAGCGAGCGACGGGGAGAAGGAGCAACGCGGAACAACCTTGGAAGCGATGTGTGCGACGAAAACCACACCCCCGGTACTCTGCGGTACTCATCGTGATTAGTGACAGACTAGAATGCCCAGTCGAGCGAGTTCAAGCGTATAAACAAAAAAAAATCGATAAGAGCGCATGCCGCCACAACCACCCATACGCCGTGCTAGGCCACCGATCGATACGTTCCATGGGCTCCAACATGCTGCAAACTATGTATCCAGCATCACCACCATCTCTCGCTTCGCGCTACACTCTATTCCAAAGTTGACTAGACCTGCTTCTCGCCTCGAGGCGCCGCACGAACATAAGCATCCGGCTTCGCCAGCCCCTTCTTGCGAAGAATGTACGTGTTCCAAGCATAGCTCATCTGCGCTGTTACACTCACAGGTGGACGCTGGTCGCCAAACTTGTAAAGCTGAGGCTTGGAGAGACCCTTGCGACGGAGTATGTACGTCTTGAACCACCAAGGCAGGTTCTTGCCAGCCTGGTAGTTCATGTGGGTGCGCGTAGGGACTCCGAAAATGTAGTCGAGCTCTTCAAGTGTTCGCTGTTTGGTTTCGGGTAGCCAGAGGAAGCTGGAGATTTATTAGCTCTCAGAATGTTGCAGCAGATCGAGAGTGGCTTACATCATAACTAGGGCGACAACATTGAGACCAGCGTAGAAGCCGAATACTCCTTGAGGTCTCATAACCTTGAGCATGCGAGGAAGTGTGAGCGACAGCACTGCCTAATCGTTTGCGTGTCAAGTCAGTCCAGGTCGCACTAGAGAATCCGACGGTTCGACTTGACTTACCGCCCAGAAGTTGTTCGTGGCTACAGCCCATGACATACCCACTTCTCTGTGCGAAAGCGGGAATACCTCAGCCGAGTACGTGAATGGCACCGGTCCCATTCCAGGAGAGTAGAAGGCGCCAAAAAGGTACACGAAGAAGGCAATCAAGCCCAGGTGTGCATCGCTGTCCTTGGGAATGTAATAGCACATGCCAGCCACAAGGAGCGTCCAGAACATATTGGGAAACGTGGAAAGAAGCAGGCCGCGGCGACCGAAAGTATCGATTGTCCAGACTGCCGGCCAAGCGAACGTGAAGTTCACGAGACCGAACCCAAAAGACGCAATGAGGGCTTCCTTGTTTGTGGCTCCTCCTTCTGCGAAGATCGTGGAGCTGTAGAACGCGATGATGTTGATGCCGCACATCTATTCTCGTCAGCCTCATTCATCCCAATCGAATTCCCGCTATCTTACCTGCTGACCGATCATCACAATACCAGAAGCTTGCGTCGCGCGACGGACACGCGGAATCGTGAACAGCTCAATGAAGCGTGTGAAGAAGTTGGACTTGGGGTTGATTCCAGCTTCGCGAATGAGGACCTCTTCCTGCTCGAGGAGGCAATGGGTGTAGTAGAGGTCGCGTGCTGCTTGAAGAGGGGTGTTGCGTAGACGAAGAAAGGACCGGTATGCTTTGGCGTATTTTCGCTTTTTCATAAGCCATCTTGGACTTTCAGGAACGAACCAGATGCCAATGACGAGGGGAACGGCAGGAATGAACGCGGATCCGAATTGTAGACGCCATGAAATTGACCCAGTGTTCTATCCATTGTCAGCGGTTGCAAACTACGAGCACGTTCACGGACTCACCATGACAGCCAGATTAGCGACCGTTCCCAGGAAGATGCCAAACGCCGTCCTTGCGAAGTCAGTATTCATCTCACACGCATTCGTACAGTCTTAACTCACCAGATCTGCCAGGACATGACGAGCCCGCCACGTACACTAGCCGGAACATTCTCTGCCGAGAAGACAGGCACAGTTACTTCCTTAAGTCCCATACCAACACCCAAAAGCACACGGCAAACAGCAAGCTCGCCCCATGTCTGACTCAGACCCATGCCAAAGGGCGCCAAGAGTGAGAAGACGGCAGCGATGAAGATGGTACCACGACGACCACAGAGTTCATTCACGGGGTCTAGGGTCATTAGCAAGAGATGGTATGAGATGAGAAGAATTTCAAAGCCGACTCACCAGAGATCCAAGCACAGAACACTGTAAAAGTACGAAGTTAGCATACTCCTCCCCAATTTCCCATCATCTCAGACTCACATGCAATAGCAATATAAGGACAAGCATTAATAAACCCAATAATCCACCCATTCTTCTCGCAAGTCCCCGCCGCCTCACACACCGGACCAGAATCGGGGATACCAAGCGCCTGACCGAACGTTAGATTAGCGCCGTTGGAGCCCGTTTGGTCCCAGCCCTGGATAGCTGCGGCGACGGAGTTGAGGATAATGGTAAAGTAGAGTGTACGAGGTAGTTTGAAACGGTGGGTGATTTCTTCGCGGATGGCGGTACGATCATTCTCGTCTAGTTCTTCGAGATCTTCGAAGAGTGCGGGCGACTGGGCGAGGAGGGCGCCTTTGACGAGGAGAGGCTCGACGTCGGTTAGTTGGTGCTCTGTGGCGAAGTCGTGCACGTTGGCTAAGAGCTGCTCTCGTGGGATGTCGACGAGCGGGTTGCGGATTCTGGATTTGTTAGTAAAAGCGAGTCTTGAGCATGCCATTTGAGAAGTTTCGGGCGCGAGTCTGCTTGTGCCAAGTGGGTTTGATCAGCTAAGGGATTACTTACTCGCCCTCGAGATTGGCTGTTAGGCGAGCGACGCTCTCTTTGCGCTTCTGTTCATCGTCGAAGATGGATGTCTTGCGCTCGTGGTGTTCATCCACTACCACTGGACTAGAAGACACACGGTTAGTATAATTTGAGCCTCACATCGTGACCACCTTCAGCTTGCGACAAGTAGCTTACTCAATCTTGGTATCCTTTTCAGGTTCTGCCATGGCCAACTTATAGGCAGACGTGCGCACTACAGCTTGAGTATGTTTGGCGTCGAAGCCCAGGTGGAGATAGCTTCAGGAAAGCTTCCAGCAAGATACGAGAACAAGAAGAAAAGATGCAAAAGAGCTTCATCATACGAGACCAGGCGAACAGACATGCTTATATGTTCGTGTCATTCAGGCTTACTGCTTCATTCCCAAAAGCTGCAGTTTCCCCGTCTTGGGTCAATGCCAATACCGATCCTCACACATGCAACCATCGCTATCCATCAACAAAATGCTCAGACACGATCACGCGGTGCCAGCTCACCAGCCAATAGCATCATGAGCTGATAGGCCAGGGTAAGTAATCACCGCATAACAGCTGGGAGTCGGCCAACGTTGGTGGCTGCAAAACGGTAAGGCGGAGCACTTGGTCGTTCTTGGGTAATAGGCTTGGCCGGGCTTTGACGGTATCTTCACGCCTTGGAAGTTCTTGCTGCGATGAAGCGAGGGCCAGGAGGGGCTAAGGCTGATGCCGATATCACAAGCCGCGACGAACTCCGGGTAATATAAATCCATGGCTCAAGATACGCGGCTTCGGCGCTTCTTCGATACCACGGAGCATCGTGCGCTCAACCCCCATATAGTAACGGCAGAAACAACAGAACGGGCACAGCTATTCTGTCCCATCGCAAACCAGCCATGTACGCTACATTCGCCTTGGCATTTCCTCGGTCATTCCATCTTGGTATCCTGAGGCCAAGCCACAAACACACCCACTTCTCTCAGCTGAAGCAAACGAGGATCTCACATGACGGCATGGTGCAATGTAACACAAGACTCATCGCCATATCTGCATGCATACGTAAATGCACAAAGATGCACTGCACGTCCACATAGTTCCCGAAGGATCGGTATTAATATATCAGCTCACCCAGCAAATGCTTTGACCGGTGCTGCGGCCACTTGTATCGCAAAGTACCATACTCCGGGATTACAACGAGTACCTCACTTGTTATGCATATTAGCAAGACATCGGCGCTTCAAGGTACTTCCTTGCTGTTTTCAATCAAGAACGGCGAAGCCGTCGTGCCCCGTTTTTCAATCCAAGGCTTTGCGTGATCAAGATCAGACAAAGGCGAAGGTTGTTTTCCCCGCATTCTCGCTTGGCCTTGCTTGTGCACCAACCGTTTTCTCTTGGATGTGCTTTCTTGTGTTTTCTTGGATCTGCAGCATGGGTGCTAGCAAGGTAGCGCAGATCGAGACCTGCGCGATGCACGTCTGTGGTGAGATTGAGTCTTGGTGGGGGCGCTGATGGATGCCTGAGTCTCTTCGCTTTGGCACCTACACAGGACGCACCTGGCTCGCTCTCTGTGTAGATTTGCATGCGGCGTTTTCTCAACGCAATCACGATAGTCGGGTGTTGTCGCATGGGATCCATGGATATCGGCCAACGCGGGATTCTTGATCATTGCCGCACGCAGTATGTCGAGACGAAGGCTAGCATCTGTCGCAAGCCAACTGCCGTTAAGCGTTTGGCGAATGAAGAAGGGAGCGGCACGCCCAGATAGATAGGGATCTGAAGATCTTCAAGAATCGGTATCTTCAACATGTCTTTGTAACCGTTCCGGATACAGCTACATCTGCTACCTCTCAATGTCGAGCCAAGCTCCGAACTAGCCAATCCAGCTGAGAAATGTTACATCAATGGATGCCAGGACTTTGTGGAATTTGTCTCTGAATCTCCACGATGCACTTGCTGGAAAACGGCGCTGAAAGATGGACTTTCAACTCCCGGCCGAAGGTACATCATCAGAACCAGCCACTTCTGCCTCTTTCCGCTGCCCGTTCAATGGGGGAGTATTTGAGGCCCTTTCTACCTCTTTGTGTGCTGGCGACGTTTCTGAAACCCGCAGAGCCTCAGAGTTTTGATAATTCTGTAAGAATCGCTTCGCCCGGTTAGTCTGGTCCAGCGTTTCCTCATAACCTTCCCATGTTGGGTCGACCCTTTCAAACATATCCTCGAAGCCCTGCGTCAAGCTGTCTTTTAGTTTTTCAATCCTCTTCACTTCCCTCTTGTGCTCAGGCGACGTCTAGACGCCATTTCCGTATCCTACTTCCTTCTGCTTCCCTTTATCTGTGCTGTCGCTCGTATCCGCGCTCCCTGCAAACGCAGTCTGAATCGGAGGTCTAGGTTTGGCGGTGATGTCGAGTTCGGCGAATTTGGGTCGTACTTGAAAGATGTTCACGCGGGCTGCGTTGAAGACCTGTTCGGAAGGCGGGATGGTGACTGCGAGGTTTGTGTTTTCGGTGAGACGTGTTATGAAGAACATGAAGCGACCCGTTTTGATCTGCATTTCTGCAAAGTTTGCACTACCGGCAGGAATGTTTGTGTGTTTCCTGTGAGGGAAAAGAGTATTAGCCAAGTCTTGAATGGTTGGTTGGTTGGAGGACAGGTACGTACGCCATGCTCTGTTTATGCGTCTTCAGGATGCTTGAGATGCGCTCGAACCGGTCCGTGAACGGGTTGGCTTCCTCAGTCTGCCTTGTAACATGTGCCACTGTAAGACAAGTTGTACGCTCATACAGAATGAGTTCTCTAGCATCAATAACCTCGGCCAACTGTTCCAGCAGTGCCTCAATCGTTCCCGCATTCGGTATCAAGTAGTAGATGATCTTTGTCCAGGCCTTGTACAGGCTTTGGTCCCAGATGCTTGTTGCGAAAAACTCAACCGTATCCTTGAATCCTTCGCTAGCCTCCCGGATGTACTCGGCGCGCTCGTCGAACATAGCTTGGCGGAGGCGGGCTTGTACAAGATCCATCTTGTGTATAAGACAGAAGACTTTGGCATTGGGGCTGCACTCGTGGAGGGCGCGAATGATATTGGAGTAGGAGACGACGTCGGCTGCGAACTCGCGCGATTCGATGTCGAAGACGAAGATGAGGACGGCGACGGAGCCAAAGACGTGGTTCCTAGATTGGTTGAGGTAGTTCTCGACGAAGCCGTCCTGACTGCGAAAGATCAGTTCGTGTTATCGTCTGGTCTGGTAGCTGATGGGCTCACCCTCCGCAGTCCCAGAGATTGAGCATGAGGTTTCCCATGAACTTGATATTGCTGTGCTCAACATCGATTGTCGCACCCAATCTCCGGACATCTTTGGCGACGTAGTTGCTAAACACAATGCTTCTCATTGATGACTTGCCGGCTCCACTCTTGCCCATAAGCAGCACCTTGCGCTGCTTCTGCCGTTTGATGGAGTTCATGGTGATAGCGTTCCGACTGTGGAAAGAAGCTACGTGCGAGTCGCGATAAGGTGCGCTGTGCGAAGACCGCCGCGCGACAAAGGTAAGGTTGGTAGCGAACGCGGAGTGGTAAGCGTCTAGTAATATGGAGCCGTCGCGTGCAGGTGGGATTTGGTGATGGGATGACGTACTGTAAACAGCACGCCTGGGCGAGCTTTGGCGTCCCCGAGCGGTTTTGGGTCTCGTCTTGGCAGGTGAGTGGGGCACTTCCGCACTCCGCATTCCTTCTACTGGGAAACGCGATGGCCATCCTTGCTATCAACAGTGGTCAAAGCGATGCACATCATAGTATTTCTTGTATTATGTTCATGGAGTTCTAGTCAGATCAAAATTCCCCATTGTGAAGATTAGTGAAGGCGCCAGCTGTCGTTCGAAAGGTTCTGGTACGTGGCTACGGAGATTCCAAAAGTCATGGTAAGGAATTATTACAACACATGAAATGAATCTTAAGCCGCCAGCGCTTCCAAAGTAGAATGAAACGTAAACGTGGCTGGTGTGACAAAGCAGAACGTATAAACAAGAAGCTGTCCACCAAATGCGACCGTCAAGATCGTGTATCATAAATCCCATCCACTTGGCCATAATTAGAAGGTACTGCGGCGGCTGGGGCAAGGGTCCCTCGTGGGTATCGGATACGTGCTTCCGCTGCACGATGTCTGTATGTGAAGGAAGCGAAGGAAGGGCGGAACAAACGAAGAAAGGGGTATCTTAGAAAACAGTGCCGTCCGAGAGGATCATGATTGGCGGTTCTTTGGTGTTGGGCCGCGACACTTCAGCAATCTCTCGACCTCCCTAGTGTTGTGGGTCAGTTACATCCCAGAACATGGGAATCATGTCAAACTTACCTTCCAACTACCAGCTTCCAACATTTGGGCCAGATTGAGCTTGTCAGAGCCGCTCAAGCCCAACAGCTGATTTACGTCGACTAGGAGATCGTCGAGTAACCCGACAGTGACTGCGCGCCATTCTACGATCACGTCATCGTCGGCGGTAAACATCGGCACAACCTCCATGCTCGGTTGCCCTGTCACCTGTGCGTTGCGTTGGTATTGTGCGAGGCCGCGCTTCTGGTCATCGGGCTTGAGCGTTAGGAGGCCGACGTCAATGAAAAGTCCACCGTTTCGGTATTCTGGCAACCCGGTCAGAAGCTCAGCGCCGGGGAAGTGAACGTGGAGTAGCCTCGTCATTGGCACCATTAGCGAGTAGGTCATCCATTGTGTCAGCTTATGGAAAGGGACAATGTTCTCCCACGGGTGGGTAGGATGCGATGGCATGACGGAGCACGGCCAGGCGTCGCCCATGGGTACACCGTCGATTTGTGTCCTCGTTGCCGGCCAGATGGGGGTCAAACTGTCCATGAGAGTGTTCCAGAGTGTGGGTAGGGGTATAATGGGGACTGATGATGCTTGTGTGGTGGGGTGCGAGAGGAGGTAGTCTGAGAGTGTTAGCCAACATCATGCCTTGTGGATGGTGTGCGTACCGAGCATGTTTCCTGGCCGCGCTTCGAGACCAAAGACTTCTTGATTTTGCAGGGCTTCTGCTAGGCGGAGCAGCAGGCTGGTGCGACCCTCGAGACCGTCTATTGGGTTTGTGGCGTTGACTTGCAAGCCACGCGCCACTGTTGCGACGTCGAGCTTCTTCAGCCCCGCACTGTCGACTTGGAAGGGCTCTCTGGGATCGCTGCTGAATGCGCCGGACTTGAACATCTCCAGACTGGCGACGGCAAGACCCTCGCTGCGGCGGTAGATCCTGCCCGACTCCTTGCTCTTGTACTGCCATTTGGTGCCTGCACCTGCATCGAGGAGGACGGAGACGAGGAAGAGATCAATCAGGCGGCGGGTGCGCTCTTGGTTGTCTACGGTTGACGGCCATGACGCCATGAGCTGGTCGATTCGCGGGCGGCCACCCACATCGAAGTGCTGCCAGCGGCCGTGGGGTGGGATGGAGGCGTAGTCGGGCGCATAGTCGCGCTGCAGGCACGGTTAGAGGGAGGCGGCCCAGCATGGCATCCTTGCGCAGCAAAATGAGGCTTACCTTGATTATCGATACAACAAAGCGGGCGACATCGCCAAACTTGCTCATGTCGACCGTGAAGTGCTTGAGCTGGTTCTTTTTGGCCTTTTCGAGCACCAGCTTGGAGCGCTCGCGCACGGCGTAGATGCTGCGCAGATAGCCGGCCGGGTCGAGGGTTGGATCCGGGGCCTTTGGCAGAGGGACGTCTGGGAAGCTTGTAGGCCGAGAGCCGTTTGGGGTGGGTCCAGGAGAGCGCAGGGAGCCATTGGAGCTGTTCGGCTGGCTGCCGTTGGGAGAAACCTGGGGCTTGGAGCCCTTGCGGTTGAAGAGACGCATCGGAGGCAGCGGCGACGGAGGGCGCGAGGAGCTGGCGGAAGGAGCGTTTCTGGCGAGGTTTGCTGGGGAGTAGGAAGGCACGTCGAAAGCTGGGCGAGGATGCTCGAGAGCGATGGTTCTGTGCCAGGCCCGCGCTTACTGGCAGTGCGGAACCGTTGCCGGGAGATCCCTGGACAAACAATCCGGAAGCGACTGCGCTGGTGGAGCTTAGTATGCAAGGGAGTCGACACGTGCGCTGGTAGCAAAACCTTGTGTAGAGACTACTACCCGGGCAGTCATGAATTGCAAATCAGGCGGGTCCCAGTCCAGGCGATGAGTTGCGAGTTTGGGGAGCAGAAAGCCAGACAGACGCGTCGCTTGCAGATGTATAGTACCTGTCCACCCTGGCCAGCATAGTCGCGCCGACCGACTGCCCCTGGCTCTTCCGCGTCAGTGGACGGCACGATAGACGACGCTAGCAATTATCATCCCTCCCTCGAGCGTCCTGTTCCTGAGTCTCTCGTGTAGACTCGCCCGGGCGCCCGCTTCTCCATGCGTATCGGAGTCCGCTCCACACCGCAGGGTCCCGACTGCTTGTTCTCGTCGCGTCTATACGGAGTAGCTGCGACCGCGACCTCGCTCTCTGTTCCCCTCCAGGCATAGTTGGTGCCTTGTACCTGAGCCGTTCGCTCCAACCGCGAGCCTGGCGGCACGCACCACATCCCCTTTGCGGCTAGCCACCAGATACCTCTACCTGGTACCGGTCTTGACCCCGTTCAGGCTAGCCAGCGGACCGCTTGCATATATCAAATGCAACCTCTCATTACCACTTGTGCTGTCACCCATCGGCCAACTGCTGCATCTCTGCACCATCAGCATCACCATGGATACGCATCCAAACCTAGATTCGCGCAGATTCTCCTGGCATAAGATTCTTTACGAGTAGTGTGCGCACGTGAGTCATCTGGCCCTCGCTTCCTTCGGGGATGGGCGGGTGGTCAAGTCTGATACCGTGGGCGCGGGTTCGCGGCTCGGCAAATCCGCCATGCTGCCTGTGCCTGAGCGCCGAGGGTCGACTGTCTCCCGTCCAGGTACGAGCTGGCTGTTATGATCAGCCTAATAAGACGCCTGCGTGCACAGTCCGACCGAACCTTCTCGAGACCATATCATTCTTCTGCACAACTGCCGAAAGCAACTGGTATCCTTTGGAGCCAACACCACTAAGGCCTCGCGGCTTCGGTTACCGTGCCGTCTACGAGTAATGAATGACTAGATTCCTTCGGCCCGAGTCAATGTGAGACCACGGAGCCAAATCGTCCTGATGTGAGGCCATTGGGGAAGAAAGCCTTGCAAAGCTTTGCTCAGGGGTCGCACAGTCGGGACAGTCCGCTCGCGCCAGGACGTGCTACTGCCACCATCTCCGCGGTCGCGGTTCGACAGTGCCCACTGGCCGCATCATAACTTGCCAATTGTGGACCCGCATACGCCCACTCCATTTGTGCCTGTTGCCCGACTCCGCAGTAAGAATCCTTTGCGGTTGTTTACCTTGTTGTTTACCAAGCAATCGATACTGAGCCGGTCGGCTCGGAGGAACTGCTCGCACCAATGCATTGGCAGGGTACGCGGTAGGTATCGTTACAGGCATGCAGTCCAAGAAGGCAGGGAGGTCCGCATCCGAGCCACAGAAGTCCGTGCCCGCGGGAGCTGCGAGATGGGGCTCCATAGCACTCTACCTGCGACATCTATGTCGGCTCTTCCTGCCTTTGCAACATTGAAGATCTTTCTTGCTTCCGTGGCAGAGACGAGGCTCTTC
>Ga0265780_10008527_pt1 | contig 12440 bp, 11 predicted proteins | sample P1T30metagenome_FD_192432 | JGI IMG/M metagenome (GOLD analysis project Ga0265780, IMG submission 192432) | Plant litter microbial communities from East Loma Ridge, Irvine, California - P1 T30 | ecosystem: Environmental > Terrestrial > Plant litter > Unclassified | place: USA: California...
AATCCGCTGGCTTCGACAAAGCTCGGGTTCACATAGGTGATGCGGCCCTTGGTGTCGGTCTTCGAGACGATCGACTGGCCTTCCTTCAACACGTATTCGATGCCGGTTACCGGCAGATTGCTTCGCACACCATTCTCCTTGTTTCCTACGGGCAAATTTTCAGCGCCCGATTATAAGTGCAAGGGGTAGTAAGATTTTTGATCCAAATCAAAATCCGCCCAAAGGAGCAGTTGATTTACATCACTGTTGTTTCGTGTACTCTGTGTGCCATGGACAATATGACACATTCCCTCGTCGGCCTCGCCCTGGGCGAACTGGTCGATCGCGCCCTGCCGGCGGCGAGCGACCCGGCACGCGCGCAAACCCGCCGCCGAGTCCTGCTGGTGACCGGCCTGCTGGCCAGTAATTTTCCCGATCTCGACCTGATCCTCACCCCGCTGCTGCCCGCGCCGCTCGGCTACCTGATCCACCACCGTGGCCATACCCATACGCTGCTGTACGCCCTGCCCCAGGTGGCGCTGCTCCTTGGCCTGATGTGGCTGCTGTGGCCGGGCGCGCGCCGTCTTCTGCGCGAGGACGGCCGGGCGCGTCGCGCCGTGCTCGCGACGGCCCTGCTCGGGATGGTGCTGCACCTGTCCTTCGACGCCCTGAACGTGTATGGCGTCCACCCCTTCGCCCCGTTCGACGGGCGCTGGCTGTACGGCGACCTGGTCTTCATCGTCGAGCCGGTGTTCTGGACCGCGCTCGGCGTGGCGCTGGCCCTGTTGCGCGGCCCGCGCCTGCGCTGGCTGCTGCTGGCCTTCTTCGCGGCGGCGCCGCTGCTGTTCACCTGGCTCGGCTTCCTGCCATGGGGCTCGCTTGCGCTGCTGGCGGCGATCGGTGTGGCGGTCGGCGCCGCGCACCTGCACTGGCGTGGACGTGCGGGACTGGTCACGGCCTGCGCGCTGTGCCTGACTTTTGTCGGCGTGCAGGGCCTGGCCAGCCAGCAGGCGCGGGCGCAGGTAAGCGCCGCCCTGGCCCAAGTCGCCCCGGGGGCGCGGGTGCTGGACATTCCACTGTCCTCGTTCCCCGCCAATCCGCTGTGCTGGTCCTTCGCCACCGTCAGCGAAGATGCGGGCGCCGCCTATGGCGTGCGGGTCGGCGTGCTCAGTCTCGCGCCCGCGATCACGCCGGTGTCCAGCTGCCCGGCGCGCTTCGGCGGCCAGCCCGCCAGCACCGAACCGGCGCTGGCCTGGACCTTCAGCCAGACCCGCAGCCTGGCCGAGTTCCGCCAGTTGCAGCGCGATAACTGCCACTTCGACGCCTGGCTGCGCTTCGCGCGCGTGCCGGCGCTGGAGAACGGTGTGGCGACCGACGTCCGCTTCGGTGCGCCGGATGCGCCGAATTTCTCGACCCTGCCCTATGCCGAGCGGCAGCCCACGCCCTGTCCGGCGCCGCTGCCCGGCTGGGGCTATCCGCGCGCCGACCTGCTCGGCCGCAAGTGAGGACGCTATACTGCCGCCATGGATCCCGACCTGCCCCTCCCCGCTACCCCCTGCTACTGCTCGTCGCTGCGCCAGGCCTCGCGCTACGTCACCTCGTTCTATGACCAGATGCTGTCCGGCTCCGGCCTGCGCGTGACCCAGTTCGCGATCCTGTCGCGCCTGCGCAGCCGTCCCGCCACCGTCAGCCGCCTGGCGCAGGGTATGGTGATGGACCGCACCACGCTGGCGCGCAACCTGCAGCCCTTGACACGCGCCGGACTGGTTGCGATCAAGCCCAGCGAACAGGACCGGCGCGAGCGCATCGTCGAACTTACCCCGCAAGGGCGTGACAAGGTCGAGGAAATGCTGCCGGCCTGGCGCCGCGCCCAGGCGCGCTTCGACGAACAGTTCGGCGCCGACCAGGGCGCACAGCTGCTGGCCATCATGCGCGCCGTGGTCGACAGCGGGCTGCACGCACCGGGCGAGCTGCCGGACGCCGCCGACTAAGCAGTGCCGATCACAGGCGCGCCAACAGCGCGTCGATCTCGTCCAGCCCCGCCGGCTTGGTGAGATGGGCGTCGAAGCCGGCGGCGTGCGCCTCCAGCCGATCGTGCTCGGCGCCCCAGCCGGTGTGGGCCGCCAGCAGCGCGCCATCCAGGTGCGGCAAGCGGCGCACCGCGCGCGCCACCTCGTAGCCGGACAGGCCCGGCATGCCGACGTCCAGGATCAGCAGCGCGAAAGTGTTCGCGCGCGCTTGCGCCAGCGCCGCGTCGCCGTCGTGCGCCAGGCTGACGTAGTGGCCGCGTGCGCTCAGCACCGCGGCCAGCATGGTGGCCGCATCGACGTTGTCGTCGGCCACCAGGATGCGCAGCCCGCCCGCGGCCTGCGCGACCGCGCTCCCCGCCACGGGAAGTCCGCCCGGCGCCGTCGCCAGGTCCGCCAGCGGCAGGCGCAAGGTAAACGTGCTGCCCTGGCCGACACCGCCGCTGCTTGCGGCGATGGTCCCGCCATGCAGCCCCACCAGGCTGCGCACCAGCGCCAGCCCGATCCCCAGGCCGCCCTGGGCGCGGCCGATGTTCTGCGACACCTGGCTGAACATCTCGAACACGCCCTCCAGCGCGTCCGGCGGAATCCCGATGCCGCTGTCGCGCACCGCGATCACCGCCTCCTGTCCTTCGCGCCGCGCCATGAGCGCGATATGGCCGCCGGCCGGCGTGTACTTGCAGGCGTTGGTGAGCAGGTTGGCCAGCACCTGGGCCAGCCGGGTCGGATCGGCGTCCAGCCACAGCGCCTCTTCCGGCAGATCGACTTCGAGCCGGTGCTCGGCCGCCTCCATCAGCGGTGCCACGCCCTCGATGGCGGTGGCGGCGATGCCGCGCAGCGCGACCCGTTGGCGTTTCAGTTCGATCTTGCCGCTGTCGATGCGCGCGATGTCCATCAAGTCGTCGATCAGGTGCACCATCTGGCGCAGCTGGCGGTCCATCATGGCGCGCGCACGGCCCAGCGCATCCGGGCTGGCGCCGGGCAGCTGCATCAGATCGAGACCGGTACGCAGCGGCGCCAGCGGATTGCGCAGCTCGTGCGCCAGGGTGGCGAGGAAGCGGGTCTTGCGCTGGTTGGCGCCCTGCAGGTCGACGGTGGCCTGGCGCAGGCGTTCCTCGGCCAGCTTGCGCTCGGTGATGTTGCGGCTGACGGTGGCGTAGCCTTCCGGCGCGCCGCCCGCATCGCGGATCACGTACACGGTATAGATCATCCATACCGGCGCGCCGGTCACGAAGTGGCGCATCCGGATCTCGGTCTCGGCGTGCCCTTCGCGCGTTACGCGCGGCAGGAATTCGTCGCGGATGAAGGCGCGGTCCTCGGGATAGAAAAAGTCCTGCACCGGCGTCGCCAGCGCCGCTTCAAGGGAAGCTGCGCCGACCAGGCGCACCGCGGCCTGGTTCAGGAAGAACGGTTGCAGGTCGAGCCCCGCCATGCCGATGAAGTCTTCGCTGCGCTCGGCCAGCGAGACGAAGCGCTGGCGGTCCATCTCGGCCTGGCGGCGGTCGTGGACGTCGGTGGTGGTGCCGACCCATTCGCGGATCGCGCCGTCCGGGCCGACGATCGGCACCGCGCGCGCGGCGGTCCAGCGGTAGCCGCCGCCGGCGGCGCGCACCCGCTGTTCGGACTCGTACACGCGGCCCTCGGCCACGCAGCGGCGCCACTGCGCCAGCGCGGCTGCGCGGTCGTCGGGGTGGACGGCATCAGTCCAGCCGAAGCCGCGCCACTCCTCGTAGGTCTGGCCGGTATAGGCGCGCCAGGTCGGCGAATCCTCCTCCATCGCGCCGTCCGGCCCGCAGTGCCAGACCACCTGGGTCGAGGCTTCGATCAGGGACCGGAAGCGCTGCTCGTTGCGGCTGATCGCTTCCTCCGCCTCTTCGCGCTCGGTGACGTCGCGGGTGGTGCCGGCCACCGCCTCGACCTCGCCATCGGGGCCGAACACCGGCACGAAGATGTACTCGTACATGCGGCGCCCGAAGGTGCCGTTGAACGGCACCGTGCCCTTGATCGGCTTTTTGGTCGCCTTGACCTGCTCGATCTCGCGCCCGTGCATCGCAGCGTGCCAGTCCGGGTAGCCAAGCTCCAGGCAGTTCTTGCCGATCGCATCATTCCAGGTCCGGCCCCACATCTGCAGCAGCACCGCATTGGCGTAGGTGAAGCGGTGCTGCAGGTCGAACACATAAGCCAGGTCGGGGGTGTTGGACAGGAAGGTCTCGTACAGACGGCGGCGCTGGTCGGAGGCGCGGCTGACTTCCTCGAGCGCGACCTCGCTGCGGCCCTTGGCGGCGGCCAGTTCGCTCTCGGCGCGGCGGCGCTCGGCCACCTCTTCCTCGAGCCGCGCGTTCAGCGCCTGCAGCGCCAGGCGGTTGTGGTGTTCTTCGGTGACGTCGTTACACACCACCAGCACCCCGCGCACGCCCTCCTCATCCACGATCGGGCTGAAGCCGTAGGTCCACCAGACTTCGCGCAGCGCACCGTCGCGCAGCAGCGGCACCAGCCGGCGCTCGTGCCAGGTGGCGGGGCCGCCCGCCAGGACGCCTTCGATCTCGGGGCCGATGATGTCCCAGGCTTCACTCCAGCAGTCGCGCCCGCGCTGGCCCAGCGCGGCCGGATGGCGCGCCGCGTCGAGGGTGGCGCGGTAGGCATCGTTGTAGAACTGGATCAGCTGCGGGCCCCAGAAGATGAACATCGGGTGGCGCGCGTTCAGGACCAGGCGCAGGGTGTCCTGCAGCACGCGCGGCCAGCCGCCGGGGGCGCCCAGCGGGGTCGACTCCCAATCGTGGGTGCGCATCAGCGCCCCCATCTCGCCACCGGCGGCGAGGAAGGAGTGCAGGTTGTCGCGTTCTGTGGTGCGCATCGAAGGAGCCGAAAAGAATGTGGCGGGCAGTATAACCCGCTGGAAACAAAGATTTCGCCCGTTACGGTTTGGAACAATTTCGAATCGTGTCCGTGCGGCGCCGGGCTTACGATCTGCCCATGAACTTCAGCTTCTCATCCCCACTCAAAGGCGACTGCCTGGTGAAGCTCTGGGCCAGCGGGCGCTACGGTTTCTCCTTGCCGAAGAAAGTCGAGATCACCGGCCCCGACGGTGTCATGGCCACCTTCGTGCACCGCAGCCGGAAAGTCGGCGTCAAATCCGAACTCACCAACCGGACGCTGGTCAGAATCGCTATCTCCCAGTATCTCGCGGCGGCGGACGGCGCGCCCGGCGAAGCCGAGATCGACGACGCGCTGGCGCCCTTCGGCGGTGCGCTGACCCAGATCCGGCCGCTGGCCCCGCCGCCCCCGCCGCCGCGGGTGCGGCCCGCGCGCACTCTGCCGCGTGCGGGCGCCAAGGAAATAGCCTGAACGATTCACAACCTGCGACACGAGGACCAAGCATGCGAATGACCTTCACGCCAAGCCAGGTGGCAATGCTGATCGAGCGCGCCGAGCGCCAGCTCGAGCAGATCGTCGCGGATTCGATGGGCCAAACCGGCCACGGACGCAATATCGCAAGGACGTCCCACCATACGCTGCATGAAACCGTGGTGACCTTGACCCGCGTCTATCGCGAGCAGGTAGAAGGCGGCGCACCGGTCGCGACCCGCATCGCGCGCGCCTATGCCAAGGGCAGCGACGCGCAGTCGGGAGCGCCGACCATCGCCTGTGTACGCACGATCCAGTCGCTGGTGCGCGACGAGCGCGAAGCGGCAGCGGCGGCGGTGCCGGCTCCGATGCCGGCTACCGGCGCGGCGCCGGCGGCGGATTGCCGCACCTGACTGCCTGGCCGCTTCAATCGTCGGCCCACAGCCAGCGCAGGCTGTCTGCCAGGATGGCGCCGCCGTGGCGCAGCGAGTGGCCCCCCTCGCCCAGCACCAGCCGGTGCGGATAGCCGCGGTAGGCCAGCGCCGCCGCCAGGTCCCGGTTAGCCAGCATCCAGCTGCCGTACAGGATGTCGAGGTCGTGCGCGCCGCTCTGCAGGAACACGCGCAAGGGCTTGACCGGCTCGCGCCGTACCCGCGCGGCGCAGGCGTGGCCGCCACGTATGTCGACGAAGCTGCCGCAATGGCTGAGCACCCGGCCGAAGGCCTCGGGGCGTTCCCAGGCGGCGTTGAAGGCGCAGTGCCCGCCCGAGCTGATGCCGGCGATGGCGCGCCGCGCCGGATCGTTCGCGACGCGCAGGCCGGCCAATGCCTCCGGCAGCAGTTCCTCCATCAGGAAGCGGGCGTAGGTGTCGCCGCCGCTGTCGTATTCGAGGCTGCGGTTGCCGGCGCCGCCGTACACCGGCAGGCCGGGGCCGGTCTCGCCCGGTTCCGCGAACACGGCGACGATGGGCGGGAGGTCGCCGCGCGCGATCAGGCTGTCGAGTACGCGCGCGGTATTGGCTTCCGGGCCGAGGTAGCGCGCGCCGTCCTGGAACACCATCAGCGCCGTCTCCTCGCTTGCCTCGTACTGATAGGGTGCGTACACGGTATAGCTGCGCTCGACGCCCGGGTAGACGGCCGTTGAGCGGTGGCGGCGCACCGACAGCGACCCGCTCGGGACGACCTCGTCGACTGGCGGCGCGGCGTAGGGCTCCTCCACACTCAGGGAGGCGGCGAAGCGGTCGAGGTCGCGCTCCGGGATGCCAGGCATGTGCTGGCGCAGCATGGCGTGCAGCGGGGATTCAGACATCGGCGTCTCCTTCATTGGGTGCGCCGCAGCGCGCCAACAGGCGCGCGAAGCCGGCGCGGGCGCGCGCGGCGGCGCCGTGCTGTTCGAGCAGGCGGCTGTCGTGCTGGGCGCCCAGCAGCAGCGCGTAGATCTCGAACACCAGTTGCAGGGAATCGGTGTCGGCGGCCAGGTGGCGCAAGGCCACGGCCTGGCGCGCGCAATCCTCGAAGGCCTCGCGCCAGGCGTTGACGCTGTCGGTGACGGCATGGCGCAGCAGGCCGGGACGGTCGTCGTACTCGGCCGCGCAGCTGATGTAAAAGCAGCCGGCGGCGCCCTGCGCTCCTGCTTCGATCTGCTGCAGGCTCATGTCGAACAGACGGCGCAGGCGCGCCAGGCCGGGGGCGCTTGCGCGCGCCGGCTGCAGTACCTGGGCCTCGAAACGGGTACGGTAATTGGCCAGCACCGCGAGCTGCAGGGTTTCGCGCGAACCGACCCTGCTGAATACGCCGCTCTTGCTCATCCTCATGGAATCCGCGAGTGCGCCCAAGGTCAACGCTTCCAGCCCCTCATGGCTGGCGACGCCGAGCGCGTGCTCGATGATCGCGGTGCGGGTGGTTTCCGCTTTCCTGCCTGTCTGCATGGCTTGTCTCCTTATCTTTTTCAACCTGTCATACAGGTTTGTAGTAGATTGGCAGAAATTGCTCCGTTTAACAAGCGCGAATCTTCAACCTATCCGACAGGCTTTATGAACCGCATCCTCCACCTGGGCCTTGGGGCCTTCCACCGCGCCCACCAGGTCGCCTACCTGCAAGACCTCCACGACATGGGCGACGACAGCTGGACCATCGTCGCCGGGAACATCCGGTCCGATCCCTTCGATGTGACAGACGCCCTGCTGGCCCAGGGCTGCGCCTACACGCTCGAGACGGTGACGCCGCGAGGCGAGCGCGCCTACCGCCGGATCGGGGCGATCTCGCGCGTGGTCCCGTTCGCGCCTGGCCAGGCCGACCTGGTCGCCGCGGGCGCCGATCCCACCACCCGGATCGTCTCCTTTACAGTCACCGAAGCCGGCTACTTCCTCGGCCCCGACGGACGGCTCGACCAGGATGCGCCGGACCTCCAAGCCAGCCTGGCCGACACGCGCGCGGGCCGCGCCGGCCTGACGATCTACAGCGTGCTGGCGGCGCTGCTGCAGGCAAGGCGCAGCAACGGTGCAGGACCCGTGACCCTGCTGTGCTGCGACAACCTGCGCCACAACGGCGTTACTGTGCGGCGCGCGCTGGAACAGTATCTGGCGCTGTGCGGCGAAGAAGCGCTGCTGCGCTGGTGCGGGGAACATACCAGCTTGCCGAATTCGATGGTGGACCGTATCACGCCGCGCGCCACGCCCGACCTGCAGGCACGCGTGCTGGCCGCCACCGGCCGCATCGATCCTGCCGCGGTGACGAGCGAATCGTGGATCGAGTGGGTGATCGAGGACGACTTCATCGCCGGACGCCCCGCGTGGGAACAGGTGGGCGTGCGCATGGTGGCGTCGGTGGCGCCGTTCGAGGAAGCCAAGATCCGCATCCTCAACGCCAGCCACAGCTGCGTGGCCTGGGCCGGCGCCCTGCTCGGCCTGGAATTCATCCACGAGGGCATGCGCGATGCGCGCATCGAGGCGCTGGTACATGACTACGTGACGAACGCCGTATTCGACTGCCTGCGTCCCAGCCCGGTCGATCTGGAAGCCTACCGTGACGCGGTAATCGCGCGCTTTTCCGGCGACGCGGTGCGCGACACTACCGCGCGCGTGCTGGCCGACAGCCTGGCCAAGCTGCCCGGCTTCATCGTGCCCACCATCCGCGAACGTGTGAAGCGCGGCCTGCCGCTCGATGCGGTGGCGCCGCTGCCGGCGCTGTATCTGGCCTTCCTGCTGCGCTGGCGCGCGGGCAGCGTGGAGGCGCAGTACCGCGACGCCGCGCTCGATCAGGACTTCCTCGAGCGGGTCTGCGGCGCGGCCGATCCAGTGGTCGGCTTCTGTGCGGAAGCGATCGTGTGGGGCGACCTGGCCGGCTCGCGCCTGCTGGCGAACGCGCTGCGCGACGCCGCACCGCGCATCGCAGCGCTGCTGCCTTAGGCCGGCAGGACGCGGCGCGCGAATTCGTTCAGCAGCGCCGCGTAGTCCGCGCTGCGGCGCAGGCTGACGCCGTGCTCGCAGCCAGCGAAGCGGTGCACGCTGGCCGCGTGCGCCACGGCGACGTAGCGCGCTTCGCCGCGCACGTGGTTGGTATCGAGGTCGCCGTTGATGAACATCGTCGGCTGCGTGATCTGCGCCAGGCGGCCGCGGAAATCGAACCCGCGCAGCGCCGCCACGGCATCCGGAAAAGCGCGCAGGCTGATCCCGGCTTCCATGGTGGCGGCGACATCGGCTTCGAGCATGCCGCACTCGCGCAAGGTGTCCGGGATCTTGCGCGCGATGAGCTTGTCCTCGCCCAGCAGCGGCAGCAGGACGCGGAACAGCAGCGCCTTGGCCGCATATGGCAGCACCGGCATCCCGATGAATTCGTGGCTGGCGCCGCCCAGCACCAGGCCCTTGAGTCGGTCCTGCGGCAGCGCGCTTGCTGCGGCTTGCGCGGTGTAGCTGCCGAGCGAATCGCCGGCCACGATGAAGGACGCGTCGCCGAGTGCGCGGGCAGCGGCCAGCACCGTGTCGACCCCGCCCTGCAAGGTATAAGGTTCGGCGCGGCGTGCTCCGTGGCCGGGCAGGTCGGGCGCCAGCACGTGCAGGCGCGGATCGATCAGGCGCCGCACCGGGTCCCAGGACCGTCCGTTGAGCGTGGCGCCATGTACCAGGATGACGGCGGGCTGCATTTTCATGGGGTCTCCTTATCCTTATATACGTAAAACATATCATACAGGTCGAGTGTATCGCTACTGGAAACAATCGATCCAGGCAACATATGCCCAATAACCTGTAGAACATGTTTGACAGGTTTAATTGCCGGGCGTATTCTCGGTTGCACAATAGATCCCACAAGGACGGAGAATGACCTCGAGACACCCCCTCACCCAGTTCGGCGCGGTCGACAGCGTGATCGCGCCCCTCCAGCAACGCCTCGGCGACCGCGTCAGCGTCGTGCAGGCCGTGCGCGAACAGCATGCGCGCGGCGAAGGCCTTGCCACCAGCCTGGCGCCCGACGTCGTCGTCTGGCCGCTCGACAAGCAGGAAGTCTGCGCGATCCTGGCCCTGTGCAACGCGCACCGGGTGCCGGTGATCCCGTTCGGCGCCGGCAGCTCGCTCGAAGGCCACGTCAGCGCGCCGCACGGCGGCGTGTGCATCGACATGTCGCGCATGGATGCGGTCCTGTCCATCAATCCGGAAGACAGCGACTGCGTGGTCCAGCCGGGCATCACCCGCGAAAGCCTGAACAGCCACCTGCGCGGGACCGGCCTGTTCTTCCCGGTCGACCCGGGCGCCAACGCCACCATCGGCGGCATGGTCTCGACCCGCGCCTCGGGCACCACCACGCTGCGCTACGGCTCGATGGCGCACAACGTCCAATGCCTGGAGGTGGCGCTGGCCGATGGCCGCCTGGTGCGCATCGGCTCGCGCGCCCGCAAGTCCTCGGCCGGCTACGACCTGGTGCACCTGCTCACCGGCTCCGAAGGCACCCTCGGTGTCATCACCGAGATCACGCTGCGTCTGCACCCGCTGCCCACCGAGGTTGCCGCGGCCAGCTGCGCCTTCCCGACGCTGGAGGCAGCAGTGGACGCGGTCACCGAACTGTCGATGTCCGGCGTGCCCTTCGCGCGCATCGAGTTCCTCGACGAGCACCAGGTCCGCGCCTGCAACCTGCACTCGCAACTTGGCCTGGCCGAGCTCCCGACCCTGTTCCTCGAATTCCACGGCACCCCGCTCGCGGTGAAGGAACAGGCGGAACTGGCGCAGGAAGTCGCGGCCAGCCACGGCGCCAGCAACTTCGAATGGGCCACCCGCCCCGAAGACCGCTCACGCCTGTGGCATGCGCGCCATCTTGCCTACTTCGCGGCGCTGGCCCTGCGTCCGGGCTGCATCAGCGTGGTGGCCGACATCTGCGTGCCGATGTCGGCGCTGGCCGCCATCGTCGGCGAGGCGCGCGCCATGATCGACGCCGAAGGGCTGGTCGCTCCCATCCTCGGCCACGTCGGCGACGGCAACTTCCATGTGCTGTTCATGCCGATGCCGGACCGTCTGGACGAACAGGCCGCGGTGGACCGGGTCTACGCCGCGCTGGTGGACCGCGCCCTTGCCTGCGGCGGCACCTGCACCGGAGAACACGGCATCGGCATGGGCAAGAAGGCGAAACTGCTGCTCGAATACGGCCCGGACGTGGTCGGCCTGATGCGCACCATCAAGGAGGCCTGGGATCCGCAGTCGATCCTCAATCCCGGCAAGATTTTCTAAGGCAGCACCCCTGGGCCAGGTCGCGGGACAGCGACCGGCCACGCAGCACCGCAGCACATAAAAATCCAACAATCTGGAGACAAGCATGCACCACGCACCGCGTTTCGCCCGCACGGCCACTGCCGCCGCGGTTTCGCTGTTCTGCGCCCTGAGCGCCCACGCACAGGAGGCGCCGCCGGCACCCGCGCCTGAAGAAGGCATCGACAAAGTTATCGTCACCGCCCAGAAGCGCGCCCAGGCCGCGATCGACGTGCCGGCCTCGGTCACCTCGGTCGGCGCCGAACAGCTGGCCAAGGACGGCAAGGTCCGGCTGGAAGACTACGTGGCGCAGGTGCCCGGCATGTCGCTGTCCTCGTTCCGCCAGGGCTTCACCCAGGTGACACTGCGCGGCATCACCACGGGCGTCAACCAGCCGGCGTCCACCACCGCTTTCTACATCGACGAAGCGCCGATCGGTTCCGTCAACGCCTACGCGGCCGGCAGCGCCGTGACTCCGGACGTCGATCCGGCCGACCTGCAGCGCGTCGAGATCCTGAAAGGCCCGCAGGGCACCCTGTACGGCGCCGGCGCCATGGGCGGCCTGGTGCGCTACGTGACCTCGGCGCCGGACTTCCGCAAGCTGCGCGGCAGCGTGACCCTGGGCGGCAGTTCCGTCAAGGGCGGCGGCACCGGCAAGGTGGGCCGCGCCTTCCTCAATATTCCGCTCGCCGACGACACCATGGCGCTGCGGGTGTCGGCCTTCAGCCGTGCCGACGCCGGTTATATCGACCAGACCAATGGCCGCAAGGACGTCAACGAAGCGAAGATCGAAGGCGGCCGCATCGCCTTCAACTGGATGATCAATCCGGACTGGAAGCTGAGCGCTTTTGCCCTTACCCAGAAGGTGAAATCGCAGGGCAATACGATCGTGGATCTCGATCCCGTGACACTACGCCCCCTGCACGGCAAGATGACCCAGCAGCGCTTCGCCGACGAACTCTCGTCGAGCAAGATCGAAGTCGGCAACCTGACCCTCGACGGCCAGCTCGGCCCCTTCCAGCTGGTGTCCTCGACCACGGTGCAGAACGTCGACGCGGCCCAGGGCGCGGACGGCACCTATGGCTACGGCGTGGCGCTCGGCGCCCTGCTCGGCATCCCGGACCTCGGCATCACCTCGACCCAGAGCACCAGCACCCACCGCGTCTCGCAGGAGCTGCGCCTGCGCGCCAACGCGCTGGAGGAGCGCCTGTCCTACGAGGCCGGCGTCTACTACACCAAGGAAGACAGCAGCAACCGCATCCCGGGCTTCCGCCCCTTCTCGACCACGCGCGGCACGGATTACGCGCTGCCCAGCATCGTCAAGGCCTCGATCGATTCGCGCTACGAGGACTACTAGC
>Ga0265780_10008529_pt1 | contig 12439 bp, 10 predicted proteins | sample P1T30metagenome_FD_192432 | JGI IMG/M metagenome (GOLD analysis project Ga0265780, IMG submission 192432) | Plant litter microbial communities from East Loma Ridge, Irvine, California - P1 T30 | ecosystem: Environmental > Terrestrial > Plant litter > Unclassified | place: USA: California...
CGCCACCGCGGCGACCGGTGCGGCGACCGCGACCGCGGCCACGGCCACGGCGGCGGCAGCGGGAGCCGATGCCGACGCCACCTGGTCGAACAAGGCCTCCAGGTCGTCGATGTCATCGCTGGCGGCAGCGGCGGCGGCGGCGGGCTCGGGCGCCGGCGCCGGGGCGGGCGCAGGCGCGGCGCTGGCCCGCTGCGCTGCCACTTCCTCGAATAGTGCGTCGAAATCGTCAGCGGCGTCGGTCATAGTCCCTACTTCTCCATAATATAAATGTCGCAATCTGTGCGAAGCCGCAAACCACCGTGGCGCGTCATCGTCGATGCGCGCCATGGCAGTGTTTGTGGAATCCTTGTACGGTGCTGCTACCGCCATGTGCTGACGGGATGGGTTAGCGAAGAGTGTAGCAGTGTGGTTGCCGTAGGTAAATCTTCTGGATGGGCGACTTTGCCGAATGCGCGGTAAACTTGGTATTGCGCCAATTATTTACAGCTTTTTCTGATTATTTTCGCAAAGCAAGTGTTGTATTTTTTTATCGCTCAGCCGTTTGCCACCTGCGATGTTTTCTGACAGATAGGCGAGCACAACCCTGAGAAAGATCAAGCATTTACCTTCCACGCGGGGTGGGTGAACGGACTACAATGAAACCAGGCGTGATGTGAGGGAGGACTTACTATGTACCAGAAAATTCTGATCACCACCGACGGCTCCAAGGTCTCGCAGCACACGGCCTGCGCCGGTGTCACGTTTGCCCAGCAGATGGGTGCCGAGGTACTGGCCCTGTTCGTCGCCCCGGAGTACCAGTATCCGGTCTACGTCGAGATCATTCCCCCCTCCTATCCCAGCGAGGAGGAATACATCGACCAGATGCGGCGTACCGGCCAGGACTACATGGGTTCGATCATGCGCAAGGCCCAGGAAGCCGGCCTCAAGCACGCCTGCATGACCGCGTTTTCCGACGCCGCCGCGCTCAAGATCGTCGACGTGGCCGAAGAACAACAATGCGACCTGATCTTCATGGGCTCGCACGGCCGCAGCGGCTGGGGCCAGCTGCTGCTCGGCAGCGTGACCAACAAGGTATTGTCCCAGACCAGCCGGCCGGTGCTGGTGCACCGCCTGATCCGCGAACCCGGGACCTGAACCCGTGGCGTCCATGCGCATGCCGGCGCGGACGCCCAAAGGTAAATTGCATACAAATAAATGCAACAATTACGTTGCTGATGTGATAGCTTCCACATCGCACTTTCAAGCATTTACTAGGGATAATCTATGATTCGCATTGTCATCGCTGACGATCACACGATCATGCGCGAGGGCCTCAAGCGCATTCTCGACGGAGCACCGGACATCGAGATCGTCGGCGAGGCAATCAACGGCTTCGAAGTGCTCTCGCTGGTACGCCAGGGTGGCTTCGACCTGCTCCTGCTCGATCTGTCGATGCCGGGACGCAGCGGCGTCGACCTGATCCGCCAGGTACGCAGCGAGTCGCCCAAGCTGGCGATCCTCATCCTCACCATGCACGAGGAAGAGCAATACGCGGTGCGCGCGATCCGCGCCGGCGCCCAGGGCTACCTGACCAAGGAGAGCGCCGGCACCCAGCTGGTCGGGGCGATCCGCAAGGTGGCCTCGGGCCGGCCCTACATCAGCACCGAAGTTGCCGAACAACTGGCGCTGAACATCATGGCGCCCAACGAGCAACTGCTGCACAAGCAGCTCTCGGACCGCGAGTTCGAGGTGTTCTCGCTGCTGGTGGGCGGCAAGTCGATCACCGAGATCGCCAACAACCTGCACCTGTCGGTCAAGACGGTCAGCACCCACAAGACGCGCATCATGCAGAAGATGGGCATGACCTCGCTGTCGGAAATGGTCCAGTACGCGGTCGCGCACCGCCTGCTGGCGCCCATGAAGGCCTGAAGCCTCCCTCTCTCCTTTTCAATACCCGCAACGCCTTCCCTGCCCGTCTCCGCGACGCGGCCGGCGGCGGCGTCGCGTCCGGCGCCTGCCGGGCGTATTCCTGTCCACAGTCTTACCCACTCGTGATAGGAATATTCCTACAAACTGAATCCCACTCCTACTTCACATTCAGCAGTTGCTGATATCAATGCCAGACTCGTGTTGGCATACTGATTTTAGCGTCTTGACTTGCCCGCGGTCTATATCCGTGTCCAGCCAGCCAAACGGCCTGTGCGGTACATGGTCGGAACCTTCCGATACAGCCCGCTTGAAACTTGATATCACAACCTGGAGATGAGTATGCAGTCCCAGCTAACTTCAGAACAACGCAACGCCTCCTCCACCCTGCACTCGTCACAGATGGAAGCCGGGCGCCAGCGCCAGGGGCGCCTGTGGTCCAACCTGAAAGAGGTCTGCGACCTGCTCCACATCCCGGCGGCCGTATCCATGAACACCGAGGAACTGCTGTTCCAGCACGTGCAGTTCAAGACCGGCCAGCGTGTCCACACGATCGGCCAGGCTTTCGACACCCTGTACATCGTCAACTCCGGCTTCCTCAAGACTGTGCTGATCGATGAATTCGGCAACGAGCAGGTGCTGAGCTTCCCCATGAAGGGCGACATGCTCGGCGTCGACGGCATCCACACCCGGCACTACGCCTCGGAAGCGGTGGCCCTGTCCGACTGCTACCTGATCCTGATGCCCTTCAAGAAGCTGACCGCCCTCGGGCGCGTGCATGCCGAACTGGAAAACCTCATGTACGGCGTCATGAGCCGCGAACTGGTGCGCGAACAGGCCATGATCGGCATGCTCGGCGCACTGTCGGCCGAGGCGCGCGTGGCCCGCTTCCTGATCTCCCTGGCGGACCGTTTCGCCGCCATGGGCTATTCCAGCAAGCTGTTCAACCTGCGCATGACGCGCCACGAGATCGGCAGCTATCTCGGCCTCACGCTGGAAACCGTCAGCCGCACGCTGTCGGCCTTCAACGAGATCGGCCTGATCACCGTCGACCAGCGCACCATCGGCATCAAGGATCCGGAAGCACTCAAGACCCTGCGCCGCCTGCCGCCCTCGCGCTCGCGCGCCAAGCAGAACGCCAAGCACAAGGCGGACGCCGATTCCGGCGACGGTCAGGTGCTGGCCACGGTGTGAGGCCGTAGTCCGAGTCCGGGCCGGGAGGACCCGCCGACTCGCTTGTCGTCGCAAGCACCTGGTGCCGGCTCGAATGCTGCAAGCATGACGCTTTAGCCTGAAGCCGTTCCCTGTCTTTCCCGCCCTGCGGTCAATCGCGCGTCAGCACGCCGTCGTTGACCTTCACGCTGTCGCCCACGCGGAAGCCCGGATCGTTGTCGTACGGGATCGCCTGGGTCGCACCGTTCGCATACCGCACCACCACCTCGAAGCGCTGGCCGCTGCGGGCATTGCGTTCGATGCTGCGGCCGGCCAGCGCGCCGCCGACGGCGCCTGCCGCCGTCGCCGCGGTACGTCCGGTGCCGCTGCCGACCTGGTTGCCCAGCAAGCCGCCGACCACGGCGCCGCCCACGGTGCCGAGCGTGCCGCTGCTCTCGGTCTGCACCACGTTCACCGCATCCACGGTCGCGCAATTGGTGCAGTAGCGCGCCACCTGCGGACGCTCATCGCGCCGCGGCGGCGGCCCGCCCGCCAGCAGCGGCTGGCCGAGCGTGGCCGTGGTGTAGCGGCCATTGGCGCGGATGGTCGCCGTCACCGCCGCATCGGGCGCGATGCGGTCGTCGCGGCGGATGGTGTACACGCCGCTGTATTCGCCCGGCCGCACCTCGGGCAGGAAGAAGATGCCGCGCGTGCCGGCGATCTGCACGTCGACCTTGGCGCCGGGCGTGCCGGACACCGTGAAGGTCAGGTCGTTGCCCGGACCGAGGCGGTCGCTGCCGCGCACGTCGAAGCTGCGCACGCGCGGCACCGCAGCCAGGTCGCGCTCGCGCTCCTCGCGCCCTCCCGGACCGCGCACGATCGACTCGGCCAGCACCTGGGTCGTGACGATATTGTTGACGCGCAGGTTCGCCGTCACTGCGCTGTCGGGCCGGATGCGGTCGTGCACGCCGATGGTGTAGGTGCCCTGGTAGGTGCCCGGGCGGGTCTCGGTCATGTGCAGGTTGCGGGTGGCGCCGTCGATGCGCAGCGAGGCCGTGCCGCCGCGGGTACCGTGCATATCGAAATTCAGTTCGGTGCCCGAATCGAGGCGGCGCACTTCGTCGACATTGAATCCTTCGATGCGCGGCCCGAGGGAGCTGGCGCGCGGATGGTCCTGCGCCAGCGCAGGCGCGGGCACGGCGACCGACAGCAGGGGCAGCGCAGCGACCACGGCCGTGGCCAGGGTTTGACGGGTTGTAGCCATGGCATCCTCCGGAAACATTGTCTATATGTCTAGCTTACGCTCGCTCACGGCCGGGTTCGGTGCGCCAGCGAACGCTATCTGCCGACCTGGTGGATGGCCTCGCCCGAGCTCACATATACCCGCTCGTCCGCATCCGGGCGCACGGTATGGCCGCCGGTAAAGGCGCCGAAGGATGGCAAGATCATGCGCCGCGGCCCGGCCAGGAAGCATGGCAGGCGCAGCTGGTCGAAGCGGGTCGCCAGCACATAGGCCGGATGGACGTGGCCGGCCAGCACGTAGCCGGGAGCCGTGTCTTCCAGCTCCGGATGATGGCAGAACGAGAACGGCCCGACCGTATACGGCTCGTCCACCAGCGCGATGGCCAGCTGCGCCGCCGGATCGCCGGCGTGCTTGTCGTGGTTGCCGCGCACCAGGGTCAGCGCCAGGCCGGCGCGGCGCTGGCGCCAGGCCAGCATGGCGGCCTGGGTGCCGGCCGCGTGGGCCGCGCGCGCATGCAGGAAGTCGCCCAGGAACAGCACGTGGGCGGCGCCGGTCGCCTCGACCAGGGCGTCGAGGGCATCGAGGTTCTCGGTGGTGGTGCCGCGCGGGACCGGGATGCCCCAGGAGCGGAAGGCGGCCGCCTTGCCGAAGTGGATGTCGGCGATGACCAGCATGCGCTCGCGCGGCCAGTACAAGGCCTTCTGCGCCAGCAGCAGCACGCGCTCGCCGGCCAGTTCGATGTCGAGTGCGCCGTCCGGCTTCATGTCTCGGCCGCCTTTTCCAGTTCGCGCAGCATGCGCGCCACGCGGTCGTTCAGCTTCTCGGTACTCACCTTTTCGCGGAAGCGCGCGACCATCAGCGGAAACGCGAAAGGCGTGGCGCGCCCGATCTCGCGGTAGGCGATGCGCCGGCCCTGCAGCTCGACCAGGGTATCGCGCAGGCGCGTCAGCTCCAGCTCCTGTTCCAGCACTTCGCGCTCGGCCTGGGTCAGCAGCAGGTTGCCGCTGTCGTGCTTGCGGAACACCTCGAAGAACAGCGAGGACGAGGCCTGCACCTGGCGCATCGACTTGTGCTGGCCCGGATAGCCCTGGAACACCAGCCCGGCGATGCGCGCCACTTCGCGGAAGCGCTGCTGCGACAGCTGGGTGGCGTTCAGGCTGTCGAGCACGTCCTCCAGGAGGTGCGTGGTGTCGAACAACCCGACCTCGGCGCCGGTGGCGGCATCGAAGGCCGCGGCCCAGTCGACCGGCTCCGGCGCCAGCAGTTCGAAACCGTAGTCGTTGACCGCGACCGAGAAAGTGCTGGGCAGTACCCGCCCCACCCGGTAGGCCAGCAGCGAAGCCAGGCCGGTATGCACCGAGCGGCCCGCGAAGGGGTAGGCGAACAGGTGGTAGCCTTCGCGGCTCTTCATGCTCTCGACCACCAGCACCTCGCTGCTGGGCAGGGCCGACCAGCGCTCCTGGACCTCGAACAGCGGCCGCAGCGCCTGCATCTCCGGCCCTTCGAAGCGTCCCTGGGCGGCCAGGCGCAGCTCTTCGCGCGCGGCAAGCGCCAGCTCGGCGCTGAGCGGCACCTTGGTGCCGCTCCAGCGGCTGACCGCGCCCTTGCTCGATTCCGAGCGTTTCACGAAGGCGGTCATCTCGTGCACCCGCACCAGTTCCAGGATCCGGCCCGAAAACAGGAAGCGGTCGCCCGGCTTCATGCGGCCGATGAAGGATTCCTCGACGGTGCCGATGCGCCCGCCGCTGACGTACTGCACCTTCATCTGCGCATCCGACACGATGGTGCCGATGCTCATGCGGTGGCGGCGGCCGATGGTGGCGTCGGGCACGCGGTGCACGCCCGCCTCGTCGGGAAGGACGCGCCGGTATTCGGGGTAGATGGTCAGGCTCTGGCCGCCGCGCGCGACGAAGTCCAGCGCCCACTGCCACTCCTCGCGCGTCAGTTCGCGGTAGGACCAGCTGCTGCGCACTTCCTCGTACAGTTCCTCGTCGCGGAAACCGCCGCCCAGCGCGATCGTCACCAGGTGCTGCACCAGCACGTCGAAGGGTTTATTCGGCGGCGGGCGCGCCTCGATGCGGTGGGTCGCGACGGCGCGCTTGACGGCCGCCGCCTCGAGCAGTTCCAGGCTGTGGGTCGGCACCAGGCTCACCCGCGAGACGCGGCCCGGCGCGTGGCCGCTGCGCCCGGCGCGTTGCAAGATCCGCGCGATGCCCTTGGCGCTGCCGATCTGCAGCACCCGCTCGACCGGCAGGAAATCGACGCCCAGGTCCAGGCTCGCGGTACACACCACCGCTTTCAGGTCGCCACGCTTCAGGCCATTCTCGACCCATTCGCGCACCTCGCGGTCGAGCGAGCCGTGGTGCAGCGCCACCAGGCCGGCCCAGTCCGGGCGCGCCTCGATCAGGTTCTGGTACCAGATCTCGGCCTGCGGGCGGGTGTTCGTGAAGACCAGGGTCGAGCCGTGCTGGTCGATCTCGTCGATCACCGGCTGCAGCATGCGCAGGCCCAGGTGGCCGGCCCAGGGGAAGCGCGAGGGATTGTCCGGCACCAGGGTGTCGATGACGATCTGCTTTTTGAGGCCGCCCTCCACCAGCACGCTGTTTTCCATCCCCGCGCTGCCGACCAGTACCTCGCGCGCCTGGTCCAGGTTGCCCATCGTGGCAGACAGGCCCCACACCACCAGGCCCGGATTCCAGCGCCGCAGCCGCGCCAGCGCAAGCTGCACCTGCACGCCGCGCTTGCTGCCCATCAGTTCGTGCCACTCGTCGATGACGACCATGTCGAGGTGCTTGAACTGGTCGCGCGCCGCCGCGTGCGAGAGCAGCAGCGACAGGCTTTCCGGCGTCGTGACCAGCGCGCCCGGCAGCTTCTTCGACTGGCGCGCGCGCTCGGCCGAACCGGTGTCGCCGGTACGCGCGCCGATGCTCCACAGGCCGATGCTGTCCGGCGCCAGCGCGCCCAGCTCCTGGGCCGAGACCTCCAGCGAGCGCTGGGTGTCGGCCGCCAGCGCGCGCATCGGCGTCAGCCACAGTACGCGCAGGCCGCTGGCCTGGCGCCGCGAACGGTTGGCGCCGCGCAGCAGCGCCGCGAGCCACACCGCATAGGTCTTGCCGGCGCCGGTATTCGCGTGCAGCAGCCCGGACTGCCCGGCCTGCGCCGCCTTCCAGACCGCGCGCTGGAAGGGAAACACCTTCCAGCCGCGCGCCTCGAACCAGGCGTCGACCGCGCTTTCCGCCTGCGACTTCGTCATGGCGCGCCCACCCCGGCTGGACGCCGCATCATTGCCTCATCGCGCTGTAGGCGATCGCCACCTGCACCAGCGCCTGGATCAGCAACACGCAGCACAGCAGGGCGCGCCGGGCGCGCGGGGGCAAGGGCAGCTTGCCGGGCGACGCGGCGCCTTCCGGCACCAGGGAACCGAGCCAGCACAGCGCCAGCGAAAACAGGGGGATGGTCAGCATGCCGACCCACTTTCCCATCCAGCGATCCGGCGCGCCATCCACGCCCCAATGCACCGCGATCCGGGCGCCGGCGGGCAGCGCATCGAGCGCCCACAGGGCGACGGCGAACATCAGCGCAATCAGGAAACCATTCACGGCACCGGCCAAACGGCTATTCACATTCCTCCTCGCGGCATCAACACAGAATTGCAATAAAATCATCGTATCACATGCACCCGGCATGCTTCACGGGCTGGCCGCGGCCAGCAGGCCCTTGAGGTTATCGAGGGTGTCGGCATCGTCGACGCTCTTGTCGTCGCGCCGCCGCAAGATGCGCGGGAAGCGCACCGCGATGCCGGCCTTGTGGCGGGTCGACAGCGCGATACCCTCGAAGCCGATCTCGAACACCATGGTCGGCTTCACGGAACGCACCGGCCCGAATTTTTCCACCGTGGTCTTGCGGATCGCATTGTCGACCTTGGCGATCTCGGCGTCGGTCAGGCCCGAATAGGCCTTGGCGAAGGGTACCAGCTTGCGCTCCTCGCCCTCGCCGTCCCAGAGCGCGAAGGTGTAGTCGGTATAGAGCGAGGCGCGGCGACCGCTGCCGGCCTGGGCGTAGATCAGCACCGCGTCGATGGCGTAGGGGTCGACCTTCCATTTCCACCAGGTGCCGACGTCCTTGGTGCGGCCCACGCCGTACTGCGCCGTGCGCGCCTTGATCATCATGCCTTCCACGCCGCGCGCGCGCGACTCGGCGCGCAGCGCGGCGAGGTCGTCCCAGCTGTCGCTGGTGACCAGCGGCGAGATGCGCAGCTGCTTCTGGGCCGCGCCGGTGACCAGGGTCTCGAGCAGGGCGCGCCGCTCGTGCTGGGGCAAGGCGCGCAGGTCGACGCCGTCCAGCTCCAGCAGGTCGTAGGCCAGCAGCACCGCCGGCAGCTCGGCCAGCAGCTTGGCGGACAAGGTCTTGCGGCCGATGCGCTTTTGCAGGTCGGCGAAGGGCGCCGGCGCGTCCGTGTCGAGCCAGACCAGCACCTCGCCGTCGACCACGGTCCCTTCCGGCAGCTGCAGGGCCGCCAGCTCGGGGAAGCGTTCGGTGATCAGGTCCTCGCCGCGCGACCACAGGTAGTTCTGGCCGCCGCGGCGCACGAGCTGGGCGCGGATGCCGTCGTACTTCCACTCGACCTGCCAGTCGCCCATGTCGCCTAGCGCAGCGGCCGGTTCGCCCTGCAGCTGGTGCGCCAGGAAGAAGGGGTAAGGCTGGCCGCCGCGCAGCTTGTGCTCGTCGTCGGACTGCGCCGCGATCAGTTGCAGGAAGCCGGCCGCCGTCGGTTTCACGCGGCCGTCGGTCCAGCCCATCAGGCGCTGGGCGATCAGCTTGGAATCGACCGCGGCGATGGCCGCCAGCGCGCGCGTGACCAGCAGCTTCGATACGCCGACCCGGAAGCCCCCGCCGATCAGCTTCACGAACAGGAAGCGCTCGCGCCAGGTCAGCTCGTCCCAGTAGGCGAACAGCGCGGCGCGGATCGTGCCCGGGTCGGCGCCGCGCAGCGGGCCGATGCGCTCTTCCATCCACACCGCCAGGCCGATGTCGCTCTGCTGCTTCGGCGGCGGCAGGATGTGGGCGATGGTCTCGGCCATGTCGCCGACGGCGGAATAGGATTCGTCGAACAGCCATTCGTCCAGGCCGGCATATTCGATCGCGTACTGGCGCAGCAGTTTGCTCGGCACCGCCTGGCGCGGCTTGCCGCCGGCCAGGAAGTACACCGCCCAGGCGGCGTTCTCGGGCGCGGCGTGCTCGAAGTAGTTCTGCAGCGCGTCGAGCTTGCGCTTGGTGGCGGTGGTTTCGTCGAGTTCGGCGTACAGGCGGGCGAATTCACGCATCGGACGCCTCCCCTGCCTCCTCGGCTTTCGGCTCCTGCGGCGTCGCGGCGACGGCTTCGTCGTCTTCCTCGCCGTATTCGGTGTCGAAGGCTTTCGCGTCCAGGCCGATCTGGCACAGCCAGCGCACCATCACCGGAATCGAGCCGTGGGTCACCACCACCTGCTGCGCGCCGGTGGCGTGGATGGCTTCCAGCAGGCCGGGCCAGTCGGCATGGTCGGACAGCACGAAGCCGCGGTCGACGCCACGCCGCCGCCGCGCGCCGCGCAGCAGCATCCAGCCGCTGGCGAAGGCGTCGCTGTAGTCGCCGAAGCGGCGCGTCCAGGTCGAGCCGGCAGCCGAGGGCGGCGCCAGCACCAGCGCGGTCTTGAAGTCGGCCTTGTCGGTCTCGCTGACCAGCTGCGTGTGCGGCAGCGCCACGCCGCCCTCGCGGTAGACCCGGTTCAACGGCTCGACCGCGCCGTGGCAGACGATCGGCCCGATCGACGGATCCAGGCCGGAGAGCAAGCGCTGGGCCTTGCCGAAGGAATAGGCATACAGCACACTGGTGCGGCCTTCCGCGGCATTCGCGCGCCACCAGCGGTTGATCTCGTCGAACACTTCCTGCTGCGGATCCCAGCGGTAGATCGGCAGGCCGAAGGTCGATTCGGTGATGAAGCTGTGGCAGCGCACCGGCTCGAAGGGCGCGCAGGTGGCGTCCGGCTCGACCTTGTAGTCGCCCGAGGCGACCCAGATCTCGCCCTCGTGCTCCATGCGCACCTGGGCCGAGCCCAATACGTGCCCGGCCGGATGGAGCGACACCGTGACGCCCTTGTGCACGACGCGCTCGCCGTATTCGAGGCCGTCGATATGGATGTCGGCGCCCAGGCGCGATTTCAGGATGTTGACGCTTTTTTCCGAGGCCAGGTAGTGCTTGTGGCCCCAGCGCGCGTGGTCGCCGTGCGCATGGGTGATGACGGCCCGGTCCACCGGCTTCCACGGATCGATGTAAAAATCGCCGGGAACACAGTACAGCCCTTCCCGGCGCACCACCACCATGTCGCTCATGCTTCCCCTTTCGCCCTGGCCTTGCGGCCCTTCACCGGCTTGACGAAGCCGGCCAGGAAGGAGCGGCTCTCGCCGTCCGGGAAGTCGATGGTCACTTGTTCGCCGGCGACCGCGGCGACCGTGCCCTCGCCGTACTTGGCCACCTTGACGCGCGCGCCGGTGTCGAAAGCCGGCGCGGCCGGCGCCTCGGTGTCCGGATCGTGGTCGAATTCGTCGTCGCGGATCTCGATATCGTCCAGCAGCACGGCGGCCGGCGGGTTGATGCAGTTATCGCAGCGGCAGCATTTCTCGAAGCCTTCGACCTCGTCGCCGAAATAATCGAACAGCAGCTTCCAGCGGCAGAAACCGCTCACCGCGTACGACACCATCTGTTCCAGCGCTTCCTTGTCGCGCTCCTGCTTCTGGCGGTAGATCTCGGCCATCGCCGCGAACAGGCTGGCTTTCGGATCGGAGGCGGTGGGCAGCCAGGCCAGCTTGCGGTTCTGGCGCAGCAGGCGCGCATCCTTCAGCAGCTTCAGACAGACCTTCAGGTGGGCGCCGGCCAGATCGCCGGCGACGTCCTCGACGCGCGCCGGCGTCGCCTCCTCCTGCGCGGCCAGGGTGCATACGGCTTCGTAGACGGCGCGGATTTCCTCGGCCGTCGGGTAGTGCTTGACCAGGAAGAACTGCTGCACGCGCTTGTCGTCCTGCAGGAACAGCAGGGTGCAATCGGCATCCTGGCCGTCGCGGCCGGCGCGGCCCGATTCCTGGTAATAGGCTTCGAGGTTGGCCGGGATCTGCAGGTGCACCACGAAGCGCGTGTCGGGCTTGTCGATGCCCATGCCGAAGGCGTTGGTCGCCACCATCACGCGCCGCTCGTCGTGCATGAACAGGTCCTGGTTGGCCTTGCGCTCGGCGGCCGGCAGCTTGCCGTGGTACAGCGTGACCGATTCGCCGGCTTCTTCCAGCAGGTGGTACAGCTCCTCGGCGGCCTTGACGGTGGCGGCGTACACGATGCCCACGCCCGCCGTCTCGCGCACCAGGCGCAGCGCTTCCTGCAGCTTTTCCTCGGGGTTGGTCACCTGCACCACGCGGTAGCGCAGGTTCGGGCGGTGGATGCCGGTGTTGATGACGTTCATGCGCGAGCGGTTCAGCTGGCGCCCGATGTCCTCGACCACGTCCTCGGTGGCGGTGGCGGTCAGGGCCAGCACCGGCGGACGCCCGAGCGCCTCGATCGCACCGGCCATCTCGAGATAGGCCGGGCGGAAATCATGGCCCCATTGCGAAATGCAGTGGGCTTCGTCGACCGCGACCAGCGCCACCTTCACGTCCTTCAGGATGGCGACGAACTCCGGCTGGACCAGGCGCTCCGGCGTGCAGAACACGATCTCGCAGCGGCTGCCGGCGATGTCGGCCAGTGCCGTGCGCTCTTCCTCGGCCGAGAGGCTGCTGTTGACCTGCACCGCGCGCACGCCCATTTCCTCAAGCTTGCCGAGCTGGTCCTTCATGAGCGAGATCAGCGGCGAGACCACGATGGTCATGCCGCCGAGCAGGCGCGCGGGAATCTGGTAGCACAGCGATTTGCCGCTGCCGGTCGGCATGATGGCGAGCGTGTCCTTGCCGTCGAGTACGCTGTCGATCACGCGCTGCTGGCCGTCGCGCAAGCGCTCGATGCCGAACACGCCGTGCAGCAGGCGGCGGATGGCGTTGCGGCGTACGGCCAGCAGGCCTTTGTGCAGGAGTTTGGGGTCGTGGGTCGTCATGATGATCCCACTGTAAGCTTGAGCACCA
>Ga0265780_10008531_pt1 | contig 12438 bp, 14 predicted proteins | sample P1T30metagenome_FD_192432 | JGI IMG/M metagenome (GOLD analysis project Ga0265780, IMG submission 192432) | Plant litter microbial communities from East Loma Ridge, Irvine, California - P1 T30 | ecosystem: Environmental > Terrestrial > Plant litter > Unclassified | place: USA: California...
CGAGTGTCTACGTGGGGTTCATGATGTTGATTAGAGATGTGAGGAGGCGTGGTGTGGAGTGGCCGCAGCCCGAGGTAGCCCGCGGGCTGGTCAGACGCGTCGCGTGATGCCGAGGCTGCTTACGTCAAGTCAACACACTAATCTCTAAGCAGATGCGCGTCACTGAAGAGGCAAGACATCGCCAACACGAACAACCATCTACGAACATAGCTCATCGACGTTTGAGACGCGTAGCACTATTACATTAGCACCGCAATTATGGCTATTCTCACTCCTTCCATTCCGAGCCCACAGCAGCCTTCTCATCCGCGACGCGCCCATGCCCGTACGGGTCGACCTGCGTGCTAGCAAACTTCCTTGCGCTGACCCTCTGCTCGAATAACATATCTAGCTCTCCATATGTCCGGCCCTTTGGTTCTGGGAGCCTGAAGTACACCCACACTACAACGCATCCGCAAGTACCTGCCCAGAAAAACGCCGTCTTCGCTCCCCAGGCCCAGTTGGCATCTCCAAGCTGGTAGTTTGTCAATACGTTGACCACAATATTCGAGATATTGTACAGCGCTCGCGCGAGTACGATCGTCTTGGCCTTCAATCTTGTGGATGACATCTCCGATACGATTGAGTATGTCACTGGACCGATCGTGAAGTCGTAAACGAAGACGAAGAGGATCAACACCGCGCCAATAGCCCAATTGGAAGCTTGGGTACCGGCAAAAGAGCATGATCCAACGATTATCAGGATGATGAAGAGTGTGCAGCCGCCGGAGAAATGGATCGTTCGTCGACCGAACTTCTGCATGAGGTACCACGAGCCAGCAGTACCGACGAGGCCAAGGGCGAGTGAGATCATCGACATGTTGAAAGATTGTACGGTGGGGAGACCCGCCTTCTGCATAAAGTATGCGCTACTTGATGTTAGCCCAAAGTTCCTACTGACTTCACGTCCAATACTGACAAGTAGCCCATGATGTTGGTCCCGCAGATTGTCTGAGCAATCCAGGTGAAGCATACGATCTCGGTTCGTCGGAGATCTGTTCCCTTGAACAGGTCCGTCCATCGGGTCCCTTCCGACATGTTCTTCTCCATTTCGTTGGTATGCTCAATCATGGCAATGGTCTCGTCGGCGTTGAAGTTCGGGTCCTTGTCTGGCGAGGTCAGACGAAGCAATGCAGCTTTGGCGCCTGCCTTGTCGCCTCTGCGAACATGCCACCAGGGACTTTCAGGTGCGAGAAAGACACCAACCATGATCGGTATAGGCCAGACCCATTGCACAGCAAACGGAATGCGATACGCCCATTCGTCTGAACGCTGGACGCAACCGCGATTTACACCTGCAGCTATGAATTGCCCCATCACCCAGCACCTGGAAGGTCATTAGCATTCGGTCTCGGGGAAAGTGAATGCAAATGCTTACATGTTGACGAACGTGGTCAGAATCGGCCTCAGACGTACAGGTGCAACTTCCGATGCATACTGCGTTGTGAGGGTCTGAAACATGCCCCACGGGATCCCGCAGAAGACTTCGCCGATGACCAGAGTCTGAACATTGGGCGCAAAGAACAGGATAAAGATGAAAGCAGTCATCGATATCAGGGCACCTATCATGGTCTTCCGATACCCATACCGCTCGCTAACGAAGCCGTTGATGACAAGACCGATGACCTCGCCAGCTCGTGCGCCATTGGATCTGACGGTATCAGCCACAACCGAACCTCGGGTAACGTTCCATTGATACTCACAGTGCGCTTTGCCAACTGGCTTGAACACTGTACTTGCCAGTAGCAGCGTTGAGAATTCCGTACTTGCGATTGAACTGAGGGCTGCCGTATAAACTCCCCAGCAATGCGAGATCGTAGCCTTCCATGATCAGGGCACTCGACAAAACGACTGACCAACCAACGGCTTTTGGGTAAAGTCTGATCGCCTGAACGAGGCTCATAGATTTCTCATCGTCAGCTGCATGTTGCGCCTCCTCATTGGGCGCTGCGAGCTGTGTCGCCGTAGGTTGCTCAAAGTCCTTGTCTGTCATTGTCGCAATGAGTCGCAGCTCGGGTGAAAGAGACTGGAATCGATGCCATATTATTGTGGAGGCGTGACAGGCTTATAACCATCTCCGAGCACAGATGATCATGGTCAGAACAGGGCTGCCTTTGATGCGGGTTAGCGAGGGCCCAGCACCTCGTACCTCCCCATGGTGCCCCAGCTTCGGTATGAAAATCACTCATACTACGCCCAAAATTAACCCAACAGCACCAGAGAACGCCAAATTTCTCGTAATTACGAGCTCTTTTGTTGCCGAATGATCAGAAGCGACGCGGATGGCCTATGGTGGTTCGGCGTACCAATAGATTTTCGCGGAGCCAAGGCGGAGGCGATGCGGAAGCAACACGGAAGGAACACGGACGCCACATTGCGGGGCTAACACGACTCGCACCAGGGTGCCAACCGTTTACAAGTAGTCACCAAAACGACGAATGAGAGTGACTATTAAAATGGACTGCATGACGATGATCATTGGGACGGAGTACAGACCAAAGTGTAGTTTACTCGAGCCCGTAACGACTTCTCTCCTTCACCTCCCACTCCGTACACCAAACGGTCATCATCTTGCTACTGCCTGGCTTCCACCAGTAACTTCCCATCAATCCATGGATCATACCCGCTTACGGATAGCCTGCATCCACCAAGTCTTACAGTCACTGATACCCCAAGCTCAGTACACATAATTTGTCCGTCAACTATCATGTCACCACACGTGGACCTCTCTTACCACAAACGCGTGTGGTGGAAGGAAGCAACATTTTATCAAATCTACCCGGCATCTTTCAAGGACAGTGATGGCGATGGTTGGGGAGATATCCCGGGTATCCTTGAGAAGACCAGCTACATCGCGTCCCTTGGTGTAGATGTGGTATGGCTTTCGCCCATGTTCGACTCACCGCAGATTGATATGGTGAGGAACACGATGTACGGGATATATAGAACGTCGCTGACCTCACACCTCACTATGACAGGGCTACGATGTTTCCGACTATGAAGGCGTTTATGCACCGTACGGCACTGTCAAGGATGTAGAGAAACTCATCAAAGCCTGCCACGATAACGATATGAAGATCATCCTCGACCTAGTTGTAAACCATACGAGTGATCAGCACCATTGGTTCCAGGAAAGCAGGAGTTCCAGAGATAATCCGAAAAGAGACTGGTACTTCTGGCAGCCAGCACGCTACAACGAACAAGGCAACCGCATGCCGCCCACCAACTATCGCTCATATTTCGCCGGTGGAACCTGGACTTGGGATGAGCACACAAAAGAGTACTACCTCCATCTCTATGACAAGTCCCAGCCAGACCTAAACTGGGAAAACGAAGACTGCCGGCAGGCGATATACGACTCAGCAATGCGCTTCTGGCTCGACAAAGGCATCGACGGCTTCCGCGTAGACACCGTAAACAAGTATTCCAAAGTCCTCCCTTTCGCAGACGCGCCCATCACCGACCCAACCAGCTCCATCCAACCCGCCGCACAAATGTGGTGCAACGGACCCCGGATCCACGAGTTCATCAAAGAAATGAATCATACCGTCCTCTCCCACTACCGCACCTACGACAACCAACCCCTCGTAACAGTCGGCGAACTCTCCTTATGTCCCGACCCCTCCTCTGTTCTCCCCTACATCAGCGCCGCACAAAAGGAACTAGACATGGTTTTCCAATTCGACATCACGCACCTCGGGCAAGGCCCACCAGGCTCTGACAACAAGTACGACTACGCTACTTGGACACTACCAGGAATGAAGCGCATAGTAGAGAAATGGCAATGTTTCATCGAGGGTACAGATGCATGGACAACCGTCTTCAACGAAAATCACGACAACGGCCGCAGTATCTCCCGCTTCGCCAACGACGCACCCGAATGGCGAGTCGCCAGCGGCAAACTACTCGCTTTGTGGCTAATCGGTCAATCGGGCAGTTTGTTCCTGTTCCAAGGCCAGGAAATCGGTATGATCAACGCGCCGTCATCCTGGGATATAAAAACAGAGTACAAAGACGTCGAGAGCCAGAATTACTGGGCCGAAGCTGTGCGTTTAGCGGAGAACGGGACGGATCCTACGCGTAAAGAAAGGATAAAGAGGGGTTTACAGCGCATGGCTAGGGATCATGCGCGGTTGCCTTTTCAATGGGATGACAGTACCAACAGTGGATTTTCGACGGGAAAGCCATGGATGAGGGTGCATGACGAGTATGGTAGTATCAATGCGGCGGTGCAGGAGAAGGATGAGGGGAGTGTGCTTTCGTTTTATAAGCAAGTACTCCGCTTGCGGAAAGAGCATAGAGATGTTTTCGTGTATGGCTCGTTTGAGCTGGTGGATCCGGAGGGCAAGGAGCTGTTTATCTATCGGAAGAGGTGTGAGGGGAAAATGGCGCTTGTTGTGTTGAACTTCACGACCGAGGAACGGGCGATCGTCTGTGATGTTGAGGGGTTGAAGCTGCTTGTGAGTTCGTATGGGAAGGCGATGGGACAAATGCTGCGGCCGCTGGAAGGAAGAATTTACATCGACTATTGAGAAAGTGGAGTCGAGTGCTCTTGCGAGAAAGTGTAGACTATTGTCGATGCGCTATCAAGGGTATACTACAATGCAAAACTCGCACCACACATTCCTCTTATTGTCCTACCCATCGTCCAACGATCGGAAGATACTTGTACAACTCATCATACTCTTTGCCTATCCAGCCCACCATCTTGCCGTCTCGTCCAACGACACCCAAACCACCCGCAAGCCATAGTGCTGTCAGAGCTGCGCTAATGCCGTTGATAGTGTACCATCTCCTCTTCCGGATCAGAGCTCTGTTCTCTTCCGTGTGCTTGACCTGGCTGGGTGCAAAGCCCAACCATTTTGCTGCGCCCCAGACGAAATGCCACACCCCGACTCCTACCAGTGCTGTGAAACCGGTGAAGGAAACAGCGGGGTGTAGTGCGAAGCCATGGGAGATGTATTGCAGGTTAATCAGCGAAGAGTCACCATGCGCATACAACGGAAGAATTCTCGTAGTCCAGATATGGAAGCTAGCAAAAGGCACCAAAGCATAACCCAAGGCACTCGTGCCACTCAATGCCGGCCATGGAATCGTGCGCTTATCAGTCCGTGTTTCAGCACCGTATCTTTTCAGCGCTTGTCGCCTTCTCCATAGTCGTAGTGCGATTCCAGATGTGACGTGTGCGACGAGGGGGAGGCCAACGAGGAGGGGTTCGGTGAGAGCAGATTGGTAGTATGGTCGTGTGAGCAGGAGGTAGCGGTTTGATTCGAGGACAGAGCGTGTGGCGAGCGGTATTATGGAGACGTTTGTTATGTGGAGGGCGGCGAAGGCTGTGAAGGTGTAGGAGGAGTACTTTTGTATGCGGAGGACTGTGGACTGGTGTCAGCATTCCAGCTACATGCAAGAGGGTTGTAGGAAGACGTACGCCACCAAGCGGGTCCATGATCACCTAACCTCAATCCCAAAGTGTTCATCCTCCTTATGCCTCTCATCTCCTCCGTCTCTTTCTCAGGCCGTTCCTCATCCGGAACCGGGAAATATTGATTTACTTTCAACTCTTCTGGTGTGTCAACGGGCGAAGGATCGACTTCGGTGAGGCCCATGACACCCATCTCTTCTTCTTCTACCGGTGGCAGACCCGGGCTCTTCTCCATATTGTGGTTCGTGTCGTGGTGTTGCGAGGCAAGGGAAATGCTACGTTGCTGAGACATGGAATGACGTTGATTCGGTGAAGATATAAGTGGGGCGCTGCGTGCTGAGCCGAGGCGCGTGCTGTTGAGCCGCAACACCAAATGTTCTATCACCACACGCGACTACGCGACTGAACGAGTGCAAGACCCCACTACCACACGATCCCACGAACTCGCTTACGGAGTCGCTATTACCGGTGATATATCACCTCGCTCACATCCCTACGCCGCGACACACCTCACATAGACGCGACCATGCCACCAGTACGTCTCCCCCAGCCATACCCTCACCCACGCATCACTAACACCCCTCTCAGCGAAACAACCCCCTCCCAGCGGCCGTCCGCCTCTTCAACTGCACAATCTGCGATAAAGGCTACCCGCGGCAACTCGACTACGAAAACCACCTCCGTTCCTACGACCATAACCACCGCCAACGTCTCGCCGACATGAAGAAGCTCACTGCCTCCAACGATACCGAGAGCAACAAGCCGAAACAGGGTCTCGAGATGCGGAGTATAGATGTGGAGAATGCGAATAAGAAGCCGGGGGTTGGGAGTCGGTTTACTAAGATTGGGGGTGGTGGGAATGCTGCGGCGGGGAGTAGATTTAAGAAGGTGGGTGTTGCGGTTGGTGGGAAAGATGGAGTGGAGGAAAAGACTGAGGTGGTGGTGGTCAAGACGGAGGATATGCCTGAGAAGAGTGTTGAAGTACCAGTTGCCGCTGCGATGCCTATCGCAGAGGCTGAGGTCAAGAAGGAAGAGGACACTGTCATGGCGGATGAGGAAAAGGCAGCCGAGATTACATGGGAGGAGTACGACTTTACGAAGCCAACCGGATGCGACCACGCCAGTTGTCCTGGATGCAAAACAGATGGCATCTGGAGTGGTGGATGGGTATCTGTGGATGCCGTTTGAAAGACACGCGTTCATCGTTCTTATTTTGACATCAGATGTTGTCAGTACAATCACGCCTGGGGTGGACCAGGTCCTATTTGGGACTTTTTCACGTTGCATAGCATCGGCGTTCAGGGAGTCAGTGCTCAGTCTAGGATCACGACATTCCAGAAATCTGTAAGTGTGTTCCCCTCACCCTACAATCCCTTCCCTCAATGCCCTCATCGTTCTTGAGACTCGCATCACAACGGTTTTCGTTAAGGCCTTATCATTGCTTCGACTGATCAGAGGAGCAGGCTTTTTCTGCAATTGCTGCTTCTTCTTTATCTGATGTTTCAGCAGCGTTGGTCATGCTGTTCACCGTGGTCGAGAACGACATGCTGTTATCCGGAGTGAGGCAATGTTGAGGGTGATTGGGGATATACACGGACGCGCTCGCGCACTCTTATGTGGCGTCTTCTCAGTGCTGATCACTTGAACGAAACACCGAAGGCAGCGGCTATCAACGAGTCAACTCGCGGTCTACACTCAGCACAGTTTGAATACGTGTAAGTGCAGTTGAAGTGCTCAAAGGGCTTGTGATTCTGACTCTTCCTAGTCGGTTGATGTCTCAGGTTGTGTGCTTCCATCGTGATCTCCATAGAGCCGCACATATCTCGTAAACTCCTCCATGACAGTTTCTCGATGTCTGATCAACGCAGCGAACCAAGAGACTTCCGAACGCTGCTCTGACTGATCAATGACCTGCGAAACTTCCTGACCACTCTCACAGCACCCAATAGCCAAGCTCTTTCCAGTCCTTGCCCTCTCGATGACCCTCAGGCAAAGGCACAAAGAGTATGATGTGTTGATCTTTATGCTTCGCAAAGTACGCACACGGGTCGTGAGCCGTCAAGCATCTATTATCCGCGGACTTCCTGTACTCGCCGCCTTTATTGAACATCCTGTGTTCGTTATATCCACCGCACACAACTGTGTTCCGGATGCACCGCGGCTTCATCAGGTACTTTCCTGGATTGAATGTGCAACCTGCGTATTTTGCTGTCCTTGATTTGTTCAACGACCACATTGCGTTGAAGCGGCGCTTCAGCTCGGTCTGAACTAAGATGGGGAGTTCGTCCATGTCCTTCACTGTGGCGTCTCCCGACTCGGTACGAATGTGCAAATATATCGGATGGTCGATTGGCTGTCGTGGTATCGGTTTGGTGTCGAAAAGGTCGACGGGCTCGGTATCTGTCTCTTCGCTATCGCTAGTGATATCAATCGTCTCCGGCTCTTGTTTGACGATCACAGGTGCTGCGTCGTTCTCGGTTTCTCGCTGCCCAGCCGCGTCAATCTTTGCCCGCTTCGAATCATTTGCAATCGGTGCAGAAGTGCCTCGCTTCTTGGGCACAGTGATGTGCTCGTATGTAGGTAATATATGTTGTATTGTCAGGGAAGAAAAGCCAAGCTTTTGATCTTGTAGAACTACACGCCGTGAACCTGGGTCAGCGAAGTTATTGCAGTCTGGTTTTCTGGACGTACCTGGAGCAGTTTGGTCTTGCTCGTGAAGGAGACGTAAACAGGCATTCCGTACTTCCTCGGGAGGGAGATGCTCCACGATGTTGCCGCGATCCGACTCATCCAGCCTTCGCAAGGCCCTCAGCAGACCATCAGTTCGGGCGTTTGCGCTCATGACGCCTTCTGGTGTCTATTGACGATAGTTTGCCTCTAATGCGGATCGAAAGTTGAAACTGTTGATGAGAGGTGATAGAAGAAAGTGCGTCTGTCTCGCGATATGTCTCTAAGCGTTTGTTAACGACTAGGTAACCTTGGCGCCAAATCCTCGGTGAAGGAGCGGTATACGACCGGTCGCCTCGTCAGTGACCACGAGAGAAGCATTCCAAACTCGAAGATCTTCAGTTTGCCAGCATCGGAAGACTATTACACTCGCTCGAAGACCCAGAGGCTCAAATCTTATAAGTTGCATGCCCATGTTCCTTATGCAACGACAATTATTCTCTCACCATCAGCGAGACTGCAGGGCGTACTCAGCTCAGTCCCAGCCCCGAAAGATCAACCGATGGTGATAAACCCAGCAGTAGCTCGCTCATCACCTTTCCACTTCCCAGCGACAATGTCACACCGTCATCGAAGTGGGCCGTATTGAGGAACAGACCCCCGGAATTGCACCGACTGTCATCAGGATCGCCCTCCTCCTTGTAGTTGTCACTCATACCAAGCAACTCCCAGTCCACCTTCGCCACAATAGGATGTCCGAACTCCGCAAGCGGCCTATAACACCTCCCCACCGCAAAAAACACCCAACTCCTCATCCTCCGGCACCCTCAAATACCCCTTCACAGTCTCCTTCATCCTCTCAACCTCACCCAACTGCGCATGCACATCCCCCGCAAGCTCAGGAAGCTCTTCCGGTGCCGCTCCCCATCCACCAACATACAACTCACCTCCCGGAAAACTGGTGATGTCGATACCCTGTCTACCTGGAACGTCGCTTTGGAAGAAGACTTGTTGACTTCCCTTCACGTCGTCCTCTGGTTTCCAGTTGGGTGTGCGGACGCGGAAATGGTTTCCGGCTGAGGCTGTAGAGTTTATTGGTAGATGGAGAGACGCGTGAGGGAAGAGTGTTGAGAAGACGCGTGAGGACCATGGTCCTGCTGCTATGACTAGACTTCTGCAGGGCATGTTGAGAGGATGATGATCTTGTCGCTCGATCTGGATGCTTGTGAAATGTCTCGCTCCTGGTGCTGCCTGAACTGATGTTGCGTTTGCGTCGAACACGAACTCGACGCCTAGTTTCTTGCATTCTTTAAAGAGGAACTGGCAGGACTGTGCGGGATCACTTAGCTGTTAGTCCAAGTCATAGTGATAGAGAGTTAGACATACAGATGCGATGCATGAGGGGTTTCAGCCATGCGCTGGACTGTCCAATGGCTCTTGGGTTGGACCCAGGTAGGAAGCGCAGACACGGGCTGTTGGACGGGAGGACTTGGGCCCCAGCTCTCAGACGGTTTAGGCGTACCCGTGAAGTCGTCTTGAACGATGCGATAGATCGTAGACTCGCTAAAGCCAAAGTCCTTCATTCCATTCGCGGAAGCAATTTCCTGGAACAGCCTGTAGGAAAGAACACCCAAATCAGCGACACCGCTCGCGAAGCCGAAATCTCCAAGTCCACCTGTCGCTTGACCAGAGGCAGCAGGACTGATATGCGCAGCTCGTTCGATGACGGTGATCTTGCCAGGTGGCCTGGATGCTGCGTTGGGAGCCTCTTGGTGAGCGAGTGCGAGCTGGTAGGCCGACGCGAGGCCAATGACACCTGCTCCCAGGATAACAGTATCATCCCCCGTCGATACATCTCTTTGAGGACCTATGGGTTGCTGAACGTTGGACCAGGTTGCGTCCGTAGTTAAAGAGGCCAGGGTGCGGGGCCGCCACAATGCAAGGAGAAGGAAGAAGCTCATGAAGTGCATTATGATGAGCAATGCTTCATCAAGTCGAGATCAGGATATCGCATTGAGATTTCCGAAATTCTGCGATCGTCGATGTCAATCATAGTTCTTGTGTTGCGGGGAAGTCTGCAATGGCGGTTGACGTACGCTCTTAGGTCTGAGCTCAAGCGGCGCGTTCACCGTTTGGCGTATGCTCAGTGGTCAGGACAGCGTTTGTGCAACTCACAAGATTCGGATCTTCACTGCTGTCAGTGACATGTAGATATCCCTACTCTTCGCCATCCATATCTCATGCTATTATACAAAGTCCATTTCAACTTCGTCGACTCGGCTCCATGACCCTTCTCATCTTCATGCACTCACCATGCACGAGAAATCTCGCCCACGCTCATACCCATCTACTTCCACTCCCAACACTCCTCCACCATCCACTCAAAGTCCTGGAACTTGACAACCGCACCCACACTCAAGATCTCAGGCCTGAATGTAACGCCGCAAGGCAGGAAACCATCGCCCACCCTCACAGTTCTGTTCCATTTCTCCACCTCTGACTTTCTGCCATTCCCACCAACCTTCTCCTTCGCAGTCTTCCCCTCACCATCTTCCCACTCCCATCGCTCAACGGTAACCTTATCACCCCACATGAGAATACCCTGGCAGTACTGTCCCAGCCTCACAACCACACCCCTGACCCCCGCGTGATCAGCCTGGCACCGCATAACCACACATACCATACTGTCCTTCTCATTCGTAGATACGGCGTCGACGTCCCTCCACATCTCCTCGTGGGTCTTTACTGCACCAAGCGCTGGATGGTATCCGTGTCCATGCTCCAGCGTTAATCCGGGAGCGATGGGATACATGTCGCCCTCATCAACAGGGATGTTCTTGTGGCCAACGGGGAAGCGTGAGTCCAACCAGTGAGTCCAAGTAGAGTGTGTGACGTTGACCCAAGTTTCTTCCTTGAGCTTCTTGGCAGATTTCCCGTGCTGTGGGCCGGTGGGGGGAGGCGTGATGGGTACGCTGGTGGAAGTGCCGGTGAAGGCCCAGTCTAGGTGTGCGGAGTTGCCTACGTTGGTGCTCTCCTTGAGGGGCGCGGGACCAGCGCTGTTGGAATTGACGGCGTCCTTCGAGAACGACTTGTAAATACGAATGTCGACGAAGGTGTGGTTAGGGCTTGTCAGTACCAAAGTAGATGTAGGCTCGAACTGGTGAGACGGTAGGTTCAGCGGGTTCTTCTGCGGGAGGTGGATGGAGTAAGGTATCTCGGTGTTTGGCGGCAGAGGGTAATGGAGGAAGTAGATATACTCGCGCTTGCTAATGTTGGCGGCACTGGGGTCTTGGAGGACGGGCTTGGGACCGTGAGTTGTAGTGATGGTGAAGGAACCACTGCCATCGTCTGGCTGTGCGGGAGCTTGGAGAGAAGGTGAGACGCCCTTGTTGATTGCTGAGGATGCCATGGCGTCGGTTTCGGTGCCGGAGTCTGGGGGTGTGTAGATGATGGGGCTGGTGTTGGTGCTTGATTGATCGCTGAGATCACACGGTTCTTCGTTTGCTTGTGCCGCGGCGGGTTGATTCTTGGCCTTGATCACCATTTTGGATTTGAGTCTGATTTCTTTGCGAGGGGGAAAGGTCAGAGAGACTAACAGTTACCGTGATGTTGAGATAGGCGTGAAAGCGAAAAGGACGTTGAGATCTGGACAATGAGTCAGCATTTCAGGGCTTTGCATCAATGTCTCTCAGATTTCAACGATCTGAGGAGGATACAACGGCTTTCCACGGTGTACGTGGATGCCAATACGGCACTAAGATGTATACGATGTGGGAGTTGAGCGCGCAGGAATTACCTTTGCGGGAGCGCCCCTCCTACAAGCTTACTGGGAACTGCTGGGGGACTTACCAAATGAGTACTTGAAGACTTCGTAGCTTGTGCCTTGCACGTTTTGCGCGGTGTTGTGGTGTTGTGACAGATACGGCGTGAGGTGGGGGAGCTCATAGCAACAAGAGCCGCGCTAGCGACGTCCGTTTGCACAAGGTGATCATCAATACTAGAATTCGAGGTGAATGGGAATTTCATACTGCTCGGTCAAATGACACATCACGACTGATCCTATCGTACCCTACGGCAAAGAGTGGATATTGCTGGAAGAGACTGTATAAGAAATGACGAAGAGATGAATGGGAGGCACGGCTTGCATTTGCAAAACTAGGTATCATTCACATGCTGTCATTTATTTGACAGACCTAACCATGACGCCGCCCATGCTGGGAAAGCCCACGCTGGGAATACCCATTGCCGAATCGTAATCCTGACTTTTGTATTGTCGTAAGCCATAGCAAAGAACCAAGCAGCTACTTCAG
>Ga0265780_10008532_pt1 | contig 12437 bp, 10 predicted proteins | sample P1T30metagenome_FD_192432 | JGI IMG/M metagenome (GOLD analysis project Ga0265780, IMG submission 192432) | Plant litter microbial communities from East Loma Ridge, Irvine, California - P1 T30 | ecosystem: Environmental > Terrestrial > Plant litter > Unclassified | place: USA: California...
CTGCCCCCCTCGAGCCCCCCCGCCAAGGCGATATCACCAGCGATACGATAGGCGATGGCGTCTTTAGCGTTGTGGCATGTGATTTGTCCATCGGCTTTTGCTTGGCCAGGCCGGCTGGATTACTAGAGGAAGATAACAACGCCTGCTCTTTTCTTTCCTTTACAGCAGTAACATGCTCAAATCACTCACAAACGCTTCAGACTATCGATATTTGACAATAAGAAGAGACTCGGTCCGCCTCGTTACAACGATAGACTCTCCACAAGGCTGCCGTGTCCGCATCATGCCGGCACCATGTGGAACTCGCGTGAAAGCTGACGACACCCCAAGCAAAACAAGTGGATACGCCAACACGTTGGTAGGCCATGCATGCGGCCTTGCATGTTTATTTATTACCTATAGCAACTCGGTTTCTTGGCCTGAGACCTGATTCCGGCGTACAGCGCATCTCCCTTCGGACCGAAGAAGTCAAGTTCTTCTTCGCCTCTTGAAAGCGTTCGGCATGTCTACTGTAAGAACGGTAGGAAACCAAACCGATTCATCCCAAGTCATCAATCACGCCTCCCGTGCTACCGCTACCTACAACCTCGCCTCCAACTTCTTCAGCGAGTCGCCCAAGGCATAATCGCTCCTCGCAACGCGACTGCGCACCTTGTCGACGTCCGCCTTCGAGGGGGTCTTGGCTTTGACAGCAGGGTTGTAATCAAACGCCGACGCCTTGACGACTTCCTCATCCGACAGCTTGCGGTTACCCTTGCCATCCGCGCGCTTGTACACGTTGATGACCACGGCACCTCCAAGTCCCAGGTTGTGCTGAAGTGCCACATCGCAGTCGACAAGACGGTTGTTGGCCCAGCCGCGAAGCTGCCAGGTGAGTTCGGCGCACTGAGCCAGACCTGTTGCGCCGAGAGGGTGGCCCTGGTGAGAGTGTCGAATGTCAGCAAGGCCAGCAAACATAGGAAAAAGAACAAGACACAAAAACATACCTTACTGATAAGCCCACCCGAAGGGTTGACAACCGGTCCCTTGCCGCCGTAAGTAATGTCTCCATTCCTCACCATCTCGTGCGCCTTGCCCTTCTCCGAGAAACCCAGACCTTCCAGCAGGATAAGCTCGTTGGCCGAGAAACAGTCGTGCAATTCGCAGACTTTGATGTCCTTGGGAGAGACTCCGGCCTCACGCATCGCCGCCTGCGCCGCCCGCTTGGTCATGTCAAACCCTACGAGATCCATCGCGCTGCGGGAGAACAGAGCCGGTGTGTCGGTCATGAGTTGCTGGCCGGCGATCAGGATGGCTTGGTTGCGCAGGTGGGGCTTGCTGCTAAGGAATTTCTCCGAGACGATGACTGCGGCTCCTGCCCCGTCGCTCGTCGGGCTGCATTGCAGTTTGGTCAGCGGGTAGTGGATCATGGTCGAGTCGGAAATCTCTTTCAGCGAGTACTCCTGCTGGAACTGGGCGTAGGGGTTTCGCTGCGAGTGCTCGTGGCTGATTCTTGCGATTTCTGTCGTGGCCGGTCAGCGAATAGTTCACAATCGCGGGATCTGATCTTGATCAATCTCTTACCAGCAAAGTCTTCCGCTTTGGCACCGTACCTGCGTAGCAAGTGGTCAGTCGAAAGTTCGAATATCGACCCCATCCCATCCCAACGACAGCTACCCAAACACTTCAAGCCCTCAACTCTACTCTCCAACTCTCCCAAAGAACCTCCAACAAGGAAAAAAACAAAAAGAGAACCCAAAACTCACTTCTCCATATACTCCCTCCCCGCATTAGCGAAATACTGCGCATTCCTCGGACTCCCATGCCTGCCATACGTCTCCTCCATCAAATCCGTGCTCAACCCCATCGGGCTCGGCCGATCGCCCCAAACGCTCTTGATGCTCCCCGCCTGCATCTGCTCGAACCCGCAAACCAGCACCGCGTCCGCCAGCCCGCCCCGCACCATCTGCCGCGCGAGGTGCAGGCCTGTCGAGCCCGTAGCGCAGGCGTTGTTGGTGTTGTAGATGGGGATGCCGGTCATGCCGAGCTGGTAGAAGATGCGCTGGCCCGAGGTCGTGTCGCCGTAGCAGTAGCAGGCCACGCCGGCGTTGATGTCGTCGTAGGTGATGTTTGCGTCTAGTAGGGCTTTGGTGCAGGCTTCGAGGCCGAGCTCGGGGTATTGGCGTAGGGCGCGTGGTTTGATGAAGGGGGTTAGGCCGACGCCTAGGACGTAGGCGTTTGGTTGGGGGGCCATGGTTTCTTATTTGTTCCCTTATGGTCTCTCTAGGTTGGATGTTTTGGTTTTGGTCTGGGTTTGGTTTTTGGTCAAGTTGTCTCTTGGTAAGGTGGAAGAGGCGAGACGATGGGGATGTGACGGCTTTTGTTCAACGGAGCCTTGTTCTTGTGCTGTGATGTGTGCTTCGCTTATACCTATTAGCTAGCTAGGTATCATTATTACCGGTTGCCGTTTGCCGTGCAGGTCGTAGGTCGTTGGTACCTGCTAAAGAAGACGGCCCCGCTTCTAAAGCCGAGGCAGACGAGACCACTGGTAGTGGGGAGTAGGGAGCTACAGTATACTCGTATATCCGCTGGAAGGACGTGCCTATAACACATCCTCTCAGTAAGCGAATTGTCGAAACCAATAGAAAGGGACTTGCTGATACTGTTACCTTGCGATGCTTGGGCCGTCAGGGGACATGACCAAGCTGGCTGGATAAGGTGAAGTTGTCAGTCTCTAGGACAACAACGGAGTTGATGTGTCCCGAGAGTATGAGAGCTGCAATCAGAGGGTATGGCTAGGAACAGAGTTCTATCCGATCGTGCCTTTGATACAACAGCAAGAATTAACTAGAAAAAAACAAAAAAGTATGTATATAACAACAAATCAGAAAAGGAGCTTCCAGATACCCATCAGAAAACACAGATTCACAGAGATAACGCCATCGCTAAAATCACACTAGACCGTTCAATCCCAGTTCTCATCTCTTCCCAAAATCTCCCCAACTTTTAGAACCTCCCATTGCGATCCCATCTCGTGCCATTCTCCTCGTCTTGCTCGTCCATGAACCCCGCACCCCCAGTTGATGGCCCGCCAATGCCTTCGAAATCGAAACCGCGACCCATCAGCCCACCAGAGTGCATCTGTGATGCGTCTCCTGACGGTGTTCGCCGCGAATTACGCCTTGGCACGGCTGGCGTGCGGTAGGATGCAGGCGGAGGCGAGATAGTAGGTGGATCTTGGCTCATGTTGCGTTGATGGGCAGGCCATGCGAGGTCATCCACATCGCGCAACCAGGAAGAACCGTCATTCTGGCTTTCGAGATCTCGATCTGGTTGGTTGGAAGTGCGGTGTGAGTTGAAGCGGCTCGGGAGGTCGAGGCCACCGATGGGGTCAATGGGCGCGAGAGAGGGGAGTTCGGTGTGCTTTATGGGCGTCGGGACGCGGGATTCCGTCGAATAAAGACTGGGGTTGTCGCCTTGGTGGATGCTACTGGGACCGGAGTCGTGGCTTGGCCGCTTGAAGTCCAGATCATGTGGAGGGTTGAGAGACTTTTGTATGGTCGGAGTATCGGGCTCGAAGGAAGGTCGAGGTTCGTCGTAGCGTCCTCCCCCTAAGCCAAAGTCGAAGGTTGACTTGTCGTTCGCGCGACTAAAACCACGGCTCGCACCTGCGGTTGCTTGAAGCTCTCCTTGCTGTAGAGGAGGGGAATCGCGATAAGGCTCAGACTGCATAGGTGGCGAAGTAGTCATCTCGTGCTCTTCATGTGCCATGGGACGCTGCATAGGAGCTGATCGCACGACTTCGAAACCCTTACTTTGCTCTTTTTGCTTCTGCTTCTGCTTGCCTCCCTGTACGCCGACTACAAGACGCTGGAACCAGCTCTGCGCATTTGCAGCAGGTCCTTCGGGGTTGGTCGGTCCTGTCTTGAGTTTGCGTGTGGGCTGGTCGGAAAGAGCCTGTCCGCGGTAGTACTGATCAACCTCCCGGACTGCATAGTCTGTACGCGGGCCACCATCGTCTGAATCAACGCGCTCCCGTGGACTTTGTAGAGCTCCAATTTCGTCTTTCGCTGCATGATTGATTTCTTGGCTTGCGCCTCTTGTGGCACTCGGTTGTCCTGGCGAATCAGAATAAGGGAATTCGGCACTGGCGCCGCTCATTCTGCTCTTCGCGCCTGGGGTAAGAAGGTCCATGGTCGCTCGTCTGGCTCGAGGTGGTCTGTAGTAGTTGTCTGCCGTGGGTCCACCGGTATCTGTCTTTATTCCCAGGATCGGCTTGCCATTTGGCATATAGGTAAAGGCCGTTTGTGCACCACCATCTATATCAAGACCGGGACTCCCCAGACCCTCACTGCCGAAATTCTCATAGCCACTCATGCGAGGAGCGGCAGGGGTGCCAGCCATCTGGTTGAGCAGCTGCTGGCTACTTGCCGACATGCTCCTCGAACGAGTTCCAGCGTACCCACTTCTGGCATCCGAGTCCTGCAGAATGCCTGCTGCGCTTGTCATGGAAGCACGGTCTCCTGTTCCAGACCTGTTCCGACGCTTCTTTAACATCCGCATGTTCAAGATGCTACCTCTAATAGCACCGTGCTGGGCGTCGCCACCCACTCCCATAGAGCGGGCTATTACTTCGATGATAGTTTGCGCTGCGTTCAAGAAGAATCCAAAGACCAAGACGCAAGCGTGTAGTAGTAGAATTGCATAACCAATCCAGCCTCGAGGTGCTTCGTCAACGGCCAGTGTCGGAACAAAAGCAACCGAAAGGAGAATCGTGATCAGCCGAACAGCCGCGAAGGAAGTGTGGTATGCGTTCATGCTGGTTTGGCCCTGGAAAGGCCTAAAGGCGTTGAGTGTGAGAATGAGAATGACCTCGCAAATGGCTAGGACAATGATCTGGGCGATGCCGCTTGGCTGCACGGCACCAATAGCAACGCCGCGCATAAAGGTAATAATGACAGGTATGAATGCGAAAGGTGCAGCGCTGTCGCTGTATGTGTTGTACAGTGGCCCGTACATCAGCACCGTGGCCATGTCGTCGAAAAGGTGGGTTCGTGGTTTCGTCTTGAAGATGACCCGAAGGATCCATCCGGCAGATGCGATCATGATCACTAGTAGCACGGCTGCCACGGCGACCACGGCAGAGGGCGATCGCATTGCTATGACCAACTGGAAGAGACTGAGCGCAACGATGGGCAAAATGAAGTAGTTGAACATCAGCCTGACCAGATTTCCGATAGTAAAGGGGAAGTTCTTGTTCCTGAGATCTTGCTCGGTGGTGCTGGTGAGACGCCTGTACGCCCAGCGAAGCAGGAAACCAAACTGGCAGAGCGCCACCACGATACCAGCAATTACGAGCAGCCAGATTGCCATGCAGGCCCAGATGTCGGACACGTCCGTCATACCAACCAACTGGCTCATGCGTGTGATTCCATAAGTGCCGTTGGTAGTGTAAATGCCATCGGACAAACTCTGGTAGCCATCGCCGTCGGTAACATAGCTCTGGTTGAAGAGAAGCAAACTCCAAGCGGTGTTGCTGACAGCAGGCTGGTAGAAGCCCGGGTATTGAAGACTCAAGCTGCCCATGAGTGCCACAAACTGGATGTATTGCAGACAATCACCGAAGCCGGGTGTCACCAGACGCAAGAGATCCTCGTCGCGACCATAATTGCTGCTCCACTTGAAGATGTCGGGCGTGCCCCAAGGCGAATATATAGCGGCTGCGAGCGTCGCAACGCCCTTGAGTATGAGAATCACGGCCGGCAGCCAAGTAATGAGGCCAGAGATCTGCGAGCCCAGGTCCGGTGTGATGTTGGCGGTTATGCACGCAAGATCCTCTCCACCCTCGTCACCACTAATGACCCGGACACGGGCAGCAAGCGTGCCAAATGCATATGGACTATAAAAGTCGTGGGCGAGGCTGAAAGCCGGCAGAGTGTATGGGTTGCTCCTGTTCGCGTTGAAGTATGGGCCCAGAGGACATGTGCCGTTGATCAGATTGTCGCAGAACTGCGAGTCCGGAGCGTCCCAAGCATCGTAGGACAGCATTTTGAAGTCGGCGACCAGCGTACTGTACTTGTTCGCGTTTCCCACATCTTGAATCTTGCCAAAGGTGTCATCCGGATCTTGCCAGCTGGGAGCATCGGGAGGTGGGTAGTCGCCTTGCACGGTCTGACCAGTGACATTGCCGTAGAAGGTGACATTGAGTCCATGTGTGGGATTTTGGGTGTCGAAGCGGGCGTCGAGGAAGAGAGGCACCCATTGCAGGCGGCGCGGGTCAGATCTGATGGTGCTCTCGGAGAGGCAGTTGCCGAAGTTGATGAAGGCGGCGTTGACGACGACGGCGGGCAGCAAGAGAGCGAGGAAACAGGTGTAGGTCAGCGCCAGTGCGGCGGCGCGCGGGATGGCGCTCATTGGGCGGATCTCATTGGGGACCACGGTTGGTAGGTGGTTGTGGCCGGAGAGGTGGAAGGGCGAGACGGGATAGACTTGGTGGTCAGGACGAGAGAGGTTTGCAGTCGGTGCCGGTAGGGGATAATGGCGAAGTAAGGGCGTAGAAGCGAGTGTGCGTGTGTGTGTGTTGAGGAATTGGAAGGGAAAGAGTTGGATATGGGTGTCAGCGTCGCACGACTGATGAGAAGGGGGATACTGTAAGTTGTGCTGAGTGTGGCACAGCGCAAAACAACAGTTCAACGGGGATAGCGATAAATTGTGTAGATGGAGATGAAGATAGTAGATAACAACAACAAAGATAATAATAGTTAGTTAGGTAGATTGTGGACCTCTTCCCTTTCCCTTTCCCGGTTCCCTTCCCTTCCTTTGCCCTCTCTCTTCTCCGTGTCCGACTCCTCTTCTCTCTCTCTCCCCCGGGGGCTGGCCCATCCATCAGAAGCATCGGACATCCATCAGCCATGCATGGCAAGCGGCAGGCCTCGCCGATCGTAGGCGCAGTGGCCGGAGAGCAGCAGCACCCAAAACAACTCCACACACTAGCTGGGCAAGCGTCCGTTGATCTTGAGACGGGAGGCAGGAATATGCGTGCATCTCTCGTCTTTTTATGTTAAAATTGCCTATGTAGAGAGAGCAAAGTAGTTCATCGTTTATCATTCGATATTCAGGGGATAGACAGCGATTGCGAGTCTCACTAACAACATCTTACACTCTTCACCCGACAGCACGGAACCGTGGATTCCTGGTCCGCCCTGCAGATCCCGCGCGAATAGTCTATGATGATGCAGAAGAAGCTTCCACTACCACTTCTATTATTATTATTAATGATTATCCCGTCTTCTTCTTCTTCATCTTCTCCACTTTCTGAGGGGGGGCTGATGTTGAGGAATAATGCCTCCTGTATACATATACAATTGTATTTTCGTCCAAACCTCAGACTCACGATGATACTCCTTCAATCTCACGCCAGCTCCACAGGCAGACGGAGAGATCTCCCTTCCCGTCAATTTGTATCCACTTGGCCTCGTATCCGTATCTTCTGACCACCCGCTGCTGTGTGACTTCAGCCAATGATCAAACTGACCCGACTGGACGAGTCGTGAAGGTCACGTGCTCCTCTACCTCACTTCTCCTTTCGGACTTTGTCGACCTCATCTCTGCTGCCACTTTCTACGCATCAAGACCGACATCATTTGTCCGGACCAGCGTGTAGCCGGAATTCCACTCTGGGAGTGCTCGCTGAAATCGTGTCTTCCTGGAGCTCCAAGGCTGTACCAGATGTCTCGAGTGCGCGTTCTCGAGGTCTGAGGATCACCGCATTGGACCGGCCTTGTCATCTTTGCTCTTTCTGGGACTCAGGATGGGATGACTGGGTGCTACCATCGCCAGCTCTGGATCTCTGCCTTGGGCCCTGGACGCATCGGCCTCGTTTGTCTGGCCGATTGACATGGCTGTTGCTGTGGTTTTTGTTGCGCTACGGGTCCATGTCTGGATGTTGTGCGCTCGGCAGTCGCTTTTTCAGTTTCTGGGATAAGCAAATCCAGCCCATGATACACGTGTGGCTCCCACGACCTTGGACCGTGTCGCTTCGGACTATGTATGGCTGTCGTCGGCTCGCCCCCTATCTCGGCCATACGTGAATGCGTGTTGCGTCTGACTCCCGCCGATCTGTCTGCGTCTGGGAAGACGCCTATGACCGGTTGCCGGATGGGCCGCCGTGAAGGTCTTTGCTGCGCCGGCAAATGTACTGCGCTTCCCGAAGATCCAGTCGTGAGTCCGGGTCAGAGTGAAGCGCTCCAGACAGCCGCAACCTCTCTCTTACTCTCTCATCGAACATATCGGTCTGGACCACGATACACATATCGTCCCTATGAACATGGGTGGTTCACGTCGGCTCGGTCGCAGTATCCGTCATGTATTAATGCGTATTACACGCGACTCTCGCCAATCTTGTCTCCGTCTGCGCATGAAGCGCCCCTTCGGCCAGATGCGTTGGTCAGATGGGCTGCTGTGAATATTCCTGCTGCGCCGGCAAATGGACTGCTTTTCTGGATAGCCTGGTTGCGAGTCGCGGCGGCCGCGGAATGTGTGGGTCTGGGCTCTGGATGTGCGTTCTGGGAGATGTCTTGCGGCCCCGCGTGGTATGTGACAGGTCTTCGTTGTCTGCCCCGTCTTGTATGGGAAGAGCTCTGTAATTGTCGACACTACAAGCATGCCATGGACTGTTTCACTGGAGCGGTGGTTTACGAAGTCCTTGCCTCACGTTGGCTGCTCCTGCTCGTGGCTGCCAACCGGATCCTACCTACCGAAATCACCTCACACCTATGAGCCCACAGTACATTCAGTACCTTATCTACTGTACAGCATTCGGAAATACTCACATCAACCAACTATACTGCATCTCTTGCTACAATCGCCCACTCCCTAATAGCAGCCTCCTGCCGCATCTTACAGCCTGCCCCCTCTTCTGCCCCTCCAGCGCACTTGGACCCCGACCCAACACAACACCATCATCCCACCTGTAGCGGCCCCAACCAAAGTCCATCAAGGTCCTATGCACAGTCCTGCTGGGAGTCACAGCATTGTTGTTGTTGTTGTTGTTGTTTTTTGTTCGTGGTCCGAGTTCTGCACTTGCCAGCGAGGTATAAGTTTTTTTCTCCCTCTTCCTTCCTTCCTCTTCTTCCCTCCTCCTACATCCCACAACCACACACTCTGCCTCCTCCCATCTGCCTTCCACAACCACACACTTTGGTAAGACCTACCCACCATCACCACACCTTCCCATTGCCATCTCACTTGCACACTTCACCTCCTGATGGCGCCTTGATGGTATTTGATGCCGTCGGCGCCCTCACTGCATGCAGCCTCGCGTCGCGTCTACTTTGCTCATGCCGTCTCTTCATCATTCTCACCTCACTCCACCTCACTTCCTCGCCATGCTTCTCTCACCACTTGCCTACATCTACCCAAGCTGCTATCTGCCGCACCAAAGGGACAAATTGCTGACATGCATGCACCTTTAGATCACCAATTCAAATTACCGCCGCAATGATTCAAAGATACAGAATTGTCCGACACGACCAAGGTCGTATTATCTCCCGCAGCCCTGTTTACTGGCCCGACATGCCGTCACATGCCGTCGCCGCAAACATTGCTGCAACCCGCCGGGATGCCTTGGAACGCCGCATCCAGGCAACCCTTCAACGCAAGACCCTGCCCATGGTACGCACTTTCTCCACCGCATCTCACACTCTCACTGACACAACACAGCCATCTTCGCTCGCTAAGAGGATGGACGAGGCCTGCGCAACAGACTTGAGCGAACTCAAGCGCGCCACGTTCCCCGAGGAACCCACTCTCACTGCCGAGCCGACTGCCACCACGAGCACGATCGCCTCGATGACCACCCGCTCTCGCGCCACCCGTTTCCAGCCGGCATTCGCTAAGCCCGCTGACAACACCACCATCCCTGCCGAACCTACGGCAACGGTCACTTCGTCGACCATCCCTTCATACTACACTCACTTCCAGCCGGCGACTTCCACCAAGTCGGCTGACAACACCACCGCCACCACCAGCAAGGTCAGCTCATCGACCATTCCTTCGCACAACACCCGTTTCCAGCCGGCTACAACCAAGTCGGCCGACAACACTACCAGCACGGTCGGCCCATCGACCACTCACTCTCTCACCACCAGCTCGGTCGGCCTATCGACCCGCAGCACTCGCCCCTTCCGTTTCCAGCAAGTCCCCAAGCCTGCTGAAAACACCACCGTCACTACCACCACATCTTCGGAGTCTCGCAGCTCCTACTCGGTAAGTCACTGAGCATCTTACATGCAGCCCTCTCCATCCCAGCCTTCTCCATACCTCACCGTCGGCCACGGAAACAGACCAACTAACAATACTCCCCAGGCGTCTGAGACCACTCAACGTACTGCCACCGCTCCTATCGAGCGCCCATCGAAGTACCCGGCCATCGAGCTCGACCCACTTCCCGGTGGTAAGTCACCAGCGCATATTTTGATCATGTTCAGTACATGCATGCTGACAATCATTCAAGACAAGTTCCCTCGCATCGGCAAAACTTTGCTTTACGACATGAGCCGGACTACGATGGTCCTGAAAAAGGACGAGGACAGCATCATCGTCAAATACATCAAGAAGTTTGGAACGGCATGGGGAGACTCCACATTGCCTGCTATCGCACAGAAGGCATGGGAATGGCGCAAGAGGTCTGCGGTTTACCGTTCCTCGATCCGCAAGAAGGAGGAAGAGGAGTTCAAGCAATCTGGGCTCAGCGACAGAAGCCACTTCATCTCCAAGCGCGAGCAGGAAGACTTATTGTCTGAGATGCTCCAGCTGGAAATGCCGGCGCCTGCACCAGCTCCGATGCCCAAGTCCAAGCCCGCACCGAAGCCCAAGGTTGCAGAGGAAGAGTACAATGAACACGATCATCTCAGTCATGTCCGGATTCACTGATCTGATCACCGCCACCGCCAGCGATCTCTACACCTGGTTCTCCGGCAGCTCTTCAAGCTCAAGCTCTTGAGTTCTCGACAATGGACGTTTGACCTTTTCTGTACCCCAACGATTGGTATCTGCTTCGGCAGTAATACCTCCACGCACCAGCCTCGTCTGAGCCACTGCACTCCTCGTGAGGCGGTTGGTCTCTGAGATCTGCTTGCGAGTTGGGACAGAACGGACGAATTATCACATCACTCAAAGAGCTCTGCCAGCCAAACAAGTCAACCTCTACTCTCTCCATCCAGACATTATTTCCCGCCAACACCTCATAACGCCCGACCAAACTTCACCCCAATATCCACCACCCCCCACTCCTCACCACATCATCGCGACCAAAGCATCAACACCATCAGAGTAGCAGCAGGGCCTTTAAGAACTGCCTACTTCTTGCCAGTCGCATTCTCGACAACCACCTCATTACCACCACCCGACCGACCCCCTCCGACCAACCCATCCGATCCGACCCGACACCCGCGACGACGACCACGAGTACAACGGACTTCAACCACCCCCCAAGTAGCAGCAGGGCCGCTGGGAACTGCCTACTTCCCGTCCTGAGCCAAGGTCAATACACCGAGATACACCTGCGACCAACCCCGACACCACTCTGCCGCCAAAGCCTCTGTTCCCAACCAACAAGCCGGCCGCACGACCCTTCAACACCGCCGAGGCCTCTGCTTTAGCCAACTAGCAAGCCACCGCACCCACCGCGCATCCCGCACCCAAATCGACCGCCGCAGGCCCCGCAGCCTCTGCTCCCGACCAGCAAGTCTGCCGCCGCTGGCGCTCCACAGCTCTTCAGCAACCCATTCAGGTAAGTATTCACCTTCTCTATGTCACCACAAACCCGCCTCAAAGGCACCAAAAAACTACAAAAAAATTAAAAAACCAAAAGCAAGCTCTGGCTAGTGCGGTGACGGACGCATGAGGACGCCAACCGAGCGAGGCTACAAAAATCATCGGAGGCAAAGAATGACCCAAAGGGTGGACGCGTTGCTTTTTCTTGTTTTGCTTTCTGCGCTTTGCTTTGCTTTTGCTTTCAACCTTGCAGATCTGACCATGTCCCATATGAACTTTGCGCATTTGAATGTGGCTACTTACTTACTGCGCTTTGCTTTTACTACCGTCGGTTGTGGGGAATTGGTTTCTGCTGACTTACAGGGTTCGAACTTTTTTTTGACTTCTGATACTGCTAATGAGCTTTGCAGGCGCGAGCTTCTGGCAGAATAACCTTGTTTTTGGACTTTCTTTTTCTTCTGCGACGACTCCCCTCCTCTGCGACGACCCTCTCTTCCGTGACGACTACCCCACTCTACGACGACTTGCTCCCTCTGCGATAGCTTCCTTCCTCTGCGACGGCTTCCACCTTTGACGACCGGCGACTTTTCCTTCTTGTTACGACTCTCCTGTGCGACTTTCTTGTTCGACAATTTTCTTCTCGACGACTTCCCTTTTGCGACAATTTTCTTATTGCGACGACT
>Ga0265780_10008533_pt1 | contig 12435 bp, 8 predicted proteins | sample P1T30metagenome_FD_192432 | JGI IMG/M metagenome (GOLD analysis project Ga0265780, IMG submission 192432) | Plant litter microbial communities from East Loma Ridge, Irvine, California - P1 T30 | ecosystem: Environmental > Terrestrial > Plant litter > Unclassified | place: USA: California...
TCCAGCTCTTGGCGATCTCCTCCAAGACCTTCTCGGCCAGGCCTTCTTCTCTCCATCCCGAACCACAGTGCTTCCCCACAAACGTTGCTAGTGCTTGGAGGGCGGAAGATGTGAGGGTGAGGTTGTGCTTTTTGGTGAAGGTTCGAAATGCGAGCGGTCGTAGTGTCGCCGGAGGAAGCAGAATAGGGAGAACAGTGGACTTGCCGACTGGCTTGAGTGCAGGCGGGGCGCGTATGGGGGCGGTTCTGCGGGGATTGATGGGATGAACTGGGGTTCCGAACGCTGGCGATGAGGACGGAATGAGGTCTGAGGGGACCGCCGAGGGCTTTTCGGGTCTTCTTGAGGTGGCCATATTGGGTGTGGTGAAGGTGAGGTTGCGGTGTCGCAATGTGGTAATGGGCACGCATGGGATTCCACTTTACGCGTGCGACGCGTTCCAGCGCGATTTCGCGCTAGAGACGGAGCTACTTTTCCTAGCAACCACTGAGCCTCTTGCCCAAACACGACACTCAGCATCCTTCACGCTTACTCTTACGGCCTGCAAACTCTGAAATCGTTGTCGCATACGCTGAATATATCACACAAACACGATAAATCTCACGCAATGGCCGACCCTGCCACTGAACCGCTCGCGACCGTCACCGAGACTGAGGACATGCCCCGAACGAAAGAGAAGATGGGAGAGCTGTCGCAAGCAGCTTCTATCCACTACTCGACCAAGAACTACGACGCCGCTGCCGAACACTACGCCGATGCCGTCGAGATCCAAGCTGAACTCAACGGCGAGATGGCGCCTGAGAACGCCGAGCTCCTCTTCTACTATGGGCGCGCGCTCTACAGGTCGGCAGTCGCCAAGAGTGATGTTTTAGGCAACAAGGTGGCAAAGGAGGAGAAGAAGAAGCCAAAGGCAAAGAAGGCCGCGAAAGCAGAGGCTGGTGAAGGTCCAAGCGCCGTAAAGCCTGAGCAGAAGGAGAAGCCAGTAGGCGAGACGCCATTCTTCCAGCTTCAGGGCGACGAGAACTGGACTGATTCCGAGGATGAAGACGACGACATGCAGGATGGTGAAGAAGAGGAGGACGATGACGACCTCGGCAACGCGTACGAGATCTTCGAGCTAGCCCGCGTCCTGTATGAGAGGCAATTAGACGCCCCAGAAGGAGACGCTTCAGACAAGGGTAAAGGCAAGGCGGAGCTGAGCCCGAAGGCGCGCGTCATCAAGGAGCGCATCGCGGACTGCCACGGTTTCCTCGTCGAGATCTCGCTCGAAAACGAACGATTTCACGACGCCATATCTGACGCCCGCAAAGCGCTTGCACTACAAGAGGAACTATACCCCTTCGAGCACGAGAATGTCACAGAGGCACACTACTCGCTATCCCTCGCGCTCGAATTCGCATCCGTTTCCAAAGTACGGGAAGATCAGGCTGGACAGACGACCGAAGCGTCTGCTGAGAAGGAAGAAGGAAAAGAGGATGAGGATGGCATAAACTGGGATCTGCGGAAGGAGGCTGCTGAACAAACAGACCTCGCCATACAAAGTCTGGAAGCGCGCTTGAAGAAGGAGGAGTCAGCACTCAGCTCCGATGCGCTGAAGCCAGAGCAGAAGAAGGAGAAGCAAGCCATTATCGAAGACAAAAAGGGCATGCTCGAGGATCTCAAGACCCGTCTTGTAGACCTGAAGTCAGATCCGAACAAGCAGGAGTTCGACAGCATCGACTCGTCGGTGTTCAAGGGACTGCTCGGTGGGCTGTTGGGAGCAGATGCAGCGACGCAAAAGGCAAAGATTGCGGAAGCTACCAAGAGCGCAAATGATGTCTCGGGTATGGTGAAGAAGAAGGTGAAGGCGCCTGCACCGGCAGCGTCAGGGTCAAATGATGCTGGCAGCAGCAAGAGGAAATTGGAGGTTGATGATGGCGGTGCGGAGGGCAAGCGGGCGAAGACTGAGGAGCCTGCGTAAATTCTCCCACCACGAGTCTGAAGAACACACTACGTTGATGGGGCATGTTTGGTACCTCTGAGAGGTTTCGGGGTCAGCCCTCCACCGAAAACTGTTGGCATCCAAGCCGACGAACGGTAATTGATTGATTAATGATATTAGCTTGAAACATTCCGAAGATTCTCAGTTCTATTTTCGCTGCATGGCCCCGTTTGATCATGCTTCTCGATGCACAGTTACAGTATGCCGAACCGCATCCCCGAGATCCAGTATCCTAAGCCAATGTCGCGGTGCCACCTGTGTACAAACGTCTCAATTTGTTGAGAACGAACGGTGAAGTGTAAATATAACTCACAACGACTGCTAAGCGTACAACACAGATGGTTTGCGTCCGCACTACTTCCGTTGCCCACCGCCAGCAGTGTGTCGCAAACATCTCCATCTGCACACGTTACACAACGTTATTTCGAATGTCTATCAGCGAATTCCTCGCAACATCTTCGATATCTATGTACGCGCAAGGATGCCAGAACGAATCCGTCACACTTCATCATCTCATCGTCACGAACCCTCTTCATTCCGCAACAATGGCATCTACATTGTTGGCGACACAAAGATCGTCGTCCAAAACTCAGGCTCCATGGGATGTGACGTGCTACTTACACCTGGTTCAGAGAAAGGTGGGAGACTCAACACTGGGCTTTTTCTCCTCCGTCATCCGCGTCAGTGTCTCTCGCAGCTTCGACATCATATGCAAGAAGACGGTACACTGCTCACGTGCGGATATGGAACGGAAATGATCGAGCCTAGCGATGTTCCACATGAACGTAGGCCACACGAGACATCAGCAAATGGCTGCCATTGTTCGAATAATGGTACAGAAGATGGACGGTCAGGCACTGGGGACCATGAAACTAGAAGAGCCAGTCGTCACGGGCATATAAGCCGTTCCTCTCGCCGAAGGCGTGGTAGGTCGAGTCCAGCCAGTACACAGAGGCATCATGACGAAGTGCCAGCTTTACCTGCGCCCCATCTCGGTACGATATGTGCGCCAGCGATCATACAAGAGGTACATGTTATGAATGGAGACTTAAGAAGATCTACGCCTGCAGAACAGCAATCATATTCTCTGTCAAGGAAGTCCAACAACCGGCCATCTCGCGCCGCTCACTCACATGCTCCCATTCGTGAACATCCAGCTGTACAGGATCGATTCGAGGATGCTTCCCCTGATCAAGTCCATGGCCCCGCAAGGTCCCGCCTTGATGCTCCATCGTCTGCTTCTGAGACGATACGCGGTACCGAAAGTACAATAGTCTCAAGCACACGTGGGCTTCACAAAGGTTTCGATGGTCACGCTGGAGATTCAGCTCCTCCTCAGACTGTCCGAGATGGGACACATAGGCGCCACAAGCGTCGAGTGAAATCGGAGATACCACCGAGCCTAGGCAAGATGCAACAAAGCAAGTCGAAGAGAACAGGTGGTCTTCGAGGTATGATCAATTTTGTGGAAGAACTCATGCGATAGAAGGATAGTAAGCACAGACAAGAGAAAGATTGATTGCTTCAACTGTCGTTGCAGTTGATGAGCACAGGAATGCGCGCAATTGATATAGTGCGGTGTCTGTATCGATATGAGATTCATATGCCGACTACTTCTTCCCGCCTGCCGAGCATTAACGGTATGGACTTGCTGGTGTATGGATGACGCGGTCGATTAAGTTCTCTTCAAATAGAACATACCATTGTTATTTTGCGTGGCCTTTGCTTTCACTTTCATCTTCGATTCGCGCTCTCTCTCTCTGCAGGACGGCTTAGCTTGCATCTGCTTCATCTTTTCTTCGGTGCGTTGTTGCTGCTTCTCTATATACTGTTAGCCTGCTGAACACGGCGAGCCAAATGCACGACATCGCCTACCACGCCTCTTGGCCTCCACCGTCTTTTCTATCATCTCTTGCCGTAAGGTTCTCCTCTTACTATCACTGATATACGCAAACAATCGATCGCGCTCGCAGTCGAAGAAAGGCGAGATCTTGGCACTCAAGTTGCGTAGGAAGTCAACACCTAGTGGCGCGTTAAACAAACGGATGACAAAGGGCTTAAAGCTCAGCGCTGCCATGACTGCGACGATGGAGAGGATGTGTTCTCATACAGTGAATTTGAAGATAAAACCACGCATCCTACCTGGCGTGCTCATATATAGTACTTTCGAAGCATCCTGAAGGAGCAGCCCGCGTTATGCAAGGGGTGTCCGCTTCCGGCGAGGCTCCTTGCACACATCGCGCTGATAACTTGTCACTCTGAAAACGATTACGGAGCACAATGGTGGTGGAAGTCGAGGCGACTGTCTTGACAACGTAGTCTTGACATACGACCTGTGGTCCAGTGTACGAAGTTCCTCTAGACCTCGCAGCAAGTACGCGCCTGGCCTCTGTTGGGCGAAGCGGGGCGAAGAGGCACGTGCGCTGAGCGTACGTCATCGTCTACCGCGCCTTCACGTACTCGTCAGCCAACAGTCAGCCCTGAGCCTCAAAGATTCCCTGCTTGCCAAACAAGCGCTCTGCACTCCTTTTCGAACCTTCAAATCCTCATCACACGAACATCGCGCAGTACACATATTGCAGTCATGGCCTCCAACCACAACGACAACCCGTGGGCGGACCAAGGGAACCAACAGGGCCAGAGCAACCAGAGCCACAATCCCTACCAAGCCTACCAACCAGCGCAAGACCCGCCTCCGAATCCGTATGCTCAACAGCCACCCCCAAATCCGCTAGGCCAACATCCTCCCCAAGAGCCGTATGCGCAATACCCCCCTCAACACCAGGATACCTCTCCATGGAGCCAAGAGCCAAGCCAAGCCCAATCGCACAATCCATTCATGCAGTCCCAACCCCATGAGTTCTCTGAGCAACCCTACCATCAGCAACAACAGCCTCAGCCTTCTTATCCAAATCAATCTTCTTACCCTGGACAGGAGGAGGTTCCACCAGGTCTACCACCTCGTCGCACAGCTACGGAGATGGCACTTCCCACCGGACAAGATCGCTCTCACCAAATCGAGGTCATGCAGAGTTACGAGGCAGCAGGGAGGAAAGACGATGATGACGATAATGTCGAAGTGCTCCAACGCGAATTCCCGAAAATCGATGGGAGTCTGATCGCGGCGATCTACGGAGATACCAAGAGCTTGAGCGCGACAAGGGAAATGTTAGGTGAGCTGGAGTGAGAGAATTGCAAGGCTCATGGAAAGGTGGAGAGGCTACGAGATGGTGGGAATGAAGAGAAGCAAGGGCAGTAAGATTACCTTTCGCTGAGAGACTCATAAATTTCACAAAAACGGCCTTGCCGCGACATCAAGGTGATGTGTTTGCATTGTACACGTACCCGAGATATGCTTTCATCGTACAATACTGCCCCAAATTCATCCTTCTGACTTACATTTGCGTGTACTGATCCTACTCAACGTGTCAAATACCTGGGAACGCGTTTTCATCATCCAGGAAGGTAAAGAGTTTTATTGATACTCCCAGATGCCCGGGCATCATGCACGGGATGTTTACCCTTGTCTTCGCAGTATCTCGATCCGAGATTCTGATTACCGGCATCAGCGTTCCCCACACGCATCGCGTATACAATTGGGCGTTTTTGAGGCTTCTGGTTTGACGACCGATTAGGAGGTTCAAGCTTGTGTACTGCTACCTAGGTATGTTTCATCACCGAAAAACGACGAGACAATGCGAGTCATAGTCTGAGTCACTTGGAGTTCATCCTGACGGCTGACAGGAACCCGCGAAATCACCTGGTGCTTCAATCGCGGCAAACCTTCCGCACTCAGGACGCGGCATTTCCTAAAGCGGAACCCCGCATTCTCGCCCAGCCGGCCCAGCTAGCATGACTTCAGCCCAGATGCAACGCCATGAGTGTACCTGCTCGAAGCCTTGTTCTTGCGCAAGCTTTGACATTGCTCACCTCCGCATTTGCTTCCCCGCGTATCCATAATTTCCCCGGACACGGTCCGCTAAGAGATTCCACATGGATACCTCGCGCTACATTAGAAGCATCGACGTTAAACTGGATGAGGAGATGCCGGTGCACATCTCTACGGGGTTGCGAGTATAAAGGATACATGATTGCGGCCCACATGTTTGGCTCACGATCATACTGTTTTGCAGTCCTTTCCTGCTTAGCAGACTGTTGGGTTCAGGGTCTTCTTCAACATGTTTGAACTAAGAGGCAAGAGCCTCATCGCAGTCATTCTATTGACCTCTGGTCTTGACTTCCTTCTCTTCGGATGTAAGCCTGAAGCAACTCACTTTACATCGTGGTTCGATAGCTAACACGATTGAAGATGATCAAGGACTTTTCGGCGGTATCTTGGGTGGTCAGCGCTTCAAGGATACCCTCGGCAACCCAAACCCAACGATGACCGGATTAGTTACCGCTATTTACGATATTGGATGCGCGCTCGGTGCTGTCGTGGCTTTCGTCTTCGGTGAACGCATCGGACGCAAGCGCTCTATTATCCTCGCCAACCTCATCGTCGTAATCGGTGCTGCTATACAGACCGCTAGCTTCGACTACTGGCAGATGTTTGTCTCGCGCATCATTGGTGGTATTGGCGTCGGACTGTCAACGGTCGCGGTGCCAATTCTACAGTCGGAGACATTGCCTGCGCACAACCGTGGTTCGCTGCTCGTCGTTCAGTCCGCTCTGATCATCATCGGTGTCGCGGTCGCTTCTTGGCTGTGCTTTGCGACACTGTACGCCGAAAGCTCACTGCAGTGGAGGTTTCCCGTCGCGTGCCAGATCCTCTTCTCGCTCATGGTCTTGGCGCTCTGCCCATTCCTGTGCGAAACACCGAGATGGCTCGCATCCCGTGGAAAGATTGATGAGGCAAAACACACCATCAGTCGACTTTTAGACAAGCCTCTGGATGACGAAGAAGTGCAAGGTCAACTCCAGGAGATTCTCGACGCCATCGCGGCGGAGAGCAGCGAAGAAGAACCCACTTGGGGCGAAGTCTTCAGCAACGCCACCAAGACCCGCAATCTACACCGTGTTGTGCTTGGGATGGGTCCATACATGATGAACCAGTGGAGCGGTATCAACGCTCTGTGCTACTACCTCGCCTACATCTTCCAGCAGTACCTCGACTACTCCCCGAGCATGTCTCTCATCCTCGCTTCTGTGGCCTTCACTCAGTATGCCGTATTCTCTTGGCCACCATACTTCTACATCGACAAGATCGGGCGGCGGTGGTCAGTCATGGGTTCTTCAGCCGGTTGCGCAGCATGCATGGCTATTATCGCCGGATGTCTGGCTAAGAACAGCTATGCCAGTGCCGCAGCAGCTGTAGCATTCATCTTCTTGTATCTCGACTGCTTCACTCTCGGTATATTGCCCGTATCGTGGTCTTACTCAGCCGAAATCCAACCTCTCCGTGTCCGCAACAAGGCAACCGCGGTTGGCGTCTTCTCACACTGGATGTCCAACTTCGTTGTCGTCATGGTTACCCCAATCGGTCTTGACAACATCCGCGGCCATTACTTCTGGGTCTGGGCAGCTGTCTGCGCGTCCTTTGTACCGCTGACTTACTTCTTTGGCGTCGAGACTTCCGGACGCACGCTTGAGCAAATCGACATTATGTTCTACGAGAACCCAAGGCTCTGCATGGGGCTCAACAAAGAGAACCGAAGAGTTGTAAGGGCGAGCAAGTCAGATGAGGAGCAGAGATACAGGGAGTTTGCACATGCCAACGAGAAGAACCAGGCTGTGATGGCAGAGAGGATAAGCCAAGATGACTAGATCGTGTTGTCAGATGCAAGGGGGAGAGTGTGGAAGGTCAATGCACTGTTCGAGCCGAACAATGTGCGACGACATATTCGAATTATCGAATATTAATTAGCAACTGACTACGATCAACTACATGATGCGTCCAGACACCGACTACGTTCAACTAAATGCCGTGTCCATCTACCTTCTCCGCCTCTTTGATGTGAAACAGAATTTGCAAGTGCCTAGATTCTGGATCCGCGAAATCAGAAGCAACAATCTTGTCGACAACCCGACGACCCAACCCCTCCCTATGTTGCATCAGTAGGTAAGCGGTACCAGCTCCTTCAGGCGTCCCAAGTATCGCTAAGCCTTCGTCTGAGTCTGCATCAAACTCGTATTCGAGATAAGGCCCAGATTTGCGCGGCTGTACTCCAGCTGTTACATGCTGCACTACCATTTCAGACGCAACACTGTCCCCGTAGTGAGAGACGGTGCGTAACACAGGCTTTGGCGACTCTTTGCTTGTAACATGCAGCCAAATGAGGTATGCCATGTCGCTCCAGTGGCATAGTTTGGGCAACAGCGTAGATACTGTTGCGCGCGCTGGCTGGTCTACGAACTCCACCAAGCCCGATGCCAACGCGTAAGGCGCGTAATTAGCCGCCGATTCGATCATGCCATCATCAAGATATATATTATTGAGGAACCAGGCGTCGGTGGCCAGGTAGGTCTCGCCGTTCCTGGCAGTTTCGAGCACATGTTGCGCCGAACACATAATTCCTACCCGGGGGTCAATCTTGATATCTAGAACATAGCCCCACTCTTCAAGGTCGGAGACGGATTGGAACTCGCTCTGGGGAATGCTGGGTTGGTCAGAATGAGCCTGTGTATGCAGCATTCTACCTTTTTCCAAAGCCTTGGTGTACGCTGTTAGACATTCGTCATCAGGGTACTTGAATCGCTCGCCAGTAGATTCTGTAGAAATTGTTAATTTCGTGCGACTGCAAAGGCCGAGAGGCGTATGATGGTGCTGAGGATGCGATAAGAATGTCGAAAATTGTGATTGTATCTGTCTGCTGGTCACTGATAGTGAGAGTGCGATAGTAAGAGTGCGATGGAAGAACGACCAACCTTCATAAGTACATCTTTCACATCCGTGTCAATCGGCAGTGTAGTTATTCATCAGTGGGTGCACATCTTTGTCGGTATACAGTGATGTACCGCCGTCGCCGTGTATGGGACATTGTATCGACTCTTTTGAGTTGATGGATCAGCTGAGTTCAGTAGTAGACCGTTAACCGTGATAAGATGATTTTAACACAAAGTGGTATTCTATAATGTCGACCTTTTGCCGGCAGAGCATTCTCGTGTAACTATGGCTGGGCTTCGTACTCCAGTGCCTTGATAGCCCAGGCCGTAGGTATTCCTCTGTTCCCAATCATCTTCTTACTCCTACCGAAACGAGATATCCACGCCAGTTCCCAGCCTCCGTCACATTCCTGCAACTCTTTCAAAGATGCCAGGTCAGATTGGGTTTCCACATCGAGCTTCTGGCATGCTAAGACACGTGAGGCGAGGACGAAAGAATCCCCGGGGCGATTGACGCGTTGACGTAAGGCCTCAGCCGTTGGCTTACGTAGCGACTGGACCTCAGGTGCAGTGGGATTATCTTCGATGAGACACGCCAGAAAGTACAGAAAGGTCTCGCTGGCAAGATAGTGTTCCGATCCATCGACGTGACCGCCTTTCAGAAGGACGCGACGAATGTGTTCGAGCTCGGGCTGTACTTCTGCGCCGCGTCCGTATCTATAGAGGGCACGGACGGCGTTGAGCATAATGAACGGGCACACACGGGGCCTCGTGCCACCAAGATAGATCATGATAAGACCGTCTTTGTCGTGCCTGTTCTCGACGATACGGTCCAAGATCGGATTGGCAGATGCTGCAGGTGGAGAGAACGCAAGAAAGGCGAGAGCTGTATCGTCGACATCATCAGGGTCTGGGTTCAGGCGTATGAAGTCAGCACATATACCACAACTGTTCATCGATTCTACTTACACGTTTTCGTTGTGCCGACTGGTGGGCCATTGAAGAAGTTCCATGCTTTGGCTTGGCTACGGGCCTGTCGGATGTCCGATTTGACATCAGCGTTGGAAGCGCCGGGTGGTGAGAGACTGATGACGCTATCATCATTCAACTCAATTTGTATGAGGAATTGGGCGAAGTGATCAAAAATCACGGGGGCGACATCCTGAATGCACGATGTGTGCTTGTGCGCATTCACGGTCATGAAGCGGCGTGCCCTGGCAACAGGATCCATCAAAAGGTTACGCAACTGACGAATAAGAGCGGTCGAGGAGTCGAAGACGATGCCATGAATCCCGAATGAGCGGGCGGCATTGACGTTGGCGACTTTGTCGTCCACAAAGATCGCGGAAGAAGGGTCGCTCAAGTTGAGGCTATCCAGAACATGCTGGTGAAATTGTAGATCAGGTTTCGTCATGCCAACCTCAAAGGACAAAAACTCGCCGTCGAACAGATCCCAGTCGGATAGTACGGTCTTGACAAAGGCGAAATGTTCCTTGGCAATGTTGCTCATGGCATAAACCTTGAGATGGCCACCTAGCTCAGCTTTGAGCTCTTTGAGTTGGAATGTGAGCTCTTGGTCGACGCGCAATGTCTTGCGGCATTCCATGAGCCCGGTATCGATGGCGTCAGGATCGAGAGAGAGCTCCTTGCTGATAGCTCGGATGGCTTCTGTCTCGCTAATACAGCCGCGTTCCAGTTCGCTCCAGGTTGGCGATCGGGTGATGGCGTGGAGACTTTGAGGAGAGACGGCAGTGAGATTTTCGATAGACCAGTGACACAGCACATCGCCGATATCAAGAATGAGCGCACGCTGTTGTTGTGAACTTGTGACGGCCATAGTGATGCGGACACCTTGTTGGCTAAACTCTGGTTGAGTCTTTCCACAAGTAATCAGAAGCTGGGATTGAAGGCAATGACTTCTTGCGGGATGCAGTGGAAAATGATCTTATGTACTCTGGATCAGACGGTCGATACTGAAGAATGCTTTAGCTAGAATAGACGCAGAGGTTGAGTCTTATATACGGCGGTGTAGGAAATGCTGGAACATGTCTACTTCCTGCAGCTGCACCGCGATCATCATCACCTCAAGCGATCATGGCTGTTAGCCAAGTGGATGCCGCGTCTGTAGGCTATGTCTTACTTTTTCCGATGCTTCTTTGAATCAGAAGCCCCCTGCAAGCCACAAGAAGGGCCTCAACATCATCATCGTCATCGTCAAAAGATTTGTACGCTGTCAGCTAAAGACATGCTTAGAGACGAAGCACATACTCAGTTAAGCGACGCAATAGGAGTCTGTAGGCGGTTTTACAGGTTTAGCCTCAACAATTTCCATTGACAGATCTCTCTGAAAGTGTATCTTGTCTTGCAAGTGGCGACTGGAAGATCTGCGTTGCGCATTCAGTGCATCTGAGCCGACACCCTTGCGGCGAGAGCCAATCCTTCTATAGTAGCAAGACTGTGACGCATCTCACCATCCACGTTGCTTCGAATCACAGTATACTGCCACAGCGGTCGTGTAGAGGAAATGAGTTCCACGCATAGTCGCGCAGTAGTTTATCTCTAGTCTAATGCGAATGCGAGACAAATTTTGGCGATGATCACACGGCGTCTGGTACCCCGGGATTCGTGCGACAGGCATCAAACGAATGGGTGTACATATACGTAGTCTGTTGGGGATGGCGACGCGATAATCTGGTACCTAGCGATGCTCTGACACCGCCACTCTCCGTTCGTCCAGCATGCGTGCAATAGCCGCTACTATGTCAGCCCAATGTGGACAACCTGGTACAAAGGTCAGAGAAGAGACATTGTAATGCAAGACGTTGTACGTCGTTGAAGTTGTCGTGAGCTCTGATATGTCCAGGCTTCAGCACGATGGTGAAAGCTAGAATTGAGCTGACCTAAAACCCTTTGCCAGCTACCCACAGCATGTTTTTGGTGGAAGAGTAAGCCCTATCGGGCTCTGGAACCTTGGAGATGATGTTTGCATATACTCCACTCCGGCATATGCACAAAGAGGAAGGTGGTGTTGAAGCATGCAGGTGCCGTCATCTCCTTTGTTTTCACGTTTGAGCTGGGGCCACGTGCAATTTTCCATTTCCAGGATAGCGTAGAGGCACCAAGCCCCATGCCGCAAATGTGCCGCACACCATCTCCCACAGGAATACCCTCGTCGGAGCCTCACCGAGCTTCACCGACTACGGCAAGTATTGTGATCGCAGTCAGCAGTCAGTCTACTCAGCAGAAACAAACAAGGCCTTGATCTGTTGGCTGCCATCATACCTAAAGTCAACGCGGATGAACGCCGTCACGTCATCGGAGGCGGGCACAATCACGCTCAACGTACGTTGCATCGACGAAGAAGCTGATGTATGCGTACCCATCTGCATACACCACACTAGTCAATTGCGCAAACCTCCGATTCTTTGAGTGTTACCCAGCCCGTCGAAACCCCGAGACCATGCCTGCAGGGACTGAATACCCTGCGCTTGTCGCTACCGGTAGTACCGTCTTCTACACACATTCGACGAATCTATCGTCCGAAGGTGAAAGCGACTTACGTATCACATCGCTTACGTTTCCCCAACTGCATCTCCGCCTTCCTAACACGAACGACGCTTCTGCACTCCTAC
>Ga0265780_10008534_pt1 | contig 12435 bp, 12 predicted proteins | sample P1T30metagenome_FD_192432 | JGI IMG/M metagenome (GOLD analysis project Ga0265780, IMG submission 192432) | Plant litter microbial communities from East Loma Ridge, Irvine, California - P1 T30 | ecosystem: Environmental > Terrestrial > Plant litter > Unclassified | place: USA: California...
GTATTTTTGTTTGAAGCGAAAAAAAATATGAAGCTACTGATTGTTGAAGACGAGCCTAACCTGCTATCGGTTATCCGAAAGGGATTATCTGAAAAAAACCACGATGTAAGTGCTGCCCTTGATGGCACCACGGCCCTGGAAATGCTTGCCAATAATGCATATGATGTTGTGGTACTGGATGTTATGCTACCTGATATTAATGGTATAGAAATTAGCCGCCGCCTGCGTGCCGCCAATAATTATGTGCCCATATTGATGCTTACTGCCCTTAACAGCAGCGATAATATTGTTACCGGCCTTAATGCCGGCGCCGACGATTACATGGCTAAACCATTCAGGTTTAGCGAACTGGAAGCTCGCATTAACGCCCTTGCCCGCCGTGCAGGCCAGGAGCACCGCATAGCCGAGATTATTGCCGTGGATGACCTGCAAATAGACCGACGTGCCAAGACCGTAACCCGTGGAGAAGACCTTATTACGCTGACTGCCAAAGAGTTTAAACTGCTTTACTACCTTGCCAAAAACAGCGGTATTATACTATCTCGCGAGAAAATACTTGATAATGTGTGGAATATAAACTTTGACATGAACACTAATGTTGTAGATGTTTATATCAACTATCTTCGCAACAAGATAGACAAGCCCTACCCAAACAAGCTTATACATACCATTAAAGGGCTTGGTTATGTTTTAAAACCCTGATATGCAGATAAAAAGAAAAATTACCGTTAACTATATAACACTTTCGGGCATCAGTACACTACTGTTATGTGTGGTGGTATTTTTCCTTTTTAAATACAACAACGAGTATTATTTTGTTAAACGGCTGATGGACAGGGCAAAAATTGTGTCGTCTATTCATTATCAAAAAGACCCGGAAAAGGCAGATTATTACAGAAAACTGAAAGCCAATGGCTTAGAAGAACTTATAGAGGAGACTGATTATGTATTAAGGGTAAATGGCCCCAGTTCTTTTGAGTACAACACCAACCTGCACCTGCCGCCTGAGTTTTATACCGAGATATTAAAAAATGGGTCGGGTTATGTACAGGAATATGGGTACTATCACTACGCACAAATGTTTGATGAACAAGGAGTTAAGTACATGGTTATTGTGGGCGCACGAGATCGCCGGGGCAATGCCAGCACGGTGCTTATAACCCGTATACTTATCTTTGGAGGTCTTGGGTTTATACTCCTGGCTTATATTTTCGGGCGCTTTTTAGCCAGACGGGTAATTAACCCTGTTGCCAAAATTACAAATGAGGTTAAACGCATCAGTGCAAGCAACTTACACAACCGCGTACCCATGCCCGATGCAGATGAAGGCGATGAGATTTTTGACCTTGCCAAGACATTTAACGGCATGCTGGATCGCCTTGAAACCAGTTTTGAGATACAGGCCAACTTTATAAATAATGCAAGCCATGAGCTTAAAACCCCTATTACCACCATTATAGCCGAAAGCGAAATTGCTCTGCTTAAAGAACGTACTACGGATGAATATGAACAAGTGCTCCTAAACATACACCAGCAGGCATCTCGGCTGGGCAACCTTACGGAGAGCTTGTTAAAGCTAACTCAAACAGGTTATGATGGTAAAAAACAGGTTCAGGATGTTGCCCGTATGGATGATATGCTGCTGGATGTTAAAGCAGGGCTCGACAGGCTGCACCCCGGCAACCGCATTACCATAAACCTGGGTAATATACCTGAGGATGAAACACTGCTTACACTGCCCTGTAACAGGCCGTTACTGGAGCTGGCCATTGGCAACATTATTAGCAATGGCGTAAAATATAGTGATAACGAGGAGGTTTTTGTAAACCTTACGGCTGTAAAAGATCAGCTTAAAATAACTATTACTGACATTGGTATTGGTATACCTCCGGAAGACATACCGTTTTTGTACGAACCCTTTTTCAGGGGCAAGGAGGCTACTAAATACAACGGTTACGGCCTTGGCCTGCCACTTGCTATGAAAATCATTAAGATGCACCGCGGTGAGCTTATAATACAATCTGAACCCGGCAAAGGCACCGTGGTAAGTATTGTATTTGTGAAAGTGGCAAAGTAGCAGAGATGCGAAGAACTCGTAGACTGATAAAAAACTTTGCTACTTTGCCTCTCTGCTACTTTGCCTCTACATTAAATCTTCTAATGTAAAATCTAACTAAATTCTAATCCAGAATTAAATTTACTCTAATGTTGGGGTTGTTGTTTTGTAATGTAAGATTAAAGATTACATTATGAAGAACATCCTTATTCCCACCACGCTTGAAGCTGATACGGTTAGTGCTGTTAAAACTGCCATAAGGCATGCTTCCGGGCAAAACTGCAACATTATACTGATGCAGGTATGCGATATACCGGATACCTACAGCGCCGGATATAAGCTTCATAAAACTGTACCGGTCTACACGGCAGCGCAATCTGATGTTTTAAACAAATGTAAAGCGGCTATTCATAACACCTTGCATTGCAGGCTGCAAGTACACCTGCAATACAGCATCTCTGCCCCTTTGCTTAAAAATATTATTGAAAATAAAGGTGTAGAACTCATTATACTCTCTCAGTCTTACAAGCAGGAAAGACAAAAAATTCATCAATATTGCACCCGCCTTGTTTTAAACAGCAAATGCCCCATATTACATTTGGGTCATAATACCTGCGGTCAGCCGCTTAACAATGCGCTTTATCTTGAACAGGAAAAAGAAGGCCTGGCATTGCACCAGATACAGGCACACCTAAGCAGCCTGTTTGATTTTACCATTGTGAGCCGCGCCACCGTTGCCGAAGAACAAAACCCTAAAGACCTGGCGCCCTTACTGGCAGAAACCATTTTTAAAAACGACATAGACCTGGTTGTAGAAACCCGTAAAAATGAAAAGGTTACGCTAAAAAAGAAATCGATAGCCGGAGTAAATGAGGCCCTCGGGCTACCGGTATTGTCATTACACCAACAGTTTGCTTAAAAAATAATATCCCTCCTTAAATTAAGACGATTATGCTACTGAAAAAAAGGATTCCGCTAACGTATGTACTGGGCAAGATCAAGGTTGAGCTTGCGCTGGTTATATTATACTCACTTGGTTTTGAGGTGATACATCACTTTTACACCGGTACACCCATCAATATACCTATTGCAGTACCTGCCATTTTAGGTACTATTATATCGTTACTGCTTGCGTTTAAAAGCAACCAGGCGTATGACCGCTGGTGGGAAGCCAGAACCGTTTGGGGCGCTATTGTGAATGACTCCCGATCGCTTGTCCGCCAGGTGATTGCATTTTACAAAGACCCCGATTTTAGCATTGAGGCAGGCGAATTTAAAGAGCGTTTTGCTAAAAGGCAATCGGCGTGGTGTTATGCCCTGGCGCAGTCTTTACGGGGTAAAGACCCTATTAAACCCATCAGGACACTGCTTAATGAAGATGAAATGCGTTTTGTAAAGAACTTTAAGCACGTGCCCAATGCCATACTGATGCTGCATGCCAAAGAACTTAAAAAGGCATTAGAGCAAGGTAAGCTGAATGCCTACCAACAAGTAGAGGTTGATAACACCCTTACCCGCCTGTGCGATGCCATGGGTAAGTGTGAGCGTATTAAAAACACAATATTCCCTACTACATACAGTATGTACATCCGTTTTACGCTGTGCCTGTTTATAGTGCTTTTACCTTTTGGGCTTAAAGACTTTTTAGGCTGGCTGCAAATACCTGTTGTAGCAACCATAGGCGCGGCGTGTTTCCTTATCGAAAAAATGGCGATACACCTGCAGGATCCGTTTGAAAACCGCCCTACAGATACACCAATGGTAAGCATATCTAACAATATTGAGAATAACCTGATGCAGATGGTTAACGAATACCGCGACGAATTTGCGCCGGTAGATGAAACAACCCAACCCAACCTGCACCATATACAGCCCATTAAAAACGCCTATTTTGTATTATAATAAACAATGTTTTTAAAGATTTGCCGGTTAATAAGAGTGTGTTTTCCGGTAGGTTATGTATTTCCCGCCCGTTCCATAATCCCCTTTGGGACGGGCATTTTTTTTTAGAATGTTCTAGTTTTTGTTAAGTTCCCGGAGATGGGTTAGGAATTTCCGGGTATATGTTTTTGCAGCCGCCCTGTTTTAGGTAATTTACGGGCGGCTTACTATTCAAAACAGCCGCAAATTGCGGCTGTTTTTACTTATATGCTATTTATTGATACCAATGCTGCGGCGGCTTTTGCTTTCTCAACAATATCTTCAATCGGTACATCAATACCATCACTTACAAGCGCCACCCCCATGCGGCGGTAAGGCCTTGTGGTAGGTTTTCCGAACAACCTGAAATCAGTCTTTGGCAATGCGGCAATAGCCTCAACGCCGGTAAACACAGGTTTACCTTCGGCAGAAGCCAGTATAACGGCGCTTGCTCCCGCCCTCTCCAGTGTAATTTCGGCAATGGGCAGACTCAGTATCGCACGCAGGTGCAATTCGAACTCGTTAAAATTTTGGGTTCCGGCAAGGGTTACCATACCGGTGTCGTGTGGGCGCGGCGAAAGCTCGCTAAAATACACACCTTCATCCGTAAGGAAAAATTCTACACCAAAAAGTCCTGCGCCACCCAGTGCCTGGGTTACTTTCCTGGCCATATCCTGCGCTTCGGCAATAGCCATATCAGTAACGTGGGCAGGCTGCCAGCTTTCCTGATAGTCGCCACGTTCCTGCCTGTGGCCTATCGGAGCGCAAAACAGCGTTGGGTTGTTATTTTGGGTAACGGTAAGCAGGGTAATTTCGCTATTAAAATTTACAAATGCTTCTACTATAACCTCTACTACATCGCCACGGCTGCCTTCTACAGCATATTTCCAGGCTTTATCTATATCTTCTTCAGTTTTAATGGTGCTCTGCCCTTTACCCGATGATGACATTAGCGGTTTAACCACGCAAGGCATGCCTACTTCTGTAACTGCGCTTTGCAGTTCTTCGGCAGAGGTGGCGTAGCGGTAATTTGCGGTACGCAGGCCAAGGTCCTTCGCTGCAAGGTCGCGGATAGCCTTGCGGTTCATGGTAAAATTAGCTGCCTTGGCAGATGGCACTACGGTAATACCCTGCTTTTCATAATCATAAAAGCGCTCTGTGCGGATGGCCTCGATTTCGGGAACTATAAAGTCAGGGTTATGTTTGGCTATCACGGCATCAAGCGCATCACCGTCCAGCATATTAATTACTTCAAAACCGTGGGCAACCTGCATGGCAGGCGCGTTTTCATAACTATCTACGGCTATAACCGTCTGACCAAGGCGCTGTGCAGCAATTACAAATTCTTTGCCCAACTCGCCAGAGCCTAATAGTACTATCTTTTTTTGCATTGTATTGTTGTTAGCAGTTGTAAAAGTGCAAAGTTACAAGATTTTTTGCCTCTTTATGATGTGCGGGGCGTATCTGTTCGTTTTGTATCCTGTACAACTACAAGTTTATCTTTAATAATCTTTACAATAAAGATTCCTACGGTAATTGCAGTAATACCGGTAGCTAAGGCAAAAAATATAATCAGCCCGATGATGGCAAAAGGTATGGCGGCTAAAAAAGGCTCGCCACCACTCATTGAATTTGCAATGATGCCATAAAAGTAAATGGCCGATATAACCAGCATAAGCCTGAGGTTAACCCAGAAGGTAAACAGGAAGCTTGTTTTAAGTACATCAAACTTTTTAAGCGCGGGGCCTATCATCTTTCCGGTATGCCATAAGGATACAATAAGCGCTGCGCCCACCAGCAGCCATGAAAACGGGTTCCAGAACACCTTTAGGCTGGCGGCTTTAAGCAATAGCCTGAACGGGTAAAATGTAGACACATATACCGTAAAGGCAGTAAAAGCCAAACCTGTGGGTATGCCGATTATAAGCGCATATTTAGACCCCGTTTTTTTTATATCCATAGCATAAAGATATAAAAAACCCCGACACATGGCCGGGGTTGTATGTATTTAGGCAACAGCCTCTTTTATTCTTCGTAAAGCCTCGGTAAGGATGTCTTCGCTTGTGGCATAAGAAAAACGTATACAGTCCGGATTGCCAAAGGCATCGCCGGTTACGGTAGCTACATTTGCATGCTCTAAAAGGTACATAGAAAAATCATCGGCATTTTTAATTTCCACACCCTTAAGCGTTTTACCAAAGAATGATGATACATCCGGAAATACATAAAAAGCACCTTCGGGCACATTTATTTTTACACCCGGAATTTCTTTAAGCAAGCCCACTACCAAATCCCTGCGGCTATGGAAGGCATTAACCATCTCTTTTAGTACAGATGGATCGGCATCAAGTGCAGTAATGGTAGCACGTTGTGCAATACTATTCGCACCGCTGGTTACCTGTCCCTGCATTTTAGTACATGCCTTGGCAATAAACTCAGGTGCACCAATATAACCTATCCTCCAGCCGGTCATAGCAAATGCCTTGGCTACGCCGTTAACGGTAATGGTACGGTCAAACATGCCCGGAATGGTGGCTATGCTGCAAAAGTTGCCACTGAAATTAATGTGCTCATATATTTCATCACTCACTATATAAATGTGAGGGTATTTTTCTAAAACCTTTGCCAGCGCAGTAAGCTCAGCTTCATTATAAACTGAACCGCTTGGGTTGCACGGCGAGCTGAAAATCATCAGCTTTGTTTTTGGGGTAATAGCCGCCTCCAATTGCTCGGGCGTAACCTTAAAATCACTTTCTACAGATGATAGCACCTCTACAGGCTCGGCCTCTGCCATCTTAACCATTTCGGCATAGCTCACCCAGTAAGGGGCAGGTAAAAGGCATTCGTCTCCGGGGTTTAACAGTACCTGGCACAGGTTATACAACGATTGCTTGGCTCCGGTAGAAACTACTATGTTAGCAGGCTTGTAATCAAGATTGTTATCGCGCTTAAACTTACGGCAAATAGCCTCCTTAAGCTCTACATAACCGTCTACGGGAGAGTATGTGCTGTAATTATCGTGTATGGCCTGTATGGCAGCCTCCTTAATAAAATCTGGCGTATTGAAGTCGGGCTCACCCAGGCTCAGGCTTATAATGTCTTTGCCCTGTGCTTTAAGTTCCCTGGCTTTTGCGGCCATAGCCAGCGTTTGCGATGTAGATAAGTTGTTAATCCTGTCTGAAAGCGCGTTCATGTATTTTTGTTTATTTAGTGTATGATATTTTTTAAAACAATGCTGTTTGCAGCAAATCTCTGCAAAGATAATTATTGTATGCTATTATAGGCTACAAAGCACTCCATTACAGCGCTTTTATATCATTTGCCTGAGTTTTGCGGTACTTCGTCACAATAACGCTTATGGCTGTTATAAAAAACCCTATGATCACACCCCTGATCAGCGATGTTACTAATGGTGTAAATGGGCTGTCCATAGACCAGGAAGAGGGTAAATAATCCCTGTGGAGGCTTGTAACAATAATTACATAGCGCTCAAACAACCAGCCAGTATTTATAAGGAATGCCACAAGAAAAATAGCCCGGCCGCTGTTCCTGAATTTTTTGAGCAGAAGCAAAAAAGGCAGCAGGCAAGACAGGAGTACTATTAGCCAGTAAGAGAAGGCATACGGCCCCATGGCGCGGTTAGACCAGCCATTAATAGTGATAATGTTATAGGCCAGATATAGTATACCCATGGCGCCATAGGAAATAATTAGCCAGCGTAGTATCTGTTTTGATGTATTGTAAACATCTTTATTAAAAAGATATGAGAACAGTTTAACAACCAAAAGGCTTATAAACAGGTTATGGATAATCATTATCTGATATAAGTCTATTGCGGTAATTATAGTTTCCATCCTACAGAATTATACAGCAGCCGGCTGCATCCCCAACTCTTTAAGGTGCTTAAAGTGGGCTGCTATAGCGCCGCGCATTGTTTTAAATTCGTGGTACGGCAGGTTGTGCTCGCGCGCAGTTTGCTTCACAATTTCCGATAATTTTTTGTAGTGCACATGGCTAATATTAGGGAAGATGTGGTGCTCAATCTGGTGATTAAGCCCACCCGTAAACCAGTTTACAATACGATTTTTAGGCGCAAAGTTGGCCGTGGTATACAGTTGGTGTATGGCCCAGGTATTTTCCATTTCGCCAAGCTCATTAGGCTCTGGGTTTTGTGTATCTTCAACAATATGCGCCAGCTGAAACACAACGCTTAGTATTAACCCGGCCACATAGTGCATCACAAAAAAACCTATCAATACCTTCCACCATGTAATACCCATAAGTATGGGCAGCACAATCCATATCATTACATAGATTATTTTGGTAATAACAAGTATGGTCCATTGTTTAACGGGACTCTGGAATTTTCCATAGCTAAGGCCGCGTTTTATGTAGCGGCGCATCTGCTTAATATCTGTAGTTAGGGCCCAGTTAAAGGTAAGCAACCCGTAAAGAAAAATTGAGTAATAGTGCTGAAACCTGTGGATTTTAAGCCATGGGGCTTTTTCAGAAAACCTTATAATGCGCCCGGCCTCAAGGTCTTCATCATGCCCGTGAATATTAGTGTAGGTGTGGTGCAAAACGTTGTGCTGCACCTGCCAGTTGTTAACATTACCGGCCAGCAAATACATGCTGCTGCCCATTATTTTATTAAGCCACGTTTTACTGGAGTACGACCCATGGTTGGCATCATGCATTACATTCATACCTATGCCGGCCATTCCCACGCCCATTATAAGCGTAAAAATAAGCTGCACATACCACGGAAAATCCAGTGTTAGCAGTAAAAAATATGGAGCCAGGTATAGGCTGAACATTATTGCAGTTTTAACGTGCAACTTCCAGTTACCGGTCTTTTTTATATTATTTTCTTTAAAGTAATCGTTAACGCGTTTAGTAAGCGTACGAAAGAATTTTACCGAGTCGGTTTTAGAAAAAACAGGAGGGTTTACAGTCATATGTAGTTCAATCAATGGATTCAAAGGTAGTTATTAATCATAGGTTAACGCAAAAATTAGTCCAAAATTTCATAACTGAAATGCTTACTTTTGTCAAAAATATAAAATAATGGAGGAAATCCTGGTTCATTTCCCTGACCTTACCGAAACGCAAAAGGAACAATTTGCTAACCTGGGCACACTGTATGCCGAATGGAATGCTAAAATAAATGTTATATCCAGAAAGGATATCGATGAGCTGTACACACGCCATGTATTGCATTCTCTTGGTATTGCAAAAGTAATGCCTTTTGAACCAGGAAGTAGTGTTCTGGACGTAGGTACCGGCGGCGGTTTTCCGGGTATACCACTTGCCATTATGTTTCCGGAAACAAAATTTTACCTGGTTGATATCATTGCAAAAAAAATAAAGGTGGTACAAGGTGTTGCCGAAGCCCTTGGCCTTAAAAATGTGCGTGCCGAACAAAAACGTGCCGAAAACATTAATGGGGAGTTTGACTTTATTGTGAGCCGCGCCGTTACCAATATGCCCGATTTTGTAAAGTGGGTGCGCGGTAAAGTAAAAAAGGAACAAAAACACCCGCTACCTAACGGTATACTTTACCTAAAAGGAGGCGACCTTACTGAAGAACTTGCTGTATTTCAAAAAGTAACACTATTTAATTTATCTGATTTTTTTGCAGACGAGTTTTTTGAAACCAAAAAAGTAGTGCATCTGGCCATGAAATACAAGGTGCAGTATGATGATTAGCCAGTCTGATAATTTTTGAAACTAACAATTCAAAATAAAAGAAGCCCGAACAATATGTTCGGACTTCTTTGTATAATTATACTTAGGCAGTTCACATTATTGCTGCTGGCCTTCTGTAAGTTGTTTAATTTTGAGAACGCACTTTCTGCTCCCATTTCCATGCAGATGCCAGTGCTTCGTCAAGCGAAAGCTCCGCCTTCCAGCCCAGCACATTATTTGCTTTTGTAGTATCGGCATATGCCTCGGTAACATCACCTTCACGGCGCGGCACAATTTTATAGTTAAGTGCTTTGCCACTGGCTTTTTCAAACGCTTTTATTACTTCTAAAACGGAGTTGCCGCGGCCGGTACCAAGGTTAAATACCTCAACCTTTTCTGCGTTTTTATTATCAATAAGGCGGGTTAGCGCAGTAACGTGTGCTTTAGCAAGGTCTACCACGTGAATGTAATCGCGCACGCAGGTACCGTCGGGTGTTGGGTAATCATCGCCAAAAACCGAAAGCTCCTGGCGCAGGCCAATAGCGGTCTGTGTAATAAACGGCACAAGGTTTTGAGGTACACCTAACGGAAGTTCGCCGATGTTTGCTGATGGATGCGCCCCTACCGGATTAAAGTAACGCAGCAAAATAGCTTTGATGTCGCTTACTTTAACCACATCCCTAATAATCTCCTCACCTATCTGTTTAGTGTTACCATAAGGGCTCATGGCTGGCTGCACGGGTGTATCTTCAGATATAGGCATCTTCTCGGCCTGCCCATATACTGTACATGATGAGCTGAATATAAAGTTGGAACTATCTTTTTTCTGTAATTCCTGAAGGATGTATACAAGCGCGCCCAGATTGTTTTCATAGTACAACAACGGATTTTGCACACTTTCGCCTACCGCCTTGCTGGCTGCAAAATGAATTACCCCGTTAACATCGCTGTGTTTTTTAAAGAAGTTTTGTACGGCTGCCTTATCGCGCAGGTCGATCTGCTCAAATTCTGGCTTTTTGCCGGTTATGGCCTCTATACCACCTAAAACTTCTACAGAAGCATTAGAAAGATCGTCTATAACTACAACATCAAAACCTGTGTTTTGAAGCTCTACCACAGTATGCGAGCCTATAAAGCCCAGGCCGCCGGTTACAAGTATTTTCATTATTCTTTTTTTGGTTTGATTATGAAATTAAAAAGAGGCACACCTTTCTTGTCATAATAATAGTAACTCATCGAAACATCATACTTTCTAAAATCAGCAGTTTCGGGTGATGTGTCAAGGTATTTCTGACTTGGTTCTTTCAGCTTTTTTTCAAAATCCTTCAGGTTAACTGCAAGCGAATCTTTGTTTACGGCCACGACAGTATAATAGTATGAAACACCTAATGGATTTCTCTTTACAGAGGTGCTATCCATTCTCATGTCTTCATCCATCTTTACCGGGCATTTCTCGTTCATTTGCTGCGAAACTTCCTGAAGTTTACTGTAAGCCGCATCATTTGTATTGCAACTTACTAATCCCAACGCTAAAGTACTTAACAAATATCCCTTACATTTATTTATCATACGTCGTTATTTTAAAAACTCTAAAATACTATCCGTTATAAACGTAATCTGTTCATCATCAAGTTCGGTATGCATGGGCAGGGCAAGTACTTCCTTAACCAGCTGGTTGGTTACAGGAAAGTCTGCCTCGTTATAGCGACTATCCGCATAGGCCTTTTGGCTGTGCAGCGGTATTGGATAATAAATAGCGCACGGGATGCCTTTATCAAGCAGGTGCTGCATCAGGGCATCACGGTCGGTATCCAGCACACGGAACACGTACTGGTGAAACACGTGGCTGTCCTGGCTTCCCACAATAACAGGAGTTACAATTTTAGGGTTAACACTAAGCGCCGCGCTGTATTTGGCCGCAGCCTCCTGGCGCGCAATATTATACTGGTCAAGCAACGGAAGCTTGGCGTTAAGCACTGCAGCCTGTATGCTGTCCAGCCTTGAGTTAACACCCACCACATCGTGGTGGTAGCGCACATACATGCCGTGGTTTACAATACCGCGAAGCGTGTGCGCCAGGGTATCATCATTAGTAAAGATAGCACCGCCATCGCCATAGCAGCCCAGGTTTTTAGACGGGAAGAACGACGTAGAAGCCACATCGCCTATAATGCCCACCTTCTTTTTAGAACCGTCAGCAAATTTATAGCTGGCGCCTATTGCCTGCGCGTTATCTTCAATAACATACAAGTTGTGCTCTTTAGCTATAGCCAAAATTGCCTCCATATTAGCCGCCTGCCCAAAAAGGTGTACGGGTACGATAGCCTTTGTTTTTGGTGTGATGGCCTTTTTAATGGCTTCTATCGAGATATTATACGTATCTGCATCAACATCTACCAGCACCGGCGTTAATTGCAGTAGCGCAATAACCTCTACAGTTGCGGCAAACGTAAAATCGGCGGTTATAACTTCATCGCCCGGCTGCAGGCCAAGGCCCATCATAGCAATCTGAAGGGCATCTGTACCATTAGCACACGGTATAACGTGTTTGGCACCAAGATACTCTTCCATGCCTTTCTGGAAGCTGTGCACTTGCGGGCCATTAATATAAGCAGTGGTATCAAGTACTTCCTGGATAGAAGCATCTACAGTATCTTTTATATGGCTGTACTGTATTTTCAGGTCAACCATCTGTATTTTTTTCATCGTAATGAGTTTATAAAGTCACGCAAAACTACTAATTTAATGCGGGCACACCAATCAAAAAAACG
>Ga0265780_10008535_pt1 | contig 12435 bp, 11 predicted proteins | sample P1T30metagenome_FD_192432 | JGI IMG/M metagenome (GOLD analysis project Ga0265780, IMG submission 192432) | Plant litter microbial communities from East Loma Ridge, Irvine, California - P1 T30 | ecosystem: Environmental > Terrestrial > Plant litter > Unclassified | place: USA: California...
TAACCCCGTCTCGAAATTCGCGTAAATGGCTAAATGCATCGGGGTCTTCCCACTGCAGTCTTTCACATTTGTCGAGGCGCCTTCTTCCAGAAGCAATCGTATCACGGCATCTTGCCGCATTTGCACCGCTAGGTGCAAGGCCGTGCTGCCGTCACGGTCACGCTCGTTGATGTCGACGCCTGAGTCGAGCAGTATACGCACGATGCCTTCGTGGCCGCTGTCGATGGAGATGTGAAGCAAAGGTTTGTTGTCGCCACTTCCGGAAGGAGAGGATGCTTGCGTGGGAAACGGATTGTGCTTGTAGGGCGAGGAGGGGGTAGGAGGTGCAACGGTAGCCGCGTGGCTGGGCTGAGACGAATTTGTGAGTCGCTGGTCTTTTGGGTTCTGAATAGTGGATGGAGCTGCGTGGCTTTCGACGGACGCTGTGGCTGGCCTCGAGTTGGAAAGAGGGTGATCGAGCGCGCGAGATGTAGTAGCAAGTGTAATGTGCGAGCCCCATCCGGGATCGTGGTTCATAGAATGGCCACAAGAATGGCACTCGAAGAGCGAATCGAAGCTAAAGTTTTCTCCAACGGTATTGTTTCTGTCAAGCCCGACGAAAGAGTCAGAAGGAGTTTGCAGGGCGCGGAAAGGCGGATTAGACGCCAGTGGGCTGGTGCTATTAGCGGCTGCAAGCAAGGTGCTTTCATCGCCTGTGATGGTGGTGGAGTGATAAGCGAGTAGAGCGTTGATGTCTGGGAAAAACTCATCGCCGAAGTAGTCGTGAGCGTCGTGATTTAAGATGGCGGAAGGGTGGACTGGCGGTGAGTCTTGCAATGACACGTACGGCGACACAGCAGCGCCGCTGGGACGAGGGAGATTCGCATAGGGAGAGGTCGCAGGGGGAGAAGTGACAGTAGGACGAGAAGTGACAATGGGAGTAGCTGCGGCGGCGGCGGCCTCACGTTCCTTGATCTTTTTGTCTTGGGAGAGATGGAGTTAGTAGTGCTTGATTACATGTAGTGCGGTAAAGGCCAGGGCGTGATGACGGAACACTAACTTCGGAAACGGCGCTGTGCTATACGATTTTGCTGGCGACGGCGTTCGCAGAGGTCTTCTTGATGGGAGTCGATTACTGGGGTGCTAGAGCGTGACGGTGCAGCGGAAGTGGAGGACGCGCGTGTTGTGTTGCAACTGGTATGCAGACGATGTTTTCTCGGGATCGGACATGGTCGATCTGTGGTCGAGATGGATGACCTCGTCATCTTCCTTGACTCTTCATGTTTACTTCGAGCTTGTTCGTCCTCGCTTGGCATGTGTTCGATGAAAGACCAGGGTAGTATCGTACTGGAGCAGAGGGCTGACTATGGCTACGGGCGTCCCGTGGGTGTTATGCTCCAGTCACCAGATTGTGCGGGAGGACGCACAATGGATTGCGAGTGCCTTACATATGGTCTAGGCGGAGGAGTCGAGGCCATTGCATAGCGCTTCAGCTGTGTAGATTTGAGGTTGTCTACAGCGCTTGTAGCTAGGTAGCGGGCCTGAGCTATTGTGCAGCTTGTGCTGCGGTTGAAAGTGTGGGACGCGATATGAATGTATAGGTTAGTATCCGCTATAGGACACGGTCTTCTTTCGTGTACCACTTTGGCACTGCTGTGAGATCTTTTTGTCATCTTTGTGTTGCTGCGTGTTGCTGCGTGTTGCTGAGGGTTGCACGCCCAAGGGCCCTAGGGATTGAGATGTCAGCTCAAAGCCAGCCATCTTGAGAGACCTTCCTACCTTGATCCGCCGATTCACCGTCTTATCGCATCTAACCCCAACCCTTGATGGAACCTGGACTCCTCTGAATAGCTTGGATGCTAATTTAGTTCGCTTTTGTCAATTCTCATCCCAGCGCCTTAGGGTTAGGGTGAGAAAGTTGGCCTGAGGGCCTTGGGTTGGGTAGATAGGTGGCAGTTAGTGTCTTGGCAATGCCACACGGTCAAATGGCGTCTACTCGTCCTAAACATAATGAAAGCATGCGATTCTCAATCTTCTATCGTCACGTGACCCTTGTTTCGACAGCTTTCAGACACTGGCTGAAACCTTACTCGCTGAACAAAAGCACAGTCTGAGAGGGACACAGGTTGGAAATACTCTTGATTGGTAACCTCCGGCCTGTCGAAATACCCTCAGTTAAGCCATACTCCTGGAGCCACGGGCGTCTTCCCACATATTGTACATTTTCTTAGTGACAATATCCTTCTATCATTCTTTCTCAGGAAGATCGATCTGACTACGGGGTCACTACGATGGAAGGACACCGCTTTTTCGAATAGCTCAAACGTAGATAGCCGGAACAGTGTGGCTAGCGCAATCTGGATCTCGCGATACGCGATCTGCAAGCCCACAGAGACAGCCACACGCGTGCCCTACGCCTAAAGGCGGGATTGTAATGACCGAGAATCCTTCCCCAAGGGCGCGTGGCTCGCCTAGCCAGCGCTCAGGCTTGAACATGCGACAGCTCGGGAGCAAGTCCTTGTATTGATGCATGTGGCAGGCGGGCAACGAGAGTCCGGGGCTAGACTGCAGCGTATATTGCTGGTATTTGGAAGGTCGAGTATCGCGATGGCCGAGGCGAGCGTGTGACGATGCCGTAGCTGAAGCGCACGACTTTCCGTGAAAACAACGATTTATCCTGTCCGATATCCATTCTTCGCCACCTGAAACTACTCACTTTCTTTTCATGCAAGCTGTTAAGCAGGGAATCTGCGAGAGCCGACTTCGTTATCAGTATCGGGCATGGCCTCTTCGAGATCCTCCTCATGCAGCCACCCGAGAACACGCGGATTGGTCAGGATGCGAACAGGAGCAACCAGTCAGAGCCCATGTGGTAGTTAGTCTCAAATACGGCTCCAACCAGCGACACCGCTTCGTTTTCGTTTCTGACATCAACATTTCGGCCGGTGGGCATCTCTCGGAACTGCCATTCCATCCTCTAAAAGTTTGGTCAGCTCACTTCACATACACACAATTCCACTCACGAAGCTTTCGGCGCCATGTGGTCCTCAGCGTTTCAAAACGTGAATGTTCAACACGGTAGGTCGAACCTGTCCTGGAATGATACGAGTTTGTCATAGGGCTGTAGAGGAGCGTAGCTGGTTTCGCAATATTCCATGTCGTCTGTATGTGAATCTCGTCGGCATTGATGCAGTTGACCCGGTCTAGGTCAGGAAGTTAGATAGATATTGCATGTACTTGTCTTTCACATGTGTTCCTGGAGACGCGCCACACTGTCTACACATTTTCTTCTTGCGTTTGGTGAGTACTTCGCCACTGTTTGGCATAAGCTTGCTGTATGTCTCGTACCATTGGAAGCCGTAGGCCAGGTACTTTAGTCAAAGGATAGACAAGGCTCGATACCTAGGTAGACGGCCATGTGATTCAGGACTCCACTCATGTGGCAGCGACTGCTCCGGTGTTGACTCCGGCCGGCCCAAGACTTTGCGATGTTCTCGAGAGCCATGGTGGACGGCGGTGGTTTGGCGGCTTAAGGAAGGATACATGTAAAAGATAGAAAGTAACATGAGGCGATCGTGCTTGTATACTAGTATAGCATGCGAGAGGTTCGTGCGTGGCGCGAGAAATCGTGAATGCTTGATTCGCATTACAAGCACACCTAACGGTGCATTCACCGGTAAACAGAAGACGTGAATAGTTCTCGATGGTTGCCACCCTATGTATCGAGCCAGCGTGTATGATGCATGGTATGGCAGGCAAGCAGCAAGTCGGCTAGCGGTGGTCAGTCGAATACATATAGTACTTCATCAATAACGACGGTTACGACCTGTTCAGCCAAAGTAAGCACAAAGTAAGCAAAGTAATAAGTACAAAGTAAGCAATCTTGGACCCGAGAGCAGAATGACAACACCCGTCCCGCTTATCCGAGATGCTTACATGTATATTTAGGTTACCTTCGACTGCATATTCCGATTAAACGATTACCCAGCACCCAAATCGTAATACAAAGCGAATTGCGAGCAGAACAGAGAGGAAGAGACTGGAATCGGGAGTAAGGTACCTAAGTTTAGGCATAACACACACCTCTTGGCAGATATTCTTTCTGCCTAAGGCATCATTGAACCCCCATGTTTGACCTTTCCCGAGGCCTTGTCCGCTCCAGCCCAGCCCAGCCCAGCCCAGCACACGTCAACGCGACCATCCCGATCACAAAGATCGCAGGAAGTCTATCTGGATCTGCATCATTCTCGGGAAACTGTCGCCTGAAAGAATGTCTACATGCCCTTTTCCAGGTTCTACATGTCTCATCTTTGGTCCAGGGATCAAGTCGAAGATCTTTCCTTGCTCAGAAGCGAGACTCATCTGGTCGTTCTGCGGCGTCAGCATCAGTACTGACGAAGACGATATCTGTGATAGCAGTTCGAAAGGAGCCCATGTCGACATGTGGTAGTAAGTTTGCAGTGTCGTCAAATTGCGATACGTCGGCGCGTTCTTCTCGGCGCCCAAGATCAAGTCGAAGTCTTCTTTCGCTGCCCCGACGCCGAAGCCAGCCGGGTTCCCACCATCTTCTGTGAGAAAAGGGAGAGTGAATGGCTCATTCCCCTCAAGCTGCGACCGGCGATCCTTTTGCGCCTTCGCAAGGACTTGTGCCTTTTTCCCGCCCAAAGAGAAATCCGTAAGCGGGCAGACGGAGATGACACCTTTGGCTCGCTTGTCGACTGCAACTGCATTTGCTGCGATTATGGCGCCAAAAGAGAATCCCCAGAAAGCTACACGTTTGGGGTCGACAGTGGGCTGGCGTTGCAAGAACGTCAACGCGTCCGAGAGATCTTCGATCTGTTTGTGAGGATTGGCTTCTTGCCTGGGGGCGCCTTCGCTGGCACCGAACCCACGTGGATCAAGGGTGAGGGCAGTAATACCTGCCTCAGCAAATGCTTCGGCCACGTCGGGCAGAAGCATCTCTTTGACGCAAGCGAACTTCAGAGCACTGTCAGTGTAAGACCAGACGCGACAATCATTGTATCACGTACTCCAGGCAACAGGAGGACTGCTGGTCCTTGTTGTCTTGCAGGAAATAATCGGCCTGCTAATTTAACTCCGTCAATCATAGGAATCTGAACATCCTTTTGCGGGATGAGCTCGACGGTCATGATGGTGACAGAGTCTGGCGGTGGTGCAAATAAACGCAGTGCGATTGTTAAAAATCGCAATCCGACAGGTTGAGAGAACTCGAGATGTTGGTTTTCGACCCGAACCCACACGCTGAATCACAGGGATTACGATCAATATGCCACCCACGGCGGGAGTCGCAGCTGCATGCTAGCTGTCAGCATCGTCAGCATCTCGCACTTCTCAAGTGTAATCGCCTCCACAGCTGGATCAGATCTACACGGAGATGATGTATAGCTTATACGGCTGATAAGCTTACGGAGAGCGATTCCGCCTTGCGCCAGTGCAGAATATTGATCCGATGCTAAGTTTTGGCTTACCATCCACATAAGATTGAACAGAGTCGCGAAAGCCGAAAGCCTCGGTCTTGCTTAGCCTCAGGGGCCGATCAAGAGCAAACACACTACACGATCATGACATTGCTCATACGCCTAACGATTTCTGCACTTACAGCCGTCGGATTGTGGCATCTGAGTGACCAACGGCGTTGACCCTTGGGTTTTCTCGAAACACTTTAAGACCAACTCACGATCATGTCTACTGACGAGAGCAGTACTTTTGATCGCTTCTGTCACGACCTTCGCCTCCAATGTTCTCTCACATGTACGATCAAACTAAAGCAAATATGTGCACCGACTGCAGCGACACCCAAGCCCGCTACGGTGTTCCAGATTCCTCTTCACCATTCCCTAGCCCGAAGTCTGATGCCAAACCTGTTTACACGCAGGACCCGATCGCTGTGGTAGGGTTAGCAAATCGCTTGCCAGGGCACAGCAACAACCCCACCAAGCTATGGGAGTTCCTCCTTCGCGGCGGCATCGCTAGAAACGATCCGCCCGAGTCCAGATTCCGGCTCGCTGGCCACTATGATGGTTCCCACAAGCCCCACACCATCAAGACCCCGGGTGCCATGTTCCTAGAAGATCATAATCCTGCCGACTTCGATCCGGCCTTCTTCAAAACCACGGTGGCAGATGCTATCGCAATGGATCCCCAGCAGCGAATGCTCCTCGAAGTGGTGTATGAAGCTCTCGAGAATGCTGGAATCAGCCTTTCCCAGATCAACGGAGAGGCTTTCGGCTGTTTCGTTGGCTCGTTTGCTGTTGGTAAGATGTCGCCATAGTCCGATTCTTCTGTTCATGGTAGACTGACATATAGTGAGATTATCTTGACATGCAAATGCGCGATCCCGAAGATGGTATAGATGGCATCGCCGTCGGTACCGGCCGGGCAATCTTGAGTAACAGGATCAGTCATTTCCTCAACATCAAGGGTGCCAGGTACGATCGTACAGTCACAGTACGCGCATGGCCTGTCTAATTGATACACAGTATGACGATTGATACCGCTTGCTCAGGCAGCTTGGTGTCAGTCGACGTCGCCTGCCGGTACATCCAGACCGGGCAAGTTGAGGGTGCCATTGTCGCCGGCGCCAACTTGTACATGAGTCCGGACCACAACATGGATATGGGAGCCATGCGAACAGCGTCATCAGCATCCGGGAAATGTCACACCTTTGATGCGAAAGCTGATGGCTACTGCAAATCCGAAGCTATCAACTGCGTCGTCCTGAAGCGCCTTGATGCAGCCTTGCGCGATGGCGACCCGATTCGGGCCATCATTCGAGGCACAGCGACGAACTCTGACGGCTGGACACCAGGTAATATCCTATACCCTCGCCTTATTTCCACGATTCGGTTCTCTGATATCGTTACATCATCACAGGCATTGCAAGTCCTGCCGCTGAAGCTCAAGCTGTGGCGATTCGCGCAGCCTACGCAGCAGCAGGCATCACAAACTTCCACGAGGCCGGCTATCTGGAATGCCACGGCACCGGTACTCTCGCGGGAGATCCAGTGGAGGTCGCTGCTGCTGCTTCCGTCCTTACCCAGGGCCGAACTGACTCCAACCCCTTGATCATCGGATCTATCAAGAGCAATATCGGTCACTCAGAGCCTGCAGCCGGCGTGTCAGGTCTTATCAAGGCTATTCTTGCTGTGGAGAAGAACAGGATTCCAGGCAATCCAACGTTCATCGATCCTAACCCGAGAAGTAAGTTGTAGATGGAGCGACGTTGCAGGTACCCCAAGAAATTGACAAGTCATTCAGTCGACTTCAGAGGCCTTCACGTTGCGGCCTCACGCACGACCCGAGGCTGGCCAAACTCGAGTAAACGTATCGCCAGCGTAAATTCGTTCGGTTACGGCGGCTCCAATGCTCATGTCGTCCTCCAAGATGCCGAGTCGTATCTGGGGGAGAGACCCCTGACGCACATCTCTTCGTTTGCCTACAAGAGCATTAGAGACTTGTTCGATGACGACGATGACGATGAAGAAATCTCCAACAACAAGGCTTTGGCCAGGCCGAATGTGTTTGTGATCTCAGCAAACGATGAGGTATCGCTCAGATCCTACTACAAAGCTTTGAGACGCCACCTGATCCATCCGAGCGTGAAGATCAAACCATCCGACCTTGCTTACACATTATCCGAGCGCCGCAGCCATCTGTACCATCGTGGATTCGTTGTGGCCGACGGACTGGACTTGCAGGAAGATGCTTTGATCACAGGCAAACAAAGCAGTGCAGCCCCTCAGGTTGGGTTCATATTCACTGGGCAAGGCGCACAGTGGCCGCAGATGGGAAAGGACCTGATCGATGTTTATTCGGGGGCGAGACCGCTTTTGGCCAGCTTGGACAAAGCCCTCCAGTCTCTCCCCGAGCCTCCACCTTGGTCAATCATTGGTCAGTAAATGCCGAAAACTTTCGAACGGTAACGTGCTGACAATAATAGACGAATTATATGATCCTCGCACTCCTGACCATCTCCGTCTACCTGAATTTTCGCAACCTTTGGTGACAGCTCTCCAGCTGGTCCTTATCTCTGTACTGTCGGAATGGGGAATAACACCAAGCAGCGTTGTTGGTCACTCTTCTGGAGAGATTGCCGGCGCTTACGCGGCTGGCTTCCTCACCGCCGAGGACGCCATCAAAATCGCATTCTTCCGTGGCGAAGCTGCAAAGCAGCTCCAACAAGCCCAAAGCGAAGATGTTGGCATGCTGGCTGTTGGCATCGGCGCGGAAGAGGTCATTTCATACATCGGCGAACTGTTTGCTACGGTGCAGATCGCTTGTTACAATAGTGCGAAGAGTGTGACCCTCTCCGGCAAAACGTCAGACCTTGACATCGTCAAGTCTAGGCTGCAAGCAGACTCAAAATTCGCAAGAGCTCTTCAGGTCAGCCTCGCCTACCATTCGACCTACATGACGGCAATCGGCGAAAGATACCAAGAGCTTATCGAACGCAACACTGGCAAACCGTTGCCCGGAAACCCTAATGTCACAATGTACTCGTCCGTTACTGGTGGTGCAAACAGCGAACTGAAGGATTCTCTCTACTGGAGAACGAACATGGTCTCTCCAGTGCAGTTCAACGACGCTACCACGGAGCTTCTGAAAGCAGAAAATTCGGCGACGTTGCTTATTGAATTGGGTCCCAGCGGAGCTTTAGCCGGTCCTTTCTCACAGATCAAGAATGCATTGCCCGGATTGGGAGCGGGCATTCAGTACTATGCGGCTGCCAAGCGTGGTCCCGAATCTGTCCGCTCTCTCTTTGAAGTTGCAGGTCGTGTCTTCGCTGCAGGCGGTCAAGTAAGCATCCGCAACGTCAACACTGACGACAGACTTGCGGACACTGCTAATCCTGCGATCATTGTGGACCTACCAAACTACTCTTGGAACCATTCCAAGCAGTACTGGCACGAAAGCGATGCTAGCAAAGAGTGGCGTTACCGTAAACACGTACACCACGATCTTCTCGGCTCCAAAGTACTTGGGACCCTCTGGTCAACACCGACATTCTCCAAGATCCTCGATCTTAAGGACTTACCCTGGCTGAAGGACCACAGAATGGGCGATGACATCATATTACCAGCCGCAGGGTTTTGTGCGTTGGCAATCGAGGCACTGTATCAGAGCACGCGAGTGACTGCCCCAACCGAAGGTATCTTTAGCGCCAATCAGCTCAATTATCGTCTTCGCAATGTTACATTCGACAATGCTCTCGTTCTTGAAGAAAGCGCTCCAGCAAAGATCAAGACGACCTTGACTCCGAGTACAACTGGTTCGCATGGACCATGGTATCGCTTTACAGTTGAAAGTCACTCAGATGGAGTTCCCAGAAAGCACAGCGCCGGTCTCATCCGCCTTGAGGACGCGGAACCCCCTGTGATTACCGACCATACCGCAAACCCACTGCAACAGACTACGTCTGGCAAGCTCTGGTACAAAGCCATGGCTACTGCTGGATACGGCTTTGGTCCTCTGTTCCAGAAACATCTCGAAGTGGAGGCCACATCTGGTCAGCGCGCGAGCCGATCGTTGGTTGATCTGACGGAGCCCGAGTCTGCATGGGGGAAGCAGTCATCGTACCCACTTCACCCAATCGCTTTGGATGGATGTTTCCAAACTCTCACACCTTCACTGATTGCTGGCGTCAGATCAAACATTAAATCTGTTTTGATCCCGGCAATGATCGATGACCTGATAATCTTCGCCAACACTTCACGCCCAGACCGTGGCATCTCATACACCACTTCGAAGTATGCGGGCAAGGGACGGCGAGATGACGACAAAAGCTACCTGTCCAATGCCACAGTGCATCACCCAGAGACCAAGCAAGTCATCATGCAGCTGTCCGGCCTTCGCTACCACCGCCTAGACACCGGATTCGACCCACTCGGAGCCCACACGTTCAGCCATGTGTCTTGGAAGCGCGATGTCACCTTTCTTTCCCCATTGTCGACCCTGCCAGGCGACTTTGCTACAGTCGCAGACGAGCTGCTTGATCTTATCGCACATCGGAAGCCTGTTTTGCGAGTCCTGGAGGTCAATCTCGACAGTGGTGATGCCAAGAGTCTCTGGTTCGGCAAAATAGAACGTGCCGTTCGAGCTGCGTACCGTGATTACAAGTTTGCTTCAGCCGATACCGCCGCAATCGTGGATGCGCAGGCCGAATATGAATCATACAGGGCCACCAACTTCGCCTTACTTGATCTGACGAAGGCCTTGAGCAAGGATCAGCGTGACGAATATGATGTTGTCATATGCAAGGGAGTTAATCTCACGATTGAGTCAGCGAGCCGGGTCTCGCAGAATGCGAAGTCACTCCTTGCCGTCGGCGGGCATGCTGTTTTCCTCCAGGGAACGGCTGAGACAGATTCCAACATTGCGCCCGCGTGTGAAGCAGACCTCGCCTCAACAATCGAAAGCGCCGGTCTCACAAACCTTACACAGTGCGTATTCGATGAAGGTCAGCGCATCATAGTCTCCAGGCTGGACGAAGGATCATCCGCCGCAAAGGCAGCTGCCGTTAAACTTTTCAGCTTCGATAGCGCGACAAGTCTGAGCACAAGCGTCGTAGCGGCACTGAACCACCTTGGTCACGAAATCTCCATCTCTGACGGCGGTCGGCCAAATCACCAAGAGACAATCCTCATTTTGGACGAGCTGACTGAGCCATTCCTGACCAAGATTGACGCCAAACAGTGGGATGTGCTCCAGACTCTTCTGTCCTCTCGCGCAAAGATTGTCTGGGTGACTCACGGGTCTCAGCTGGAGGTGACAAATCCGCAAGGCGCTCTGATACATGGCTTACTACGTACCATTCGTAACGAGGATTCTGGCTTGAGCTTTACAACACTTGATGTCGGTGATCCTATATCACCACAGACAGTCACTGCCATTTCGGTACTGCTTCGCCATCTGGCTTCGTCAGAAGTCAGATCTTCGATCGATACCGAATTCGTGGAGCGACAAGGCGAGATTTACACCAGCAGAGTCAGCCCTGATGAAAAGATCAATACGTTCAAAACGAATGACTCTGCCAACGACCTCTTGCAAGATGGCTCCCTGCGTGCTCAGAAGACCCTCGTTCGATTGAGGGCAGAACGCATCAGGACCTTGGAGGGTCTTGTTTTTGGTGAGATAAGTAGCGAAGAACTCCCTGTGGACCCCAATCATGTCGAGGTCGACATCTATGCGGCTGGCCTAAACTTCAAGGTCATTCTACTCTTCACCTATCGTCATGATATCTACTGACACCATGAATAGGATGTTGCCGTCACCATGGGCCTCGTTCCCGAGAATGAGCACCTGCTTGGCCTTGAGGGCGCAGGTGTCGTTAGACGCGTAGCTAGCGATGTCACGACATACAAGCCTGGCGATCGCGTGGTCGTGCTCCAATTCGGGACCTTCGCCAACAGAGTACAAGCCCCCACTGAGAGCACGCACAAAATCCCGGACCACCTCTCGTATAGCGATGCTGCCACCATTCCCTGCGTGTATCTAACATCTCTTTACTCCTTGTTCAACCTGGGCGGCTTACAGAAGGGCAACTCAGTTCTGATCCACTCGGCTGCTGGTGGTGTTGGCATATCGGCCATCAGACTGGCACAATACAAGCAAGCTGAGATCTACGTCACCGTCGGAACAGAGGACAAAAGACGTTTCCTCGAATCAGAGTTTGGTATCCCACGGTCCAGGATGTTCTCGTCTCGATCCACGGCATTTGCCAAAGAAATATTGGCTGCGACAGGCGGTCGAGGCGTAGACGTCATCCTCAACTCTCTGACTGGCGAACTGTTGGACGAGACTTGGAGAATCTGTGCTGACGGTGGTACCATGGTCGAGATCGGCAAGCGCGACATTCTGGATCGGAAGCAGCTGGCCATGGAACCTTTCGACCGAAACTGCTCTTACCGCGCGCTGGATATCTCCCAAAACCCTATCTCTGGCACCCTCGTTGCTAAGTACGGAGCTGTAATATTTTCAAGTAGTATGCACATCGCTGACAGACTTCTAGGTTGCTTTCCACGATATTTGATCTATACGATCAAGGCCACATCGAGCCAATCCGTCCGGTCACACAATTCTCCTTCGCTGACATTCCCAAAGCCTTCGCCTACATGCGTGGAGGCAGCCATATCGGCAAAATTGTAATTACAGATGCCCCAGAACATCCAGTGATTGTGCCCATCCGCCGGGCTGAAAAACAAGTGGCTCTGCATCCCAAAGCGTCATACCTCATTGTCGGAGGTCTAAGGGGTTTGTGCGGCAGTCTGGCCATTTCATTGGCCCAGCAGGGTGCGAGACACCTGGTCGTGATGTCTCGGAGTGGCCTGAGCGACCAGAGGTCGCAAAGCGTCATCAAAGATTGTGCTTCGCATGGCTGTGAGATTCACGAAGCGCGTGGAGACGTCGCTAAATTCGAAGACGTAAAGACGGCGTTCT
>Ga0265780_10008536_pt1 | contig 12434 bp, 10 predicted proteins | sample P1T30metagenome_FD_192432 | JGI IMG/M metagenome (GOLD analysis project Ga0265780, IMG submission 192432) | Plant litter microbial communities from East Loma Ridge, Irvine, California - P1 T30 | ecosystem: Environmental > Terrestrial > Plant litter > Unclassified | place: USA: California...
TCGAAGGCGTGGCCGGATTCGAATTTGTCCAGGTCGAAGTGCGACACCGGGACCGTGACGTGCTGTTCCTTGCCGCGGGTATCGGCGAAGCGTAAATCAACGAATTTGACTTCGTTGTCTTTGACCATTTGCATTACATCTGCGGCGGACTTTGCCATTCGGAATCTCCTAATTGAAAAAGGGAAGTCGGATCTTGAGAGCCGACAACTTGCATCATTCTGCAGCAAAAAGCGTGCCAAGTTTAACGCATGAGAGCATGCGCAAATCGTTCTTGGGCAAGCGGCCAGTTTACCCATAAAATCGCCTCGATCGGCAGGGTTGCCGAAAGATTGTCGGCAGAACCTGCCTGCACCACTGGAGTGCATCATCGCGGCGACGCACCAATTTAGCGCAGGATACACTGATCCATTACGGTGCACTGCTGACTGATGCCCAAAAACGGGACAACAATTATGACTACAGAAAATATTTTAGAAGCCGCGCGCCAGCGTGGCGCAGGCCAGCCCTACGCCGGTGCGGTCACGCCGCAAGAAGCGTTTGAGCTGCTGAAGAACGATCCGAACGTGAAATTGGTCGATGTGCGCACCAATGCCGAACGTGACTGGGTGGGCCGCGTGGCCATCGCCGAGGCCCAGCATGCAGCAGTGCAGTGGGCCACCTATCCGGGCGGCCTGCCCAATCCGGATTTTGGCGCCCAGCTCGAAAGGGTGGCGGACAAGGGCCAGACCCTGCTGTTCCTGTGCCGCTCCGGCGTGCGCTCGCGTCACAGTGCGCGCGTAGCGACCGAGCTCGGCTATGCCAATGCGTTCGACATCCTTGAAGGCTTCGAAGGCGACCGCGATGGCGAAGGCCACCGCAAGACGCTGGGCGGCTGGTGCAAGGCAGGCTTGCCGTGGGTGGGTGCATGACGGATGCATTGACCCGCTTGTTTGCGGCGCGCGAACTGATCGACGAGGCACGGCACGCAGAGGCGCTGGCGGAATTTGTCTGGTTCCACGACCACGCGCTGGAAGAGAATGCGTCGCTGTATGGCGTGCGGCGTTCGTATGCGCTGCAATTCTGGACCGAGCTGGCGGAGCAGTATGCGCCTGCACGCACGGCACTGGATGGATTGCGCGAGCGCGCTGCGGCCCGGCTTCTGGCCGGTGATGGTGACCGGGATACCTTCCTCGATGTGCTGTCGATCGACCACGCGCTGGACCAGCCGCAGCAAGCGCGTGACCTGTTCGTCGCGCTCGAAAAGGTCGCGCCCGAACTGGCCGCGTCATCCACGCGGGTCGTGCTGCCGCTGGTGATCGCTGCCGGCGACTTTGCCCTGGCAGAGCGCCTGATGCCCGATCCGGCGGGGACGATCCGCCAGCATGCCGACTACCTGATGGACGTGTTCCGTGCACGCCGCCAGCGCTTCTCGGGCGCACCGAGCATTCCGGCCGAAGTGTACAACTATGTGCTCGACGTGAACGCGGTGCTGGACGTGCTCGCGGCGCGCGGCCGTCATCCGGAGGTGCGCGCGCTGCGTGCGTTCGCGGCCGATGTCATCCCGGCCACCACCTTGCGGCGCGAAGTGCGCACCGCCCTGCTCCCGGGCGCGCCGGCGTGGTACGAACGTGGCGTTCCGCGGCGCTGATGTGGGGTGGGCGGCTTTGCCGCCCACGCGTTCAACGGGTGCTTGATCAGCCATTCCGGCGTGTGTTGAACGCGTGGACGGCAGAGCCGTCCACCCTACGGCATCACCATCATTTCCACCCCTGAAGCCGTGCCTGGCGCGCGATACACGCGCTGGGTCGCCTTCCTGAAGTCTTCGGGCTTCGCTTCAAGAATGCGCATGAAGGTCTGGGGATTCAAATCGATCAGCGGGAACCACGAGCTCTGGACCTGCACCATGATCCGGTGTCCACGGCGGAAGGTGTGGTTCACCTGGCCCAGTTCATAGCTGATCGCCTCCACCTTGCCAGGCGTGAACGGCTCCGGCTTCTCGTAGCTGTTGCGGAACTTGCCGCGCAAGGGATTACCGCGCACCAGTTGCTGGAAGCCGCCCAAGCTCGGGTTCGGCGGGCCGACGTCGTTGCCCTTGCGTTCGGCCTGCGGCGTCGGATAAGCGCTTGGATACACATCGATCAGCTTGACCACCCAGTCGGCGTCAGTGCCGGTGGTCGACACGAACAGTGTCGGCAGCACCGGCCCGGCCACCGTCACGTCTTCTTCGAGCACCTCGCTCTGGTACACCAGCACGTCCGGCCGGGTGGCGGCAAAGCGCTGGTCGGACACCATGTATTCGCGTGGTACGCCCAGCGCCGGATAGCCGATATACGGCACCGGACGCAGAGGGTCGGCCACGTATTCGTCAACGCCGCCAGTTGTCGCGCCCTGCTGCCAGGACAGCGTGCCGTTCGCCCCGAAATACAGCGTGCGCGCCTTGGCCGGCTTCGGCGGCCACACGTCGTAATGGCGCCAGACATTGGTGCCGGTTTCGAACACCGTCACCGGCGCCAGCGCCTTCGCCGGCTTGACGCCTTTCAGGTGCTGCTCGAAGAACGGAAACTGCACCTCGCGCCGGAACCACTCGCTCGTCTTGGCATCGAATTTGACATGCCCGAGCCGGGCCCCATCGCCGCGCGCCCAGCCGCCATGCACCCACGGTCCCACCACCAGCGCGTGGTTGCCGCCCTTGTTCTGCTGCTCCAGCGCGCGGTGCACGATGAATGGCCCCTCCGCATCCTCGGCATCGAACCAGCCGCCCACCGTCAGCACTGCGGCCTTGACGTTCTTCAGGTGCGGGCCGATGGCGCGCGACTGCCAGAAGGCATCATAGGTGTCGTGCTCGATATTCGGCATGAACAGTTCGCGCTGCTGCGCGCTCATGGTCGCGGCAATGTTCGACAGGGTGCGGTGCTTGAGAAAATAATCGTAGGCGTCGGTCACGCCGTACTCGAATTCGACACCGGTCCTGGGCAGCGGCGTCGGATTCGGCGCCGACGTGAAGGCGGCGTAGAAATCGAAGTTGGCGGCCAGCTTGAAGGCGCCGCCGTGATACGAGTCGTCGCCCATGTACAGGTCGGCGATCGGCGCCTGCGGCGAGGCGGCCTTGATCGCCGGATGCGAATCGATCACGCTGGCGGCAGCGTAGAAGCCCGGATAGCTGATGCCCCAGATGCCGACCTTGCCGTTATTGTTCGGGATGTTCTTCAACAGCCAGGCCACCGTGTCATACATATCCTCGCTCTCGCGGCCCTCGCCCTTTTCCAGCCTGGCCTTGCCGTGCGGGGTCATCTCCTGCCACACGCCTTCCGACATATAGCGGCCACGTACATCCTGGCTCACGAAGATATAGCCGGCCTGCTCGAACTCGCGCGAGGGACCAAGCGACTCGGGCACCCAGTCCACGCCGTAGCGCAATTCCCCTTCCGCGCGCACGCCGGCGCTATAGGGCGTGCGCTGCATCAGGAAGGGATAGGCGCGCGCTGCATCCTTCGGCACGTAGACCGTGGTGAACAGGCGCGCGCCGTCGCGCATCGGGATCCGGTACTCGTACTTGGTATAGGCTTCGCGCGCCGGGCGCTTGGCCGGGGCGTCGTCCGCGACCTGCATGCCGGCGGCAATGGAGGGGTGGGCGCCGGCCAGGCCGGCAAGCAGGAGAGCGACGAGGAGCGACGGCAGCGGACGGCGGATCATGGCTTCTTTCGGGTGTGACATTGAGGGCCGTCAGTGTAATCCGATTGCGCCACGCCTGACCACGCCGCCAGAAGCTCGGTCAATCGACCTGCTTGAACAAGCTGTCGATCCCATACCGATCGAGCGGCGGATGAACGTGCCGCATGCCGTCCGGCGAGCGCGTGCCGATGCGCATGTAGTCCGGGCCGATGGGCAGGCATTTCGGCGTATCGTAAGGATAGGCCAGACACAGCGTCATCTCAGGCGCGCCACCGTCATACGCTTCACGTATCTCCAGGCTGGTGATGGCAACGTTGCTGTAGCAATCATCGCCATAGGGCACGTCCTTCAGGATGGGCTGGCCATTACTCAACAAGGTGAGATTGACCCGGGGCTTTTGCGAACATTGCCCGTCGGGCTTGTAGGGTTCGCGATCGATGCGCACCTGATAGCCGACCTTCAACAATGGGCAGTCCTGCCTGAACCTGTCGACCCGGTGATAGCCCTGCTTTTCCCACAGGCGCGTCAAACGTCGTTCTTCGCGCGCATTGTCGTGATCGATGCCGCTACTGTCGATGAGGTGGTGCTCGATACGAAAAAGAAGTCCATCGGGCGTGCATGTGGCCCGGACCAGATCCACGTCTCCGGCATGCGCCGCACAGATGCCCAGCGCCAGGACCAGGCCCACGACAAATTGCAGCAGACGTTTCATTCAGGATTCCTTGTTCTCCAGAACCGCTTCCTTGACCACCTCGTCCGCTGGTCCATTACGCACGCGCTCGCGCACCAGGTGGATATGGCTGCGCAGCCGATACAGCTCGTCGGCATACGCCAGCGGCACCGAAATATGGTTAACCCGGTCTTCCAGCCCATCAAGCCGGCGCAGCAAGTCCTTGCGTACCGTGTCGCCGGCATCCGGCCCGGCGTCTTCGAGCGCCTGCTCGATCGCGCGCAATTCGCCATACCAGCGGTACACGCGCGAACGCACGCGCCACACGTAAATCGGCGGCACGATTTTTGAGAGCGGAATCAGGAGCGCGGTCAGCGCCACCACCACGACCCACAGGCGCTCGGCCAGGTTGGCCAGCCAGAAGCTCATATAGCGCTGCAGCAGCGGCGGGCCGTCGCGGTAGTAGCGCGCCGCCTCCGGCGCCACCGGGATCTCGGTGTACTTCGGCGACGGGAACTGGCCCTGCTGCTGGAACCAGCCGGCCCCGCCGTGAATGGCGGTCGCCGACTTGACCAGCAGGCCGACCAGCGCCGGATGGATTTCCTCGCGCGCCACCAGGGTCGCGGTGGGCGCGATCAAATGGTAGTCCTGGGCCGGGATATTGCGGCCCAGGTCGACGATCCCGCGCGGCAGCACCACGTGGCTCAAAAACGGCAGGCGCCGGGTATAGGCTTCGGCCTGCGAAAAATCGAAGAGCCGGATGCCCGGCGTTTGCAGCAGCATCTGGATCAGTGGCGCTTCCGGCGCCGAAGAAAATACCAGGCCGTCGATGCGGCCGGCCAGCAGTTCGACCGTCGCCGGCGTATTGGCCAGGTCGCCGATCTGCACCTCCTTGGGCGCGATGCCGTTGGCGTCGAGTACCTGGCGCAGCAGGCGCGGCACGCCGGTGCCTTCCGGCCCCAGGTTGATGCGCTTGCCGCGCAGGTCGGTCAGCTTGCCGACCCTGGCTTCCTCGCGCAGGAACAGCCACACTGGCTCGGTGAACACGCTGCCAAGCGAGACCAGGTCGCGGCGGTCGGTGGCGCCGGCATTCATCGTGTCGCCGTCTGTCGAGCCGCTCTGGACAAACGCGACGTCGGCTTGGCCGGCCAGCAGGCGCTGCAGATTGTCTTGTGAACCGAGGGTCGGCTGCAGCGAGACATTGATATCGTCGCGCGCCAGCAGGCTGGCGTACTGCTTGCCGAACTGTTCGTAGGCGGAGTTTTCCTGGCCGGTGGCCAGGCGCAGGCTGCGCGGCGGGGCCGGATCGACCCACCAGTAGGCCAGCGCCACGGCCGCCGCCACCATCAGGGCAGTCGGGCCGCTGGCCACCACCAGGTCGCGCAGCGAGACGATGCTGAAATTCTGCAGCCGCGCGCGCAACCCTGTTGACTGCGCGCCGCTTGCCTGGCCTTCGCCCTTCTTCAACGCACGCAAGTCCGCTGAGGCGCGGCGACTACCTGACCCGGTGCAGGAGTTGCCTGCGCCGGCGCCACCGGCGGCTCGATCATCGGCATCAGGCTCGGCGCCAGCGTCACCAGCAGCTGCACCGGCAGCGCGCTGGTGAAGTCATAGTGCTCGGACTGCGGACCGTGCACATACGCGGTCATGCTGCCGTAGAAGCGCTCGCCGATATTGAAGACGAAGGTCGCCGAGCGGTTCACATAGCGCGACTCGATCAGGCGGCCGCCGCGCGCATACACGTCAAAGCGCTGGTCGCCGGTACCGGTCTTGCCGCCCACGGCGATGATGCTGCCGTCGGCCTGCGCGAAGGCGGTCTTGACGCGCTTGGCGGTACCGTCCGAGACCACGCCCTGGATGGCGTCGGCCACCGTGCGCGCAACTTCCGGCGCCAGCACCTGCTCCTTGCCGCCGCCCTTGTTGCGCTTGACCAGCGTTTCGTACGGCGTGTCCTTGGCAAAGTGCAGCGAATCGATGCGCTCGGTAGGTTTGCGCACACCACCGTTGACGATGATGCCCATCATCTCGGCCAGCGCAGCCGGCCGGTCGGCCGAGGCGCCGAGCGTGGTCGCGTAGGACGGCACCAGCGAGTCGAAGGGATAGCCCATCTTCTTCCACTGGGCGTGGATCTTGAGGAAGGCCTCGACCTCGAGCAGGCCGGCGATGCGGTTGTCCTGGGCATGCTTGCGGTGCGTCTTGAACAGCCACGAATAGACTTCCTGGCGCTCTTTCACACTGGCGGCCGTTACCTCGGACCAGCTCGCCTTTGGATGGGTGCGCAGATAGCTCACCAGCCACAGTTCGAGCGGATGCACCGAGGCCACGTAGCCGCGGTCGGCCAGCGACATAGCGCGCGGGTCATACATCTCGTACATCTTCGGGATGCGGTCCGGATCGATCTCGTTGCTCGACGGCAGAGCCCCATTGATGAAGGCGCCGAACTGCTCCAGAGTAGCGTTGGGCGCGACCGTGCGATGGGCCGCGGCTAGTTTCGAGGCCAGCGGACGCACGCCGGAGAACAGCAGCGCCTCGACTTCCTGCGGAGTCTTGCCCTTGTACTTGTTCCAGAACTTGGCCAAGAACACTTTACCTTCAGCATCGGCGAAGCGCGCCAGGTAGTCGGCGCGGCGCGGATCGTCGGCGTCGGCCAGCAGCTGGGCCGACGAGCCCGGCAGCTGGAACATGTAGTAGCGCACCACGTCACGCATCATGCGCACGAACACCAGGTTGGTGGACTGGCGCAGCGCCTGGTGCACGTCCATGATCTTGCTGTCGTCGAGCTTGCTGAAGTTGCCGAAGGTGTGGATGCCGCCGCCGGTGAAGAAGCGCTCGCCCGGGCTGGCCGAATAGCGGCGCGCCATGGCAGCGTCGAGCATCGGCTTGAGGCTGCGGTCGGCGCCTGGCGCCAGCGTGCGGAAGTATTCCAGGCCCCATTGCGACATGCGGTCCTTCGGATCGACCGTGACGCCCATCAGACCGATCTTGTCGAGCGGCTCGAAGCGCTTGTGCAGCTGGTCGACGATGTCGAGGTAGGTCACCAGCGTGCGCAGCTTGGCGGTCGAACCGAGGTCGAGCTTGGCGCCTTCGTTGATGTCCAGCGGCTGGTCGTAGTTATCGGTCTGCACGCGCAGGTAGTTGACGTGCTCGCCTCGCTCCATCAGCGTGAAGCTGTACACGACCTGGGCCGGGTCGCCGTTGCCCAGCATGCCCTTGCCGGTCAGGCCGGCCGCCTTGGCGTGTTCGGCGTCGGACAGCTGGCGCAGGGCCGCCGTCACCGCCTGCTGGGCGTTACCGTCCAGGGTCGAGACCACCGACAGGTCGAGGCGGTCGACGTTGTACAGGCGCGAGTCGCCGATCAGGTAGCCGAGGTGGTTGCGCACCGCATTGGCGGCCTTGCGCGACACGAAGGCGTCGGCTGGCGGCGGCGCCACGCCGCTGTGCAGCGCCGGCTGCAGCTTGACGCTCAGGGCAGCATCGCGCAGCTGCGGCGTGATCACGCCGGCCTGGGCCAGCACGCGCAGGTGGCTGTTGGTCAGCACTTCGAGGTCGGGTTCGCCATCGCCCAGGTAATACGCCGGACGGCGCTGGGCGATCATCAGCGACAGCGCTTCCTTATAGGCCAGCACGGCGTCGGGACTCGTCATCGGGCCCTTGAGCATGTGCGTCACCTGGTCGAAGTTGCGGCCATACCAGACCCACATGCCATCGCCGATGCCGTTGACTTCGCCGTACCCCATCTTGGCCGACAGCGGCACCGTGTTCAGGTAGTCGAGCACGATCTGGCGACGCGAACCGGTGGTGTCTTCGCCGTCCTGGTAGGCGCGCAGCGTGGCCGAGGCCATCTGGATGATTTTATCGGTGGTCGAGCTGGTGCGGCCTTCGGGCGAATGACGGTACTTTTCGATCTGGGTCGCCAGCGTGCTGCCGCCGGCCACGCGGCCACTGCCGCCCAGGCCGATGCTCGACAGGCTCTTGTCGAACACGGCCTTCGAGAAGCGGTCCCATTCGACCGCCGGATTGCGGCGCGGGTGGGCCGCATCGAGCAGCTCGCGGTTTTCGATGAACAGCAGGCTCTGCACCAGCAGCGGCGGCGCCGCGTTGAACTCGTGGTAATAGCGCTCAGGGAAGCGCGAGGTGAAGATCGGTTGCGCGCGGCAATCGAGGATCTCGAGGCCGACCTTGGTTTTCTCGTGGTACGTGGCGTACAGGCCGAGGTCGGCCATCTTGACCATCTGCGGCGAGATGCGCGCCTGGGCCGCGACCGCGTAGTCGCGCGTCTGCAGCTTTTCAAGATACTGCGGCAGGCCGGCGTAGCCGAGCCGGGTGTCATACGGGCTGGCGGCCGGGAAGCGGATCGCGTCGCTCGGGCCGTTTTCCATCCGATACGTCAGCTCGCCCGCCATGTCGGCGAAGATCCTGGCCTGCAGACGCGAGGTGCGGGTCTCCAGCACGGCCCAGGCCGCGAGGATCGCGGTCAAGAGCAACAGGAACAGGGCGAGCCACAGCTTCCAGCGGCGCTTGCGCGGCGCCGGCTCGTCGCCGCCGGGTCCGCCGGACGGACCGGGCGGCATCCCGCCGTTGCCGGCCAGGTGGGGGAAGGCTTCGTACAGGGGAACGTCGCTGCCGCCAGTGGCGAGCGCCGGCGCAGGTGTGCTGGCCGCGGCCGCCGCACCCGCAGGCGCGGCAGCGGTAGCCAGCGCGACATCGCCCTCGTTGTCGAAGGACGGCTCGCTGCGCTCGCTGGCGTTGCGCTTGCCGGAATTATTGCTTGGCCGCGCGGGGCGGCGAGTACTGTCCATGATGGCTTAACCGGTCTGAATCAAAATGCTTGCAATCACTGCCAACCTGCTCGCCATCGTCATGCCGCTGGTCCGTTCGAGTGATCGAGGGGTCTGTTAGTTCGTTTAACCGGCGGTGCGATCCCACTCCAGATTGCCCCGTCCGTAGGCAATATTCCACCACATCAATACGCTACACGCGAGGCGCCGTTTAACATATTTGATTTGCCTGGAATATTTTCGCAAAAAAACAACGCGGGCTTGGCTGAGTGACATGACGCTGTGCAACTCAGCAATGTCGGTGCAGCAAGTTCTGGGTGCTGATCATACTTAACGCGCCGCCTGCATGGACGGTGGACAGCGCACTATTGATTTGGATCGCAGGCCTTGGAACCTATCCCGGTAGGTGGGAGGAAGTTCATGCCGATGCATGGCGAGCGTGAGCAAGGCGCGAGGAGGCCGCGTGGCTAGCCACGCAACGACGAGCAACGCAGCGCACGCTTGTCAGGCGCGGCAGGAACAACTCTCACCTACTGGGATAGGTTCCTAGTTCAGAGTGTCTCTTTCACCGCGTCACGCGCGCGCAGATCGTCCAGCGCCTGCAGGCAGAAGTACTGGAACCAGAGCCCGGCGAACAGGAACATCATGGTGTACAGCCACAGGGACACCAGGGCCAGGATCGGGAACAGCAGCACCGACAGCAGCGCGCCGCCCATCCAGACAATGCCCGGCAGCGCACCGGCCAGGCCCGAGGCGAAACCGATGGTCAACAGGGCCGAGCGGCGCTCGCGCATCAGGGCCAGGCGCTCGTCCGGGCTGGCGTGGGCGGCCAGCGCGTCATAGCTCATCACGCGCGAGGTGACCCAGGCCCACAGGCCGGCCTGCACCAGCCAGGCCAGCGGCGGCACTGCGTACAGCGGCAGCGTGAATAGCCACAGCAGGGCGAACACGGCGACGCTGCCGAGATTGATCGCCACGCTGCCGAAGAAGGAACCGCCCTCTTTCTTTGCGAGCTGCGGAAACTGGTGCTTGCCGACGTAGGTCTCGATGGCCGGCATCGCCACCACACCCACGAACAGCAGCACCGAGCCGATCATGAGCGGCAACAGCAGCACGATTGCCATCAGCGGCACCACCATCACCTTGAGCATGCCCAGGCCGACCAGTTCGAGCGTGCTGCCGCTGACCTCAAAGCCGCCGTATTCGGCGAACATGCCTTGCAGCCAGTCCAGCATCGGCTGCAGGCCCAGCCACATCAGCACGCCCCACAGGGTCAGCGCCAGCAGCAACGGCGCCAGCGACAACCACAGCATGCGGCGGCTGAACTGGGCGCGCAGCGCGCGGCGGTAGGCGGTCATGACACCGTTCATGGGGCTTTCCTGTGCGGCATGGCTACTCCTGATGGGACGCGATGCCGCCATTCTACGGGATGACATGTTGTCGACCCATGGACTACAATCCTCGTTTCAATCTGAACAACAAGGAAGACCATGTCCACCACCACCACCGAATCCGGCCTGCAATACGAAGAACTCGTCACCGGCGAAGGCGCAGAGGCGAAAGCCGGCCAGCACGTGACCGTGCACTACACCGGCTGGCTGCGCAACGACGACGGCAGCCTGGGCGCCAAGTTCGATTCGAGCAAGGACCGCAACGACCCGTTCGAGTTCGCCCTCGGCGCCGGCCACGTGATCCGCGGCTGGGACGAAGGCGTGCAAGGCATGAAGGTCGGCGGTTCGCGCCGCCTGACCATCCCTGCCAGCCTGGGCTACGGCGCCCGCGGCGCCGGCGGCGTGATCCCGCCGAACGCGACCCTGATCTTCGACGTCGACCTGCTGGCCGTCTAAGCGATGTGCCGTGCGCCTGCCTCTGTGGCGGCGCACGGTGTGCCTCATCCTGTGCCCGTTCGCGGCATTTGAACTTCCCTTCTAAAATGCGGCCGAATCACCGGTTCGCGCCCCCCTCGTGCGCTAAGATGCCTGCCGCCTTGTCCAAGCGACAATACCGCAACCAACCATCACAGGAGTTTCCATGAGCTTGCAGGAACAGTTCAACCAGGCCCAGCTTGATTCGAAGAATCTGTCGGAGCGTCCGGACAATATGACCTTGCTGAAGATTTACGCGCTGTTCAAGCAGGGGTCGAGCGGCGACGCCACCGGCGAGCGTCCGGGCATGACCGATTTCGTGGCGCGCGCCAAGTTTGATGCGTGGGCGGCGCTGCAGGGCACGTCGCAGGAAGATGCGCAGCAGCAGTACATCGATTTGATCGAAGAGCTCAAGGGCTGATCAAAGAATAGGTAAGGTCGGCGGGTTTCCCGCCGACGCGGAGATTGTTATCGGCTCCGATATCGCGCCGGGTGATCTGACTGCCAACCATCACCGCGTCGGCGGCACAGCCGCCAACCCTACCTCCAATGCATTGACGTCACGCAGCCGCAAACGTCTTGCGCATCTTCTCCGCCACCTTGGCCTCGATGGCCGGTGCGAACGCCCCCATGAAGAACCCCAGGCGAATCCGCATCGCCGCGCGCTGGTCTTCCAGCGTCAGCACCCCCTCCACGCCGCTGCGCTCGAAACGCAACACGTCGCCGTCCCACTTGCATTCCAGTCCATATTCGGCCGCGATACGCTGCGCTACCTGTTCGGCCGCGCTGCGCGCCGCCTCCGGGCTCAGGCTGTGCTGCTGGACGATGCTGATTTCCGCCATCTGGCTGATCCTTCCTTGAATCGGTTGCAAACAATCCGCCATGATGCCAGTTGCAGCCAAGCTCTGCCAGAGCGCGCTACAGAAGAGACCCTCGCATCGGCTAAATTGATGAGTATCAAAGCGTGCCCGGCACGGCGGGCGACCATTAAGAACCTATCCCGGTAGGTGGCGGGAAGCTACTGGCGATGCATGGCGAGCGTGGGCGAGGCGCGAGGAGGCCGCATGGCTAGCCATGCAACGACCAGCAACGCTGCACACGTTCGTCAGGCGCGCCAGAAGCGACTGCCACCTACCGGGATAGGTTCTAAGACGCAAGCCGTCATTACGCGAGGACTCATCATGGACACCCCCGTCGTAGGGCCAGACCCACTGGCGCCCACCGCACCCGATACGCCACACAGCGTGCAGCCGCCGGTGCGTTTCGTTCCCACCCCGAGCGCGCCCTACCGCCAGCAGCAGCGCACTGCGCGCCTGCTCGAAACGCCGGCCGCCGATCAAGACTCCCCGCCAAGCGAGGCCGAGCCCCTGCCGCACGCCTTCGGCGCGCGTGTCCTCATGTACAAGCAGGATCCTTCGGTGAGCGAAATCGGCACCCGCAAGGCGTATTTGCCGGGCGTGGTGCTGGCCG
>Ga0265780_10008537_pt1 | contig 12433 bp, 10 predicted proteins | sample P1T30metagenome_FD_192432 | JGI IMG/M metagenome (GOLD analysis project Ga0265780, IMG submission 192432) | Plant litter microbial communities from East Loma Ridge, Irvine, California - P1 T30 | ecosystem: Environmental > Terrestrial > Plant litter > Unclassified | place: USA: California...
GGCAGGGGGTTGTCAGGAAACGAGCAGCAGTTGGAGGTCGGGGAGTGCAAAGACGATGAGTCCAAAAAGGGTTCAGGTCGAGGAAACGCAGTTAACCTTGAACGCTGGTAGGCCCACGTGGCCTTGGGGCGTCATGACATATTAACGGCGCGGGACTGGACGTAAAGGTCCCGGCGTGCTGCGACTACGAAGACGAATAGCTAAAGGCCCGCAGCACGAGTATACCACTTACCAGCTGGCTGTGTTGACTAGCAGTGCGTTGATCATGCCCCAAACAGTTCCCTGGCTTGTGATGATGTCACCGCCGCAGCTACAGTATGTCCTGCAGATCTAAGTCAATCTACTTTGTACCCCTGCAACTTCAATACATATAAACTGACTTGGTACGAGATACAGATTGTCGTATAGGCTCGGCGCTGAAGCATATCCTAAAGTGTGTTTCAGATCAACGATTGCTACTGATGATTTATCCGGACTACTTTTGTCAAAAGATGCAAAGAATCTATCTCTGCACCGTAGGGGATTGCCGTGGAAATAAGCAGCAAGACTGCTGGCGAGACTTGACAATAGACGGCATTCTTGGGCCGTGGGCCGTCGGCGATGCGCTTTCAGTTCAGTCGATATCCGTGACGGTGCATGTTCGTCGGCTGGCCAAGAATTAGATGACGATTCCTAAGGTCATACGGCTCCGCAACCTCCAAGGCCAGTTCCAACCCCCTGACCTTGACACTCCATACATTGATCGGCTTCGCACTAGTGTCGACACGCCTGCCAAGGCTGGAGGTGACGGGTGCCAAGGCCGATTCGGATCAGGGTCATCGGTCGCCAGTCTGCTCCAAGCCTGACTTCTACGCAGTCAACCGTTCCTATCATTTCTTTCATACTGCACGACACCGGAGACGGCACACACCTGCGTATCGAAGCTCAGCTCGCGCAGGGCCCTCAATGTTCTCATCTTCAACTACCATCCCGACCGATCTGGCTAGGGGAGCATGTTGGGACATCTATCAGCACAATGAGATGCTGATAAACAGAAGCCTGGAACAATGCGGCAATGCTTCATGGGTGACTCTCGCCCACCATGCAAGCATGCAAAGTCTCATCTTCGCTTGCCAATCTTTTCAGCAGGTAAGTTGAGATATACGATCCTCGAAGTTGGGCCTAGAGCCGAGACATGTTAACGGCAACTGGAGTCGTACGAGCGCTTCTCGCAAGGTCTGATATTGGAATGGAAGCGTTTAGTCTGTTGTACAAACGAGTCGAATGCGACTCTAGCGGAGATGGAAAGTCACGGTGGCTGGTTGGTACTTGGTTCTGTCTATGATAGCGAGCGGAATTGTGTGGACACGGGACATGCGTTCTTTTGGGCGGCTGGTGACCGATTCAGAGGTACTCTGGGTACTGCAGGCATGCTGTATGCGACATTCAAGGTTCTACCAGGTCGACGCGGAGGACCACGATAGCGATGGAAACATTTTGGCATGAGATACCAATGAGCATTCGCAGTAGCTTTAAAGGTGATGGGGCACGGACTGACCGGAAATATATCATTGGAAATTTCACCAAGCTTATGATTCGTGACCGAGTTGCACATCCAAGGCAATTCAGACCGTTCTTCAACCGCTTCGGACGAGCTTGCAGCAACCATGAAAGGTCGATTTCGTGATTTGCGTGCAAATACGCCCTGGACTCTTGTCGGATGTTTGAGCACATTTGGTGCGACAACAGTACGACTACCGTATGGACTGTCAAGGTGCGTCTCGGATGCAAAATCAATGTGGGCTTGCAATGTCCTACGACTGGAATATATGAGTGTTGTTTTTTGCCCTGCGTCGCGAAGCTATCATTGATCTGCAGCTGCCAGTTGTACGATTCTCGTGATTATGAGACTTGAGCGACAGATGATGTCATTGGAGTTATACTGTTGAAGTCAAAGCAATTATTCATGACTTGTAAAACACTTGTTTGAATAAGTTACTACTTAACCTGCAAGACAGAAACCTCCTAGTCGTAGCATTCTACGAGCCACGAACCGGGAAGACGGTGGCGGAGAGAGAGGCTGCCCTTGCGAGGCAGCTCGAAGGGCTCGCCGAGGCTATACGACTAGCGTTACGCGAGACCGTAGGCGCGAGGTCAGGAGACGTATCCTGCCTCTTAGGAGGGTGGGGTTCGAGAAAGGATGTGACGACAGGACAGTTTTTGGATGGTCCTAAAGAGAAATAGAAGTCGGATATCGAGGTAGTGAAAGCTACTATCCGGTTTCTGGAAAAGACAGGCAGGTTGACCTATCAGCCGAAGGCCGAGTGGACAACCATAGGGATGGATCACTCTCATTCATGAGCGAAGGCAGAGAACCTCTTTTATAAGTAAGGTCACTCTCTAGGGACGGCTCATACGGTCACCGTGAATAGCCTGATTGAATCAAACAAACAAACAAACGATGGCGGGTAGGATAGAACGCAAATAAATGTTGTCTACTATCGTCGAAAGCCGCTTTGAGCAAAGTCTTTCACAAGACATGGCAGGGTCGAGCCCTGTTTAGCATCCGGGCGGAGACGTAGTCCCCTACTTGCCGACTCAGTCATCGACGCCTCACGAAACGCGTTCACAGCGGCAACTGTTATCCGAGCCTCTGCATGCCGGTAACTTGAAGGCCTATCTCGACGGTATTACTTTAGTCGACTTGCAATCCGTCCTCTCACGTCACTTTCTCGAAAACCAGGGCGACCGCTCCATCTTCTCTTACCTTGTCGAACCCGGCGATGGCATATTGCCCCACGAAGCTACTTCCGCGGTCCTCCAAGAATTGGCAAGCAAGACGGAGAACGTCGCCATCCTTGCCACACTCACTTATTGCTTGATAGAGGCTAAAGGCCTGTGGAAGGGTCACCCCGACCTAAGCGTGAACTCCGCCGAAGATCTCATTAAAAAGCTCAATGCCGGCTCCGACGTTGCGAAAGCAAATCTCGTTATCGGGGCGTCCACTCTACGTCAAAGGCAGAGCTACATACGACTGATCGAAGAAGCTTGGAGGCCGAGCTGGTTCGACGACATTCCCCAGTCTATCCGCCCACCAGCTTGGACCCGGCCTGGAGACTTGCCACGCGATGTGCTCGTACAAATCACCGCGAACGCGAAACAGGGAATCCCCATTGCTACCGCTATCACCCGATGGACGGAGCACATAGCACGTCCGACCGACCATGGCAGACGTCGCAGGGAAGGCACCAAGGGGCCGACGGTTCCTCACCTCATTCTATCCGACATTAAACTCCTCAATCTCCTCGTCGAGGATGCCGACCACGGCAGACGTACCAGTGACATGTTCTTTCCCGAAGACGCACCACTCGATTGACTGGAGATCAAACTGGGTACGCGGAAGTCACCAGCCAGGCCGGACTACTCAAAGGCAGGTCAAGCGACATCAGTGAAGAATCGTAAGCGAGGCCTGGCGGACTCTGCGCAGATAATTGGAAGTGGGGACGAGGCTGGTGATGAGAATGAATGGCAATGGCGAGATGGCATGATGGCGAAGCGGGTAAAGAATCAACTGATCATAAGGTCACCAACCTCTCAAGAGCTGGTCTCGGTAGACACTCTTCTATCGCAGTCGCCGGTGGAGACTGTTTCCCAGCATAACGGCTCACTTTCCCAACGTAGTGGTGCGCCCGTCGCTCCATCCGCGTGCGACGGTCCAGGCATTGCTCTGATCTTCGGCAAGTTCGTCGACATGTACCAGGAGCTGAGATCTCTCGACACCGACACTGCTAAACTAACGGCTAGTTGCTGCGATACCTGTCGTAACCTAGTCCTGCGCGCGTTGGCTTCACTGGAAGCAGACCTCGTGCCCTGCGTCCGAGGGCTTGAGCAGGTGGAACAACATACGTTCGATGGTCATGACATTGTCCCGAGCCAGCACCATGGCATCTCCCCCCGAAAACAGGCTCCACCGTCCGGGAGAAAGGCTGGACCTCGACTTCATGTTATTCCTGATTCGTCCGATACCTCTGAGGTAGATTGAACAGAAAATAGAGAGCCGTGTGTGATAACGCCCAGAGATACGACTGCGCTTCGGGCGCAGACGTAGCAGTCAGCCGCAACGGGCTGACACGTAACAACAGAGCACGGGTCATGTGACCTGCAGACTGCTCTGCTGCAGACTGCTCTGTTGCTCTGTTGCTCTGCATGCTCTGCTGCTCTGTGTCCACAGAGCAGAGTGCAGGAACGAATGAGTCTCCTTGGTATATAGAACGGATAGTTTCCTTAGATAGGAGCCTCGTGCTCAACTCATGCATCGAAGTCAGTGATTACAACGAACGGTATTCATTGTGCCAACCACCTTCTTCCCTCGCCTCAGTCAACCCTTGGTTTAACCCGAGCTAAACCCAGCGGCATTCCACCTCCGTTACACCGTGCTGTTTCAACAATGTCTACTCTTGTCATAGAACGTTATCCCACCTTCCTGATGGCCGAGCCGTTTTATTACATCGCTTTCTGTCAAGACACGTCATAGTAGCTTGGACTGTTTTGCTGGAATCTGCTAAAACTCTAGACATCGTCGGCACCATCATGCTCTGCCTGTCAGGCATCAGCCTATTGGTTATGGAAAAATTTATACTTTTAGCTGGTAGAAATGTCTGTGCTATCCCTTCGACCGTCTGGCTTGACTTGAAGTATTACTGCCACTTGTCGGCTTTGGAAGGTACAATGGCGAACCGGCATCGATTGCAACCTACTATACGATTGTTCGTGAACACCTTAAATAATGCCTTAGAGCCATCTATTTCGAGAACTGTCGGACAAAGGACCGGTGAACGTTCCCTAGCGCATTAATGCGAACAACCAATAAGTTCCGGACGTATGAGCAGCGGACTAAAGAATATAATAAGTAAAGATGTATTCAAAATCTAGGTGCGACCTACCCTAGACGCTCAGAAAGTTGAGTTTGGAAACTTCGCTTACACGGCTTTGTAGTACCTTGGTATTTCAGTAGCCGCTTAACCCCAAGCTTCGCCCCAACCCTAAGTGACCCTCTAGCAGCTGCTGTGGCTGTGGCCGTGGCTTGTCACTGCTTCTCGTGGCTTGCGCCGCAGAACTTCATCGAGTCCCAGGGCTTTCGCATATTTATTTTTTCGTTCGTGCAACTTAGCAAAAGGCTCCCTGAGGATTTGAGCATTATGTTAGGTTGTCATGCTGTGTCTCTCAAAAATATTTGGGATCAATCAGACCGTGGGAAGTGTATGCAACAGAGTATGGGATACAATTGATGGGGTACAATCGCAAGTCTCAGAAATACCCGCCGTTGCGTAGCGTTGGTCACTAACAAAAGTATGGGATACAATCATTGTATCCCATCAGGTATTTTGGATAGAGTAGGAGCCTAGGAAAGCTAGGATAATTACAGGTCCAGTACTGGTCGCAATCTCATTTTACAATGTTGTCTCGTGCAGGCTCGCCAATCGCGGCTACTATGGTGTGAAGGACTCGCCTTTCTTCCTAAACATCCTTTGCCAAATCGAAAGCCACTAGCTTTTCCACACGGCTGTGGCGCTGTCAGCCTCGATATCCTAGCCTTCCGCTAGCGGTCGAAGCTCTCCTTCCAATCACAGCGTCCTCGTTAGAACCATGCGACGAACCTCGGATTCATCTAGGGTGGCATGGCCGCTAACCGAACAACCGCTTCACCAGTTGGTCTCTGACCGGAGTAACCCAGCTCCAGCATCGGCAGGCTCATCAGGCGGAATAGTCATCGATCGTTGATTGGCAAGCCAAGCCAATCGCCAATCTTCCCTTCGTGACGGAGCGTCATTGCCAAGCAAGTTTAGAACTAGGTCTGGGGCAACTGGTCCCGCGTGCCTCCGTACCATGAACGCACGTATGCGAACGTGGAAAGACGAGTCAAACGGCCCCTCGTATCACACTTCATTCTATTCTACATTCAGATACCCATTTCTCGCCCCGTTGGAGTCTTGGGACTGGCTTAAAATTCGGCGCACTGACCGTTTCATCCTTGCTTCGCATAGTTACCACATACACGCACACACACAAACAAACACACACACACACACACACACACTTCGATAACCCAAACGGAACTCACTTAACAGCCAAATGGCATCGGATCCCACCCGTATCACATGCGCAACAGCAAATACACTCCAGCCTGATCTAAATTGGTCTTCGACGCCCATCCACCCATACCACCACGTCTCGATTCGCTAGCATGTCGGGTCCGGCTTCTCTTCAGTGCGTTCAGTACATGGCCTGGTATGGCCATCAGCGAGATGAGCATGCATACTCCTCTAGGACACAGGAGCAGCATTACTTGTCGCAAAACCTTGTACCTCATACTGCGCAATATCAAGTAGGAGACCGATCACAATCGCTGCATGTGCAGAGACAGCAGCCGTACGCTCGAATGGATCGTTATGCTCATACCATAAATCAGTCACGCTATCCGATCGTGGACATGAGATTTCCCCTACATCACTTCCCTTACCATGGACATGGCAGCTACGCGGACAAAGGTTAGATACGACGTGCCCTTGTCGTAAAGGTCCTTCGCTGATGTGGTAACCCAGCTCCATGCGCTCGAAGTGACTCAGAGTTAGTCGCCGTTCCGTCCTTTCCCCGAGGTCCTCCCCGTAAGCCCAAGCAATCAGAGCACGCTCTTTGGGTGGGCAACCTTCCTCCAGCCACGAGTATTGCCGATTTGAAGGATCATTTCTCGAGAGGCGCGACTTCAGAAATACAAAGTATCTTCTTGATAGCAAAGAGCAATTGCGCTTTCATCAACTATCGATCCGAGTCCTCTTGCGTTACGGCAGTAGAGAGATTCAATGGCTCTGGACTCCATGGCATTCGGTTAGTTTGCCGTCCGAAAAGACCGTCTGCAAATACAGGAAATACATCTACGATCGCTGGAAGTCCCAAGCATGCCGTCGACTCCAATTCCGCTCCGAAAAGACCGGATCGTGCCGTTGCCATAGACGAGCTCTCAGATCCGGTCATTGTCGATAGTGCTCTGACAGCACCTGGGACAACAGACACCCTGGTGAAATTGCCAAACCCAGTAGCGGCGAAGGCTCCCAAATTATTTTTCGTTTTGAAAAGCCTTACATGGCAGGATCTCGTAGCAAGCGTACGGGACGGGATTTGGGCAACGCAAGCACACAATGAATCCAGGCTTAATAAAGCCTTTGATGCAGCAGACAATGTCTACCTGATATTCTCGGCCAACAAGTCCGGCGAGTACTTTGGCTACGCGCGTATGGCTTCCTCAATTGTCGACAAAGCAGTGCCAGGTGGATCAGCGGCCAGTCTTCAATCCCCAAATACAAGCGACGGTCCGAGATCTACACCTACACCTGCTACCAAAACCGCTCCTCGCGGACGCATTACTGATGACTCGGCACGTGGAACTATCTTTTGGGAAGCAGAGTTGTCAGATGGCGAAACCGCGTCATGGGGCAATGGTCTGAGACAAGATAATGGCGGGCAGGATCTAGGGCGCCTATTTCAGGTCGAATGGGTCTCAACAGCACGACTTCCGTTCTACCGAACTCGCGGCTTGCGCAACCCATGGAATGCAAATAAGGAAGTGAAGATTGCACGAGACGGAACAGAGTTAGAACCATCAGTTGGTGAACGTCTGGTGCAGATGTTTCACGGCCCTATGTAGATGGGTACTTCGCCGCGTCCAGTGCAGCCATGTGGTAGACTTCTCAATCATTTCGCCGGAAGCCGGATGTGACCTTCTCTGTGGACAACGCCTCCCTTGCGGCCACTCCTACGTCAGCAAGTGCCACTCCGAGGGTCTGGTTACCAATACTTCAAAAGGATCGACCCCGACCCCGTGTTTTCCTGCTGTGGCCAATCACAGTCACTGGATAGTCATCGAAAGCCGCTAATCCTACTCTAGTATCCCCCCGGGAAACGCATCGCATTTCCCGCTTCGCGCACGGCCCGACCTTTGTTGCACGCGGGAAACGCGTCGACTTTCTTTTCCCCACAATGGACCGCGCACCGCGTTGTTGCGCATGGTAAACGCGTCGCATTCTTCACTTCCTGAGCTGAACTGGTCTCTCAAAACCCTACTGACTTTTGACGTTGTCTCAAGTTGGGTATTGCCTCGCTATACGATGGCTGGAACATGCGGAGCACTTATCCAAAGGGCTCGTGCATACGCAAAATGACGCCTTGCGATCCGCAAAAGGCACCACGAAGAGCGAGAAACATACTGGACCACACCAGCGGACATACTTCCGCAGTGTATGTCTAGCTTGGAGCGCCTCACTTGCAGCTCACTGGTCGCGAGTCAGCGCTCCTGCACTCTACGACGTCAAACGACCTCGCGTCGGCGCACTTTACAATCCAGCTCTCACCCGTCCCACAGTCGACAGCCGCATGTCTAGGCACCTGCGTCACCCTCTCATTATGTGGACGCACGACCGAGCCGTTGGCGAGACCGTCGGGTATGCGGCGGACCTGAAATCAGCGCCAGACGAGAAAGAGCAAGCCAGAAATGCGGGCATTAAGACTAAGCCCATACTGTCATTATTCGAAGGGCTGCCGACGGAGATACTGCGCCGAATAGTGGCGAGCGAGGTGCAGACTTCTCATGCCATCGTACGAGATCAAGGCGGATGTCTACGATACGAGTTAAACCCTTCGGTATTACTGACGTCCAAAACGGTGTTTGCCAAGTGTATCAGACCTTGGACATGCAATCGACTGGTCAGGATAACGTATAAAGGCGACGCACGGTACAGACCCACTGCGTTCGTGCCCATTGCTGGAAACGATGCATACAGAATCCTGAATATGTCTGACAAATTAGTGCGCGCTACTTTTACTGCCGACCTGAACGTGTTCAACAAGCTGTCCAGCCAGGAAATTAGATGCGTTGTCCCGACGGAGAATGTTTGCGTTATCACCGTAGACGCAGCCTGTACATGGTTGTCAATTTTGGGCTGTCAACAATTTGCCAAACACGCTTATCATGGAAAACCCCCGGCGTTCAAGCTTGACCTGATCGTGCATGACAGCAGCACGATCCCCAGTCGCAAAGGCGGTGATATCTCTCAGATCTTGACCTTGATGCTTCGGAGCAGTACTGATGCCAAAGTCAATGCGGCGGAAGACAAAGGCAGCGAGATCGCTGAACGACAACAAAGAATCTGGCCAGGACGACCCCATGAGATGGCAATTGGGGGCTCGATCTATAGCGCTTGGATCTCATCTTTGCAGACCCATCACCACGTGCTCGCCGCTCTGCGAAATTACGGAGCCCAACTCGATTACTGCGCGTGCGTCTGCAAACAGCTCATCGGCATCAACCGCCTGGCGCCAAGCTCCGTTGTGGAAAGGCTTTTGCCATCCGAAAAGTCGATCATCGCTCAATACTCATGCGTGGCGCTTCTAAACTGGACGTACGAGTATGATCGCAGCGCTCTGAACGAAGGGCCACTCGCGGAACTTAAAGAAAGTTGGCAACGCCACGAGAACAGTACGTGCGTTGTCGAAGGCTGCCCTTGTCTACTATGGACTGCTTTGAATCTCGGAGTTGGACGGGTAGTTTCTCGCGGTGATGCTGCGAGACACGGAATTCAATTTCTGCCGTGGCTTGAGGTTCATCGATGGACCATCGCACTCCATTGCCGGAGGCGTTTAGTTGAAGGAGACTATAACGGATTAGTGGATGCAAGGGAACAGATGCTCAAAGTGTTGGCGTATTTACAGCCTGAAGAGCTACAAAGAGGCTTTGAGCAAGACGTGGAATCGTTTACCATTGCCGCGTCCATGGGAATCCCAAGTCTGGCAAATCTTCGTGGTGTGGCAATGGTTGACGAAGACGACGAATCTCAGATTGACGCATTATGGGATTGCTTGGATTTGGTAGAGAAACAGGTTGGAAAGTCAGTAGAGTGGCGGATGCAAGGACACTCTATCATATTGGAGGCTGCTACACGCATCCCATCCCACATGGTTGTCGAGGCCGACATTGTTCCAGCACTATCACTGGTCTCCCTCTTTGACTGAAGGCGGTGATACTACACGAATTCCACTGACTGGGTATTGCAACAAGCGATGAATATAACTGGAAGATACACTAAGTAGTATAGATTGACTTGATTTGATATTCCATTATCCTGGTGTAGCTCCCTTGCGGGTCCATGCAGGCTGTTACTATATATGATATCAAGGAGGAAACCCGTGGTGTTCGGCATGAGCCTCTACCCGGGTAAAAACTCCTTCATCTATGATGGGTGGCCATTGCCCTTTCGCCAGTGAGCCTATGACACAGTAAGAAGTCGCTATGCGCCTCAGACAAGATTTAGCGATCACCATCATCCTCCTCCACATACGTTCCCGGCCTCCGTCCCCTTCGCCTGGGTTTCGCATCATCCAGTCCTCGCTAGCGAGAACTGGGTAAGGACACGCTGCAGGAACCACTTCGTCACCGCACTCAAGCCCGCCTCCGTCGATAGTAGCTTCATATAATCCGTCGTCTTCGCTTCTTGCAGCATCTCTGATCGTCCTGCTAAGTGTGTAGGACAGAACAGAATGATGTGCTTTGGAGTCTGTCGTGGCCAGGCGCAGCCGCAGTCTGGCTTTGAGTATCCGGGCACATGCAGTCGACACAGGTAGTCGTTCAGGCCGATGTGCTCGGTCCGCAGTAGCGTTGCGACTGTGCTCTCGGCTCGGCCCTCGTCAAATTCTCCTTCGTCCGTAATCCGCGGGCCCATGTTGCACGCACTGCGACCGAGAGTTTGTTATCGTTTGCCGGCAGATAGTGTACAGTAGCTACCTAGGTCACTACTTTACAATGGCTTCGACAGGGTGTATACGCACCCACCATGATATCTTCCCCACATCTAGGTCTTTGTGCCAGTGACGGCTTTTGCGATGGTTCGGGTTCAGGGCCAGGACCAAACCGATTCCCATATCCTACCTACAGTTCACTCCTTGAGCCAGAGATGTCCTACCCTCGTTCTGAATAAGCAACAAATCAGGCTCTCGTTCTGACCGGCATGCGCTTCCTGTCTTCTCGGGCCATACAAACAGTGTCTCAGTCGCTGTCATTGAATGCCTCGCCTCAGAAGTGACCTTCCTTCGCGATAACTTACCGGGTCTCCCCTCTCATTTAGGCCGACCATGCCTCGCAGCCCTGCTTCAGAATGCCACCCATTGCCATGCGGCAACACTCCCTGCCATTGACCACTAACCAAAATTCTCGTCGTCTCCAGCCTGCTGTGCCTGTCCATCTCTCCCTGCTGTGCCTGTCCATCTCTTCCTGCTATGCCTATCTTTCATCTCCATTCTCTTCCCTGTTTTCTCCTGCTTTGCCCGTGTCCGGCTTCGCTTTCGAATGAACTGTCGTACGAGTCGCCCGAGGCGGGAGTACGTGGTGATTCATCGCACCAATTCGGATGGTCCTTAGACCCGGCGACTCTTCGTTGCGTGCGAGCTTTGTACCTGAAGACGAACGCTCATCCTAGGCGATTAAACGAGAGCTTCGAAGTCGATCGGGTGCCATCTGAATCATCGGCAACAGGTAGCCAGTGATGCCGACGCCGGTCTCGACGCGGCGTCGAAGGTGCGATACCACAAGGCTGCGAGCAGCCGATGTCGAGACACACTCTCCAGCGATCTAGCGACGCGGGTCAAGTCACGAACGAGACCGTCGAGTACGGCGACGTCGGTACTACAGGTCTCGCAGCACCGTCCGGCGATTCCGACGATCGGAGGCGCATCTTCCATCTCTGCAGAAAGCGCGTCGACCAGATACCGCAGCACAGCAGCGACTCTCCGCCCTTCGCATTTCACCAGAGCTATAGGTTTGCTAACGACACCGACTGGGTGCTGGTCTGCACCGTCTATAGCGCGCTCGGGAAGAGACTCCACGAGGGCTCGTATATCCGTATCACCGTCTTCCGAAGTATCGGCCGAGCTCGACATCGAGCGCCCGGGAGAGATTACTAAGGGATCTCGATCCGTACCCGTCTGTGTAAGAGGTTGCATTCTCTCACCGATCGGCTTCCGTACCGTCTGCTAGAGTGTTTCCAGGAGTGTTTCCAGGAGTGTTTGCAGGAGTGTTTCCAAGATTGTTTCCAAAAGTGTTTCCAAGAGTGTTTCAAGTCTCTCGAGTCTTTGCGACAGAAAGATCGGACCTGGTATTGCAGTGCACTCATTACTATGCGCAATGGGGTGAGTCCCGAGTCAGATAGTTACCACAACCACCATAGAGACATTGGTGCGAGACTGATCGCGTTCCTTTGACTTGCTGCTTTGCGGCTGGTTGCGCCGCCAGTGTTGCAGACAAACAAACAAGGCAAGTTGAGGCCTCAATCCTTGTTTGTTTGTGAGATTAGGAGGTCATCCTTGTTTGTTTGTGAGATTTAGAGGTCCTCCTTGCGAGATTGTTGAAGTT
>Ga0265780_10008538_pt1 | contig 12433 bp, 10 predicted proteins | sample P1T30metagenome_FD_192432 | JGI IMG/M metagenome (GOLD analysis project Ga0265780, IMG submission 192432) | Plant litter microbial communities from East Loma Ridge, Irvine, California - P1 T30 | ecosystem: Environmental > Terrestrial > Plant litter > Unclassified | place: USA: California...
TTTAACTTTATTATGTCACGGTCAGAACGTGACAGCCCCTGATGTATTCCTCAGGCACACTGATCAGCTTGGCAGGTAAGCCGGGGACTAGGCTTACTTCCGACTTCGTACTTTGCATCCCGATCGTAGCTCTTTGAGCTACGTTCTGTCAATAGAGCATACCACTGGGTTGCCTATCCGTACGTACATAGCTCTGTATCTGATCCGTCCGCTACCATACCTACGCACCGCCTGCGCTCCCGATACCCGCCCGTGACATATTAGAGCTTTTTCCTACTTTTACTCTTCTAGACTTTAAACCTCAATATATCTTTCTAGCCTTCTAAAATAGTATATATCTATAGTACTAGTAGTAAATTACATATTTAGTATGTTTTTCCCGATTTTTCTCAATTTTTAAAATAGCTAAAGTGGTTTTTATGTCTGCGTATTTCTTATCATACTCGTAGTAGGTCTGGAACTAGTCTACGAAGATTTGATACTGCTTGCATAGTGATCCGCTTCCCCATCTGATCCGCTTACCCATCAATAACGTTACGGTAAAAGACTGACGCGAGAGCACACATAGAAGCAGAGACTGTCGTGATGATAACCGACATGCCAAAAGCTATATAGCTTGTATGCAGTATGATTAAAAAATGAAAAAAACGCTTAGTCAGTACCGAGTGGCCTGTAGAACAGTCGCCTTGCGCTTCACTGAGATGGATCCAACGAAGGCAGACAGCCTCCCTTGGAAAAGTAGCTTAAGGCGGCAGTGCTCTGGGCTTTTATCCTCGAGGCCACTACAAAAGCTTTGCTGGTCGCCTTTTTCACACGCGAGGCATCCAATCATATGTGCCGTTGCAACTGAAATGCTACAGCTGGGCATTACTGAGGCGCAGGCCGAGACCTTGAGACACGACGTAGTGTTGCTGTAGGAGGACGTGTTCCCAGGTATATCCCGGCAGCACCACCCCACCGTTCGTCAAGTCGGACTGCGGCAAGAAAAAGCCGTCATGGCCAAGCCCAACGCCCAGGGCTGCCCCACCCAATTTGCGCAGTAGAACATCTTAGTACATAGATACATCATGCATGCAGTAGTGCCTAGTAGTATGCATGCACGCGGCAAAATCCTTACAATTATAGCCTACAGACTCAAAGGTCGCTTACATGCTGTCCCAAGACACCCTAGCTCGATTAGAATCCCGCTAATCTCTTAGCTCAGCTCAGCTCAGCTCAGCTCAGCTCAGCTCAGCTCAGCTCAGCTCAGCTCAGCTCAGCTCAGCTCATCTCACCTCATCTCACCTCATCTCACCTCATCTCACCTCAGCTCACCTCAGCTCCCACCTTTGAACACTACTTCCGCCAAGATTACTTCGACCCTCTTCACCCTTGTTGTGATGGAACGCCATCAATGGTTTTATGAGAAGCTCCAAACTTGGAGGAAGGCTTTCGAAGAAGACCCAAGATCCGCCATGTTAGATTTGAGTGAAAATTTCAAGCCTTGGGACAATCTTATCACCGAGTCCGAAGGTTCGCTAAGAAGCCGCCCATCTGCCACGCGCACCCTGAGAAAACAGAAAAGGAGAAAAATTAGGGTTATCATGACAAAGGTCGGAGCCGAGGTGCTTGTTTTATGCACTCTTTCAACGACGATTACCAAGTTCAAGGATGTCGAGGATAAGTGGCTCGCGTTGACTCTGCCGGACTGGTGGGCCCGAGTCAGCCATCCGGTAGCTTTGACAGAAGCGGTCAGGACTCTGGCTAGAGAGTTCCCAGAAACTTTCAACCTATGTGAGTCGACCTAGCAAACCTGTCGCAATGTGAATGAAACTGACCGCTAAGATCCTCTCGATGCACTACGGATAAGCGATGGGCAGAGATCAGATCCTAATACGACCTCACTCAATCGTGCAACAAACAACGGGAGTGAAGGGTTTGATCTTGATGCAGACGATCAAGGTCTTTACATTGTACCGACGAGTAGTGAGATGCAGGCACCACGTGAAGACGACATTTCCACAAGCAACACTTATCACGCGACGAATGTAGATACTAGGGTGGCAGTAGTGGAGTTCCGTTTGACAACTCTTCTCGAATTCCTGAAGATGATGGACTCTGCCGATCCAGCAGTGTTGTATCGGATGAAGTGTATGTATTCGGGAGAGCCGCCAGTTGCCGAGATGGACCAGGGGCCCTTCGCACAAGCAGGTTTTAAAGTAGAGCTTTCCTTGGAGCTTGCTTCACTCTTCGTGAGATTCCAACGCGAAGAGGCGAATAGAAGGATTTCCGTATACGATGCATGATTGCCCCTTCCGCAGAAACAATATCACTGCACCTGAGTCTTGTCCTGTTATCACGTGAGGCTTGTTTTTGTCGGTCCCAGGTCCGTGGACTACCACGGATCCTGGGGCACCATCTTTCCGTACTAGCACTGCTGGATACTTCGAAGCATCGAAATTCGAAAATTCCTCTGCGCGAATCTCGTCGAGTAAGCCCACGGCGGCCGTTGCCTGGAAGACTTAGTAAATAGAAGTTGCATAGGGTCATATAGGCATACTTGTTCACTAACAAGCCTGATCAGATCCTCATCGCTTTCGTGCGAGCCGATTGTCTTCATCTGCGAGGAGCTGTTCATCCTTCGTTGTCGGGTACAGCTGGGCGCTCTATTTGAGAAGGGCTTTCTTTTGCGCTGAAGAATGAATTCTGCAAGCGAGCTTCGATTTCTGGGCTCCAGCGGCACTGTGTTGATAGTAGTGACGATGTGCCCCGATCTATTCATTCGTTCATGTCAAAAATTCCGGTCAGCTCCCTCACCCCACAATTGCGGATGATGCCTAGCGCCGCATGACCACACTACCGAAGATGGTGTAGATATCGATAAGCGACGGTGTTGAGACGAAATTAGTCGACACCGATGCAGTGGCTATATTGTTAACCCCATGCTATTCCAGAATTTCTTGGCTGACAAGTCTTCGAGGGTCGGGATACAGCTAGTTACAAATCCGGTGTCCTAAAAAAGGTACTGTATCAATTTGAGGTACGCTCGTACGTAGTAGGCGGGATCCAGGCGTAGGGTAACTGAATGTCACTCTGACATCCGGGACACCGGTTTCGTATATCACTGTACAGAGGAGCCATTCCTTGGCGTTGGAAGTTGCATCACAGGGCTTCGACCACTCGCTCTCAGTGCACACAAGAGCCTTGTGTAAAAGCTGCGAACTGTCGCAAGAGAGCTGCGACTTCCTCCGATCGCTTGGAAGGCACCGCACAGAAATGCCAGATAAAAGCCTTCGCAATGGTGGCGTGGACGAACAGGAATAGACTCTCTTGCCCTTTTAGGGGCACGTCAACCGTAGGTACTGATGTGATGGATGTCCATAGATGTACAAGCTCCGTATCCGTCTGGCAGTTTTTTCACCAGTGAAGGAAACCACTTCAAGAGAATGATTAGCCGGCCTAAGCCGAAAGCCTTCCCAAGATTCGTCGCGATCGATGGTATTGGAAAAGAGTCCACTTTTGTTTGTTTCAATAAATCAGTACGCTCATAGCCGATAATGCAGATGAGTGCAAACTTCATCATGGAGTATCACAGTGTGAGGATTAATCAACTATGTCCGATCAGAGAAGGCAACGACTCAGCTACATTCCCTTGCACGAAAATATCTATCTCATCCATCTCTTCTTGCTGATCCGGCCGTAGTCGAGTCTTGTTGAAATACATTACCCTCGCGCCTCTCTCGGCCGCCCGATGTATATACGACGCGGCCGGTTGAACCAATGCTTCGGTCCCAACCACCATGATGACATCAATGTGCTCGACGCTTTCAAACCAATGATCGATGCGTTCCAGATAGCCGTGAGGAAGCTTCTCCCCAAACCAAACGACGCCAGGCCGCAACAACCCATATCCGCAGGATGGACAAAATGGGATTTCAATGTCGTCGGTCCGGATTCCGTAGCCAGAAGGGCCAACGACTTCTCTCCTGGGCTCGGAGAACGTAGGTTCGGGACTGTAGTTTGTCGTCGAATAATTGCACTCCTCGGAAGAACACTTTACATCGAATAGTGATCCATGCAAGGATACAAGCCGCGCAGAGGGATGGCCTGCTCTGTCGGAAAGCTCTACACCCTGTAAGCGCACGCACACAAATTTCGGATACAACAACGCACCATCAATGTTCTGTGTGATGGTAAAGACACGCTCATTTCGGCATGCAAGTTCCGCTATTGCTCTATGTCCAGCATTTGGTTGAGCTCGAAGTGCTTTTTGGCGTCGGTCTTCGTAGAATTTCCAGCTGATCGCAGGGTTTTCGTAGAAGAATCTTGGACTAGCCATGTCTCGAGGATTGTATCCATTCCAAAGCTCTTGGAAAGTTGGGATGCCAGATGGTTCTGAGATTCCTGCACCCAAGAGGATAAGAATGTTCCTTGCCGAATGGATGAGCCAGCTGGCTACTCTGGGATCCTCATCGACTAAGCTCATTGAAGCAGTAGACTATTCATCGGACAAATGTGGAGATGTGGATGAAGCTGGACCATCACATTGTGCAGCTTCGGAAAGCATTTCGCACCAAGCTTGGCATGGCGACTTCTTCCCCGCAGCGGGTTCGGATGGCCTGCCGCGCGCGGGGTTGGTGTTATTGGGTGTCACAAATACTCGCATGAATCGGCTACTCAGATTCTGTGGCACCCCCAGCGGCCCGTAGCCGAACCCGTGCACATTTTGCTTCTTCATCAATCAAGCATGAGTTTCCCCCGACATGTTTGTCGTCAAACACTGTGCTACATACCAACGCCGTCAAAAAGGGAATTGTAGCTAAAAACTCGTGAGCATTGCAGGCCGCAAACATATTCTTGACTGCTTCTTGCCGTAGACGTGTGAAAGGCGGAGCACAGAGCGCTCGAGGACTTCTGGCACGCCATCACGGGTCGCGAACTGTGACGACGTGAAGGCAAAGGTGCGCGGAGCCAAACGAGCTCTGCGGGAGGGCTGGGTACGTGGAGGCTGTCTCATCGTACTGCCGTGTCGAGTGATCTATACGAAAAGAAGTCAAATAGATACGGCCAGAAAGGCTGTGGAGAGTGTGCTCGCAAGTAAATAGCCAAGCAAGCAGCCGTCGCCGCAGGCGAGTTCGTCATATGGCTGAGGCGAAGTGACCAGGGTTCATGGCGCACCAGCCTGCTGGGCCCATACGCAGTGACTCATTTTGTCCATGAGCTCGCGCATGCGTCTTTCTGTCGCGGTCAAGGTGTTCATCATACTGCTGTATTTCTCGCGCTTTCTTTGTATATGTCTCGACTCTGTCTCTCCGCCTGCTGTGTAGGAACTCGCGGTCGCGCCAGCGGCAAGGGGATGGTCCTGCTTGCCGACGAGCAATGCGCGCAGACTTGGTCGCGCTGTGTCAGTCGGACAACGCGACGGCGGGTTGAGCGACCATTTCGGACGGTGTTGGTTGAAAGAGATTCTTCGAGTAATGGCTTCGTGCTAGGCTGATGTGTGTCTATTCCCGTTTCTAGATGTTGTGTAGGGCTAATTAGCTTCGTCGCGAGTACAGCTAACTCAAAACAATCATCGTGTGACGAATCGCGTTCTCTGTCAAGTAATTGCTCCACATCTGCCAAACGAAGGCAACTTCATTCATTCGTGACTACTTTTAACACACATTTACCTGCTAAGCTCTGCAGCTGCTTGGTTTCCGTGTGGCCTCGCTTGAACTTAATTATTAACCACCGCCGGCGATCTGGACCAAGAGGAAGTGTGGCTCAATGCGTGTTCCTCCTCTCTTGCTTGATTCTATTTTGTTCTGCAGCCACGAGCACGTTGACAGGTATGGGAACTTGTTGGCAATCTGATAAAAATGCCACCACGGATCCCATGACGTCGCACCAACATGACATCGGCGTCGCACCGATAGATGCACTGCATGCCATCAGTGACGAGACCAGCAAGGCCGACACTCACCCCAGCCAAGGGAACAGACGAAGCCTGCGAAGGTTCATTCACCGGGAACAGTGGCAGACCTTTGAATTCGGCGCAGGCACGCGAATCGCTTACCGTCTTACTTCTTCTCGCGTTTTTTTTTTTTCGCTCTTTGCTTGCCTCTTTACTTCCAAAATCCCCCATTCGCTCCACCTCTCTGCTTACTTCATATTTTGCCGTTCCTGTCCCTCCGATCGCCCGTGTCTATTCTGTATATCATACCCTCGCATCCATGTGGCTTCTCACCCGCGTAGCCTCCTAGCCGCAACGGCCTCCTTGCATCAATCATGCAAATCAGTAAGCCTTGCGCCACTCCCATACGACCTGACGCCTCTTCCGCGTTTCAACTACAGTACCCGCTCGTCGTTTTCTTACACCGACCAGCCCCATCTTTCATCCCGCCCCTGGACCCCGCCTGCCCTCGTCTCTATCCTACGCCTCTCTATTGGCTTAGACTCAGAGCGCACTAACGGGAGCATCCGTCCCTCACGACCTGTCATTCACGCCCCGCGCCTTCACACATGTATCTCACCTGCGAACTGTCGTTCCTAATGCACCTTCCTAGCCCTCCTTCCTCCTCGCCTCACTCGTGCCTGTCGAACAGCCGCTACGCTAACGGCTGTCTGCATAAAACAGCCATGCCCCCATGTCTCTATTCCCACCATTATAGCGAGTCCCGTCGTTTCGCTCTCACTTACTAACGTAACTTACACGTCTTTACTAACGCTTGTCCGCATCTTCGGCGGAGCTTGTACCGTACTCCGGCCTTTATATTCGTCCTGCTTTGTCTGGTCGACCCTTCCTTTACCTCTTCGGCGAATGTGACACTATGCGATCCCTACCGATCCACCCTTCTCCCCCATGACGCCTTGCCGGCATCCTTTACCGCCGCGCCTTCAGTTTTGCTAACATAATATACTTTGCCACCAACTGCGCATTTCATTTCATTCCATTTCGACCTTCGACTGTTCGTACTTTCGTTGTTCCTCGCCGACGATGCGACTGTTTCCTCCTCGATCACCCTCGTTGATCACCCTCCTCGATCGACGGATCTAAACAAAACCACCGTCCTTGCTTCGCCTAACCGCTGTCAACTTTCACTGTCGTCTCTTTCACCGATCTCTTATTCTTTCCCTAAACCTAAGCGGTCTCCCATTCCCTTTCCATAACATTCCTCGATCCTCGCTTCCAAATGGGTGATTGTGCGTGCGTCTCCCTCCATCCTCCGCCGTGCTTTCGACAGTAAATGTGTGTGCTCTCTTGCCTCTCCCGCCGCAGCTTCCAGCTCTTTATCCATCTTAATGTCGTCCCTCGATGTTAATCCGAAGTCGAAATCACAGTCTTCCGCCGCCCTGATCGCCTCTACCTGGAAGAAGGTACTAGCTTGACGCCGAGCGCACGGATCATGTGTCCAGGACTGATGGTCCGTGTAACGATCCGCGAAGCGCCAGCAACAAGATTGGCTACGGGCGCCTACGCCCAGGACGCATACAGCTCGCGCACGTGACCAGTAATACTCATGACGCTGGTGCTTGTATAGATGGCTTACGAGATGAGCAGGCACCACACCCGTCGCACATGGCCGCCAGACAAGTACCCTGTACTCGTGGAGGTACTCGAATAGATCTATGGAATGAATGTCCGACGTAGAAGCGATTGGTGTATTTTGTCCTACAACGACCGCGATCTTGCATCTATATAGATACGAAGCAACGAGTGCTTCGGTGCGTGTTTGCACGAGCGCGTATTGTTCGTGCACGAGCAGACTCGAGCCAGTTACAGCGAGTTCGTGGCTTTGGTGGAGATTTGTGTTTGACCCTTAGCGAGCTGGGTCTACGAACCGTTCCCACTTCTACAACTTGATTGGCCATCCAAATGACTAGGCTGTGGTCGTTTGTCGCATTGGTACCCGGGGTTGGGAAACCGTAAATTTTTCACTACACGGTTCAGTCCTTTACGAACCGCGAGGGGTGTCTCGTGTACGCTTCAAAGATGTTTCGATACCGCTTCGGCCGACGGATGGAGCGCGTACTGGCACGCTATGCAAATGATGCATGGCTCCGCTTGATTCAGAAAGAGGCCAAGTTTCCTAAAAGCTTCCCCGAGCTGCTTGGGATCGTTTGAATTGCAAATGCCAAAGTCCGACGACATAGCTGTCGTCGATAGGCAGGATGCGAGTTGATTATGAGGAAGAAGGCTAAAGGCGCGACGCGTTCCAAGATGGCAACTTTGACGCGGGCGGGGGGCCGATTTAGAGTTCGCGATGGATTCCAAGGCGTTAGGACGGGGCGGCACTCGCGACGCGTTCCCGGCGCGGCAACTTTACACCCGCAGGGTGCAATCTTGGAACGCGACACGTTCCAAACGGGCACCTTCAGGGCGGGAGGGTGTAGGATTGGAACGCGACACGTTCCAGTCGGGAATATTAGAGTAAGCGACAACGGTAACGACAGAGAAGTCGCTCTCAGCCACTTCCACACCTTTTCGTTCGAGATCAAATCCCCGGCAGCGCGCAACGACCATCACATCGACATGAGGCACGGGAACCGGATGTTTAGCGCGAGCGGCTGTGGGTTGGGGACGTTGACCTGGAAGGGGACGGGGATGGAGGTGGCGGGCGCGGCGTCGTGGAAGTTGCGGGACGAGTGGAGTCTTGTGATGGTTGTGGAGATTGATCTGAAGCAGGTGAGCGGGTGGGCTGAGCTTTGAAAGGACGGGCTGGATCCGCAGACGGTGGAGGAGCTGGTAACTTAATGGTTGGTGTGGCGCAGATCGAGGAGTATAAGCGCATGTTGCGGAATTCGAAGAATTCGGCTGTGGGGGCTGTTGTTAATGCGACGGCTGTTTGATGTTGAGAGACGAGGGTCGCGCTGTCGGTGAGGCGAGGGAGGGGAAGACGAAGAAAATGGGTTTGAATATACTTTGTCTGGTAGCGTATCCGCGGACCTGTGGGGAGGAGCAACTCCGAGCAACATCTACCTTTTGTATTCAGCACATACTCACGAAAGCTTCGAGGCAGCAGAAGCAGACTTTCAAGCAACTCTTTTGACCGTCATACATCCTTTTGCGTACATGCGTGTCTGGGCGCCGTGACGATGCAACATGCATGCTGGCAGACTGGCAGACTGGCAGTCGAAGTTACTGTCAAGCGCCTCGTGTCGGCAGTGACCTATAAAAGCTCATCAATAGAACCTACTCTGCTCATTGTCATGTAGAGAGCGCATCCCACGCTCGAGAAGACCTTCCTTCAGCACACTGTCATGGCGAAGACCACAGCATCAAGTGACAACAAATGAACGAGCACTCCATCCATACACTCTCTGCAGCCGGCGTGCAATAATGAGCAGCTTGTAGCCCTCAATCTCAGACACATGCGGCCTATGCAGTGTGATCGGTCTGCTGTTCATCGAGTCCGGAGGGTTGAAGGTGAAGACCGAACCTCCTTTAGGCGTGACAGAGAATCCGAGGTCTGCCATCGCCGCCTCAAAGCTTGTCCATAACAAGGAGCCGTGCGCTTCCGATCTGGAGAATAGGGTGCCGAAAAGCGATGCTGTCGCTGATTTGACCTGGAATTGCTGCTCGGCCTCGGTGATGACGACTTCCGGGTTTTCTGGAGCACTGATGGTGTACACCGATGCTTGCGCAGGGCGCGTCTTCTCTTTGGCTTTTCGGTGAGCCAACCTTTCACCGGTTGATAGTGGTGGTCCGCCCGGCAGTGGTACGTAGGTTGTCTTCTTGCCGGCTTTCTCCTGTCTGGCTTTTGCTTCAACATACTTCTCTTCCAAAGCATCCAAAGCATCTTTTACAATGTCTTCGTAGAGCGATCCCAGTCTTGCTCCTGTCTCTTTTATGATGAACTTATCCAGCGCACTAAGAGCACCAGCAGCCACCTGTGGCTCGAGGAGATTGTGCATTGGGACCAGATGGTCACCGAAATCCGCTGTCGGTTTGAGATTGCTCAACTCGGTGTCCAGATCTGTGGACCGAGCTGTGAACAGAACTCCCAATTTTCTCGAGACGGGTGCCATGGTGAAGGCCGTTGATGTGAAGTGCATAAAGCTGACGATGACGGCGAGATCTCCCAAAGCAGCGACTTCGGATTCGCGCAACCTCTTCCGATCCTCGTCATAGCGCGCATTGTGATCGTCTATCTTTTGTATCCACTGCTGAGCCGTAGCAGGCGAAGTGTCAGGATGACAGAGCTGGAGAATGTAATGAAGTTGAGGGTCGGACACCGTGTACTCTGCTGGCTTGCGCTTCATGGCGAGCTTCGAGCGGCCGGAGGAACCATCTGGCATACGCTTGAAGGCTTTGCTAGCGACATGTGTTTGGGGAGCGACACTGCGTTTGAGAGCGTCTTGTGTCCGACGGAATTCCAGATGACATGTATTGGAGAGTTCTTGCATGATGAGACCTCGCTTCACCTTGTCACCAACGCTCTCCAGCAGCTCGAGGAGTCGAAGGATGTAATCCCAGATTGCAACGCTCTTGACTGCAGTTGTCACCGCGTCAAAGAAGGCTGCGCTGAGGTGGCGATCTGTCAAAGCAGGAGTCACACGCCCTCGATCATCTGGCACAAGCTCCGCGCGGTTCCAGTATGCAGTGTTGACAACGTAGTCTAGCACGACTGGTTCAGCACGGAGAAGGAGCAGATAATCCTCCAGTGCTGCCTTGTTTTCCATTGCCTGGGCGCGTACTTCCGGTAACGAACTACTCAGAGGTTTGGGTTGAATCGCGAGTTGAGAAGCCGCAGTGACCAGCGCTTTGTCCACAGTGTCCTCACGACCTTTCGCCTTCTGGACCCTGGTCTCGGAGCCAAGATCAAGTATCTCTTCGACGAGGTGATTGAGGAATTGGTAAAGGAACCCTTGCCTTATCAAAATCAATTCGCCGAGTGACCGCGGGATTATGACGGACTCGGCTCCTGAGATTGCCAATGGGAATCTCCCGCCGGGTGTGGTAGGCTGGAAGCTTTTGCCATAGTACTCGCCATCGAGAAAGATGGTCTTCTCCTCCGGGCCATAACCAGCCGCATGGCGGAAGCCAGTATTTTCCAATATGTCCCGGTCACCGGGCCCTCCGTTTACACCCTCGTAGAGCTGATTTTGGAGCGGTGTCAAGGCCCGGAACTTGAACATGTCCAAGAAGTGCTCTGGTGCGGAGCCCATGTCCCTCAGATTGTACTCCGGTATGTAATGATAGGTATCTCCCATGCTGCGGTCGTGGCGGTGCTTCAAAACTTTGCCATATCCATTTGTTTCTGTCACTGCTTGTTCTCGTTGCTTCGGAGTGAAGTTGCGCCAGATGATTTCTACTTTGCTACCGACATTGCGATGCTTGCGTGCAAGATCGTAGTGTAGCTCTTGCGGATCGAGTGCGCCGTCCACCTTCGACATGGCGCCGCCTTGTGTTTTCCAGACGGCTCTTGACAGACGCTCAGGCTGAATTCGTGTTGTGTAGCTAGTGCCGAGGGTCAGGCGAGGTGGAATAGGCGATGGAGGGGTCTACGCTGACTCGCGATCCGCGCTCTGTTTTCCTTGCTCTTGTGTTTTGTCGCTTGCTCTTGTGCTTAGTAGCGGAGCTCGCGCCGCTCTGGGCAATGCGATCTTCCAGTCTGGCGTGTTAGGTCGGCGCGCACTTGTGTGGAACCGTCTACCAGAGTGTTGTGTTTGCTCGGGTTCGAGGCGTCGGCTAAGCTGGAAATGGGTGCGCTAATAGGCAAATGCTTATCGAGATTCCAGTTGCTTCGTCTTAGGTAGGCGGAGGACGGAAGATAGGAGAAGAGCGGCTAGAAGATTGCGGATTAGTACGAATGTCTCTAAGGGTGTAAGCAAAGCGCGTAATGTAGCATAGTAGTTCGGTCGGCTAGACGTCTAAAACAACCAGAGCGTATAGATATTTATAAGTATTTTAGAATAGCAACTATACTTCTATCTAAGATCTGTAATACTTTTCTAGAAAGTAGAGGCATTCTATATTATAGCTACTTCTATATACGTCTGTCACGGGCGGGTATCGGAGTATAGACAGAGCGTAGGTATAGTAGTAGACGGATCGGATATAGAGCTATATACGTACGGATAGGCAACCTAGTAGTTAGCTCTCTAGTTGGCGAAGAACTGTCATTAGAAAGGTATCTTCTTCTTATGTTATTAAACAACCTAACGTAGTTAACGGAAGGGCGCGAGTAGTACTAGATCCTCCTTCTAGCCGTATTCCTTATAGACTCTATACCGGGTATAGGTGTTACCGGAGCTCAGATAGACATAAGGTTCAGCGGGCACGTAACGGCTATACTAGCTTACGTAGCTAGTGTCACGGTCAGAACGTGACAGCTCCTGATGTATGCCTCAGGCACACTGATCAGCCTAGCAGGTAAGCCGAGGACTCGGCTTACTCCTGACTTCGCACTTTGCATCCTGAGTGTAGCTCTTCGAGCTACGTCCTGTTAATAGAGCACACCACTGGGTT
>Ga0265780_10008539_pt1 | contig 12432 bp, 10 predicted proteins | sample P1T30metagenome_FD_192432 | JGI IMG/M metagenome (GOLD analysis project Ga0265780, IMG submission 192432) | Plant litter microbial communities from East Loma Ridge, Irvine, California - P1 T30 | ecosystem: Environmental > Terrestrial > Plant litter > Unclassified | place: USA: California...
TATGTAATATCACTAGGGTTAGGGTTATATCATCGCCTCACATCAGCCTAGGACCCTGAAACGACCCTGGTCTAGCTGTTTTAGGACGCCAAGATCGGTTTCGCAAATCCAACAAGCTCACAAACATACCTCTAAATCTGGCAAACAAGCAAACAATTACCTCTAGTCTCGCAAACAAACAAGTCGGTAGGTCTCAAATTGGCTTGTTTGTTTGTGTGCAAGCCTGATGTGCCGGGGGTGCGAGGGCTTAAAAGAAGGCCAGTTTTGCGATCTTTGCAAATTCTGCAGAGACTGTAGAAGATACCGGTTTCCATTGAGGTTATGCGAAGAAAATGGCCATAAGATCATACGTGATGCGCTTCCTAGTGGGAAGATATTACAAGTCTCTTCCGTCCACCTCGCTACAACGTTGGGCCTGGGGTTCTACACGAGCGAATATGAAACTTTAACGGGAGACAGCGAGCCCGGAGTGGTCCGATGACCCAGACAATATAGGACCGTAGGCGCAATTCACCACATGGTCTGGAGTCGGCATGCAGGAGTCTTGCGCTTTTATCGATGGCAGACCTCGGAAAGTCCGCTATTGTTCTCGAGTCAGAGTTTCTGGTGCATCTCATGCTACGAGTTCAAAATACTAGTTTCGCGCATTTCCTGCTCATAACTACTGCATGCAATCTCTCCACTTGTGCGCCTCGATAGTGATATAGTAGTTTCGATGGTCGAGAAATGTAGATTCAGCTGTGCTGTAGTTACTCTAGCCTAGGTGATCGGTGTTGCATAATACCTTGGCTCTCGTACCCAACAGCCTGCTTAAGCATCTTCTACCCAAAAAGGGTGCGCCATAACTTGTCCAATACCTAGTCTCGCCTTGGGATTCAAAGCCGTCATTCCCGAGATCATACGCAGCGCCTCAGGACCGAGCTCTTCCCCCCATCGCTCGAATTTGAGTCCTGGCTCGTCTTTTACCATCTCATCAGCGATCTTTGCAGCTCCCTCTAGAGCAGCAGACCACTCCTCATTGCCAACAACTTCCATAATAGCGTCCGGTACTGGCCCAAAATAGCAGAAATGTCGAGTCAATATCTCTTGTTCTGGCGTGATACCGCGGTCTACCAGCTTCTGGTAATCGTTCAAGAGAAGAAAATCACTCCCTCCCAAAGCGTATATACACTTCAAGCAACAATCAGCATGACTTCAACCTCTGAGCATGGCTCACTTACCATGAGGCCGAACGAGTAAATATCTGAGGCTTTGGTCACACCTCTTCCTGTCTGCCCTTCTGGGCTTCGCCACATAGCGTTACCTACGGCATACGAAGTGTGGCATGGCGTCGCTTCCCATTTGAAGATCAGATCGAAGTCGCCCAGAGTTGCATTGATGACTGTCTCCTGCCCTTCTCTGTTGGAATAACAGTTGACCAATACGTTGTCAGGTTTGATGTCTGCCAGATATGGAAGTCAGCCCCAAGTATATACATGCAGTAACATTCCAAATAAGGGATAATACCAAGGTGAATCCAATCTTTGTTGTGAAGCTCTTGTATCGCCTCACCTACTTGTCGCAGAATCTTCTTGCGTCCTTCTGTGGGAAATTCGGGATTGCCTTGGATCAGAGCAAGGAGGGTGCTCTTGAAGTAGGGAAACACCAGCACACCTTCTTCTTCGTTGCAATCAGTGTGTACTCGAAGTCGACTGGAGCCCGCGAATTCCGAAGCAAGGCGCTGGGACAAATCGTAAAACTGCCTGGGCACGCGCTTGACAACAAAGGACTCGTCTCCGGACCTTAGTATGATATGTCAGTCTGTATTTGTGGTATATATATGATTGAACATACTTGGCCATGAACACGCTGAGGGCAGGGTCTGTCCGATGGGGTTGGAGCACTTTGCCTCGTGTGTATTTGCGACCAGACTCACCCGCGACAGTAGATGTCATTCTTACAGCCACAAAGTTGGTCTTCGCAAGCAAGGCGTTGCGACGGGTAAGGCGATTCTGGAACATCAATAGAAAGACAGTGGACGTTTAGGCCGAGCTTTGTTCGCGCGCAAAGTACCTCAACAAGAAGGCTAACCCTGAACTACTTCAGTGATCTTCTCTCCACAATGCCAAGACGCTAGGTACTAGGCTGCAAGCGTAGCCAGCGCACGGGAACTCAAGCCAATAATCTTATCTTAGCGCTATGGTTCACTCGCCATACGGTTGGCGCCGAAGTTCGAATTGTCTGCGAGACTTATAAACGATCCAATAGAAGTCCTGGCAGCTAGCCGCGCGCGTCGGGGTCTAATCCGATCTCTGAGATTTGCCGAGAAGGAAGGTCCACTACTGTTCATACCGCAGCCACTGGTACCACGAAGGAAAGTAGAGTTACCATTCAGAGCGAGTGGGATGCTGCTAGAACGACCGAGATTCACTGAATAATATATGGCCTGTGACTGAATGTCACAAGGGTCCCTTAATGAATGAGCTGCAAAGCACACAGTGACGTGGATAAAGAAATGCGCGTACGATAGGAAGCTATGTTGAATACTCCGGGTGTGAACTCAAGCATCAGCCAGATGTTCTAGTAAGCGCCGATGGCAACCGTTCGAGAGAGTGAGCGTGCGCATAAGCGAACATCGCAACAGACTATCTATCAGGACGCCCCCTTGGCAATGCCTCTGTACTCGTGGAGAGGTATAAGATGCCATCGAAGCGGTGGTCGTTCGAGACTACCTAGTCGATCCAAATGAGGGGTCGATCCATTCGGCGCATATGTATCCAGGCATGTGGATGAGGATGCGATTGCGCATGATAGTGAGGATTTAGAGCAAGGAGACTGTATACATGTGCAAACACCGGCTATAGATCTGCATTTCTCATGGTCGAGCAATCGCTCTAGTGACGCAGCAAGATCAGCAAGGAGGGCCGAGTGCTATCGGATTCGTGTGGAGAATCTGAAGGAGGATTCAGAGCTGACTGGCGATACACGAACGGTGGACGTCAAACGGCTACGATGCGATCGAAATGATACGATCTGCTTCAATCATGCTTCGGGTGTTAGTCGCATCGTCTGCTACAACGGAGAGTGCAGGATCCGTTTAACGTGTGAAAAGGTGAACGAATCTAGCGCTTGATTCTGCGCAATCTTTCTTCGCACTGATCGCAATGCATTCAGATCGTAGCTTCTCCAGCATTGTCCCCACCACCATTTGCGGCATTCCACCACCAAGTGCATGACTGTCTGTCTGCTGCAGCAATACTACTCGCGTCGCGCGTCCTGCATTATGTTGGTGCTGAACATCATGTTGATTTGATTTGATTTGATTTGGTTTGGTTTGGTATTGATTACAGGGCTGCCATTAATGTAATCCTTGGGGCAGAACTAGCTAGTGCTGAGCGGCGAATGGAGAGTGGTTGTGCCCAGTTGATGAGGCAGTGCGTTGCGGAGCTCTACACCGTGACTGGAGGCTGCTACATGTTGGTCGCTGTAGTTCTAGCGTCCCGAACCCCAGGAGTCGGACTCGCGTCCGCGTTGCCCCGCCCTGATTGGTAGAAAAGGGATTCTAAGTAGGATTCCGTTGCGCATAGTAGTGAGGCACCGTCGTCACTTACTTGTATGCTGTCAGCTTTCTCCGCAAAACCACGGATCTCGTCCGCGCTGATACCGTATCCGTCTCTCGGGATCCATACGATAGGCTCGAGAGCACTATCATACGGCCGCATTTAATGGGCAACATTCTCCTCAGCGTCCTTGTACGTCTTCTTGAAGTTTTGGCCATGTCGCTCCATGGAAAGGCACCTGGTTGAAGTTGTGGATGGTTGGCAGTCGGCCACTCGACGGTTCTTTCCGTACTTGAGCCCTCAGGTGCAGAGCTCTCTCCAGACCGCTTGACGACGAGAGATTCGTCTGTTTCGCCTCCATCTGGTCGTTCGCACAGGACAGAGCGATCTCCATGCCCCATCTGATCGGTGGTTAGGAGTCTCCATGTACATCTCCACAGACCGTCAAAAATTCCGTGAGAGAGTGGAAAGTACGATTCGTGAATATCTGGTACGCGACCGTTAGGGCCAAGACCCCAACCATGGTGATGTCGTGATGTATACATTTTAAATTACCTTCATCATCGACCGTCACGAAGAAGTGGCCGATCAAGCAGACCTCCATGACGTACAACCCGGTGAAGAGATGGTTGAGCGCTGTTATGAAGAAACGTCCGCCAGATTCTCAGTCGTTGTGTTGACGGTACCTCTGCCTCACATCTGCGGCGATGAAACCCATCGGCACGTTAAGCATGCGCGTCAGCACCTGCTCGCCCTCAAGTATCCGTTTGGTCCATGCCACCCACTCCTGTGACGTAAACTAGACATTCTCGTTCTCTCGCCACAGTTCTGTGCCTGACATCATGCTACCATATCTTCGGAAGCGAAACGCGATGTTGACGAGAAGGTCCTCTAGACTAGGTAGCCCAGACAGGTTTTCATCCGTAACGATTTACCATCGCGTGTGATGATGACGCGACGTAGGCGTGCGGTGTCGAATATTGGGCAGCAGGTCGATGTCTTTGATGTCTCAGTTGCCTAATTGAGCAGGGTCGGAATCACAAGCAAGTAAAACTTCGCTGACGGTCTTGCTGTGCTCAACTGGCAGTGGGTGCGGTTGTAACGACGCTCCGACATGGTGCCTCCTTTTCTTATGGCGAATGATGTTTCCGCCACCGATCTGTTCCCCGCAGATGTCGCAAGTATGAATATCGTGTACCACGACAAGAGGGTACGTTCGGTATCGGTAGTTGAAGAGGACAAACTGGACGAGCAGGACGAAGCGGACGAGCAGGACGAGCCGGACGCAATGCACGATACGTGCGCTGTGCTTCCATGGTCGTGCCGTACGAGACTCTGGCTTTTACCAGTTGCAACAGCGAATTTTTCGTTTCACTACCACGCTAGGGTATTTCTCGCGATCCACTCTCATAATCGGTACGCAGGCTGCGCAACGTTAGACCTCACATTCTCGGGGCCAATCCCTGAAGGCTCTCATCTAACGCGCTTGATCTTCCTGGACAGAGGGGTAGAGGAGGTCCATAGTCGGCACCACGTACAGGTGGACCTCGCCGTCGGCCGAGACCTAGTAACGTTAATGGAGGAGCCCCTCTCCATGATCTCCATAATCACCGAGTCTCTTGGCATCACATGCAGCATTCGTCAATTAGAAGATAGTGCCAAGAGATTCAGTAAGCCGTGATTACTGTATCTCTTGGCATCACGCGGAGTGAGTGAAGTCAAGGACATGCGTACACACTTTGCGCGTGGTGTTGATCTATAGCCCCCAAATCTTCAAATAAAGATCTAGTGCGATCTATGAGTATAACAGAGTCTGTCCTGAGCTGATATGTATCATATATAATTGGTCATTAAGAAACGTAGTATTTCGCAGAAACCTCGTTACCCAGGAAATTTGAGTTCAATACGGATTGGATTGGTTCATGCATCATATGGAACTCGAAGCATGTTCGGCACTCTCAAGAAACCTAGTATCGATATTGTCTCCAGAAGCAGTATACTGCATGACTCCGGAGGGGATGAGACGATGAAGCCGCTCTGTACACCTTTGACTGGGAGGAGCAACATCTCGCCCCACTATTTTCTCACACTGTCCTAGACAGTCCAATGCAAACGCACTAAGACGCTGGAGTGGTCGTTGTTCGGAACCAATATCTCAAGGCAGTTTTAGCAAGCATCCGTGAATTTAGATTGAACGAGCAACAGCCTTGCCTTTCCAGCCCTAGACATTGCGATATCATGGGTCGTTCAAGGATGTCTGTAACAGGGCTGTTTCCAGGATTGGGTCCTGTTTGAACGCGATTAAGTGCTCGCCATCCCGAAATTCAAGGCAATGCAATAATTATCTCAATTGTTTCATTCCGCGAACACGATCTTGGCATTGTAAGCGAACTCCCTTAGCAGCTTATTCGAAATACCGCAGATAAACATACGCATCTGCATTGTGGTGTGCTCTCGCATGGTCGATGGCACGAAGGCGAAGCTCACCACCCTATATATAGATTTACTTCCGGTGAGCTTGCGGCTCCAACTACAGGACAAAGCAGTCAGTCATTGTTGTCTACTTAACCGCAAGCTTAACACTACATACAATCTTGGCCCCTCGCTACTAATCGTTTTGTACCAACACAACGGACATCCCCTTTTTTTTTTTTTTTTAAATCATACTGCATTCAAGCTAAATAGCTTATGGCACGTCGGCTATCTTCGCGACGATCTCTATGACTTCTACATTTGCTCTCGCCTCGGACTTCATCCGTACAACCTTGCTCGCTGTCCCGACTTTACCAAGTCGCCACAGCTTTTGGGCTTGCGCCCTCCTACTTTCTTGTCGTTGTCGCGCCTCATCTCTCACCTCACCCCCTTCTGTCCCCCAACATCCTATCTTCCTCATCTGCACTCCGATCCAACCTTTCGATGTCCCACGAGTCATTCTTGTTCGCGTCTCCGGTCGGCTTCTTGCCCACTTCTGTGTTGTCAATAAACTGAAGGACTTCTGTAATAGCCTCGGCTGAAAACAGTGTCCTCAGGTCTGCCTGCTGTCGCCTTCCGCTGATCGCGACCTTTCTCTCGCGCAGCTTCTGCAGCATATAATCGCGCTGCCTTCGCCACTTCCGGCATTTTAACAAGAGGTGGGCGACTGTTTGACTGTTCTCGCCACACCACCAGCATTGTGCATCTTGGGCCTTACCGATTCTCAGCAAGTGGGCACCGGTAACCGCATGGCCAGACTTGAGCTGCCAGTAGCGAGCTGCAACAGATTTCTTTGCGTCTTTGAGATGTCTGTTGATCTTGGTTGTTGGCCTCCACCTCTCCTTGATGGCTTGTTTCACGTACGATAGCGAGGCTGATCGCATTTCCTTGGGTTGTTGCTTGGCTGCTCGTTGTGCCGTGGCGCGTGCTATCTTGTAGCCCTCTACATCTTCGCGATGTGAAAGCCACGTCAAGACCACTCGGCCTCCTGCGTCTTCGATGCTTTGTGCGTGTCTTTTGATGCCGGTGACTATCGGTAGGGCCCATTGCTCGCTGCCCCGAATGGCGGTCAGTGCAGCCCGCGACTCAGTAGCAATCTCGGCGCGGCAGTGGTCTGTCCTCGCGAGTATGGAGTTGAGGTTCTTTACACCCATGCCGATGGCGAACAATGCAGCATCGGCTGTCGTGATGTGATTGCCCAGCGGTGACGTTTTGGTCTTCCATGCATACTGTTCTTTCCATGCCAGCCCTAGGCCAAAGGTTGCATCCTTGGTTGTGCTCACAAACAGTGTTAGTTGTTGTGGGTTGTCGGGCTGCATTCTTTGCGGCGTCTGTGAGTAGCCTTGAATCCGGATCACTGGGTTTGCTGCAGGCCAGTCCACCTTGCGAGGCAGCTCGAATCCATACTCGGTGTCGTAGCTGACGTGCTTCACTATCTGCTGTGCAAGTCTGCTTCCGAACGATCGGTGCGTCCTTTCCGCTCTCATCCAACCGATGCTCGACGGCTGGCCTGTTGCTCCTTCGTGTCGATAGAGTTCACCGTGGCGGAAGTTGGCAGGCAGGAGCTGGTGCGTTGGATGATCTCCGTTCGCATTCAGCGCGCGCACCGCGAACTTGGTCTGACGGTGGTCAAGGAGATCTTGGGCGGTGGGTAGGCACGACTCTGCTCGAAGGAAGGCTCGAGGGGTTGATCTCAACAGCCCTGTGATGGCCCTTGCTTGGCTGTTCAGCAGTAGCTGTACCTTCTCCAACCGGTCTTTCTGGCCCCTCCACCAGATCTCCGACCCGTACATCGCCACGGAGGTTACCGCGGCCATCACCACCCTCCGCATCAAACTCACGCACAAGCCTCCGTTGCTTCTACTCAGACTAGACACCCGCTGAAGAACTCCTTTGGCGCTGGCCAGCCTGTTTTCGAAGTGGGTTTTGAAAGACAGCTTTGAATCCAGCCAGAAGCCGAGCCATCTGGTCGCTTCGTGCTTGATGGCAAAGGTCTGCTCTCCGATGCGGACGACTGCATCTTTTGCTGCATGTAGAATCTTACGACGCCTGCTGAAGACGAGTACTTCAGTCTTGCTGACTTCGAAACCGACTTTGTTATCCGATCCCCATTGTATTGCATCCCTGGCGATGTGCTCGAGCTTCCTTGTGCCTTCTTCCAGGTCTTCGCATTCTGTCACTAGCCCGATGTCGTCCACGAATGAGATGGCTTGAAGCATGGGATGTCTGTCTTCTAGCCACTGGAACATTGCGCTCACAGATAGGATGAACAGCACCGGCGATATCGGTGATCCTTGCGGCAGGCCAGCTTGAATGCTGCGGGTCTCGCCGGTCCTTCCGTCGATCACTAACATGGCTTGGCGGTCTGACAAGAACGAGTCCACCCAGCGGACGATGTTTCCTGCTATGCCCACTTCCACCATCCGCCAGATAAGCTTCTTCTTGTTGACCCGGTCAAACGCACCTTTGACATCTAGAAGTAATGCAAGTGCAGTGCGCTTCTGATTCCATGCATTCTCGACTTTCGCGACCAGCTGAGCCACCGCATCTGATGTTCCCCTTCCTCGACGGCAGCCGAACTGTCCCCGATGGAAGACTTCATTGCATTCGCAGAAAGAGGCGATCCACGTCGCGACTGCCCTTTCCACCACTTTACCTAAGCAGCTAAGCAGGCTTATCACTCGATATGCTTTCGCAATGGTGTATGTTGGTTTGCCCTGCTTCCGCAGCAGGATCCCCTTTGCGGTCTTCCATGTGCAGGGATGGAACCCTGTCCTTATGCATCCTTGTACGAGGGCTGTCACGCGGTCTTCTGCCCACCGCCACAACAGTCTCAATGCTTTGAAGCCAATCCCGTCAACGCCGGGAGCTTTGCTGACCGACTGTGTGAACAGCGCTTCGCGGACTTGTTTCGCGCTTACACCAGCGCTCGTGTCTGGGACCTGGATGTCTTCGTTGTCCACGGTTTGAGGTGGAAATGCCTGCGCCATGAAGATCTCTTCCTTCTCCTCGGCTGCCGCCGCGATCTTGTCCGGCTGGCCGTCATTGCTTGCTACCTTGATTGCCGGTGTGTGCGACGGCAGGTGTGGGCACAATATATTGTATCAACTGTTTTGATAATCCACTAAACTACAATAGGAAATGTAAAGTAGTATACGAGACTAACACGCACTACGTGTTTGACGCGACATAATGTAGAGGACAGAGTGTTGATTTGTCAAAGATATCTGCATTCGATTCTTATGATTAGAATGATGAAGATATAGCTATCGAACATAGGAGTCATACTCTGTACGAAAGCGCGTCAGTCTCGTGAGGTACTTTATGCGCTCTCAAAAAGGTCGATACAATTTATTGTGCCCATACCTGTGCGACGGCACCTGAGGTTTGGTATATCTGAGCGCTTGCCAGCATCTTGCGGCATCAGACGCCAATTTCGAGCTTTCGTCGGTCGGGAAGACGCCCTCAAGAAAGCGCTCCCAAGCCAGTCTCTTGGCTCTCCGGATGTATGTGTAATAGTCGTTTCTCACCCGGCGGTACTCGTCGAAGCTGATGCGGCCGTCATTGTGAGCACGTCTAGCACTCCCGAGAAACCTTCTTTGCTGTCTGATCTCGTCCGTCCACCAGCGCTTCGATCGTGGTCTCGGCGCTCTGCCGGCGGCATGTCTGTCTAGTACAGCTCGTAGGTTATCTTGGATCCAGAGTGCTTCGGCTTCGAGTTCTGTAGGTGATGTGGCCCACGCATTGATCAGCGACCTTCCTTCACTCAGCTCAAGCCAATGTTCGCCGGCGGCTTCGAGGGCTTGTTTGTCTGAGCAAAGCCGATCAGTATTCCAGTTTTGCGTAGCATTTATCTGCCTTTCCGAGATTGCCGCGTTGAGCGGTGCCCACTCAAAGACGATCACTTCGTGGTCGGACGTCGTGGCCAGGTCTTCATCGATCTCCCATGTGACCAGTGCTCCGACCCCGCGGGTGCTCAGGGTCAAGTCGATTATCGATCTGCTGTTCTTCCCACACCTCGTGGCCTGGTGGTCGTTGTTGTTGACGATGAGCTCGTACTTCTCGATCAGTCGCTCCACCGTGCCTGCGTTCTGCTTGCCCGTCACCCACGGGTCCCACGAGGGACTGCGAGCGTTGAAGTCGCCTGCGAGTATGGTCCTGCCTTCGATCAGTCCCGTTATGTCCATGTGCTCGATTGTGTACCCGCCGCCCTGGACTCTAGCTCTATTGTAGATGTTGATAAGCCTCGTCTTGCGAACCTTCCTGCGATTCGTTGTCTCCCAGACGTCCATGCACTGCACATGAGGATTGTCCACCAGGTCTGTCCTCTCCTCGAATACGTATCGGTCCAGCGCGTCGTTGCGAATTGCTAACGCTACCCTAATGTCTCTCTTCGCCCATTCCGGCCAGCGTATCTGGAATCCCGGGTGGCTAATCGCGTATTTCTTTCCAACGTACGGCTCTTGTAGGCACGCCACTTCTGCTCTCCGCTCGATGGCTGCCTCCAGCGCGGCTATCGTTGACACAGCCGTGCCGTTGCAGTTATGTTGTATCACTATCATCGTCAACATGCATATGCGTTGGGTCGTCGGGGCTGAGGATCTGGCTCGCCCTCGCGATCAATCTGGTCCTTGGCCGGAGTCCTCTTATTGGTCGGGGTGACGGTTGACTCTGCGGCAGTGGTCCTGGTGTGCTCATGTCCGAAGATATCGGGATCACCTGTGATGGGATGGCTTGAATCGGGTCGGCAGGTGTCATCTCCATATCAACCTCATCTCCCTCGGTCGAAAGGTCATCCTGTTCTGCTGCCGCTTCCATCGCTGGTGGGCTGCTGCGCATTCCGGCCGCCTTCTGCTGGCGTGTCTGTCGGTCCGATCTCCTCTCCGGACACCGTCGTGATGTCGCCGGGTGTGGTCCCTCGCAGTTCGCACATTTTGCCACGTGGTGCTCACATGGCCCCGATCTCTTGCTGCAGGTCTCGGCTGTACATGCGTGCTCCCTCCCTTCGTGCTCACCTGCGCACACGAAGCACTTGGGGTCTTCACTGCACTGGCCGAAGTGGTCTCGGCCACAGCAGCGCATGCACATCCCGCCTTCACCCCTTTCCCAGAACCTCTCCACCTCGTGGCGTCTGCCGCCGAAGGTCAGTCCCTTTGCTAGAATCACATCCGCAGTCTTCTTGCTTTTCACGGTCAAGACTAGTGTCGATCTCTTGATGCTGCCACTGTTGAAGCGTTCGGCTAATGTGTCACCCTTGATCCATCGCGGTGCGAAGGGTAACTGTTCACCTGTCATCAGTTCAATCTCCTCTCGTGCTACGTCTAGTCCGCCTTCGCTCATGTAGCGATCCAGCTCGACGCCGTGAACCCGCAGCTTGAGCCACCTTTCTGTCTTTTCCATGTATGCAACCTCAGGGTCCAGCTTCTTAACAGCTGCCATAACTGTAGGTGCGTAATCGAGCAGCTCTTCCGCGCTTGCGTTTTCGCTCATCACACCTGTCAAGTTGCCCTTCTCGGTATATTCCATTTTGGTCAATCTTACCGTCACATGGGCTCTCGCGTGAGCCAGAGCCTTGTTGACCTCGAACAGAATGTCCCTAGGGTCACAGTCATGTGGTTGTACATTCCTGACGAACAGGACTCGTCGCTGGCCTCGCGGATGTTTGCGCGCTTTCTTCTTACCTTTCGTGACTGTGGTCCAGCCGTTACCTGTCCTGGACTCAGCGATGCTGGCCCAGCTTGTCTGTTCTCCTTTCGCATTAGGAGGGTGTGTCGTGCCTCCTTGGGAAGCACTCTTTCCTAGCTGCGGCGCTGTGACACTTGTTTCGGGTCTAGGCGTGCTAGCGAGCATTTTTTCCAGGCTCTGGAGCATCGCGTCCATTCGTCTGTCTGCCTCGGCTTGCACTCTTGCCATTGTTGTAGTCACCAGCTGCGTTAGGTTCAGCTGGACTTTTTGGAGTTCCTTTTCCATTTCTGCTCGAAGAACCTGCACGTCATGCGAGCATCCGGCGACTGCTCTGGGACCAGTGAGGCCACTCAGAGCTTCTGTAATCATGTCTTGCATCGCGTACAAGAGGGTACCTCCGTCGATGCTGGCGTCGAAGCCCACCTCTGTTCTCCTCTTCTTTGGGCACGTAGGCCCCTTGGTTTGGCTTTGCCGCTCTTCATCTCTTCGCGATCCGCTTCGAAAAATTGGGGCGGAGAACTGAAACAGGCTTCCAATTGGTCCGGGGGCTTCCCCGCGGCTTGCGGACCCCTGAACGTCACTTGAGGCTGTCCCTCCGCCACCTTTGCTGAGGGGTGACATGCCCGCCAGCGAGGCGCTGGGGATATCGATCGGGTGCAATTGATCTGCTTACTCCGCGCTTTCAAATGATATCAAAATCGACCCTGTCCGTGACAAAGTCGAAAAGAAGTTTTTT